>OBLS010000035.1_pt1 | contig 33163 bp, 33 predicted proteins | sample 1519901 | NCBI WGS metagenome assembly OBLS01 (sample SAMEA3113585, study PRJEB22503) | soil metagenome | reverse complement strand
GGTTCGCGCCGAAGTGGCCGCCGATCTCGCCGATCGTGTCGATGATCAGCTCGCGAACCTCCTGGGCGAGTCCCTGCAGCTGCTCGTCGTCCAGCGCGGAGAGGTCGTCCGGTCCCTTGATCGTGTGGAGCCGGCGCTCGGCGCGCTCGCTGGTGCGGCTGTCGCTGTCGTGCTGGTCGCTCATGTGGTTACACGTCCCTCGTATGGATGAAGTCGGTGATCCTCGCCAGGTCGTCGGTACGGGTGTCTGCCTCGGCGAGAGCCTCGCATGCCTTCTGGTGGGACTCCGAGGCTAGCTCCCTCGCCCGGTCAAGTCCGAAGGCGCTCACGTAGGTCAGCTTTCCGTGCCTTTCGTCGCTTCCGCTGGGCTTGCCGAGCTCCTCGTCGCTGCCCGTGACGTCGAGGATGTCGTCGACGATTTGGAACAGCACGCCTAGCTCATCGGCAAAAGTCCGGTAGGGAATTCTCGCAGTTTCAGGCGTCTCACCCAAGAGGAGTACGGCACCGACGCTGGCTGCGATCAACCGCCCGGTCTTCAGGGCGTGCATCTCGCGCAGGGCCTCGGCGTCGGCGGCCACCCGGGCCCCGCCCTTGACGTCTATCTGCGTCACGTCGACATACTGGCCGCCGACCATGCCGTCCACCCCGGTGGCCGCGACGAGCTCCCCGAGGGCCGCGACCAGGCAAGCCGCCGCCCCCTGCTGCCGCTCGCACAACAGGCGCATCGCCTCGGCGAACAGCCCGTCCCCCGCCAGGATCGCCACGTTCTCGCCGAACTTCACGTGCGAGGTTGGCATTCCCCTGCGCAGGTCGTCGTCGTCCATCGCGGGCAGGTCGTCGTGGATCAGGGAGTAGGTGTGGATCAGCTCGATCGCGGCGGCGGCCGGGAGCACCGACTCGGGCTCCATCCCGATCGAACGCGCCGTGGCGAGCGCGAGCACCGGCCTGATCCGCTTGCCCCCGGCGAGCAGCGAATAGCGCATCGCCTCCTCGAGCCCCGCGGTCGGACGACTCGACGAGAACCGCAGCGACTCGAGGTACCGATCGACGAGCTCGCGCAGATCCTCGGGGTATCCGCTCACCCGGTCAGGCCTCGGAGGGCGGGCGCTGGGCCTGAGAGGTCCCGCGGAGAGCGGCCTCGACCTCCCGCCCGGCCTCCGCGGCAAGCTCCGAGGCCTCGCGCACCAGCTCGGCCGCCCGGCCCTCCTCGGGCTCGGAGTCGAGCTCCCGGGCCAGCGAATCAAGGCGCTCTGTGATCCGGGTCAGTGCATCTCCTTCCATCGCGGGCAGGCTAGGCGATCGCCTGGCCCGCTAGCGGGCGACGTCTTCCAGCAGGCCGGGCAAGTCGGTGATCGAATCGAGGGTCTCGGTCGGCTCGATGCCCGAGCGGGCCACGAACTCCTCGCGGTACTTGCCGGTGCGCACCAGCAGTCCGCCGAGGCCCGCGTCGATGGCACCGCCCACGTCGGTCTCGACGTCGTCGCCGACCATCGCGGCCTCGCCGGCGTCGATCCCCATGTCGCGCAGGACGAGCTCGAAGAACGCCTCCGAAGGCTTGCCCACGACCAGCGCTTCATGACCGGTCGCGTACTCGATCGCAGCCACGAACGGCCCGGCGTCGAGCGCGAGGCCATCCGGTGTCATCCAAAACCGGTTCTTCTGAAGCGCGATCAGCTCGGCGCCATCCATCACCTGGCGAAAGGCGTGGTTCAGGATCTCGAAGCCGAAGGCCCCCCCGAGGTCGCCCATGATCACGGCGTCCACGTCCCGGTCGGCCTCGGTCAGGCCCTCGAAGTCCTCCTTCACGTCTTCGTTCATCACCAGGGCGACGCGCTCGTGTCCGCGGTCCAGGCAGCGCTCCCGGGCGAGCGCGGCCGGCGTCACCAGCTCCTCGGGCGGGACATCGAACCCGAGCCCGCCCAGCCGCTCGAGTGTCTGGCGCCTAGACCGGGAGGTCGTGTTGGTGACGAACCGCAGCGGCAACCCCCGCCCGCGCAGCCGGCCGATTGCCTCGGCCGCCCCCGGGACGGCCTGGTCCTCGACGTAGAGGACGCCGTCCAGGTCGACAAGCAGGCCGCCTACCCTCAAGCCGGCTCGCCCACCGCCGCCCCGAGCACGCCGTTCACGAACCCCGGGGCGTCGGCTCCGCAGTATTCCTTGGCGAGCTCCACGGCCTCGTCGATCGCCACCTCTACCGGGATCTCGTCGTCGTGCAGCGCCTCTTGCAGGGCGACGCGCATGATCGAGCGCTCCAGCGGCGCGATCCGCTCCAGCGTCCAGCCCTTGGAGTGGCGCGAGATCAATGCGTTCAACTCGGCGCGATTCGCGTCGGTGGCCTCGGCCAGCTCGCGACTGAACTGGCGCGCGTCGGCGAGCAGCTCATCGAGTGGCCGGCCGGTGACCTCGTGCTGGTAGAGAGCGAAGACCGCGTCCCGGCGTTGTTCGGAGCGTCTCATCGGCCCTCATCGTGGCAGGCCGGCAAGGGGTCGTCAGGCCGCACGAACTTGGAGCGGCGGCTTGCAACCGCGACTCATGCGGACGACCGCCGCTACCTCGCCAGTTGACGCACGGCTAGCCTTTGATCCGGCATGGAGGCCGCCGCCCCGACTCGCAGCCGCCGGATCTCGCCGGCGATGCGCCAGACCGATCGCGTCAGCCCGCTCGAGCTCTTCTTCGACCTCGTCTTCGTCCTCGCGATCACGCAGTGCACCGCCTTGATGGCGGACAACCCGAGCTGGGAGGGCGTCGGCCAGGGGCTGCTGGTGCTGGCCCTGCTGTGGTGGTCGTGGGTCGGATACGCATGGCTGACGAGCGTCGTCGATCCTGACGACGGCGCGATCAGGGCAGTGATCTTCGGGGCGATGATCGCCCTGCTGATCGTCTCCCTGTGCGTTCCCGAGGCCTGGGGTGGCCTGGCACTCGAGTTCGCGCTCGCCTACGGCGCGGTGCGCGCCGCCCACATCGCCGTGTTCGCGATTGCCAGCCACGACGAGCCGGAGTTCCGCCGCTCGGTCATAGGGCTCGGGATCGGAACCGGGGTCGGGATCACGCTGCTGGTCGCCGGGGCGCTCGCAGGCGGCTGGGGCCAGGCCGCGCTGTGGGGCCTTGCCCTGGTACTTGACGTCGGCGAGCCCTACCTGTTCGGCGCCGAGGGCTGGAAGCTGGCGCCCGAGCACTTCGCCGAGCGCCACGGGCTGATCATGATCATCGCGCTCGGCGAATCCATCGTCGCGATCGGGATCGGCGCCGAGGCCGGCCTCACCTGGGGCATCACCGCCGCGGCTGCGGCCGGGATCCTGCTGACCTGCGCGATGTGGTGGGCCTACTTCGACGTCGTCGCAGTCGTCGCCGGACGGCGCCTCGCCAGGGCCCCGGCGGGCAAGGAGCGCAATGAGATGGCCCGGGACTCCTACTCCTATCTGCACTTCGCGATGGTGGCCGGGATCGTGCTCGTCGCGCTCGGGCTGAAGAAGACGATCGGCGACGTCGACGACCCGCTGAAGACGGTGCCGGCCTTCGCGCTGCTCGGCGGGGTCGCGCTGTACCTGCTGGGCCACGTAGCGTTCCGATTCCGGCACATCCACACCGTCAACAGGCAGCGCCTCGGGCTCGCCCTGTTGCTCCTGGCGGCGGTCCCGCTTGCCACCGAGGTCTCGGCGCTCGCCGCCGTCACAGCGGTCACGGTGGCTCTGTGGGCGATGATCGCCTACGAGACCCATACCTACGGCGAGCGGCGGCGAGAGCTTCGCGCCGAGGTGGCGCGGGGCGAGATCTGAGGGTGGCCTACGCGCGGCTGACGTACTCGCCGCTGCGCGTGTCCACGCGGACCCGCTCGCCCTCTTCGATGAAGAGCGGCACCTGGACGACGACACCGGTCTCGAGCGTCGCCGGCTTGTTTCCGCCGCCCGAGGCGGTGTCGCCCTTGACGCCCGGATCTGTCTGCGTCACGGCCAGCTCGACGGCGCTCGGTACCTGCACGTCGCTCGGCTGCTCATCGACCAGCAGCAGGTCCACGTCGCTGTTCGGCGGCACCCACTTCAGCGCGTCGGCCGCGACGGACTTCGGGATCTCGACCTGTTCGTAGCTGGTGTTGTCCATCAGCACGATGTTCTCCCCGGACTCGTAGAGGTACTGCATCTTCTTGGTCTCGGTCCGGACCGGCCGGAACTTCTCGCCGGCCTTGAAGGTCTTGTCGATCACGGCGCCGTCGTCCACGCGCTTCAGCCTCGAGCGCACGAAAGCACCACCTTTGCCGGGCTTCACGTGCTGGAAATCGACGACCTTGAAGACCTTGCCGTCGACCTCGATATGGGTGCCGTTCTTGAACTGGTTGGTGCTGATCAAGGCACCGAGAGGCTAGCCATCGTGCCCGCTCACGGCTTCAGTCGTGCTTCGAAGAAGCCGATGATTTGCCGCCGGGCGTCACGGGCCGAGGGTTCGTGGTACTCGGCCGCCGCGAGCTTCGCGATTCCCTTGACCCAGAAAGGCAGCTCCGCCGGATCGTGGTCGTTAAGGAAGCCGTGTCCCGCGTCGGGATAAACCTTGATGTCGTGTTCGACGTTCGCCGCCGTGAGCATCTTCTCGAGGCGATCGGGGACTTTGCGTATGGCGGGCCATCGGTCCTTGGCCCCGAAGCTGCCGACGATCGGGCAGACATCGGGCAGGGCCCGCTCAACATCTTTCACGGCGCCGCCGTAGTTCACGCTCGCCACGGCGACGCCGGGCCTCGGAGCCATCATCAGCGCGAACCCGCCGCCCATGCAGAAGCCGATCACACCGACCCTGCCAGTGCAGTGCTCATGCTCGCTCAGCCAGCGCCTCGTGGCGTCGAGCTCACTGAGGGCCCGCTGTCCGTGGCGAACCGTCGCGATCAGACATCTGATCCGCCGCCCCCAGTGATAGAGGTTGGGCGCCACCGCGATGTACCCCTCGTCGGCCAGCCAGTCGGCCTGGTGGCGAACGTCCGTGCTCATGCCCAAGGCATCGTGAATCACGACGACCCCCGGCCAGGGTCCCTCGCCATCCGGATTCGCCAGGTAGGCCGGCATCTCGCCGCGGGATGTGGGGATCCGAGCCTCAGCCATACGCGCTCGCCGGCCCGCGGTCAGCCCCCGGCGCGAGCTCGTATCTGAGCTCCACCATGCCGTTCCCGTAGACCTCCGTCCCCAGCAGCCTGAGGGGAGCACCGGGTACGGGCTCCCTGAACAGCGGTTTGCCCGCCCCAAGCACGACCGGGACGATCGTGACGAGCACCTCGTCCAGCAACCCGGCGTCGGCCAGCCGCGAGGCGACGCCCCCGCCGCCGACCACCCAGAGGTTCCCCCCGTCCGCCGCGGCCAGCATCTCCTCGTGCAGGTCGGCCGGGTCGGCGTTCGCGACGCGCACGTCGGCACCCTCGGCCTGTGGCAGCGGGAGGTCTCGCGAGCTCAGCACCCAGTACGGCTTGCCGGCGTACGGCCACGGCGCTCCCTCCGCCGTGTGGGCGAGCACGAACTCGTAGGTGACCGATCCGCTCACCAGCGCCCCGATGCCGCCGTAGAAGCGCGAGTAGGACCCGCCGTCGGCCATCGGGCCGGGCTCCAGTCCCTCGCCCTCGAAGGCGCCCTCGTAGCCCGTAAGCCAGCCGATGCCGTCGTCTGGGTCGGCGATGAAGCCGTCGAGCGAGGCGGCGCAGTAGTACTGGGTCCTGGGCACCTCGGCCATGGTCGTCAGCCGGCCGGATCCTCGTCGCGGCGCATCCCCGCTGCCTTCTTCGCCCTGCCGGGCGACGCGTATCCGCGCGCCGAGACGATCAGATCGTCGCGGATCGTCACGATCGAGCCGAACGGGCCGCGAACGGGGGCCTCGTCCCAGTTGCGGATGACGATCTCGGGATGGCGGAGCTCCGGCAAGGGCTCGCCTCGGCCCAGCCCTCTGTACCAGCGCCTCACCAGCTCGACGTTCCGCGTCGCCACCGGGGCAGTATGAGACAGCTCAGCCGCTCTCGCGCCGGCGGTGGTCCAAGCTCCGGGTCTCCTCTCCAGGGTGGTCGGTCCGACGGCGGCGGAGCTCCGCAAGGGAGCCCAGCGCGAATGCGACGCCGAGCCCGATCAACAGCGGCTTCCAGAGCGAGTCCTTGAACGCCTCGCCGCCGACGTATCCCAGCAGGGCGGTGTAGCTCGCCCAAGCGGTGGCGGCGATCGCGTCCACCGCGAAGAAGCGGCGGTATGGGAACGCGACGGTGCCACACGCGAACGTCGTGACCGCGCGGCCGCCCGGAATGAAGCGGCCTACGAGGATCACCGTGGCGCCGCGGGTCTCGAGCTGGCGCTGGGCCCAGCGATAGGCCTCGGCGGAGCGCTTACCGCGCAGCATCCGGTCCGCAAGGCGCGGGCCGAACCGGCGGCCGAGTACGTAGAAGAGGTTGTCTCCCAGGATCCCGCCGAGGGCTCCCGCCGTGATCACCAGGAGGAGGGAGAGCCCGCCGTTCGAGGCCAGGATCCCGGCGGTGATCATCGCCGTGTCGCCGGGCGCGAACGGGATGAAGTCGTCGATCAGGACGATCCCGACGAGCGCGGCGTAGGTCGCCGGGCTGTCGCTGATCATGTCGAGCAGGAAGTCGAGCATCAGAGATCTACGCCGCTCAGGCGTTTACTCCGTTTCGGGGTGTCTCGCGACCTTCACCGGGATCGCGGGTTACGTTGGCAGACAGACCTGCTGAGGTGTCGGCACCACACATGGCCGGCGGCCGGGCGACCCGAGCCCCAAGGGCGAACGGCGCTCGGGACCACCGCCCCCCCCGCCGGCCTCCGGACACACTCATCGCCGGCCGGCCGGTCGTCACCGTGCGCCGGGGGGCGTGCGAAGCTGCCAGGCCGATGGCGCCCGTTGACGCGACCTCGGTGATGGTGATCGTCGCTATCGCGGCGCTCGCCGGGGTCATCGTGCTCGCGATCTCGCCCAAGCTCGCTATCCCCGTGGTGGTGCTCGAGCTGCTCTTGGGCATCGTGATCGGGCCACAGGCCCTCGACATCGCCAAGATCGACGACACCACCGAGTTCCTGGGGGACCTGGGCCTGGGGATGCTGTTCTTCTTCGCCGGCTACGAGATCGACTTCGCGCGGATCAAGGGGGCGCCCCTGAAGCTTGGAGTCACCGGCTGGCTGATTACGCTTGCGCTCGCCTACGGGCTCGGGGGCGTCCTCGCCGCCGCCGGTGTCGTGCTCTCCTACCTCTACACCGGCTCGGCCATGGCCACGACCGCGATCGGCACGCTGATTCCGATCCTGCGGGACTCCGGGGAGCTGCGCACCCGCTTCGGCACCTACCTGCTCGCGGCCGGCGGCATGGCCGAATTCGGGCCGATCCTGCTGATCACGCTGATTCTCTCCACCGCCAACCCCGTCCACGAGGCCCTGATCATGGTCGCGTTCGTGGGCGTGGCGGTCTTGACCGGAGTGCTGGCCGTCCGCTCGGCGTTCCGCGGATGGCCACCGCTGGAGCGAACGCTGGAGACGAGCAGCCAGCTCGCCGTGCGGTTGGCCGTGGTGCTCGTCTTCGGCCTTGTCGCGCTCGCGGCCGAGCTCGGGCTGGACATCCTGCTCGGCGGCTTCGTGGCGGGCATGATCACGCGGCTCGCGCTGCACGACCGCGAGGTTGGCGTGCTGGAGTCCAAGTTGACGGCCGTCGGATACGGCCTGCTGATTCCGTTCTTCTTCATCACGAGCGGCATGGAGTTCGACCTGGATGCATTGACGTCGTCCACGACCGCCGTGCTGAAGATGCTGATGTTCGTCGTGCTCTTTTTGATCGTCCGCGGCACACCTTCGCTGCTGCTCTTCCGCAAGGCGATCCCTTCGCTGCGCGACCGCACCGCGCTCGCCTTCTTCTCCTCGACCCAGCTGCCGCTCGTGGTCGCGATCACAACGATCGCCGTGGACCAGGACCACATGCGCTCCGATACCGCCGCCGGCCTGGTGGGGGCGGCGATCATCTCGACCCTCGTCTTCCCGCTGATCGCTCTGAAGCTGCGCCGCGACAGCGTCGCGGAAGCGGAGCCGGCTCCAGCCTGAGGCGTAACCGGGCTGTAGAGCCCAGTGATCCGCGGCGACCGTCTCAACACTCGCGCACTAGCCGACGACCGTGAGCTCCTTGGGCAGCCCGCTCAGATTCCGGTTCCCCTGACCCCCGACCACGACCAAATCCTCGATCCTCACGCCGAATTGCCCCGGGAGGTAGATCCCGGGCTCCACGGTCACGACGTTGCCTTCCCGAATCTCGTCCTCGGAGCTGGCGGCGAGCCGCGGTCCCTCGTGGACCTCGAGCCCCACCCCGTGCCCCAGCCCATGCCCGAAGCGCTCACCGTGACCGGCCGACTCGATGGGGACCCGCGCGGCGGCGTCCGCATCCCTGCCTCCGACGCCCGGCCTGACCGCCTCGAGCGCCGCCGCCTGGGCCGTTCGCACCAGTTCGTAGACCCCCCGGGCCTCGTCGCCGGGGTCCGTCGTGGCGAAAGTCCGCGTGCAGTCCGAGCAGTAGCCATCGAGCTGCGCGCCCATGTCGACCACCACCAGCGCCCCCGGCCCGATCTCGCGCTCCCCTGGCTCAGCGTGCGGGAGCGCCCCGTTTGGACCGGCGGCGACGATCGGCGCGAACGACGGCTCCGCTCCGCTCTCGCGAATGCGTGCCTCGCAGGAGCGAGCGACCTCGAGTTCGGTGCGCCCCGCGAGTCCCCCCTCGATCGCCCACAGGTAGACCTCGTCGGCCAGCCCTGCCGCCGCGGCGATCCGCTCGATCTCCGCAGCGTCCTTGACGGCCCTCATCTCCTCGACGAGGTCCCCGGCCGGTACCAGCTCGGCCCTCTTCCCGGCCGCCTCCTGCAGCTTGCCCAGCTGCCTGACGCTCAGCTTCGCGTCCTCGAACCCCACCCGGCCCTTCATCCGCGCGGCGAGCTGCGGCACGAAGTCCCGCTCGGCGGGCGGCCGCTCCCAGCCCTCCCCCAGCTCGGCCTCGGCGCGCTCGAGGTATCGGAAATCGGTCAGGAAGACGCGCTCGCCCGGTCCCACCAGGCAGGCCGCGTTCGTCCCCGTGAAGCCGGTCAGATAGCGGATGTTCGTCAGGTCGCCGACGAAGAGCGCGTCGAGTCCCTCGCGGGCGACGAGTTCGGCGAGGCGCCCCGCGCGCCCGCCCGCAGCAGTCGGATCGGGCGCCGCCGCCGAAGCCATCAGGGCGCGCCCACGCCCAGCTCCCGGGCGATCAGCTGCAGCGCCTCGCGGTAGCCCTCCTCCTTCTTGCCGAAGACCCTGCCGATGACGAGGCCGTCGAACACGGAGGTCTTGCGCCAGTCCTCCCGCGCCGAGACGTCGGAGATGTGCACCTCGACGGCGGGCACGCCCGAGAACTCGAGGGCGTCGCGGACGGCCCACGAGTAGTGGGTCCAGGCCCCGGCGTTGACGATGGCGGCGTCGGCCACCTCGGGCAGCCGGTGCAGGTGCTCGACGAACTCCCCCTCGTGATTCGACTGGAAGAACTGCGTCGTCAGGCCGAGCTCCCTGGCGAAGCGGCCGATCTTGACCTCGAGCTCGGGCAGGGTGAACTTGCCGTACTTGTCGGGATCGCGGGAGCCGAGCATGTCCAGGTTGACTCCGTGGAGCACCTCGACCCTGTTCGCCGGCATCAGGACCGGCCTCCTGCGTAGAGCTCGTCCACGGCGGCGCGGACCCTATCCGGGTCCACCAGCTCGCCCCAGCTGGGACGTCCGGGCTCCGGCAGCAGCACGAAACCGAGCCCCTCGCGGGTCGCCTTCTTGTCGCGGCCCATCGCCTCGGCGACGGCATCGGCTTCGATCGAGGGGTCGAGCTCGGTTGGCAGGCCGTGTGCCCGCAGCAGCCCGGCCACCTCCTCTCGGACGCCGTCGGCGTCCGAGAGCCGCAGGGCGGCGAGCAGACCCAGGCCCACCGCCTCGCCGTGGCGGTAGCGCGTGTAGCCGCCGGCGGTCTCGATCGCGTGGCCGACGGTGTGACCCAGGTTGAGCACCGCCCGGCGCCCCGAGTCGCGCTCGTCCTCGGAGACCACCTCTATCTTCGTGCGGGCGCAGTCGAAGACGACGTCCTCCAGCGCGGCAGGGTCCAGGCTCGAGATTCCGCGGACCCGTTCCCACAGCCCCCCACCCGCGATCAGTGCGGTCTTTATCACCTCGACGAACCCGGCCGCGAGCTCCTCGGGCGAAAGCGTGGCCAGGGTGCACGGATCGGCCAGCACGGCCAGAGGCATGTGGTAGGCGCCCACGTAGTTCTTCGCCGCGGGCAGGTCGACTCCGGTCTTGCCGCCGTAGGCGGAGTCGACCTGGGCGACCAGCGTCGTCGGAGCCTGGACCAGCGGCACACCACGCTGGTAGGTCGCCGCGCAGAAGCCCGCCAGGTCGCCCACTACCCCGCCGCCGAACGCCAGCACGAGATCGTCGCGGCGGGCGCCGGCTGCCGCCAGCTCGGCGAGGATCCGCTCGGCCTGCGCGATCGTCTTCGACCCCTCGGACCCCTCGACCGCGATCGTCTGCTCGCGGTGCGGCAGCAGGCCCTCGTGATGGCGCAGCGCCTGCGAGTCCGCGACGCAGAAGACCCGGTCCGGCAGGCTCTCAAGCTCTCGCCCGGCAGCTTCGAGCAGATCGAGCGCACCGCCGCCCACCGCCGCCGGATAGGAACCGGTGCGCGACTCCGCCCACGCCATCCGCACCCGGGGCAGTCCGCGCAGCGCGGCCAGCCAGGGCGTCGCGGCGGCCGCGGACTCGCGCTCCCCGCCGGGCAGGATGGCACGGGCGAGCGTCTCGTACAGAGGCTGCCGCTCGGCGAAGCGTCGCCCGAACTCCTCGCGGGTCGCCGCCAGCGGCCGCGCGCCGTCGCGCGAGGCCCGCTCCCACGCCGTCTCCTCGTCGACCTGGCACCAGACGGGCAGATGGTCAGACAGGGCCCGCCGGACGCGCTCGCTCTCGACGGCGCCCCCGCCGAGGGCGATCACCACTGGCGCCGGATCGGCAACCGCGCCGGCCAGCATGCGCAAAATCAGGTCCTCTTCGCGGCGCCGGAACTCGGCTTCGCCCTCGCGCTCGAAGAACTCGGCGATCGGCCTGCCGAGCTCGCGCTCGACCAGCTCGTCGGAGTCCTGGGCGGTCGTGCCGAGCTCGGCGGCCACCGCGCGCGCGGCCGCGCTCTTTCCCGCCGCCATGAAGCCGATGAAGACGATCGCGGGACGCTCCGAGCCCGCGTCTACCTCCGCCACCCGATCCGCTCCTCGTACCCGGCGACCGCGGCGAGCACGTCGTCGATGTGGTCCCCGCCGAACTTCTCGCGGTAGGCGTCGGCCAGCACCAGCGCGACCATCGCCTCGGCCACGACCCCGGCGGCGGGAACGACCGTGGAGTCCGTTCGCTCGCGCATCGCCTGCGCCGACTCCTTGGTCTCGGTGTCCACCGAACGGAGCGGCTGGGTCATGGTCGAGATCGGCTTGATCGCGGCCTGAACCACCAGCGGCTCGCCGTTGGTCATCCCGCCCTCGAGCCCGCCCGCCCGGTTCGTCTCGCGGTACCAGCCGCGGTCCTCTGAATGGAAGATTTCGTCGTGCGCCTCGGAGCCGGGGCGGCCGGCGACCTCCCAGGCCTCGCCCAGCGACACTCCCTTCACCGACTGGATCGAGCAGACGGCCTGGGCCAGGCGCCCGTCGAGCTTGCGGTCCCACGAGACGTAGGAGCCCAGGCCCGGGCTCAATCCGAACGCGCGGACCTCGAACTTGCCGCCCAGGCTCTCGTTCTCCTTTCGCAGGCGGTCGATCTCCGCGACCATCGCGCCCGAGGCCCCCTCGTCCAGGCAGCGCACGGGCGACTCGTCCACCTCGGCGAAGTCCTCGGGCCCGAGTTCGTCGCGCTCGGGCGCGGTTACGGACGCAATCCGCGTTACGTGGCTGTGGACGCTCACCCCGAGGGCCGCCAGGAACCCCTTGGCGAGCGAGCCCGCGGCAACCCGCGCGGCGGTCTCGCGCGCGCTGGCGCGCTCCAGCACGTTGCGCACGTCGGTGAAGCCGTACTTGTGCAGGCCGGCAAGGTCGGCGTGCCCCGGACGGGGCAGATGGGACTCCTCGACGCCGTCGCTGCCCTCAACGGGCCACGGGTTCATGCGCACGTCCCAGTTGGGGTAGTCGCGGTTTGGGACGAGCACAGCGACCGGGCTGCCGAGGGTGCGGCCGTGCCTGAGTCCCGAGCGGATCTCGACGGCATCGCTCTCGATCTTCATGCGGCCGCCGCGGCCGTGGCCCAGCTGGCGCCGGGCCATGTCGCGGTCGAGTGCCTGGCGGTCGAGCTCCAGGCCCGCGGGCAGGCCCTCGACCACGGCCACGAGTCCGGGGCCGTGCGACTCCCCCGCTGTGGTGAAGCGCAGGTTCACGGGCGCCTAGGTTAGTTCGGGGCACCGACCCGGCCGCAGCGCCGGTTGCGCCGCGCCATATCGTTGCCGCCATGACGCGCGGGAAGGAGTGGCCATGGCGGCCCGGCGACTGCTGATCGTGATGCTGATCCTGCTCGGCCTCTCCACCCTGGCCGCGGCCCTTGTGGACACCGACGCGGTCCGGAACGACGGGACCGGGAGCACGATGTCCGGCGAGAGCGCGACGAGCACGCGGACCGGCGGAACCGAGCCGGCCGCGGCGAGCGAGGCGGAGGCTGCGAAGCGCCTGGGACTGGCGATCGACATCGGGCGCAGGATCAAGGTGATCCCGGTAAAGGTCGGCGACCAGCTCACCCTCAGGGTCAGATGGAACCGCTCTGGTCTGGTCGAGATCGCGGCGCTCGGCCTGCTCGAGCCGGTCGCGCCCGGGGCCCCAGCGCGCTTCGACCTGCTCGCGCGAGAGCCCGCGAACTACGGCGTCCGCCTGCTGGACCCCGAGCGGCTGGTGGCGCGGATCGAGGTCTCGAAGCTGAAGAAGCAGCCTCGAGGGGCCGGTAAGCCGCGCAAGAACGGCGAAGGCGCGGGCTAGGGCCCTCGCGCCGGCCGCATCAGCACGATCCAGGCCGCCAGGGCGAGCAGGGAGGCGATGCCGAGCGCGAGCATCACAGCCGCGACCCCCCGCGAGATCCCCTGCGCCGCCCCGCTCTCGAAGTCCCGCCGGACCTCAGGCTTCAGGCTCTGCTCGGCGCTGGTGACCTGGGAAGGCGCCCCGGTGAGCACGGCGTCGAGCCGCTCGCGCTCGAGTGCACCAGCCCCCGCCTTCTCGAGAGATCGGTTGAGCTCGTCGGATCCGACCTCCGTGAAGAGAATCGTCCCGAGCGAGATGACCAGCGCCGCGCTGACGTAGCGGACAACGTTGATGATCCCCGAAGCCTCGCCGGCCCTCTCGGGGGGCAGGGCCTTCAGACCGGCGGCCGACGGAGCCGAGAATGTGATCCCGCTCCCGGTGCCGATGATCAGGAGCCCCCACCACACGTCTCCGTAGTCCGAGCCGGCGTCCACGCCACTCAACAGCAGCCCGCCTGCACCCAGAAGCGCCAGCCCGCCGGCCACCGGCCACCGAAAACCGATCCGATCAGCCATCCGCCCGACCGCGAGCGAGGCCGCGAACATCGAGAGACCGAAGGGAAGGAGCGCGACGCTCGCCAGTACCGCCGAGTAGTCGAGCGTCACCACCGCCTGCGCGTAGAGGTTGAAGAAGAAGATCAGTCCGATCACGAAGAGCGTGTTGGCGAACGTCCCGACGTTCGCACCGAGCAACGCGCGTCGACGCAACAGGCGCAGATGTAGCAGCGGCTCGTCGGTGCGGAGCTCCAGGGCGATCAGGGCCAGCCCTGCGCCGATCGCCAGCGCGAACGAGGCGATGCTCGCGCCGGAGTCCCAGCCCCAGTCCGGGCCCTCCTGGAGGGCGAGGATCAGGCTGAACAGCGAGACGGCGAGCAGGGCCACACCGGCGAAGTCGATCCGCGGACGCTCGGTGGGGCGTGGCATACCGCTCAGCGTCCGCAGGGACGCGAACGCCAGCATCCCCGCGTACAGCAGCGAACCCCACCAGACCCAGCGCCAGCTGAGCGTGTCGGTCAGGACGCCGCCGATCAAAGGACCCAGGGCGAAGGCGACCCCACCAGTCGCTCCCCAGATGCCCAGCGCGTATCCCTGGCGATCGGGCGGGAACGCGATGCGGAGGCTGGCCATCGTCGCCGGCATCAGGGTGGCGGACCCCATGCCCTGGACCAGCCGCCCCAGGATCACCATCCAGTCTTCCTCGGCGATGGCAACCACCAGGGCGCCGATAGAGAAGCCGACGAGGCCGACGAAGAACACCGTGCGCTCGCCGAGCAGGTCGCCGAGCCTGCCGCCAAGGACGACGAACGCCGCCACGGCCAGCATGTAGATGCCGACCGCCCAACTCAGCTCGCTCGAGCCCATCCGGAGCTCGTCCCCGATCGCGTTCAGCGCCGTGTTGATCGCGGTCGTGTTGACGCCGATCAGGAACAGGGCGGCGCACGAGGTGAGCAGCACGGCGCCGGGGCGCAGGTCCCCCGGCTCTCCGCGGCGCAGCTCGCCCGGATGCGGATGGGGCACATGCAGCAGGGCCGCGTTGAGCATGCGCTGTGGCTCGGCCAAGGCGCCCAGGAATCTACCCTCCGGCCCGGGCAGGGCGTGGCCTTGGTCGTGAGCGCGCTAGGCGCGGAGCTCGCGGGGAACCAGGGCGACCGACAACTCGGAGCCCGCGCGCACGACCTGGACGTCCACCTGCGCGCCGATCCGATCGGCGACCATCAGGCGCTGTAGGTCCCCGACGTCGCCCATCGGGGTGCCGTCCACGGCCACGATCAGGTCCTCGGGCCGCAGGCCGGCCAGATCGGCCGGGCTGCCCTCGACGACCTCGACAACCTCTATCGCCTTGTCCCGGCCCAGCCGCGCCGAGACCCGCGGGGGCAGCGGACGCGACCCGCCGACGATCCCGATGTAGGCGCGGCGCACGCGGCCGTCGCTGATCAGGGAGTGGATGATCCGGCGCGTGGCCTCGTTGATCGGGACGGCCAGGCCCAGCCCGACTCCGGCGACGGCAGTGTTGACCCCGATCACCCTGGCGCTGCTGTCCGAAAGCGCGCCTCCCGAGTTCCCGGGGTTGAGCGCGGCGTCGGTCTGGATCACGTTCTCGACCAGCCGCCCCGCCGAGCCGGACCGGGTCGGGAGGGAGCGCCCGAGCGCTGAGACCACGCCCGCGGTCACGGTCCCGGCGAGGCCCATGGGGCTGCCGATCGCCACCACCAGCTGGCCCACGCGCAGCTCACCGGCGTCACCCAGCTCGGCGGCAGCCAGATCGCCCGCCTCGGCCCGGACGACCGCCAGGTCAGACAGCGCGTCGGCTCCCATCACATGGGCGGCGAGCTCGCGCCCGTCCGAGAAGGTGGCGCGAACCCCATCCTCGCCTCCGGCCACGACGTGGGCCGAGGTCAGCAGGTAACCGTCGGCCGTGATCGCGACCGCGCTGCCCGCTCCCTCGCGCCTGCCGCGCCGGGTGCGGCGGGCCACGGCCAGGTGTGCGACCGACGGTCCCAGCCGCTCGGCGACGCCCGAGACCGCGCGCGAGTACGCGTCGAACGCGTCGGCGTCGCTGACGGGCGCAGCAGGATCCGCGAGACCCTCGTCGTGATCGCCGATGAGCCGGAGCGCCTTCACTAACGAAAAGTTAGCAATGGCGGCACTCCGCGATTTCACCGGCTCAGAGGTTTCCGGGCAGATAGCCGCGCGCCCTGCCGAGGGGCGCGAGTGACTTGAGCGCGCCTCGGACCAGCGGCTCGGGTCCAGCCACCAGTCGGAATACGTCGTCGAATTCGGTCAGCAGCGCGGCGAACGCGAGCGGCCCGGGCATCCCGTTTCGCCCCACGCGCCCGGACCGGTGCAGCCGGTCCACGGCCCGGAACCACTGCTCGGTCCGCCCCGCGGGCGAGGTGACCCAGGTGACGCGCGCCGGCTCCGTTCCGGGGTTCCACATCTGGTGGACCGCGCCGCGTTGGATCTCGATCGACTCGCCCGGCGACAGCTTCCGCTCAGCGCCGTCCAGCCTGACGCGAAGGGTGCCCGCCAGGACCTCGAAGCGCTCGTCCTGGGCGGGGTGCATGTGCTTCGGCGGCGCCTTGCCCCCGGGGGCGTAGAGCGCCTCGACCTCGAGCGCGCCCGGCTCGGCGCGCCTGATCGTCACGGACTCCGAGGGCGTGAGCCTCAGAGTGTCTCCGACGGGGCCTGCGGGCTCCCGGGCCTCCGCTGTGTTCATCTTCTGGCCTCCTGGCAAGTCAGATGTGGCCGAGCATTTTGAGCACCTGCAAACTATCGACGGTCTGCTCCGCAAGCTGAGCGCGGGACTCGAGCCGGGGACCTAGGGCGAGGCCGCCGCGTCGCGCATCACGTCCAGCGGCGGATTCATCCCGGTCCAGATCCGGAGCGCCTGCGCCCCCTGGTGGACCAGGACATCCAGCCCTTCCACGACTCCCGCGCCGCGGGCTCGGGCCTCGGCGATCAGCGCCGTCTCGCGACCGGCGTAGACCAGGTCGACCGCCAGCACCCCCGGCCCGAAAGCTTCCGGCTCGAGCGGAAGCTCACCGAAGGGGTCTTCCGACTCAGACATCCCGACCGCGGTGCAATTGGCGATCAGCTCGTAGCGGCCCCCGCGAGCCTGGTCGGCGGTGACCGCCGAGAGCGCCCCCGCCGCGCCCGCAGAGGTTGCCGCGAGCGACCCGGCGAGCTCCGCGGCCCGCTCCGCGGTGCGGTTCCAGATGTCGGTGCGGGCGCCCTGACCCGTCAGCGCCCAGGCGACGGCCCTGGCTGATCCGCCGGCTCCCAGCACCAGCGCGCGCTTTCCGGCCGGGGCCTCGGGAAGCGCGGCCAGCAGTCCGGGGGCGTCGGTGTTGTCGGCCCGTATCTGCCCACCGAAGAAGCTCAGCGTGTTAGCGGCACCGATCTCGGTCGCGGCCGCGGACGCGTCACCGGCCAGTGCCAGCGCCGCCTCCTTGTGCGGGAGCGTCACGTTCGCGCCGACGAAGCCCTCGGCGGGCAGCGCCAGGGTCAGCTCCGCGAAGTCCGCCGGCGGCATCTCGATCGCCTCGTAGCTCCACTCGTCCGCCAGCCCGAGGGCGGCGATGGCTGCGTTCTGCATCGCCGGCGAGCGCGAGTGGGCGACGGGTTGACCCAGGACGGCGAGGCGTTTCACTTGGGTAGGGACGGCTTCGCCATCAGGCGGCCGCCTCCGCCTGGGGTTCCGCGGGCCCTCAGCACTCGGTGGGAGAGCCACCCTCGGCCTCGAGCGCAGCCTGGTAGTCGGCGGCCAGCTTCTCGAACTCCGCCTCGCTGTCGGTGAAACTGTGCTCACCGCAGCTGCCCGGCTTGACCACGAAGTAGACGTAGTTGACGTTCGCGGGCCGCGCCGCGGCCTTCATCGCGTCCAGCCCGGGGTTGCCGATGGGGGTGGGCGTCAGGCCGGCGTTGGTGCGGGTGTTGTACGGGGTGTCCTCCTCGAAGGTCGCTTGAAGGATCGGCTCGGTGTAGTTCTGGGTCTCGTAGCGCGTCGTGGCGTCGATTCCGAGCACGATCCCCTGGCTCAGGCGGTTGTAGATCACGGCCGCAACATCGTCGCGCTCACGCGGTACCTGCACCTCCTTGTCGACCATCGAGGCGATGATCAGCACGTCATAGGGAGTCAGGTTCTTCTTCTTCGCGTAGCTCATGTTCACCTGGGCGAAGTTGTCCTCGAAAGCCTGGAGCTGCTGGTCCACGAGCTCCTTGGACCCTTGGCCGGGGGCCAGTTCGTACGTCGCCGGGAACAGGAAGCCCTCGAGGCTGTCGGAGGTCGCCCCGTAGCGCTTGGTGTTGAAGCCCTTGGGCGCACGCTCGGTCAGCTGCAGGTACTCCTCGCTGCTGACCCCCTCGGGCAGGATGTCCGAGGCGATTTGATCGCGCGAGAGCCCCTCGGGGATCGTCACCGTGATCGCACCGGCGGGTCCCCCTTCGCCGGTCAGCTGGTCGATCGCGGCGCCGTAGCTCATTCCCTCGGCGAGGGCGTAGGTGTCGGCCCGGATCTCGTCGGACTTGCCGGCCAGCGTCAGTCGCCATTCGAACAGGCGTGCGCTCGAGATCACCCCGCTGTCGTCGAGGATGCCCGCGATCTCACCCGCGCTCGCGCCGTCGGGGATCTCGACCGAGACCGACCCGGAGCCCTCACCGTCCCCGGCGAAGGGCTGAAAGAAGGCGACCAGGAACCAGACCAGCAGGATCGCGCACAGGGCGACGGCCAGCGCGGCGAACCTGCGGCGGCGGTAGTTGCCCCCCCGGCCCCCGCGCCCGGATCGCGCGGGCCGTCGCGAAGGCTCTCCCCCGTCGCCGCTTGCGCGCGAGAGCCTGGAGCGCAGCCCCTCGCGGGACCTTCCCGGCTCGGCGGCCGGTGCCGCGCGCTCGACGGGGCGCGAAGTGGGACGTTCGCGGGTCTCGGGCGCGGCTGGCTCGGCGATGACTGGAACGGGCGTGTGCTCAGAGGGAACCGGCGACGGGCGGTCCGCTGCAGATGGGGGCTGGGAATGGCCATGCTCGGCGGCCGGCGGAGGCGGTTCGGCGCCCCGAGCAGGCGGTGCGGCGGCCGGCGGAGCCGGTTCGGCGGCCCGAGCAGGCGGTCCGGCGGCCGGAGACTCCTCCTCCCCGCGTCTGCGGACCTTGCGGAAGCCTCCGGTGATCCCGCCCTTCTCCTTCTTGCGGCGCCCGCTGCGGCGGCGCTGCTCGCGCTCGAGGCGACGTCGCTCACGCTCCATCGATGCGGGATCGTCTCTCCCGAATTCGTCGGTGTCGGGAGTCAGGTCGCTGGGAGGCGTCAGGTTCCCCTCGGTGTCCACCCGCCACTCGTCGCGATCAGGCATCCGGAGGAGCCTCCCCGGCTCCGGAGTCGGATCCCTGCCCGGTGACGGACATCAGGTAGGACTCGAGCAGATGGGCGGCGGCAAGCGAGTCCTCGTCCGCTCGTGCCCCTCGGCGTGCGGTTTCCGCGGCCATCTTCGTGGTCAGGCGTTCGTCATAGGTCTCGACCGGCACATCGAGCAGATCCCCAAGCTCCGCCGCGAAGGCGCGACTCAGACGGGCCTGTTCGCCTTCTTCCCCCGACAGGGAAACGGGCAAACCCACGACCACGCGCTCGGCCTCTTGCTCGCCGACGAGCCTAACGATCGCGGTGTGTTCAGGGGGAACCGACTCGAGCGGCCTGGCCAGTGTGCCGCTGGGATCCGAGACGGCCACGCCGCAGCGCGCGGTCCCGTAGTCGATCGCGAGCACTCGCACCGGCCGCTCTGATCAGCCCGACAGGCGCGCGGCGATCGCGTCGCGCGCGGCCGCCAGCGCCTGATCCAGCTTCCCGGGGTCCCGCCCGCCGGCCTGCGCAACATTCTCGCGCCCGCCACCCCCGCCGCCCACGTGCCTCGCGGCCTCCCGGATCACGTCCGCCGCCGAAAGCCCCTTCGCCACAGCGCCCTCGCTGAAGCTGGCCACCAGAGCGACCTTGCCGTCCCCCCCGGCGCCCAGCACGACCGCCGCGTCGCCGGCCTTCGACTTAACGCGGTCGGCCAGGTCCAGGAGGGCCTTCTGGTCCCCCGCGCCCGCGTCGGCGACGATCACCTCGATGCCCGAGACCGCCTGACCGGCGCCGGCGAATTCGTCGGCGCGCTTGCTGAGGTCCTCCGACCCCGCCTTGCGGCTCTGCTTCTCGAGCTCGGCCAAGCGCTCGCGCGCGCGGCCGGCGCCCGCGACCGGGTCCTGCGGGGAGCCGAGCAGTACGCCCGCCCGTTCAAACTCGCGCGCACGCTCGCGGAACCAGTCGATCGCGGCGGGCCCCGTCAGCGCCTCGATCCGGCGGACGTTCGCCGCGCTGGAGCCCTCGGAGGCCAGCTTGAAAACGCCGATCTCCGCGGTGTTGGCGACGTGGGTTCCGCCGCAGAGCTCGCGCGAGACGCCCTCGACCTCGATCACCCGGACCCAGTCCCCGTATTTCTCGCCGAACAGGGCCATCGCACCGAGCTGCTCGGCCTCGGCGCGGGACATCTGCAGCGCCCGGACAGGATGGCTCCCCTTGATCCACTCGTTCACACGGTCCTCGACCTTCTGGACCTCCTGCGGAGTCAGCGCGGCGCCGTGTGTGAAGTCGAAGCGGAGCTTGTCGGGCCGCACCGCCGAGCCGGCCTGACGGACGTGTGAGCCGAGCTCGTCGCGCAGCGCCGCGTGCAGCAGGTGCGTCGCGGTGTGATTGCGCATCGTCGCGTGGCGGGCGAAGTGGTCGACCCGCGCCTCGACGTGGGCCCCGGCGTCCGGGATCTCGCCTTCGGGCTCCATGGCGATGGCCTGGTCCTCCCCGAGGCGGTAGACGTCGGCGACCCTGGCCTGGCCGCCATCCCAGCTGAGCGTGCCCGAGTCGGCGACCTGGCCGCCACCCTCCGCGTAGAACGGGCTCTCCTCGAGCTTCGCCAGCACTCGCCCGTCATCGGGCGAGACCGCCGCCATGCTCGTCTCGGTCCGCAGCTTCTCGTAGCCCACGAAGCGCGAGGGCGGCGCTGCCGCCGCGAAGGCGAGGACCGCCCCGTGGTGGTCCTCGGACCCGTGCGCCGTCGCCGTCCCCACCCGGGCGCGCTGGCGCTGCTCTTCCATCAGCTCCTCGAAGCCCTGGTCGTCCACGGAGAGCCCCTCGGCCGCCAGCAGCTCCCTGGTCAGGTCATACGGAAAGCCGTAGGTGTCGTGCAGCTTGAAGGCCTCGCCCGCGTCAACCCACGAGGTGCCCTGCTGCTTCGCCTGCTCGATCAGGTCCTCGAGCAGCTCGCTGCCGCGGTCGAGCGTACGGCCGAAGCTCTCCTCCTCGTCGTTGACCCACCGGAGGACGGTGTCCCGCTCGGCGGCGAGCTCCGGGTACGTGGGTCCGAGCAGGTCCAGGGCACGCTCGGCGAACTTCGCTATGAACGGCGATTCGAGCCCGACCGAGCGCCCCTGCTGTATCGCCCGGCGCATGATCCGGCGCAGCACGTAACCGCGGTCCTCGTTGGAGGGAACGACGCCGTCGGCGATCAGCGCCGCGGTGCCGCGCGAGTGGTCGGCGAGGATCCGCATCGCGCGGGTGGTCGCTCCGCCGTCGGCGTAGGCGCGGTCCGACAGGTCCTCGGCGAGCTCGATCAAGGGCCAGAGGGTGTCCGCCTCAAACACCGACGGGACGTCCTGAAGCAGCGCGGCCATGCGCTCGACGCCCATGCCGGTGTCGACGCTCTTCCGCGGCAGCGGGGCCAGGGTCCCGTCCTCCGCCAGTTCGTAGGTCATGAACACGTGGTTCCAGAACTCGACGAAGCGGTCGGTGTCGTCGCCAGGCCGGTCGTCGACGTCGCCGTAGTCCTCGCCGCGGTCGTAGTAGAGCTCGGTGCAGGGCCCGCATGGGCCGGTGGGCCCGGCCTGCCAGAAGTTCTCCGAGCGGGGCAACAGCACGATGCGCTCGTCCGGCACCCCCACTCTGCGCCAGATCTCGATCGACTCCTCATCCGAGTCGAGCCCCAGCTCCCGGTCGCCCTGGAAGACGCTCACCCAGATCCGCTCGTGGTCGAGCCCGAAGCCCTGCGTCGAGAGCTCCCACCCCCACGGAATCGACTCCTCCTTGAAGTAGTCGCCGAAGCTCCAGTTGCCAAGCATCTCGAAGAAGGTCAGGTGGCGAGCCGTGTTTCCCACCTGCTCGATGTCGGTCGTGCGGAAGCAGCGCTGGACGTCGGCGACCCGGGGCGCGGGCGGCTCCTCCTGGCCCAGGAACGCTCGCTTGAAGGGCTGCATCCCCGCCGTCGTCAGCAACACCGACGGATCGTGCACCGCGGGCACGAGCGACGCTGAGGGCACGATCCTGTGCCCGCGCTCCTCGAAGGACTGCAGATACGTCTTGCGGATGTCCTCGCTCTTCATGAACGCGAAGTCTAGGAGCGGTGGCGGGCACAGGCTCACGCGGCCGGGACCGGGAATTTCCTCACTACGGGACTTCTGCGGCTGGTGGCCCTAGGCGATCGTGCCGTGGCCGACGACCAGGTCGCCGTCCATCAGGCAGGCCACCTGCCCGGGGGCGACGCCGTCGGCGGCGTCGTCCAGCGACAAAGTTGCCTCGCCCGACGGCTCGATGGCCTCGACGCGGCAGCCTCGCCGCGGCGAGTGGTAGCGCAGCCGCACCGAGTCCACCCGGGACGCCTCGCGGTGCAGCCTGGCGGCCCGCAGCCGGACCGTGCGGGTTTCGAGCTGGTCGCGAGGGCCGACGGTCACCTCGTTGCGTCCGGCGTCAACTCCCAGCACGTACAGGGGCTCCTCCGCCGCGAGGCCGAGCCCCTTGCGCTGGCCGACCGTGAACTCGTGGTGGCCGCGGTGTGACCCGAGGACCCGCCCATCCGCCCCGACGACGTCGCCGGGCCGTTCGGCGAGGCCCGCGTGGCGGCGCAGGAACTCGCGCTTGCCGACCCCCGCCAGGAAGCAGAGGTCCTGGCTCTCGGCGCGGCCGGCCACCTCCAGGCCGGCGCCGGCTGCGAGCTCGCGGACCCTGGGCTTCGGAATCTCGGACAGGGGAAAACTCATCCGCGCCAGCGAGGCCGGGGCTAGCCCGGCGAGCATGTAGGTCTGGTCCTTGGCGGAGTCGGCGGCAGGCGCCAGCAGGGGCCCCTCGCCGTCGTCGGTGACGCGCGCATAGTGGCCGGTGACCAGGCGTTCGGCACCGACCCTGTCGGCCAGGGCGATCATCGCGTCCAGGCGGACCTCGCCGTTGCACAGCACGCAGGGGTTGGGCGTGCTGCCGGCGGCGTACCCGCTCAGGAACGGCTGCACCACTCCCGCCCGGAACTCGGGCTGCAGGTCAAGCGTCAGATGCGGAATTCCCAGCGAGTGCGCCACCCGGCGGGCCCGCAGGACCGCCTGGGGCGAGCAGCAGCTCGCCTCCCCGTCGGTGGCGCGATCGGCCCACAACTTCAGGGTGACCGCGACCACCTCGGCTCCCCGCTCTCGCTCGAGCAGCGCCGCGACGGCGGAATCGACCCCGCCGCTCAGGGCGACGAGCACGCGCTCGCGATCCGGCTCTGGCGCCTCGGCGAGCACCGGTCCGCCCGGCCGGCACGCCGCCGACAGCGCCCGGTGGAGCGCGTCCACCGCCAGGTCGGCCGCGTGCCGGTGGCTCGCCGCCAGCCCGTCGAGCTCGGCGGCGACATCCTCTGGCGCGATCCTCGCAGCCTCCAGGACCGTTCGGCCCGACACCATCTCTGCCACCGCGGCGGCGGCGGCCCGGCTTGCCGCGCAGCCCTCGGAATCGTGCGTGACGTCGTCGATCAGGCCGTTGCGGAGCTGGACCGAGACGCGGACCAGGTCCCCGCAGGGGGCGCCGCCGGCCGACCCCGTGAACGCGCGCTCGGGTGGAGGACCGCGATGGGAGCGGTCCGCGAGATACTGCTCGATGGCCTCGGCGCTCATGGCACCAGGAAGGTTAGGAGGGCACCAGCCTGCCGTTTCCGCCCCGGCTTGGAAACCCGTCATGAACAGGTGGGTGTCTACCCGGCGGAACCACGGTGGGCGCCGCCGGAAATCGACTCCCAAGCGCCTTTGTGTTGGGTTTTATTTGGGACGGTTCGCGTACAGGCTCGAACCCGAGAGCAAGTCTAGCCGGGGTTGGATGGCCCAGACGCAGAATCAGATCTCGCGCAACCCCTCGACGTCGGTGAGCTTCCACGAGGAGACCAGGTCGTCCCGGATCCCCAGCTCGATCTCGATCGCGGAGATGTCGCCAACGTCCCCGGACTCGCGCCAGACGTACTGCAGCTCGGCGCGGACCCTGACCCCTCCGGGGACCGCGACGACCTCTACCGGGACGTAGCGCCGAAAAACGTGGTCGAAGCCCTTCGCCGACCACGCCACCGCGGCGTCGCGCCCGCGATGCGTGGTCCGCTCGGTGTGAATCTCGACGCAGGGATGGACGAGCTCGCCCACCGCCGCCTGGTTCCCGTCGCTCAGGGCGGCCAGGAAGCGGCGAGCGAGGTCGTCTGGATCGGCGGGGCCCAGCTGCGGCCCTATCTCTTGCGCCTGGTCTTCAGCCTCTGCAGGTAGGCGCGCGGCCGGTCGTCCAGGCTCGCCTCCTTGATGGCCCCTAGGCAGATCCCGATCAGGCCCAGCGCGATCAGGACGATCGGCCACACGCCCAGCTCGTCCGGCTGGGGCGAGTCCTCGTTCAGGTCCAGGCCGACGATCAGCAGGAACAGGAACAGGCCGGCGGCGCCGACATAGACGGGCCCGCGGGTTCCGATCGCGCTTCCGATCGCGACCAGCCCGAGTGAGACCAGCAGCAGGAGGACATCCCAGACCGCGGCGGTCTCGACCACGCGGAGCTCGACCAGTCCCAGCGGCCCGACGAACTCCGCGACCGACGAGATCCCGAGGCTGCACGCCAGCACGGCCGAGATCCCGGCCCCCGTGATCAGCTCCGAGGCCTTCCACAGCGACCGGTCGCCACCGTCCCGGACCGCGGTGTCCGCGACGTGGACATCGTCATCCCGCCGCCAGATCCCCAGGGCCGCTGCGAGCAGCACGACCGAGAGGATTCCCAGCAGGCCGCGGTAGACGCCGAAGTTGGCGCCGATCCCGTCGGAGAGGACGCTGTCCCACAGCCCAGACCACGAGATGATCACGGCGATCGAGCCGGCAAGCAGGTGGAAGCGGATCCCCTTGACGACACCTGCGTAGAACGCCAGGGCGGCGGTCACGCCGAAGATCCAGAAGGTGTTCCAACCCGACGGCGTGCCGTCGACCAGCTCCAGGAACTGGAGCAGGGCCAGCGGTACGAAGACCAGGCCGAGGACGCTGTAAACCGCCTGCCAGGAGCGGATCGAGCCGCTGATCCGATCGGTCAACACGCCATCGGAGTAGAAGAAGGCGGCGGGGACGGCCAGGATCAGGAAGACGACGAGGGCGCTGTAATCCCCGCCCTTGCGGAGGAACAGCATCAGCATTCCGACGGCGAACAGCAGCCCCCCGAGCTTGCGCAGCGCGTCCCGGGTGTCATCGGGTGCGAGCAGTTCTCTCATGGTCTCCCTTGGTTGGGTCTACTCCCCACGCCGCACCCTAACCCTCTAGTCCGATGACGACCCCAGCCTGCCCTTCAGCTCGAGAATGCGGTCATAGCCGGCCTGCAGCTGCTCGCGGCTCAGCTTCTCCTGCTTCGTGGCCTTCACCACGGTGGCCAGGCCCTGGGTCGCCCCGTCCAGGCTGCCGCCGTACAGGAGCAGGTCACACCCAGCGCCCAGCGCGGCGACGCCGGCGCTGGCCGAGGATCCGAGCGTCAGGATCCCCGCGCTCTGCAGATCGTCGGTTATGACCACGCCCTCGAAGCCGAGCTGGTCGCGCAGCAGGCCCTGGACGATCTGCTTGACGGAGCTGGCCGGCTTGTCCGGGTCCGCCGGATCCTCTGGCCCGTAGCTGGGGTAGGTCGCCGACGCCACCATGACCAGCTCGACTCCCGCCCAGACGGCGGCCTGAAACGGCTGCAGCGCCGCCGACAGGGGCTCGTCCGGCGCCGCGATGGTGGTCGGGGCGAAGTCGGTGTTCACCGTCGCCGGCCCCATGCCCGGGAAATGCTTGGCGGTCGCCGCTACCCCTGCGCCCTGCAGGCCCTCGATGAAGGCGGAACCCACCTCGCCGACGACGGCCGGGTCGTCGCTGAAGGTGCGGTCGGCGATCGAGTCCGCGGTCTGGGGAAGCTCGACGTCCATCACGGGCGCCAGGTCGACGTTGACGCCTGCGGTGCGCAGGTACTCACCGGTCTCCTGTCCCTCGGTGCGGGCGGCGTCGGCGCCCTGCTCGCCGAGGTCCTGAGGGGCCGTATCCGGCGGGCCCGGGAGGCGCTTCACCTCGCCGCCCTCCTGGTCCACCATCACGAGCAGCCCCGGGTTGTCGCCGTCGACGGCGGCCTGCTGCAGCTGGCCCACCTGTTGGACCAGTGTCTGCTCGTCGGTGGCGGCGGCGATCACGCTTCCGACCTGGCCCTTGCGGACCAGCCGCAGCAGCTCCTGGTTCGGGCCGTTTCTGGGCAGCTTCGCGACGATCGACTGGCCGGCGAGCCTCTTCAGCCCGAGCGGCTGCTCCTCGTCGTCCCCGCCGCCGCCGAACACCGCGCGCACGAGGAGCGCCAGGGCGATCAAGGCGAGGAGGGCGACGCCGCCCGCCAGGGCCGCCTGGCGCCGGCGCACCTTCGCCGGCAGGTCGCGGTGACGGCTGCGCCGCATGCCCGGTACGGGCACCCTCGCCGGTGTATAGGGGTCATCGAGCAGCCTCCTCTCCCCCGTCCCGGCGTCCCGCCCCGGCTCAGACGCGGTGGGAGCGGCTGCCGGCCGCTCCCGGCGGTCGCGGGGCCTGCTGCGCCCCAGCCTCAGCCGCCGCCTGGGCCGCTCACGTCGCCGAGCGGGCCGCTCGCCGGCGCCGAGCTCGTCCTCGCCGGTGGCGGGCTGCTCTCCGGTCCCGTGGGCGGGCTCCCCGGTTCCGTATGCGGGCTCGTCGCCGGTGCCGTACGAGCGCTCGCCAGTCTCGTGTTCGCGCTCGCCGGTGCCGGGCTCCGAGGGCGCTGCGGGGCGCTCGCCCGAGCCCCGCCCGGGCTCCCGGCGCCGAGCCGAACCGAAGTCGAAGTCCAGATCGTCCTCGTCGAACGGCGGCCGGCCCTCCATGTCAGCTCTCCCCGTCCGCCGCGCGCCGGGGCCCGCCGCCGCGAACCGCGATGCCAAGCTCGCGCAGCTGGCGTTCGTCTACGGCAGCCGGCGCCGCGGTCAGCGGATCCACACCCGACGCGCTCTTCGGGAACGCGATGACGTCGCGGATTGACTCCGCCCCCGTCAGCAGGGCGACGATGCGGTCAAGGCCGTAGGCGATGCCTCCGTGCGGCGGGGCGCCGAAGCGGAGGGCGTCGAGAAGAAAGCCGAATCTCTCCTCGGCCTGGGCTTCGTCGATGCCGATCGTGGCGAACACTTTTCGCTGCACGTCCGGGTCGGAGATACGGATCGAACCTCCCCCTATCTCCCATCCGTTCCAGACGACATCGTATGCCTTCGCGCGGGCGGCGCCGGGGTCATCGGGGTCGAACTCCCCAGCCGGGGACGTGAAGGGATGATTGTGGGGGTCCCAGCGCTCCTCGTCGTGGGCCCAACCGAGCAGCGGCCAGTCCACCACCCAGAGAAGCTCGTTGGCCCCCTCTTCGATCAGGCCGAGTCGCCCCCCGAGGCGGCGGCGGAGCTCGCCGAGCACCTCGGCCGACAGCAGCGGCTCGTCGGCCACCAGCAGCAGCACGTCCCCCTCGCTCGCGCCGAGTGCCTCGTTCGCGGCGGAGATCTCGGCCTCGGACAGGAACTTCGCGACCGGGGAGCGCCAGCCATCGCCTTCCACGACGGCCCAGACCAGCCCCTTGGCGCCGAGCTCCTGGGCCTCGGAGACGAGCCCGTCCAGGTCGCTGCGAGACATCTCCCGCGTGCCTGCGTTGAGCGCCCGCACCATCGCGCCTCCCTCTATCGCACCGCGGAAGGCCTTGAACTCGCTCTCGCCGAAGACGTCGGTCACCTCCGCCAGCTCCAGCCCGAAGCGCAGGTCCGGCTTGTCGGTCCCGTAGCGCGAGATCGCCTCGTCGTAGGGAATGCGACGCATCGGCAGTTCGACCTGGATCCCTCCCTCGGCGAGCACGGCCGCCAGCATCCGCTCGTTCATGTCGATGATGTCGTCGACGTCCACGAACGACATCTCGATGTCGAGCTGGGTGAAGTCGAGCTGGCGGTCGGCGCGCGAGTCCTCGTCTCGGAAGCAGCGCGCGATCTGGAAGTACCGCTCGAAGCCCCCGACCATCAGCAGCTGCTTGAACAGCTGTGGTGACTGCGGCAGGGCAAAAAACGAGCCGCGCCGCAGGCGGCTGGGGACGAGGAAATCGCGCGCTCCCTCGGGGGTGGACCGGGTCAGGACCGGTGTCTCGATCTCGAGGAACCCCTCGCCCGAGAGGAACTCGCGCATGGCACGGGTCACGCGGTGGCGCAGCTCGATCGCCTCCCGCATGCGGTCACGGCGCAGGTCCAGGTAGCGGTAGCGCAGCCGCATCTCCTCGCTCACCTCGCCCGAGAACGACTCGATCTCGAACGGCGGGGTTTCTGAGTCCGCCAGCAGCTCGGCGTCCTTGACCCGGATCTCGACCTCCCCCGTCGCCATCTTCGGATTGACCGTGTCGTCGCTGCGCCTGACGACCTGGCCGGTCGCCGACAGCACGTCCTCGGCGCGCAGCTTATGGCCGAGCCCGAAGGCCGGTCCCGAGGTGTCGTCGGGGTCGAAGACGAGCTGGACCAGACCGGTACGGTCGCGCAGGTCGATGAAGATCAGCCCGCCATGGTCGCGGCGGCGGTGGACCCAGCCGGCCACCCGCACAGCGGAGTCCACGCGATCGGGCAGCACCTGACCGCACCAGGCGTCGCGGTACTCGTTCGCGCGAAGTGCAGGGAATTCGCCCGCCATCGTGGAGGGCAGTCTGCCAAGACCGGCGCGGCGCCGTACCGCGCGTGCCGGCGCGGGTCACCGCTCAGAGCCGACCGAGCTCCTGGGCCACGGCCGCCATATCGACCTCGCGCTGCTCGCCCGAACCCATGTCGCGCAGCGTCGCGCGCCCGTCCTCCAGGATCACCGTCTGCGCGGCGCCCGAGCGGTCGGCCTGCTTCATCTGGCCCTTGTTCGAGCGCCCCGCCAGGTCCAGGTCGGCGGCGACCCCCGCCCGGCGCAGCTCGATGGCGAGCTGCAGGGCGCGCTCCCGGTCCTCCTCGCCGGCGACGATGAACACGTCGACTGCGGGCTCCGGCGCGGCCCGGCCCATCGCCAGCGCAAGCCGCTCGACCCCGAGCGCCCAACCGGCCGCCGGCGTCGGCGGCCCTCCGAGCTGCCCGATCAGGCCGTCGTAGCGTCCCCCGCCCCCGACCTGTGACTGGGCGCCGAGGGCCGGTGAGTGGAGCTCGAACACCGTGCGGGTGTAGTAGTCCAGCCCGCGGACCATGGTGTCGTCCACCTCGTAGGAGACCCCCGAACGGTCAAGGAGCGCGCGCACCTGTTCGAAGTGCTCGAAGTCCTCGCCCTCGAGGCTCTCCAGCAGCCGCGGCGCTCTGGCCATCACCTGGCGCGTCCCCTCATCGGCCGCATCGAACGCCCGCAGCGGGTTGAGTTCGATCCGCTCGCGGGCCTCCGCCGAGAGGGCGTCCTCGTTCTCGCGCAGGTGAGCGCGCAGGCTGTCCAGGTAGGCGGCCCGGGCGCCGATGGATCCAAGGCTCCCAAGGCGAAGCTCGATGCCCTCCACCCCGAGCTCGGTGAGAATGTCCGAGACCAGCACGACCAGCTCGGCGTCCACTAGCGGCGAGTCAGACCCGATGGACTCCGCCCCCACCTGCGTGAACTGGCGGAAGCGCCCGGCCTGCGGCCGCTCGTGGCGGAAGAACGGCCCCGAGTACCAGAGCTTCACCGGCTGCGGCCACTTATGCATCCCGTGCTCGATGTAGGCGCGGCAGACCGGGGCGGTGCCCTCGGGCCGCAGCGTCAGGCTGCGCCCGCCCTGGTCGGTGAACGTGAACATCTGCTTCTGGACGACCTCGGTGGACTCGCCCACTCCGCGGGTGAAGAGGTCGGTCTGCTCCAGGGCCGGCGTCTCGATGCGGCCGTAGCCCGCGCTCTCCAGTAGCTCGCGCGAGATGTCCCCGATCGCCTGCCGGGCCCCCTGTGACTCCGGCAGCGCGTCGAAGGTGCCGCGCGGGGCCTTGATCTTCTCGCCCATGAGCCCGAGCGTATCGGCGGACGGCTTCTCCGACAGTCGGGCGTGGAGCCGCACTAACCCGAGGACGCAGCCGCGGCGCGGCTGTCAGGACAGCGGCTTGTCGCCGCTGGCGAGTTCCCGGAGGAAAGGGTTCGACGTGCGCTCCGCGCCCAGCGTCGTCTGTCCCATGTGACCTGGGTAGACGCGGGTCTCGTCTGGGTGGGTGTCGAGCAGGGTGCGGATGCTCTCCATCAGAGTCCGTCCCGTCGGGTCGCCGCCCGGCAGGTCCACCCTTCCAATCGAGCCCTGGAACAGGACGTCGCCGGAGAAAATGGCGGTCTCATCCGGGATCGAGAAGGTGACGTGCCCCGGGCTGTGGCCCGGGGTGTGGATGACGTCGATCTCGAAGCCGGCGAGCTCGAGCTTCTCGCCGCCCTTCAGCAGGTGGTCGGCCTCGTAGTCCTCGAAGGGTCCGAAGCCCGGCCAGGGGACGTATGAGTTGATGTCGGCGATGACCTGGGCCTCGATCTCCGGGCACCAGACCGGCGCGCCGGTGGCTTTCGCGACAGGCGCCAGCGCGCCGACGTGGTCGAAGTGCGTGTGGGTAAGCAGGATCCCGTCGATGCTTGCCCCCAGCTCATCCACGGCGCCGAGGATCTTCTCGGCCTCATCGCCCGGGTCGACGATCAGCGCCCGGTCAGACCCGTCGGCGCGGAACAGGAAAGTATTCTCGGCCACGGGCCCGACGGTGAACATGCGCACGTCCATGGCGGATCAGGGTAGTCGAGGCCTGCGGCCCCAGGCTAGGCGCCGGTCTTCTCCTTGGTGACCTGCCGCAGACGGCGGTTGTAGAAGAAGAGGTCGAGGTAGTAGGCCATGGGCGTGTAGAACAGGACCATCGCGCCGGCGATCGCCGCCGACGGGCCGAAGCCCCGGCCGAGGACTACGACCAGCAGCCCCAGGAACAGAGCGGCCGCGAACAGGCCCTTCGTGAACGCGCTTCCCCACGAGGGGGGTTGCAGCCCGCGCGACTGCGAGGCCGCCGTGCGCTTGCCGCCGGATCCGGAGCGCCGGGCCTTGGCCTGCTGGCGGGCCTCGGCGCGGTTGCGGGGGCGGCCCTTGGGACGTTCGTCGACCCGGCCGCTTTGGGTGCCGCGGTGCTTGCGGCGGCGCTTCTTCTTGGTCTGTGCCACGGCAGGAATCTAGCCAAACGGCGATCCGGCGGCGGCTCAGACGGCTTCGCCGAGCACCCGCTCGATGACGTGCTGGTCGGGGTCGAAGCCGCGGATGCGCGGGTCGTCCGGATAACCCTCGAGAGCCGCCGCGGGCGCCAGCCCGACCAGCTCGGCCTCGACGGGCCGGGCGCCGTGCTCGGCGGCGAGCCGGCGCACCTCCTCCACCACCCTCGCAAGCGGCACCTGCTCGGCGTCGTGCACGTTGGTGGAGACCTGCGCGCGTTCCCCCTCACGTGGCAGCCCTAATGCGCGAACACCCGGCAGCCCTCCTCCCGCCTCGCGCAGCTCGGCGGCGACCGCGCGGGCGATCTCGGGGTTCGGCGTGTCGAGCTCGACGTTGAAGGCGACGAGCGGCCGCCGGGCCGTGACCAGGGTGGCGCCGGCGCTGGGATGGGGCTGGTCGGGCCCCAGGTCGGGGCGCAGCTCGCCCGAGGCCATCCGGCGCGCCAGCTCGGCCGGGCCGCCGCGTCGAAAGAAGGCGCGCTCGCGGCGGTCCTCGTCCGAGGCCAGCTCGCCGTAGAGGAAGACCGGGATGCCGAGCGCAGCGATGCCCTCGGCGGCCGCGTGGGCCGCCGGGGCGGCCGCGTCGTGGTCGGCCTCGTGGACCCAAACCATGGGGCAGACATCGAGCGCCCCGATGTGCGGGTGCAGCCCCTGGTGGCCGCGCATGTCGATCAGCTCAAGCGCGTGGCCCGCTCCGGCCACGGTGGCCGCAGTCAGCTGGTCGCCGTCGCCGGCCAACGTGAACACGCAGCGGTGATGCTGGGAGTCGAAGTGGCAGTTGAGGACGCGGGCGCTCGAGGCGACCGAGGCCTCCAGCGCGTCCACCACCCGCTCACTTCGGCCCTCGGAGAAGTTCGGGACGCTCAGCAGCACCCGGTCATCCTCCAGGCCCCCGCTCCGCAGCCATCAAACGAGCAGCTCTCCCTCGCGCACGAGCTCCTCGCCGTCCAGGGAGATTGTCGGCTTCATCACCACGCAGTCCAGGTGGACGGGCACCTGCACGTTCCCCCCGATCCCCGCCGAGGCCCCGAAGGCGACGTGGACGGTGCCGAGGATCTTCTCGTCCTCCAGGATGTTGCCTGTCAGGATCGCCTTCTCATTGGTGCCGATCCCAAGCTCCGCGACGTTGGTCCCATCCTCGCCGTGAGCCGTGAGCAGCTCCATGAACGTCATGCCCTCGCCGCCCCGCGCCGAGGTCAGGTGCCCTCCCTCGACGACCAGCTCGACCGGCTCGGAGACCTTGCCGACCCCGGCCATGGAGCCGTCGATCACCAGGGTCCCCCACCCGTTCGCGGGCGCGATGAAACCCTCCCCGCACGGCAGGTTCCCGAACGCACCCTTCGCCGTCAGTTCCCCGGCGTCAGGAATCGCGGTGCGACCGCTCAGGTCGAGGTGCAGGCCCGATCCGTTGGGGCAGGTGATGACCGCCTCGGCCGCTGAGTCCAGGCGTGCGGCGACCGTGGCCCCGCGCCGCCGCAGGGCGTCCATGTCGGCGCTCATCACGCGCGCCAGCATCTCCTCGGTCACGCCCGGAAGGGTCGCGATCCGAGCGCCGGCCTCGCTGGCGCGCTTGCGCGCCGCCGTGTGCGAGAGGGACTGCACGGTCGGGCCCATGACCACGTCGGCCGCCGCCATCGCCTCCGCTACCGGGCCCGGCGGCTCGGCGGCGTGAGAGGCGCGCTCGGAGATCACGGCCAGGACCGCGTCGGCGCCGCACTCCTGGGCCTCGGCGCGCAGGCGCTCCCCGAGCCCCTGGGTGGCGGGGTTGCAGACGACCAGGACCTCCTCGCCCTCGCGCACCCCGAGGCAGTCACGGACCACCGCGCGCACCGCTGTGTCGATCTCGGCCATCCCGCCGAACCCTAGTCGCAGCCGCCCGACCCGGCTTGTGCGGGACGAACGAGGTCGGGATCGGGTGGTGCCTTGCCTACCTCGTCACGAAGCGAACACGGATATCCAGCTGCACAGAACGCGTCCCGTGAGCGGGCGGCGGAGGTCCGCCCTCTGAAATCCGCGAGGCTGCGTTCCCGTCACCGCTGGCTACGATTCGACACCCCGCCGGAGTAGCTCAGTCGGTTAGAGCAGCGGAATCATAATCCGCGTGTCGCAGGTTCGAGTCCTGCCACCGC
>OBLS010000034.1_pt1 | contig 33285 bp, 28 predicted proteins | sample 1519901 | NCBI WGS metagenome assembly OBLS01 (sample SAMEA3113585, study PRJEB22503) | soil metagenome | reverse complement strand
CCGCTACCTGAGTCAACGTCTTGCGCCGGGGCTAGCCGGCTATGTCGGCTTGCTCGTGCTCGGTTGGTTCCGCCCTCTGATCGCTGTCCTCGGCTACATGCTTCTGGCTTTCTTTCTGCTCATTCCGCTGCGACGCCCAGGACGAAAGGGCCATCCCGGAGGCCCAGCGTCGGACTCGCAGTAGGCGGCGCGCGACCGAAAACCCGCACGTTTCGTGAGCAATTCCGGTTGGCACACAGACCACGCTCCCAGCCCCGGTGGTTGCACACCGGCCGGATCAGCAAGGATTTGAGCTATGAGGACGTGGCGCGACCCTGAGGTGATCAGACGATTGTTGAATACCCCAGCGACCTGGGCCGTCGTCGGCTTGTCTGCCAACACCGAACGGACGGCGTACCGCATCGCAAAATATCTGCGGGACCGGCTCGACATGAGCATCGTCCCGGTCAATCTGCGGGGTGAGGACGCCCTGGGCGAGCGTGGATATCGGCGGCTCGGTGACGTCCCTGGTCCCGCTCAGGTCGTGGACTGCTTCGTGAACAGCCAGCGGGTCGGCGCGGTCGTTGACGAGGCCATCGCCGAGAAGGATCGGCTCGGGATCGAGGCCGTGTGGCTGCAGCTCGGGGTCATCGACGAAGCAGCCGCCGAACGCGCACGCGCAGCCGGCCTGGATGTGGTCATGGACACCTGCCCCGCGATGGAGGGTCCGCGGTGACCGCGAGCTGCTGATCTCGACCGGCAATACGCGACTGTGATCCCCGAAAGTGCGTCGGACCTTGAGCCCCTTCGACACACGTCGAGCCCCTTCCTGCGGGCTCAACGTGGTACAGCGGGGCTCAAAGTCGGATGCAGCGATCTACCCCGTTAGGGGTGATGCGGGGTCGCGCCGGGGCGTGGTTCGCTCTGCGCATGTGCAGATGGATGGCTTACTCCGGGGACGCGATCTTGGCGGAGGATGTGCTCTTTCGTCCCGTGCATTCGCTCATCGACCAGAGTCTCCATTCCCGAATGGGAGCCACCACGACAAACGGCGACGGCTTCGGAATCGGGTGGTACGGCGATAGCCCAAGGCCGGCACTGTTCAAGGACATCGAGCCCGCCTGGAATGACCAGAACCTCCGTGAGCTCGCGGCCCAAATTCGCACGCCGGTCCTGTTCGCCCATATCCGGGCCTCGACCGGAACGCCGGTGCAGCGCTCCAACTGCCATCCTTTCCGCCACGATCAGTGGCTCTGGATGCATAACGGCGCGATCCGCGGCTTCCACGAGATCAAACGGGATCTGTTGATGGCGGTTGATCCTTCGCTTTTTCCAGACATCGAGGGATCGACGGACTCGGAGGCGCTGTTCTTCCTCGCTCTTACCTTCGGTCTGAAGGACGACCCGTTCGGGGGCGTCGAGCGTGCCGTTGGTTACGTGGAGAAGATCGGCCACCAGGCGGGCATCGAGTATCCGATCCAGATGACCGTGGCGACCACCAATGGTGAATCGGTTTGGGCGTTCCGCTATTCGAGCGAGGGTCAGAGTCGATCCTTGTTCTTTTCGACCGCCGTGTCGGCCATTCGGGAGCTGCATCCCGAGGTGGAGATGCTTCAGCGGTTGAGTGATGAGACGCGCATCGTCGTCTCCGAGCCTTTGGGCGATCTCAGCGGCGCGTGGAACGAGGTTCCCGAGTCCTCCGCGGGCGTCGTCCGTCCGGGCGCGGACGAGATGCGGTCATTCCGCCCGGTCGCGCCCTGACGGCCCCGATCAACGATCGACTGCCGCCGCATCGGGTGTCGATGTGGCAGACGTCGGGAGCGTGTGACTGACCGCGGCCGCGGATGCCGCTGCGTCTTGAAGGGTGCCCTGTGCTGGGCGGTGGCGGCCCATCACCACCGCCATCACGACGCCGGCAGCGCTGAAGGCCGCCATCACCCAGGAGGCGGTGGCGAGTCCATTGGCAAGTGCTTCAGGGCTGGCCACGCCTTTTGCCGTCCGCGAGGCGATGACGGAGGCGAAGATAGACGCCGCCAGGGCGGTCGCGACCGCCGCTCCGATGTAACGCGCCATGTTCGACACACCGGACGCCTCGCCCACCTGGTTGGCCGGAACCGCGGCGGTGGCGGCGGACGACGCCGGCCCATTCGACAGTCCCATGCCGACGGCCACGGCGATCAGCGGCAGCACGAAAGCCCCGTAGTTCCAGGATGGCTGGGTCAAACCGATCACCGCGAATCCCGCTGCTGTGATAGCGAAGCCGGCGGCGACCACGACCCGACCAGTGAACTTCGCAGCCAGCCGGGGAACGAGCGGCGCCACCAAAACTAGCCCGACCGTGGCCGGCAGGGTGGCCAGTCCCGCGTCGAATGGCGTGAAGCCGAGTGCTTGCGGATCTTGAAAGTACAGGCTCAGCAGGTACATCAGCGCGTTGATCGTGCCGGCGCCGATAAGGATCGCCACCGTGGAACCGACCAGGATTCGGTTGCGCAGCAGCGCCAGGTCGAGCAACGGGATGCTGACTCGCCGTTCGACGGCGACGAAGGAGAATCCCGCGGCCACCGATATCGCTAGGCATCCCAGGGTCGCCAACGAGAACCAGCCCCAGTCGCTGCCCTTACTCAGGGCGAGGATCAGCGGTGCCAGTGTCAGCGCGATGAGGATCGTGCCTGCGAAGTCGATTGACCGAGGCCGGTTGGGATCGCGCGATTCAGTGACCGTGGCCGCGGTCAGCACTATGCAGACCACGGCCACAACGGCATCCACCCAGAACAGGCCCTGCCAACCGGTCACGTCGACCAGGACGCCGCCCACCAGCGGCCCGGCCGCCGCCCCCACGGCGGCCGCGGCACCCCACAGGGACACCGCCCGGAGCTGGGCCTGTCCACTGTTGGCCACGGACAGCAGACTCAAGCCACAGGCCAAGATCGTCGATCCAGCGGCTCCTTGGATCATCCGACCGGCGATCACCACTTCACCGGTGTTCGACAGTGCGATCAGTACACAGGACGCGACGAACAGCAGCAGCCCAAGCTGGAAGATCCGCTTCCGTCCAAAAACATCACCCAACGATCCGGATGTGATGATCACGGCCGCCCCGACGAGCGAATACCCGGTGACCGCCCACTGCAGCGTCGCCACCGACATGCCGGTGTCCTCGCTTATAGCGGGCAAAAGAATGCTCACCGCGGACGTGTTGGCGTTGACGACCAAAGTGGAGAGGCAGGTGGCGACCAGCACGCCCCTCGTGCGGGCAGTCGTCTCAGTGGTGCTCATGGGATCCCTCCGACTACGGTCGTGTGACCTGCGGACAACCCGGCGTCAGACCCTGCACCGGAGCGCGCCGACCGGTTGAGCACCGAAGGTCGCCCGTTAGACAGCCCTGTCCTCCTCGGAGCGACGCGGCGGTAGCGGTCTAGACCGTGTCACGACCTGGCCGCAGCTGCCGCATAATTCTGGAGGAACAGGGCTTCGACCATAGCCATGTTCTCGATCTCGGTCGGGTCCACGCTCTCGTTCGGGGCGTGGATCAGGCAAAGAGGTTCCTCGACGCCCATGAGCATGATCTCGGCCTTCGGGAACGTCTCGGCAAAGACGTTGCAGAGGGGAATCGAGCCGCCCTGGCCCTGTGTGACCACGTCCCGGCCGTACGCGTCCCGCATGGCCGTAGTCATTGCCTCGAAGCCCGGACCATTCAGTGTGCCGACGAACGGGTCGCCGTCGGCTTCCCGCTCGAAATCCACCTTGACATGCCAGGGCGCCACGGAGGCAAGGTGCTCGATCAACGCGGTCTGCGCCTGCTTCGCGTTCATTCCCGGTGGAACGCGGAGGTTGATCCGGGCACGAGCCTCCGGCTGGATCGCGGCCGACGAGCCGATCACCGGTGGGCAGTCGATTCCGAGCACGGTCACCGTCGGCCGCGCCCAGATCATGTCAGCGACGGCATCACCGAGCAGGTCGACGCCGTCGAGGACGTTCGCGTCCTTGCGGAACTGATCGGGCGGATACGGGGCCCCGTTCCAGGTCTGTGTCGCGTCCAGCCCCCTGATCGTGGTGTTGCCGTGTTCGTCGCGGAGCGTGGCCAGCATGGCGATCAACGCCGCGAGCGCGTCGGGCGCGGCACCGCCGAACATTCCCGAGTGCATAGGGCCGGACAGCGCCCGTACGGTCACCCAGACGTTGGCGAGCCCCCGCAGGCTCGTGGTGAGGCTGGGCACCCCGACCGCGAAGTTGCCGGCGTCGCAAACCAAGATCGCGTCAGCACCAAGCAAGTCAGCGTGCTCTGGCACGAACGCCTCGAGGCCGCCGGTGCCTTGCTCCTCCGAGCCCTCGCCGACGATCTTGATACCTACAGGCAGGTCGTCGCCAAGGGCCCGTAGGGCGGTGAGGTGCGTCGCGATGTTCCCCTTGCAGTCGGCGGCCCCGCGGCCGTACCAGCGGCCGTTTCTTTCGGTCAAGTCCCAGGCCGGTGTCTCCCACGCGGCGTCGTCGAGGGGAGGCTGTACGTCGTGATGGAAATAGAGCAGAACGGTCGGGGATCCGGGAGGTCCCGGCTTGTGGCCGCAAACGGCTTGGCTACCGTCCGGCGTCTCGTATCCCTCCACGTCGCGCAGGCCGACGTCGGTGAACGCCTCGACCAGGAAGTCGACCATCCGTTGACACTCCGCCGGCGGGAACTGCTGTGGGTCGTGGACGGACTTGAAGGAGACCATGCGGGCCAGGTCGGCCTTTGCCTGTGGCATAAGGCTGCGGATAGTCGCCCGCAGTGTCTCCGTCGACATCGGTTCTCCCTTCCCGCTGGCGTCGGTCGTGTCGATATGGCGGTCGGTCATCTCAGCTCGGGGCCACAGTCTCGAAGTGCTGGCTGTCCAGCCACTCCTGGACGTCCGGGACCTTCTCCGGGCAGTAGGTCTGGACGACCGTCAGCAGGCCGGTGCGCAGGCGCCCGTCCGCGATGATTGGCCGGATGTAGAACGCACCTCCAACCGAGAGATTCAGCTTGGCGATGCCCAGCGCCACACCGCTGTCGACTGAGGCGCAAACCGCGCCGCCGTCGGTGCCGAAGACCTGGGCGACCCGGGCAGGATCGTTGGGGGTACGCAGGCCGGCTTTGTCAAAGTTGGCGATGAGCTGCTCCGCCTTCGCCACAGCCTCTTCGTTCGACTTGTTGTAGTTGTAGGTGATCAGCATGACGGCCAGCAAGGCCGCCATCACGCCGCCCACAATCCAATAGATTGCCCGATGGCTCATGACGCCTCCTCAGAAGTAGTGGGCGCGAGCTGCCAGGTCGGTTTGCGGAGCCGAACGAGCAGGAAGGGGATCACCGCGCCGAGCAGGAGGATCCCGCCGCCAACAATGAGGATGTAAACGCCAGGGCTTCCGCCACCGAACTGCGACGGCGGCACGAAGCTGATCAAGATCGCGGCCGCCGAGGAGAAGATGCCGAGGACGCACAGCAGGTTGAGTGCTGGCGCACGGTAGCCACGCGGGTGGTCCGGCTGTCGTTTCCGCAGGTTCATTGCGGCACGAAACATCCACAGATACATCAGCAGATAGACCGCCGTCGTAATCGTCATGAACATCCAGTAGGCGTCTGAAACCGCCGGAACGAAGGCGAACAGCAGGGCCAGGATGGTGGTGATCACGCCCTGAGCGGCGAGGATGTTTATCTGGACGCCGTTCGGATTCGTCTTCTGGAACCACGGCGGCAGGTAGCCGCCTTCCTTCGACACCAACAACAAGCTTCTGGACGGGCCTGAGAGCCAGGTCATGAATCCAGCGAGGGACGCGCTGACGATGGCCAGGCCGACGATCGGAGTCAGGAACTGGAGGCCGAAGTGCGCAAACACGGATTCGAAGGCCTGCATGATCCCTGCAGTCAAGCTGAGCTCCTCGGCCGGGATGAACCAGCTGACGACCAGCGGCGGGAGGATCAGGACGAGGAGGACCAAGATCGTTGCCAAGAATATGGCTCGCGGGAACTGCTTGCTCGGCTTCTCGAGCTCGTTGACGTGGACGGCGTTCATTTCCATCCCGGAGTAGGCGCCGAAGTTGCTGACAATCAGCACGATGCTCGCGATTCCGTTCCACGCCGGCAAGAGATTGTCCGCTGTCATCGGGGCGGCCGACGGGTTGCCCTGCGCCAGGTAGATAATGCCCAAGATCACCAGCAGTGCACCGGGGATGAGCGTTCCGATCAGAACGCCGCTGGAGGCCAGCTTGGCAATCACTCCGATGCCACCCCGGAGCGCAAGTACCACGCCAAGCCAGTAGACTGAGATGATCACCACGGCCGTCCACACGCCGCTGGCCGCCCACTCCGGATAGATCACGTACGCGAGGGTGCTGGCCACGAACGACAGTAAGGTCGGGTAGTAGAAGATGGTCATGGCGTACTGGTGCCAGGCGGCGACGAAGCCCATGTTCGGCGATATGCCCTCGGTCACCCAGCGGTACACGCCACCCTTCCAGCCAGAGGCGAGTTCTGCGGAGACTAGGGCCGTCGGGATAAGGAAGATAATCGCGGGCAACACGTAGAGGAACACGCAGGCTAGCCCGTAGACGGCCATGGTCGGCGCAGGACGCAGGCTCGCGACGGACGACACGGTCATCAGCGCCAGGGCCGTCCAGGTGATGTAGTTAGGTCTCGTTGCAGCCCGACTGGCGGCAACCGGCATCTCACTCCCGGCCGCGGACTCGACTGACGACATCATTCCTCCTTTGTGAGCACTGAATCGTCACCGTCAAGGTAAAAATGTGACAGGCACAACTCCAGCACCTCACCCGCTGCGGGTGGTCTTGCTGACTGACCCTTGCCAGGTCGTTTCCGTGCGGCGCTTAATGAACCTGTCATCCCGACAACTCGATGGAGGCACCCCTGTGACTGCGCAGACCAGACCTGCTGAACCGGTTCCTTTCACCGCTGGTGACTTCGCCGCGAGGCAGCAACGATCGGCGCAGGCCGCGCAGGACGCCGGGCTCGCAGGCCTCCTGCTCACCCCCGGGCCCGACCTGCTCTACCTGACCGGATACGCACCTGTCGCGATCACCGAGCGCATCACCATGCTGGTCCTGCCGGTCGACGGCGAGCCGACCATGATCGTTCCCAAACTGGAGAGGCCCGACGCGGAGAACGCAGCGGGTGCCTCGACTCTGCAGCTCGTCGATTGGACCGACGGCAGTGATCCGTACGAGGCGACGGCCAAGCTCCTCGATGGGAACGGCCGCTACGCGCTGTCGGACTCGGCATGGGCGATGCACCTGCTCGGCTTACAGGGTGTGCTGACCAAGTCGTCGTACGTGTCGATGACAACCGCGCTCCCCATGCTCCGGGCGATGAAGGACGCTGACGAGGTCGCGCGGCTGGCCGCGGCGGGCGCGGCCGCGGACCAGGCATACGGAGAGATCCTTCACGTCCGCTTTGCGGGCCGTAGCGAGACCGATGTGGGCGCCGACCTGGCGGACTTGCTGCGCCAGTTCGGACATTCGCAGGTCGACTTCACCGTTGTGGCCTCGGGTCCGAATGGTGCCAACCCCCACCACGAAATCGGCGACCGGATCATCGAGGACGGCGACATGGTGGTGCTCGACTTCGGCGGCCTTAAGCACGGTTACGGTTCGGACACAACCCGGACCGTGCATGTCGGCGAGCCCACTGACGAGGAGCGTGAGGTGCACGACATAGTCCGCCGAGCACAACAGGCAGGTTTCGAGGCGGTCCAGCCCGGCATCGAGTGCCAGGAGATCGACCGGGCGCCACGAGCCGTGATCACTGAAGCGGGATATGGAGAGTATTTCATCCACCGCACCGGACACGGCATCGGGCTCACCACCCACGAACCGCCGTACATGGTGGAGGGCGAAACCCACCTTCTCCAGCCCGGCATGTGCTTCTCGATCGAGCCAGGCATCTACCTGCCCGGCCGATTCGGCGTCCGCATCGAGGACATCGTCACTGTCACGCCGAATAGCGGACGTCGGCTCAACCAGACCCCGCACGAGATGGCAATCGTCTCGTAGCGGCACAACTCCGTCGCAGAATTCAACCCAGCTGTTGCCCTCGAGGGCTTCAATGCTCGACAGCTGTGATGGGCGGGGATCCGTCAGTGCAAGACGTACTTGAGTCCGATGACCAGCAGCCCTAGAACACCGGCGGCGAGGGTTTCAACGGCCAGATCGACACCGCGAACCCCGGCGAGATGTGCCGCGTAAGCCGCCGTCCCGGTCAACATCGCCACAGTGAACCACAGCGCTAGCCAGGCCGACCCACTGATCCCTAACCCCAGCAGCTGCCCGAGCACGAAGACGATAATCGGGGGGAGGGAACCGACCAAGATCTCGGTGTTCCCGATCAAGGCTTTACGCAGCCGCGCGTGGGCGCTATGTTCCGGATCCCTGAACCGCCCCCCGATGGCGTCGACGTAGACGTGCGCCAGCCAGTAAGTGATGCAGCCTCCCAGGGTGGCGAGTGCCACCCGCTCTGACGTCGGTCCGTGAAGGCTAGAGATTGCGAGGATCGACGCAGACACGACTGCGCCGTACAGCAACTCGGAAACTTTCTCCGCCCGCTGAACCCGCTGCAGTTCCTCTGTGGCCCCCTCGGAAGCCGCGGAGGGTTTGATCATCTTTCGTCCGCCTGCCGTCGCCAGACGACTCAATCTAGCTCTCCGGTGAGAGCTAGGCCAGCCAGAGCTCGCCGCCCGTGCGACTCTGATAAGTTAACCCGGCACGGGTGAGCAGCGCCAGCAGTTCTGGTGCCACCATGGAGCCGTACGTCGGCAAGCGACGGCACGGTCGGAAACAACGTGAAAGGGCAAACGCCGCGCGATGGACTCGTTCTGGGATTTCTTCTGGCTCCTGATCTGGGGCTTCTTCTTCGTCTACTTCCTGATGATCTTGTTCCAGATCATCGGCGACCTCTTCCGGGATCGGGACCTGAGTGGATGGGCGAAGGCTTTGTGGATCATCGTCTTGGTGTTCATCCCATTTCTCTCTATGTTGATCTACCTCGTCGTCCGAGGCAGGGGGATGGCTGAGCGGAACGCGGCTGCCTTCCGGACTGCACAAGCGTCAACCGAGTCCTACATCAAGGACGTTGCGGGAACGGGTGGCAACGCGGCCGAACAGATCGCCACAGCCAAGGGACTGCTCGACCAGGGCACGATCACGACGTCCGAGTTCGAACAGCTCAAGGCAAAGGCCCTCGCCTGACGCATGGCTAGCGGCACGCCCTTGGCCGACGACAAACAGCAGTTCGATGCCAGGCCGGCAGCTCGGGCCTGCGGCTGCAAGCCGGGGACGCGGTCTCTGCCACTGGTCAGGTTTGCCGGGCGGCAGTGACACGCCGGGCGCCCGCGCTGATCCATTGGAGCAGCACACTTCCGCAGAGCACGCCGAGGACGACACCGACCACCGAGGCCGCGGCGGCGCCGGTGCTGTCGCTCACCGCCGACGCCGCGTCGCTGGCCCGTCCGGTGACCCCGATGAGGCTCAGCGCGCCGGGCACGAGGAGCCAGAAGCCCGGCAGGAACATCGCGAACGCCGGCATGCCGATTCGCGTCCTCGCCAATAGGTAGGCGGCCGGGGTCATCACGAGCGCCCCCACCATGCCGCTGACGAGGCCGCCGAAGATCAGGCCGCCCAAGAACTGCCCGACCCATGCGGTGTAGAGCACGATGAGCAGCGCAAGGAAGGACTTCGGCGGCGCCGAATGAGTGATCGCCACTCCGACCGCGAACAGCAGCACACCGACCCAGGGCGCCCAGGCGCCGAGGAGCGCCGGCGATCCAATGAAGGCTTCCGCCGTCGAGATGCCCACAGCCTCCACGCCGGCCAGGATTCCAAAGGCGAGCAGGGTGAGCTGGACGCCCGCCCAGACCAGCCGACTCGACCCGGCGATCATCTGTCCCTCCGTAAGCTCCCATACGGCGGTCGTCAGGGCGGCACCCGGCAGGAAGATGACGAGTGCTGCGATCATCGCCCGCAGGCCCGGTGCGGCGGCGCTTGCCTGGATGGCGAGCGCTGACACCGACGAGACGGCGAATGCGGCGAGCACTGGGATCAGGACCTGCAGGGCGCGGTCGCGTTGGGCGATCAACCGCAGCACGCCGACGAGGACGCCAAGGACCGCCGCGACGGCCACATCCTTCCCGGACGGGTCGAGGATCAGGCACAAGCCGACTGTCATCACCGAGTAGCCGAGCAGCTGGACGACGGCGTGGAAGCGATGCGGGAGCCTGCGAATCTCGCCGAGTTGCCGAAGTCCTTCGGTGGGCGCGACCTCGCCGCGTTCGGCGGTGGCCACGAGCCGGTCGACGGCTGCAGTCTGGTCGAGTCGGGGGACCCCAGACAGTTGCGTGGTCAGCTCCAGAGTCGCGGAAGTGCCGAGTCCCATCGTGACCAGCAGGGACGTGGGAAAGGCACTGATCCGCGCATCGGTGGCTCCGTAGGCCGCGGCGACCCGGCGGAGACGTGCCTCGACCACGTTGACGGGAACGCCGCTCCCATTCAAAGCGGCGCCGAGCTGGACGACGAAGGTCTCGAGCTCGCGCGGTTGCGCCTCGGGGTCGGTCATGACTCAGATTCTGCTGCTGGACCTGCGAAGAGCGGCAGCAACGCAGCGCGGCGCGCTATTCACGTTTCCGATTCGCCGAGTGAGCTCAGCAAAGGCCAAGGGCCCGGCCCCTGCGTACGGCGTCGGCGCGGCGCGTGACGGTGAGCTTCTGAAACAGCGACCGGATGTGCGTCTTCACAGTGTTCATTGAGACTACGAGGTCCGCGGCGATTTCTTCATTGGAGCAGTACTCAGCCAGCAGGTTCAACACATCAGTCTCACGGGCAGTCAGCGGGACGACGATCAAGGCGTCAAGCGGCTCCGACTCCTCTCGCTGGCGCGGCGTTCGAGGAGCGGCTTCGTAACCGAGGGAGCCGAGAAAGGCAGAGTGCCGAAGCAGCAGGTGGGCATCTCTGGCCACGAACGATCGCAGCCACCCGTCCGCTTGTCGGACGGTTCCCCGTAGCTCCTCGATGCCCGCGGCTCTCAGCGCCCTATCGACGAGAAACTCCGCAACCTGTATGTCGTTTCGCTCGACATGGAGCTGAGCCAGCAGCAACCAGCGGCGAAGCTTGGTGACCAAGGCGTCCCCGGTCGAGATGGACGGCATTTGGTCGAGCGCGGCCTCTGCAGCGGAAATATCGCCAGCTATCCGATGCGCCTTGGCCAGGAGCAACGACGCTTCACCTACGGCTACATGGGGCGATCGGGCGAGAGTGGCGATCGCCTCGCGCGCCTCACCCCCGGCGAGATAGGCCTCCGCCTCTGCCAGTCTGAACTGCTCGGCGAACCAGCCCAGCGAACTCTTGCGACTGATGCTCGAGCCGTGCTCGAGCTGTTCCAACGCGGCACGGGGTCCGTGGGTTTCCATCGCGAGCCTGACCTTCGTCAGCTGCTGCGCGGCCGCGAGCAGTGGCTCGCCCTCATCCGCACTCCTGCTGACGGCATGATCCAGCCGCTGTATCGCCTGCTCGATTTCCCCTCGTTCCAGGTGCACCAAGACGGTGGCTAGGTGCGCGAACCGGACGCCTCGTTCATCGCTGTCCGCCCTGCGAGTCGTAAGTACGGCGGTTGCGTACCGCATCGAGCGCCGCAGGTCCCCGCAGAATGCATCGAGCCAGGCCAGCCGTCCCGCGCAGTTCGTGCGGACCAACTGCTCCGCGCTGGTCTCGTCGTCGCCGTGGGTGCGCTCCAAGCTGCCGGCCCAGATCTGCAGTGTCGACCGGGCGGTGTCCAGCCTGCCCATCGACCACTCGCAGCCGGCGAGGTAATAGTCGATCAGGGGCAGAAGTTCTGGGGTTCGCGCGTGTTCGCGCGGTTGCAGGCGCTCTATCAGCTGCTGCAGCCTGGAGCCTGCGGCTAGACCGCCGACGGCGTCGCCGCGCTGACATGTCAGTGCCATCTTCACCAGAGCGACGTTCAGCAGATCTGTAGCTTCGGCGTTCGGAGCCTGAGCGAGCTCTGACTCGGCCCGATTGAGTGCGGACTCAGCGACGTCGAGCCAGGAGTGCTCGACGGCTGCCGCAGCGAGAAGGAGCGGCTCCGATTCACCGAATTCCGGCAGTTCGACCGCGTGCCGGACAACATCGCCACCGCCGCCCGCGAGTACGCCAGAGACCGAGAGCGATCGAACGAGATCCCGGGCCGCCCATGGGCGCTCGTCGGAGCGCAGATCGATGAAAGCCTGCTTGCGCGGAAATGCTTCGAGGACCGTGGCGTTGGATCGTGCGATGGCGTGCGCCCGTGCGAGCGGCACTTGGTCGCTAACGCTCATAGCGCCGGCCGAGTGCCACAGTGGGGAAGCCAGCCCCGCCTGAATGCTCAATGGCCGGCCGATTTGCGCGCTTGGCTGCGGGAGCGCTGCCTCCATTGAGGAGGTACGCGCGTGGATCGACAGCGCAGCAAGCTGTCGGCGGAAGGTCCACCCGGGCGTGTGTTCGAGCACGGCTCGGACCACCGACTCCGACGGCTGCATCCCGTAGTAAAGGAGAAAGGACTCGACGTCGATCTCCTCCATCACCCGGTCCGCAAGGTCGATCTCTCTCAGCTGCTCGGTGTCCAGGAGGCGATGGACAGAAGGCGCAGTAAATCCGGTCGACATGAGCAACAGGGTGGCCAGGGGGCATGACGTACTGGCAAGGGGCAGCTGGTGAGGCAGTGCACGGACTGACAGTTCGGGGGCGAGGGTGTGAGTAGGAAGGGTGGTCGCACTCAGAACAATGGGCGTCAATACGGGGCCATGGCCTTTGCTTCGCTTCGGGTTCGCCTGCCACCCCACTTAATACGACGATGGGGTGATTCCACCTCACCCGGAGAGCGATCTCACCCGGGTGATCCTGGCGGCGCTAGATCAGCATGCGCTCGCGGCCGATCCGCACGGCCTCGGATCGAGAACGTGCGCCCAGCTTGCGATAGACCGCCGTGGTGTGTGTCTTGACGGTGTTCGGGGAGAGATAGAGTTCAGCAGCGATCTCGCCAAGACTTTGGGATCCCGTCAGCAGCCGAAGGACGTCGATTTCGCGCGCCGTCAGGGCTTCCGAGTCCTGCTGGGGGGCGGAGGCCGCCCGCAGCGCCTTCCGTACCTCTTCGACTCGGGCCACCATGTGGGCCATTCCCTGGTGGTACGGCTGGATCAGGAGGGAGACTTCATCCAGTAGCCGGCCCGCCAGCAGTAGATCCCCGCTCATGCTGGCGACGCGGCTCATGATCAGCAAGTGGTGAATCGTGGGCCACGGGCTGAGACCCGGAAGTTTTCGGCGAAGTGTGAGCCCGTACTCCAGCGTCGCCATCGCGTCCCTGAGCTCGCCGACCGCCGCTTGGCTTTGCCCTAGAGCGGTGAACGCCATAGATGCGTTCGGCAGGGCTTGCAGAGTTCGGGTCTCCACGATTTCAATCGCTTCCCGGGCCAGACTTCGAGCCCGTTCCTGGCTGCCCGACTCTGCGCAGGTGAGTGAAAGCGTCCCCAAGGCCAGGATCTTTACCAGGGCCGGAGCGGCGTCGCTGTATGCGGCACTCTCGAGGGTGCGCATCGCAGTGCTGAGGGCGCCGGCCACATACGAAGCATGACCAAGCGCCACCTGGGCGATGGCGAACGAAGGTGTGCTCCCATCTTTTTCCTCGAGGGCGACGGCGAGCCGTGCGGAGGCCAACATGTCCACGGGGCCACCGAAGCCGAACAGCCCTCGGATGAGCGCGGCGGCTGACTCCGCCGACTTCGTCCCGTCGGGCAGCGGACCACCATCCTGCGTGCTGCCGAGCTGCGCTAGTCGTCGGCTGAGTTCCTCCCTGTCTCCCGAGAGTGCCGCCATCCAGGCTGCCGTGACGGTGGTGGCCGGACTCTCATCAGCGGTCGACGCCTCCAGAGCACGGAGCCAGCCACGCACGGTGGTGGCGAGCCCCGCGTCGAAATATCGAAGCCAGTTTGCCTGCACCAAAGAGGCCGCCTGATTGTATGCACCGGCGGACAGCGCGTGTTGAACCGATTCATCAACGTAGCCGTTCGCACTCAACCAGTCGGCCGCACGCTGATGAAGCTCCGGCAGGACATCGGGCCGCTCGGCCTCGAGAGCGCTCCGTGCGACGGATCCAAACAGGTGATGGAACCGAAACCAGCGAGCCTCCGCGTTAAGCGGAATCAGAAACAGATTGCTCTGTTCAAGCTCTCGAAGAAGGCTTGCGGAGCGATGACTCCCAGTCACATAATCCGCAAGCGGTGCCGAGAACCGGTCGACGACCGACATGTCGAGAATGAAGTTGCGCATTTCGTCAGTGTGACGGCTGAGCACCTCGTCGGTGAGGTACTCAGCAATGAAGCGATCGTTTCCGGTGAAATTCCGCACGAATTCGGTCGGATTCGCCCGACCGGCCAGCGATAGCCTCGCCAGGTAGAGCCCTGCCGGCCAGCCTTCGGTCCGGTCGATCAATTCCGACACAAGATCGCTCGATAGGCGGACACCGTCCGACAACAGCAATGACGCTTCCTCCATGTTGAACGCCAAGTCGTCGGCACGAATTTCTGACAGTTTGCCGGACACGCGTAGCCTGCCGAGTCGAAGCGCTGGGTCGGAGCGGGTAATAAGGACAAGATGCGCCTTGACCGGAAGGTGTTCGATCAGAAAGTCGAACTGGGCACTGCATTCCGCCGAGTGGACGAGCTGAAAATCATCAATTACGAGGGTAATGTGTGCAAAACGGGTGGCGAACGCGTCGATGATCCTCGGCAAGACGGAGGTCGTGAGGTCGCCCGCTCCGGCGGCGGCGAAACCCGCTACGTCGCGCGGAATGGTGCACCCCGCCCAGTTAAGAGCCGTTGCAATGTGGCTCCACAGGCGGACCGGGTCGTTGTCGGCGGTGTCCAGTGAAACCCATGCGACTGTGGCGGGACGTGACCCGGACGCCAACCACTGGGTCACCAGCGTGGTTTTCCCGTAGCCGGCCGGCGCGGAGACCAGGGTGACCGGGCGTTGAGCGGCTTTCTCGAGATCTTCCAGCAACCGACTGCGGGTTACCCACTCGGACCGAAGCGGCGGCGGGCGCAGCGTCACTTCCAGCATGGGGTCGACGGGTTCCCCATCCGGGGCACCCTCATTCCACTCCAGGCTGCTCACTGTTGAACACTGCCCTTCGGCCGCACTACTCGGAACCGACGTCCTTAACCCATCGCCGATGCCATCCTAGCGTCGGACGCGAAGAACAACTGTACGAGACGAAGTGCTCAGTGCCACGAAATTGTTCAAATGTTCAAATAGAATTCAGTTTAACGCCTCCGAGGCAGCGGCCGCTCATATCCCACTTTGTACAGGAATCGCGCCAGCGTCTGCGGCTTCCTGGAGCCGAGCGAAATCTCGTTCGTTCTTGTCGGCGTACGCAACCGAGAAGTCCCCAAGCGCGTGGTCAAACGCATCCTTGTCATCGATGTAAGCCGCGATCGCCACCCGGTCGCCCGAGCGGGCGTGGGCACGGGCCAGAGTCCACGCGCAGTACTCGCCGTACAGGGCCAGGGCCTGGGGGTCCAGCGCCGCGACATCCAATGAGCCCTTCCAGTCCCGCAGCTGGCGGAGGTAGTAATCGGGTCGGTGGCTGTCGGGTGAGTGATGCCAGCCGAGCATCACGTCGCCGTAGGCCTGCATCAGACGCTGACCCTCGACAACCCGCTGGCCGTGGCTTCCGAAGGAGCTAGCGGTGGTATAGGCCTCCAGCACCGAGGTGGTGGCCTCCTTGGCCTGCAGGATCAGCGCATCGCCCTGATCGATTCCGCGCATCAGCACGACCCAGGCTCGAGTACCGACGCTGCCGACACCGACGACCTTCCGGGCGATGTCAACGAATGTGTATTGCCGAAGCAGGTTGCGGCGATCGGACTGGAGGCTCTCCCCGTATTCGGCGAGGAGCTTCGACATCCAGCCGTCCAAGTCGGCCGTTGCCTCTTCATCGAGCGGCAACTCCCGGGCCGGCACAATGAGGGGCGGCGTGTTGACGAACCGGAGCTTCCCGTCGACCGACTCGGTCAGCTTCTTCAGCGAGCCGAGGTTGTCTCGCGTCCGAGCCTTGTCGAGATCCCGTCGAATGGCGCGGCGAGTCTGTTTGGATTGGACGGAGCGCAGAACTGGCAGCCCGGGCTGCACCGCGAGATGCGCGTACCAGACATCGAAATTGTTTTGGCCCGCAAATTTCTGCATCGCCCGTCGATAGGCTCCCGCGGCAGTCAGCACAATCTGACGGCGTTCTTTCCGACTGTATCCGCTGTCCCGCCCAGCGATCTCCAGGCTGGCGGTCAGGCGCTTGACGTCCCATTCGAAGGGACCGGGGTGGGTTTCGTCGAAGTCGTTGAGGTCGAAGACAAGGCGCCGCTCGGGCGACGCGAATACGCCGAAGTTGCTGAGGTGGGCATCACCGCAGAGCTGCGTCGTGAGATCCGTGCGAGGACCTTGGGCCAGATCGGTAGCCATGATCAGCGCTGCCCCGCGGTAGAAGGTGAACGGCGAGATCAGCATGCGTCCGTGACGAATAGGGATCAGCTCGGGTACGCGGTCGGCGGACTGCTGCTCGATCAGTTTTACCGGATCGATGCTCGAATTTGCGCCGTCAAGTTGGGCGAGGGCCTCGAGCGGTACCTGGCGCCGCATCGACTTCCCATGGGCGACGCGCTGTTCCCTGGTTTCGGGAGAGGGAGGGCGGGCCCCGAGCGGCTCCTGGCGTCGAGCGGGCTTTTTGGTGGTGCGCGGCTTCCGGGTGCCGGACGATCGAGCGGTCGTTTTCGTGCTCATGGAAGTCCCTCCTGTTGGGCCATGCTGCTCACATCGACTCAACGTCAGAGCGACCTCACGACGGCCCTCCCAGGCCGCTCATCTTCGTATGCTGATGCGTTCGATCGGTGCCGCGCTTCACCCGATGCGGGTGAGGTCGGAGCGCCGGCGCCGAGGCGACAGTGGGACCGTGCCTGCCGAACCCTTGACGCGCCACCCCAGCAACCAATCGTCCTGACCGGCAGGCCACACCCGTGCTGGTCCACTTCGCCGGCTCAGGAGCGGCTGGCACCCGCTGGGCTTAGGAAGGAACGCTGGTGAATGAGCTGTCCTGGGCGCTACTGATCCTCTACGTCGTGGAGCTCACCATCAAGGTGGTGGCCCTGGGCACGATTCCCACGAACCGGCGGCCATCGTCCTCCCTGGCCTGGCTGCTGCTGATCTTCGTGGTCCCGCTCCTCGGGCTCTTGATCTTCCTGCTCATCGGCAGCCCCTTCGTTCGCGGGCGCCGCGCAAAGGTCCAGGCCGCAGCGAATCAGGCCGTCATCGAGAGCGTAGGCAAAGCCCCCGACCTTACCGGCGATGCGATGATGCCGGCGGGGCTGCCGAGCCTGGTCCGGCTGAATCGGGAGCTGACGTCCTTTCCTTGCGTACAGGGCAGCAGCCATGGCCTGTTCGATGACGAGACCGGCTACATCAAGGCGATGGCGGAGACGGTTGATTCGGCGAGAGATCACGTCCACGCCGAGTTCTTCATCATGTCCTGGGATGACCGCACGGGGCCGTTCTTCGAGGCACTGGTCAGAGCCGTCGAACGAGGCGTCCGCGTCCGGCTGCTCTACGACCATGTCGCGAATAGGAGGTACCCGAAGTACAAAGAAACCAATGCGCGGCTCACCGCGGCCAGTATCGAGTGGTACCCCATGATGCCGATCAAACCACTGAAGGGCCGGTGGCGGCGGCCCGATCTCCGCAACCACCGCAAGCTGCTCGTGGTGGACGGCACGACGGCCTTCATGGGTTCTTCAAACGTCATTGCGGCCAGCTACCTCCTCGCAGCCAACCTCAAGGCCGGGAGGAGGTGGCACGACCTCAACATCAAGCTGACCGGTGAGATCGTGCGCGAGCTGGAGATGGTCTTTGCCATCGACTGGTACACCGAGACCGGAGAACGCCTGCACGCCGAGCTGGGGCGTTCCGCAGAGGAAATCGGCGAAGAGCCGATGCAGCTTGTGCCCTCCGGACCGGGCTACCTTACCGAACCCAATCTGAGGCTCTTCACCGCACTGGTACATCGCGCCCAAGAGCGGCTGTCCTTGACTAGCCCCTACTTCGTACCGGACGAGTCATTGCTCGAGGCGATCACGACAGCCGCGTATCGCGGCGTGGCCGTCGAGCTGTTTGTCTCCGAACAGGCGGACCAGTTTGTCGTCCAGCACGCCCAAGCGTCGTACTACCAAGTTCTGCTTGAAGCCGGTGTGCGCATTTACTTGTACCCGAAACCCACCGTGCTGCACGCCAAGCACTTCACCGTCGACGACATCGCAGGCATCATCGGCTCCAGCAATATGGATTTCCGTTCCTTCGGCCTCGACTACGAGATTTCGCTGCTAGGCACAGGGCAGCAGTTCGTCGCGGACCTGCAGGTGGTGGCCGACAAGTATCGGGCCGTCTGCCGTGAGTTGACGCTCGCCGAATGGATGGCCCGCCCGAGAAGGGAGCGTTACGTGGAAAACGTCATGCGACTGATGTCGGCGCTCCAGTGACGAACGAGCAGCCGCTACCCGACGACAGCCAGGCGAGCGGCTCGGAATCGAGACGATCGTCTCCGTGGAACGCTGGTTCTGCGTTGACCGCCGCCCTGAGATCCAGGCGAAATCGACGTGGCAAACAACCAAGCAGTGCGCCGGAGTCAGCACTAGCCGAACACTGGACGACTGTTGGCGGCGTCAACGTCTTCTATCGAGAATCCCGGAACGCTCCCGACGGTCCGGTGATGATGCATGTGCACGGCTTCGGTCTCTCGGGCCGCTACCTGCTGCCCACCGCAGAGCTTCTCGCCGATGAGTTCCACACCTATGTCCCCGACCTGCCGGGATTCGGCCGAAGCGGGGGAGCCAATTACCACTTGGACGTGCCCGACCTCGCACATGCGGCAGCTGCGTTCCTGGACGATCGGAAGATCCGGTCGGCGACGCTCGTCGGGAACTCCATGGGCTGCCCGGTCATCTGCGAGTTCGCTTACTCCTATCCCGAGCGACTCGATCGGGCCATCCTGGTCAGCCCTGCCGGAGGGCTACAGAATCGGCCGTTGCCCCGCGCGGTCGGACAGCTGGCTCGGGACAGAATTCGGGAGCCTAAGCGTCTGATGAGGGTAGCCGTGCCGGACTACATCCGGTTCGGGTTCGGAAGCACCTGGCAGCTCTTCCGGGCGCTGACCCAGTACCCCGCGCTCGAGCGACTACTCGCGCTCCGTATCCCGACCCTCGCCGTGCTCGGTGTTCGCGATCCACTGATGCCGCCGCCTCAACGTGTGCGGGAGGTCGCTGAGCAGACGGATAACCACGTCTCGGTCGTGATCATCGAAGGCGCGGCACACGCCATCAACTTCAGTCATCCGGGTGAACTTGCCAATGTGATCCGTTTGTTCATGGCGGACCAGCCCATAGTGGACGACCCGGACTCGCCGGGTCACGCCTATGTCGCCGAGATTCACCGCGGCTCTCAGCTGCCGGAGTACGGCTGACCGCGGTCTGTCGATTCCTCGCAGTGCCGCGCACGGTTCAGCCCAGCGCTAGGCCCTCCGCGGCGGACGACGGCGCCACATCGGGCAGACGACTCATCCGGAACGAATTTGCCAGTCCGAGCAGGGCCGCAAGGATCGGGATGCCGAGGGCAACCTGGAGGGCCAGTGGCCGCGCTTCGGTATTAATCCGGACTACCTCCTCCTGGATCGGGGGCGGTTCGCTCTCGAGCAATTCGGTGAGCTGAGTGTTGCTCATCACCTGCGCATCACGCTCCAGAGCCACAGCGACCCGCTCCTTGTCAGCGGGCGGCAGAACCGTGCTGTCCATGGCCAGAGCCGTAAAGCTCGTGGCGAGGGTGGCGAGCATGATGGCACCACTGAAAGCCAGGCCGAAGGACAACCCGAACGAGCCCGCGGCCGAATTCACGCCTGCCGCCTCGCTCACCCGTTCCTCGGAGATGGGTGCCAGCGTGTAGTTGTTGAGCTGGGAGACCAACAGGCCAAGGCCTGATCCGGCGAGCACCAACGGACCGGCGAGATACCAGCCGGAGTCCGCCCTCGGTACGACAGGAATAAGAATTCCCATTCCGACGGCGAGAAGGAGGAAGCCCACGCGGACGATGCTGCTTGGCCGTCGCGAGCCCGCCTTGCGTCCGGCGAGCATGGCAACGGCGAACATGCTGAGCGACAGGGGAGCGAGCGACAAACCCGCCTGCATCGAGTTGTACTCGAGCACCATCTGCAGATAAATGGGCAGGGCTATCATCGCCCCACCGAGGGCAATCTGCTGCAGCATCTGCTGCGAGATGCCCAGGCGAAAGTGCTTGGAGGCGAACAAACCTGGATCGATGAGCGCGGTCTTACCCCGCCGCTTCCGCCGAGTCAGCCAGGAGGCGAGGCCAGCCAGGGCGATAGCCCCTACGGCGAGTATCGCCAGAACGGATTCCCCGCCTTCTTGCCACACCAAGATGCCCAACACGATGCCGCCCATGCCGAGTATCGAAAGCAGCGCACCGACGAGGTCGACCTCGCGGCTACCCGTGTACGGCACGTCGTGCACCAGGCGGATGCCGCTGAGGACAACGGCGATGATCACTACTTCGAGCAGAAAGGCAATCCGCCAGGAGAGATAGGTGGTGATGAACCCGCCCAAGAGCGGACCCACCGCCGCCGCGATCGCGGCCGCAGCGCCGACGAGGGCGTATACCCGCTTCTGGGCTGCCCCCTCAAAGTTGCCATGAATCAGCGACTGCATGGACGGAAGGAGGAGCGATGCCCCGATTCCGCCGATGATGGCCCAAAAGACGATGATCGCGAAGAGATCCTGAGCGAGCGTCATGGCTGTCGCGCCGATGGCATAGCCCAGGAGACCCAGCACGTACGCCCGCTTGCGCCCGATGAGATCGCCGACCTTGCTGCCGATCAGAATGAACGCTGCGGAAACGAGCGCCTCGAGTGCGATTGCCGATTGGACGCCGCTCACCGTCGTGTCCAGGTCGCGCACTACCGAGGAGATCGACACGTTCATGATCGACGTGTCGACGACCAGCACGAACATCGCCATGGCCAGCAAGACGGCGAGGCGCATGTTCATGGGCGATTTGTCAGAGGCTGGGACGACTTCGCCTTCAGACACGAGCCTCACCTTACTGTTGTGCAGCACTCGGTCTCGCGGCCTCGCGCTGGCTGCTGATGGGCAGTTCTCACAGTGTCCCGCCGACCAGCGATCACGTTATTCACCCCTGGCGGGTGATCAGCCCACGTCCAGCGGCACCTACCGTTCTTCGGAGTAGAAAGGCACACGGAGCAGCGGAGGCACGACACCATGGCGAACATGCAGACCACAGTCCCGAACACCCAGCCCGAGGTGAGTCCATGGGCCCAGGGCGCTGCCGTCTTTGCCGGCGTCATCATGATGGTGGGTGGAGCCTTCCAGGCGATCCAGGCGTTCGCGGCCATCGTGAATGACCAGTACCTCGTGGTCCTGCCCAATTACGTCTTCGCCCTCGATGTCACCGTCTGGGGCTGGATCCACCTGTTCATTGGCCTGGGGTTGGTCGCCGTGGGCGTCTTCGTGCTCAGGGGAGAGAACTGGGCACGCGTCGCAGGGATCGTCGTGGCTGCCGCGTCTGCGGTCCTCAACTTCTTCTGGCTGCCCTACTCACCCTGGTGGGCGCTCCTCATCATCGGGATCGACGTCCTTGTCATTTGGGCACTTGCGTCGTACCTCCGTCACCCTGCGCCGCAGCCCATGCGGCAGGCGCAATCCCGACCGGCGCCACCGGAATCCCCAGTTACGCGCTAGGTCTAGTGCGCCTGCGCGCCCGATCAGGATGAACATTCGCTCAGTGGTCCCGTAGACACGCGGAGAATACGACGTGGAGTCGTCATGGGACGTTTCACCCGCAGCGGGTGGTGCCGTGAGAGGGCCTGTGGCGCAACGTTGGACAATGGGCGGCGCGGCGCATGTGACAAATGAACGAGACGAGGCGGTCTACGACATAACGCTCCGCGGCGCACCACCCGCCGGCTTGCTTGCACACTGTCCGACGGTAACGGTGTACGAGACGCCGGTAACCACCGTTCTGTCCCGCCGCGGCGTAGACGACGCTGATATCGAAGGCCTGATCGAGCGCCTGCGCAGCATCGGAATCACGCCGACGGAGCTTCGCACAGGATCCGTTCACGGCAAGGCTCGGAACACTGCGTACTGCGAATTCCGGATTGAGGGCCGCCTCGGCGCCTCCATGGTGCGCTACTTGGGGTGGAAGGCGCGCGTTGAGCCGGAACGCACGGTGATTCGGCTTAGAACCACCCGGGACGGGCTTCAGGTGCTTTTGGACGAATTGGCTGGTAGCCGGATCCGGATTGACCACTTCATCCGACACCGCCCCAGCCAAACATCCAGCCGGGCATCCTGAACGTCACCACGAACGTGCGGTAGCCGGCCAGCTCGGTCGTGGCGACCCGGGCGGATATCCGACCGACTACCACCGAGGTCGCGGTCGTCGGAGGTCAGCCTTCTTTTGGGGTGAGGCCCGCCTCACGCCGAATCTCAACCAGCTCGATTCCGGCGTCCCGCAAGGCGTCGATGAGCCCCCAGATGGCGGCATCATCGAGTTGCGTCGCGTGCAGGATCGTTCCGGCCGGTTCGACAGATTCGATCTGGTGAAAGTTCTCGAGCAGATCGACTGGCATAGTGCCGGCAATTCGAATCTCGTAAGTCGACTTTCCCATGGCGCCTCGATCTGCTGATCTCTGATAGGGCCACGATGGCCGGAACCAACGGGCAACGCCTCACCCCTGCCAGGTGAATCACGCCACTTCCGGGTCCAAGGGCATATGGCTCCGGATCGCCACCTCCATCGCCAGGGTGAAGATCATGAATCGCAATCCCAAGCCCGCCCGAATCTTTCCCGATCTGGGAAATGATCACCAACCCGTTCACCCCTAAGGGGTGATCTCGGCAGCGCAGAGCTGGACCAGGATGGCAACCTAACTCGACCGAGGAGCCACTCCATGTCGCCGTACCCACTCATCGCAGACCACGGCCTCATCGGGAACCTCCAGACCGCGGCACTGGTCGCCACCGATGGCACGATCGACTGGTTCTGCTCCCCTCGGTTCGACGGCCCGAGCGTCTTCGGCTCCATACTCGATCATGATCGGGGCGGGCACTTCAAGATCGGTCCGACCGCCCACGCCTTCACGCGACAGCAGCTCTACTATCCCGACACGGCTATTCTCGTCACCCGATTCCTCACCGAGTCCGGTGTGGGCGAAGTGGTCGACTTCATGCCGGTCGCCAGCTCCACGACCCCCACGGATCGGCACCGGATCGTACGGATCCTTCGCTGCGTCCGTGGCGAGATGACCTTCGCGCTGGATGTCGCTCCAAGATTTGATTACGGTCGCGAGCCGCATGAGACCAGGATCACCGATGACGGCGCGGTGTTTCAGGGTGACCACAACGCCATGTGCCTCCACCTCGTGCGGGAGCCGGACGACGATCGTCTCGCCCGTGCCCGCCTCGACCCCGAGGGCGATCTCCACGTGGAGCTCACGCTACCGGCGGGCGAGATGCGGGGGCTGGTTCTGGAGACGGGTCACGCTGGACCACCGCGCCAGGTGCGAATCGCGGAGGCTCGGCTGCTCTTTGACGACACCACGCGCTTCTGGCGGTCCTGGCTCGCGCAATCCAGCTATGCCGGCCGCTGGCGCGAAACCCTGCAGCGGTCCGCGATCACCCTCAAGTTGATGACGTACGCGCCGAGCGGCGGCCTCGTCGCCGCCCCTACGGCGGCGCTGCCCGAGCAGATCGGCGGCGAGCGGAACTGGGACTACCGGTACACCTGGATCCGCGATGCTTCGTTCTCGGTGTACTCGCTCCTCGGTCTGGGCTTCACCGAGGAGGCTGCGGCGCTGGGCCGCTGGCTGCGGGCGAGGGTCGACGAGCAGGTCGGCGGCGACAGCGGTCCGCTCAACATCATGTATCGCGTCGACGGATCCAGCGACATGAGCGAAGAAACGCTCCCGGATTGGGAGGGTTACCGCGGATCGAGCCCTGTCCGGATCGGGAACGGGGCAGCCGACCAGCTTCAGCTTGACATCTACGGCGAGGCGATCGACAGCATCTACCGGGCCGACGAGCACGGACTCCAGGCTGGTCATCAGGGATGGCGGCGCATCTGCGATCTCCTGGACTGGCTTACGGACAACTGGAACCAGCCAGAGGAGGGCATCTGGGAGACGCGCGGAGGACGCCAGAACTTCACATACGGCCGGCTGATGAGCTGGGTGGCGCTCGATCGAGGCATCCGGCTGGCGGATCGACACGGCCGGCCCGCACCTCTGGAGCGCTGGCGACGTGAACGGGATGCGATCTATGACCAGGTGATGCAAGCCGGTTGGAGCGACGCACGTCAGGCGTTCGTGCAGCACTCCGCCACGGACGTGCTCGACGCGGCGCTGCTGCGCATGACTTCTGTCGGGTTCATCTCCCCCCGGGACCCCATGTGGACTTCGACGCTACAGGCCATGGAAGGCGAACTCGTCACCGACAGCCTTGTGTATCGCTACGATCCCGCCGCCTCGCCGGACGGTCTGCGCGGATCGGAGGGGACGTTCTCTTTGTGCACGTTCGCCTATGTCGACTCCCTCGCCCGTGCGGGCCAGGTGGAAAAGGCACGCAACACGTTCGAAAAGATGCTGACGTACGCAAATCACCTGGGCCTGTACTCCGAAGAGATTGCCGCCACCGGAGAGCAGATCGGCAACTTCCCCCAGGCGTTCACCCACCTAGCCCTGATCGACGCGGCACTGTCGCTGAACGCAGCGCTCGACGCCCGAGGAAACGCGGGATAAATGCGCAGCGCTCCGCCCCGTCAGGCTTCGCTCAACCGGTCCTCAGCTGCCCGCCATGATGCGGGCCTTTTGCGCCTGGAACTCGGCCTCGGTGAGGACCCCTGCCGACTTGAGCTCGCCTAGCTGCTGCAGTTGGTCAAGCATGCTGTCTTGGCTAGACGGCACCGGCTGCGCCGGAGGCGGCGGAGGCGGCGGAGGGGCGTATTCCTGCGCCGGCTGCTCTTGGGCGGCCCAGCGGTTTGCCTGCCGGCGCGACACACGGTTCGACACGGCGGTCGCCGTGCCGGCCACTACGGCAGTGCGCGCCATTCCACCAATTAGTCCCACGGGTTCAGCCTTTCTCTTGGTAACTCGAGTTAGCGCCGACGTCGGCGGACTCCATCGCATCGAGCGCGGCCAGTACGTCGTCGGCCGGGATGCGCCCGCTGGCGATCACGTCGGCGCCGTTTCGCCGCATGGCCGAGACGAACGGGCCGGCCCAGGTGTTCTCGTACACAAGCAGCCCCACGGCGCTGCCCGGCTCGATCAGCTCGACGGCCTGACGGAGATCCTCGTCATCGAGGAGGCCGGATTCGGCGCCCTCGAAGACGGCCAAATCGAGCGTTCCGTCACCATCCAGATCCGCAACGGCTGCCGCGGTAAAGGTCCCGTCCGGCTCGCGCTTGACGAATCTCAGGTCGAGGACTCGAATGATCCCTCGATCCACCAGGTCGACCAGAATGCCGAGACCCTCACCGGTCAGCTTCGCTTGTGGAAATTCAAGCGCAAGGTAATCGATTGGTCCCACATCCATTTGGGTCATGCTCCACCTCCCGTTGCCGCTGCCGCACACCGTAAGACGTACGCTCTCATGTCATTCGCCTGCGATGCTGTCATTGGCAGATTCAGGCGGCTTCACCCCTCAAGGGTGATTCCACTCCGACGTTGATCATGCGACCGTCGTTTCGAGCCCCCGGGCGAGATAGCTGCTTCAGGAGACGCCAGCAGGACGGCGCGCGACGATGGCATCCGACGAACGGAGCCGCCGGTTCCGAACCGGGCCACGCCGACTTGCGCACAGCGCGCTGAGGGTCGAAGTCGCCATCTCGTGCGTCGGACAAGCGTAGAAAGGTGGCGGAGAGATGAATGTCGATCAACAGGACGAGAGTCTGCAAGAGCGCCTCGCCAGGCTTGAAGGGGAAAACGCGGCGCTGCGTGCACGCCTGGAGAGCCCGCCACCGGAAGCGCCCAGTGCAGAGGCTGAGGTACACCGGGGCCGGGGTCGATGGTGGACCGTGCTCGCTGTTGTGCTAGTCGTGCTCGGCTGTCTGCTCGCCCCGCTGGCCGTCATCGGAGGCTGGGGAAAGTCAATCCTCACCGACACCGACGCATTCGTGGCCACATACGCACCGCTGGCCCGCGACCCCGCGGTTCAGGGCTACATCGTGGATCAGGCTGCGACGTCGATCAACGCCAACCTCGACGTCGAACAACTCACCTCCGACGTCATCGATGGGATCAAGTCACTCGGCGTCAGGCCACGAGCCAGCGTCGCGCTCGACGCATTGAAGGCACCCGCAACGCAGGGCATCCAGAACTTGATCCGAAACGGCATCAGCGCCTTCGTCGCTTCCGAGGCCTTTGTCCAAACCTGGGAGCGCGCACTGCGGATCAGCCACACCCAGCTGTTGGCGACGCTGGGCAACGATCCTAATGCTCTACTCGCCGCCTCAGCCGACGGCACCATTGGCGTTCAATTGGGACCGATCGTGGAAGACGTCAAGGCAGCCCTGCTGGCTCGCGACATCAACCTCGCGGCCCGCATACCGGCAATCGACCGGACCATACCCATCGCCCAGTCGGACCAAATTCCGACGGTCCAGACGGCGTATCGCGCGATCATCGCGGTCGGCACCTGGCTGCCATGGGTTGCACTGATTCTTCTCACCGCGGGCGTCTTGGTAGCACGTCGACGCAGCGTCGCTCTGGTCTGGACAGCGATTGGTCTGAGCCTGTCGATGTTTGTGCTTCTCCTCGCGTTCGCGATTGGACGGGCCGTGCTGCTGACCGCTGTGCCGGCGGCACTGGTTCCGGGCAGCGTCACGACCCTGCTCTACGACACGGCAACGGTCGCGATGAAGGACACGGCCCTCTCCGCCCTGGTCCTAGGTGTTGCGATCGCCCTTGTCGGCTGGTTGGCCGGCCCGTTCCGGACTCCGAGCAAGCTGCGAGGCTTCTACAACGACGGCATCGCCGGTGTGCGGCGCAACGCCGAGCAGCACGGCGTGACGACCGGCCGGGTGGGCGCCTGGGTGCACGCGCAGCGCCGGGTGCTGCACGTCATCATTGCCGTCGGCGCGACGCTCGCCCTCATCCTGCTTCGGCCGCTCTCCGGAGCGGCGATCATGTGGACGCTGCTCATCACCGTGCTAGCGCTTCTCGTCCTGTCGTTGGTAGAGCGCCCGCAGACAGACGCTGCGTCGGAGCGGCTGGGCCAACCGCTCCCAGCCGGGGGCTGACCTGACGACCACCGCACGGCAATTTCGAGCAGATTAACTCGGGTTGTCTGTTACCGCTCTCGGCCGCTAGGACCGCCTTGCTGGGGGACATCTTGGGCAGTGGCCGTCCGGAGCGTGCCCGGCAGCATCACCGCAGCAGCCAGCCCAATCACACCAACCACACCAAGAGAGGTCATCGCTAGTGCATACGCGCGGCCCGGCGTTGCGGTGATGCCGGCGACAAGGATGGTGCCGGCGACGGCGGTGCCGAGAGAGGAACCGAGATTGGACACACTGCGCGAGAGGCCCGAGATTTCGCCTTGCTGACTCTCAGCGAAGCTGGACTGCACGACGTTGACCGACGGGGTGAGCATCGCACCAAGACCGAGTCCGATGAGGAGCAGGCCGGGCGCGAACGCCCAGGCTGTCGGAGAACCACTCACCAACAACAGCAAGACGCCAATCCCGGCGATAGTCAGAACGAACCCGGCAAAGATAAGTGTCCGCTGTGCATACCGCTTCGCGAGCCGCTCCGCGGCAAGTGAGGAGGCAAGCAACCCCACCGTTGCAGCGGTGAAGATCACGCCGGTCTCGATGGCGTTGTAGCCGCGAATGACTTGCAGATAGGCCGATACCACAAACGATGTACCCATGAGCATCAGCCATTGGGTGTTTTGGGTCACCAGGCCGAAATTTGAGGTGCGATTGCGGAAGAGACTCGTCGACAGCAGGGGCTCCTTGCCGGCCCGCTCCTTGGCACGCACCGATCGGAAGAACAACAGAAGGACGAGAAAGCCGGCGATGATCAAGATCACGGTAACCCAGATGTTGTTGTCTGCAGCCAGGATGCCGATGACCACGAGCACCAGGCCGATGGCCGAGAGAATTGCGCCGCCGGTGTCGAACGACCGGGTCGGGCCGGGCGGCAGTGGATCGATGATGCGTCGACTGAGCAGAATGATCACAGCAATGATCAGGGTCTGGAAGAGAAAGGCGGCCCTCCAGCTGATTGCGGACGTGATGAAGCCACCGATCAACGGACCCGCAGCCGCACCGATGCCTCCTAGAGCGCTGATCACCCCAAAGGCACGGGCTCGGGACGTGACCTCCGTGAACAGCAACGTGGTGAGGATGTAAACGGGCGGTATCAGCAGTGCTGTGCCGACACCTTCCAGTATGGAGTAGCCGATGATCAGCACTCCAAGATTTGGGGAGACCGCGCTCAGCATGGCACCGACACCGTAGATGATCAGTCCGAGCAGGAAGCACCGCTTGCGGCCGTACTTGTCGGTCAACTTTCCCCCGGGAATCATCAGCGCCGCCATGACCAACAGGAAGAGCGTGATCGCGGTCTGAACGCCCTCGACGGTTGTGTCCAAGTCCTCGCTGATGTCGGTGATCATCACGTTCATGTTCGAACCGGCGAAGCTGCAGATGAACTGAGCGAGCGCGAGCGGCGCGAGTATGTGTCGCAGGTTTCCCGATCCGTGCTCGACGGAGCCATTCTGAGCCACTCTTCCCACCCGCTTCCGACCGCCGGTCTGCGGATGGCGGCTCACCGAGGCATCCTCTCACTCCGCAGACCGCCGCGAAATCGCCCAGTGCGGGTGAGGGCTGACGCGAGTTGACTGTCAGAGCATGGTCACATCCTGGGCGCGATGACGGCAATCCACGCCACACTTGCTCGATCACGGTAGGTGTCACGCGGCTGAACCGCGACAAACGAAAGGTGGCAGCTATGGCCGAGAACGAGGAGGCTCCGCACGATCTCTACATCGCGGCGTACGGTGACGGCTCGGTCGCGGAGGAGGCCTGGAACGCGGTCAGGCTGCTCGCCGCCGACAAGGTGATCGAGGTCGACGCCTTGGCCCTGGTCAATCGCGACAGCGACGGGAAAATCCATGTCAAGGACATCAGCCACGAAACCGGCATCGGCGCGACCATCGGCGCCGTCGGTGGTGCCCTGGTCGGGCTGATCTTCCCACCATCGCTGCTCGCCACCGCCGCCCTGGGCGGCGCGATCGGCGCCGGCACCGGTGCCGTAGTCGACCGAGTCATCAAGAGGCAGATCAAGGCAGACGTCGAGTCGACGCTCCCCACAGGCGGCTCGGGGATTTTGGTGATCTTCGACGAGCAGTGGGTTGACCAGGTGGAGCAGGCCCTGCGCAACGCCGACACGATCAAGCGAGATCACCTGCATGATGACGACCGCGAGGAGACCTCGTAGGCAGACGCGGGGCAGGGCGGGCACGTGCTGGGCTGTGGATGGACCTGAGTTGTGCTTTGTGGCCCATTCGACGGGGTATTGGGTCACCGAAGGCCTGAAGGTAAGCAGCCGGCCACAATGAAGGAAGACCCCATGACTGACACGCTCAACGATCCTGACGTCGTCGACGTCTTATCCACTGACCACCTTGAGGCTCTCGACCTGATCAGGCAGATCAGGGGGACCCTGGACGCCGAGCAACGGCGTGACCTGGCCGACACCCTCATCAGCGAGATCGTGCGGCATGCGGTGGCCGAGGAGATGTACGTCTACCCGGCGATCCGCAAGCATCTGCCCAATGGCGAAGAGGTCGCCAAGCACGACGCCGACGAGCACAAGGAGCTCGAGCAGGCGATGAAGAAGCTGGAGGGGGCGGACGCCGACAGTGCGGAGTTCAGCCAGCTGCTCGATGAGTTCGAGGCGTCATTGCGACACCATGTCAATGATGAGGAGACCGACCAGTTCCCCGAGCTGCGAGCCAGGATTCCGCGAGAAGAACTGGTCGAGATGGCGGGCAAGGTTGAGGCGGCAAAGAAGCTCGCCCCAACTCGGCCGCATCCCCTTGCTCCGAACAGCCAGCTGTTCCACAAGCTCGTCGGCCCCGGAGTGGGCATGGTCGATCGCCTGCGGGACAAGCTGACCGGGCGCTCAACCTAACCCCCGATATGAGGTTCTGGACCGCGAAATGTTGATCATCGGTGGTATCACGGTGAACGAGGTCCTGCTGTCTACGCTGTTCTTCACATGTGAGACCTGCGGAAATCACGCCGGACATCAGCTGACCAAGCACAGCAGGAAGTTCTCGCTGTTCTTCATCCCGATCTTCACCGTGGGCAGTCAGTATCTCGATACGTGTACTGCATGCGGGCGAGTTCTCGAAGTCAGCAAAGACCAGGCTGAGGCGGCCGCGAGTCAAGCAGGTCCCGACCTGCGCTGATCGCCGGCAGTGGGACCCGTCGAGGATCCAGTGGTGAGGTTGACGCCACGGACGGCTTGCTTGATGGCAGCAATTGTCGGCGGGGCGACGCTCAGCGACCGCACACCCAGGGAAAGCAGCGTCGACGTGGCGTTGGGATCTGCTGCGATCTCTCCGCACAGTGACACGTGCGCTCCAGCCGACTGCCGGCACAGCTCCTCGATGAGCCGCAACACGCCTGGATCAAGCGGGTTCGCCAGAGCGGCGACGGCGGCGTTGCCCCGATCCACGGCGAGCGCGTACTGCGTCAGGTCGTTCGTGCCGACGCTGAAAAAGTCGACGTGTGGCACGAACTCCGATGCTCTGAGCGCCACCGCGGGCACTTCCACCATGATGCCGACCTCCAGATTCCTCGGCCGCCGCCCGTCGCTAGCCTCCTCCAGAAGACTGAGTGCAGCCCGCAACTCCTCGACTGTGGTGATCATCGGGAACATCACGCGGACCGGTGCGGATGCGTCGACTTCGCAGATCGCCCGCAGCTGATCGCGGAGAAGTCCCGGTCGGCGCAGTGAAAGGCGGATGCCTCGGAGCCCGAGGAACGGATTGCCTTCCGTGCCTGTCGGCAGAAACGGCATTGGCTTGTCCGCTCCGGCGTCGAAGGTGCGGAACGTGACCGGGCGCCCTTCGAGGATGTCGGTGATCGCGCGGTACGCCACGATCTGCTCCTGCACCGACGGCGGTTCCTCATGGGACGGAAAAAGGAACTCGGTCCGGACCAAGCCCACGCCATCGGCATGCGCATCCACGGCCGCTTGAGCATCATCGATTGATGCGACATTGGCCAGCACAGCAACCTGGACGCCGTCCTGCGTGATTGCCGGTGCGGCGGCTGCCCGCCATTCGACCAGCTCCGCCTGCAGCCGTTCCGTCACCCGTCGGGTGTAGGCGGCCACGAGGTCCTCCGGAGGCGACTCGAGCAAAATGCCGTCGGTGGCGTCGACAACAAGGGGCGTACCGTCCTCGATGGCAAGCACGTCCGGTCCGGCGGCGACCAGCATCGGGATTCCTCTCGAGCGGGCGATGATCGCTGCGTGCGACGTCGGGCTCCCGCCAGCCAGCAACACCCCTTGCACCAGCCGCAGATCGAGGTTCGCGACCTCGACCGGCGTGAGATCCGCCGCGATCAGAATCCCTTCGCCGGATAGCTGAGGCGGTGGAGCGTCGGATAGATGGTGCAGCACCTGCTCGCCGACCGCGCGGACGTCTGCCGCCCGGGTTCGAAGATAAGGGTCGGGGAGCTCGGAGAACATTCGTTCCACCTGTGTGTACGCGCTGCTCCAGGCCCACGCCGGGCCGATCCCGGCGTTGATGCTCACCTGCGCGGCGTTGAGCAACTCCGCATCGTCCAGCAAGAGGAGGTGGACATCGAAGATCGCCGCCTCGTACGCGTTGGCCCGGCTGACCCGCATCCGTGCGTATGAGATCTCCTTGCGCACGGCGTGGATCGCCTCCTGCAACTTGCGCCAGGACCGTACGGGGTCCACCGGCTCGTCGTCGGCCTGACTCACCGTCTCCCCCCCGATTCGGGGATGGGCGCGCCAGGCGGGACCGATGGCGATGCCCGGGGCCGCCGTCAGAGGACCGGCCGCTCGCGGCTGAGCGGTCGGCGGTGCGATCTCGCCCTCGTCGAAGTTGCGACCGGCCAGTTCGAGGATTTGCTGGAGGCTCTCGCCGGCCTGGCGCCCGGTGACCACCACCTCGACGCGATGGCCCGTTTGCGCTCCCAGAGTGGCAACCCGGCTGATGCTGGAGGCCGGCACGGGGCCAGTGCCATTGCTCAGGTTGGTGAGTTGAACGGTGGCGTCGAGCCCGCGTACCTGAGCCACAAGCCGTGCCGCAGGACGGGCATGCAGGCCCTGAGGGTTGCCGACGATGAAGGTCCCACGTTCGCTCGTTGAGGTGTCTGCCGGCACGGCGACGGTTGTCGGCGGGGCACCCAAGTGTGCCCGCTTGGCGGCCAGTCCGGACGACGCCTCTGCCGCGACTTCTTCGATTGGTGCTCCGCCCGCGGCGGTGACGGCTGCGGCGATCAGCCCCTCGACGAGTGGTGCAGAGCTGAGCACGACGTGCGACCTCACGGCATCGTCCAGCAGGTCCAAGGCAAGTTCGCCGCTAAGCACGGCGCTGCCAAGATCGAGCAAGACCAGGACGCCATCCGGGCCGTTCGCCCGCTCGATGGCCTCCTTGACTCGTACGGCGTCCGTGCCGAGAGTGTGCTCGTCCAGGCCGGCCGCGATTTCGATCTGAGGAATCGGGGCGGGCATCATCTGTCTGGTCATCTCGACGGCGGCCCGAGCGAGCGGCCAGCTGTGGGAAACCACCACGATCCCGACCATCTCTTCACCCGAGGGTGGTTGAGGCGGCTCGAATGAGAAGGGCTGCGGACGTGGCACCCGGATCTTGGTGGCCGATACTGCGATCGCCGAGATAACTCGCCCGGCCCTTCCGCGCCACCATGGCGACGGTGGCATCCCGCCCTTCGTCAGCCGCTCGCCGGGCCGCATCCAGACCCGCCGACAACGGTTGAGCTCGACTTCGCTCGAGCGCGTCGACGGCCGGCGCCAGCGCGTCGACCATTGTCTTGTCTCCCAGTTCGGCCTTTCCGCGCGAGACTAGCCCGTCAAGCCCGGCACGCATCGCGACCGCGAAGGAGCTGGCGTCGAGCTCATCGACCTCTCCC
>OBLS010000033.1_pt1 | contig 33456 bp, 29 predicted proteins | sample 1519901 | NCBI WGS metagenome assembly OBLS01 (sample SAMEA3113585, study PRJEB22503) | soil metagenome | reverse complement strand
ACCCTCGACCTTTCGATTATCAGTCGAACGCTCCACCAAGCTGAGCTATCGGCCCTAAAATTACTATTGTTAAAAATGGGACTTATTTAATCTAACGGCAAAACAAGCTCAGTAATTCATACCCAAAAAATGACTAGCAGAATCGGTCACATTTCCTAAACGAGAACGACATTGACCCACCTTTCTCATCTCAAATAGCAAATACGAAAACATATGCTACTTTATGCATAATATATTAGATGCCTTCGACTACTACGTATAGGTCCCAGTCCAACCATGTCAAAGATAATTCGAAATGTCGCCATAATAACCAAAATAAATAACGACGAGGCATACAGGACAGCAAGAGGCGTTAGCAAATTACTCCTCGAGAGAAATGTAAACGTTTTTTCGATACATCCGCTGAGTGGCCAGAATATGACATCCATTACTGCCGAATCGGTTGGGGAACATGATCTGGACTTAATTCTGGCTATAGGGGGTGACGGGACAACTCTCAAGGCTTTTAGAATACCTCCGTTTCGGATACCAGTAATGAGCGTTAACATCGGAGGACACAGAGGAATCTTGTCTGAGCTGGGGAGCGGATCTATCGAATGCATAGTTCAGTCGCTTCTTTCAGGCAATCACTTTCATGATTGTCGGATGCGTATACAAGCCTTCGTAGAGGGTATTAGGACTCCCCCAGCACTCAATGATATCCTGTTAACAAGACAAAGTCTGACAAGGACTCCCGTTTTGTCAATCACTATTATGGGAGAAAAAATTCAGGAGAAAATGGACGGGATAATTATATCCACTCCAACAGGATCAACAGGCCATTCATTTTCACTCGGCGGTCCTGTGATTCAAGAACATCTTCAATGCATGATGATAAGCCCCGTTGCATCTATCAGTAGATTTCCTATCTTGGTGCTCCCAGTCGAAGATATCCAAATTACGAGTTCACATGAGACTGCATTAATACTTGACGGCCAGGAAACACACGTGATACCTGCAGGACAAAAAATAACAATTTCTCGTTCTCCTGTCGACGCATGTTTCCTAAGGTTGAAAAAAAAGGGGACTCGACAACTTGAAAAACTCGGACTTAAATGAATATGTTTTAGATGCTAGCGCGTTTTATGCTGGACTTCCATTCACAACCATTACAAAATCCTATACCACAACCCTAGTATTCAATGAGGTTCGACACTTAAAAGGCTCCTATTCACTACTGGACACCATTGTAGAAGCCGATAAATTAAGAATAGTCGACCCCAATGAAGAATCGGTCAGAGAAGTGAAAAGTGTCATAACAAAGTCTGGAGACTCATTGAAACTTTCGGAAGCAGATATTTCTGTTCTTGCACTCGCTCATCAAATGAAAAAGACACTAATATCAGATGATTTTGCAGTCGAAAACACAGCAATGCTTCTAGGTATTTCTATAAAGGCTTTGGGTACTAAGGGTATTAGGCATGTTCGGAAATGGATTTTGTATTGTTATTCCTGTGGGAGGGTTTATGGTCCAAGAACTAATGAATGCTTAATATGCGGAAACAGGCTCAAGCGGAGATTCAAGAAGCTATACAGTAGTTAAACCGGGTAACTAGAACACAGATAAATTGATGAATTTTGAGTGGTCAAGAGTTAACCTTGCTATAAGGAAGACACTTACGCAAGGATTAATTGTAGAGTCTAAAGTCTAAGTAATGTGTAATTGTCGGAAGTAATTCACGTAGATAGCGGCCTGATAAGAAATCTCGCAGTCCCGCGGCTGAAAGATTCTAAGAAAGGAGACAATGGTACAGTACTAATCGTGGGCGGAAACAGGATATATCATGGAGCGCCAATACTTGCATCAATGGCTGCGATGAGATCCGGTGCTGACTTGGTCTATATCGCTGTGCCAAAGTCGAACACAATTCCCACAAGAGCCTTATCCCCGAATGCAATTGTTCTCCCATTACCGGACGACAAATTAACAGTGGGAGCCGCGAATCGATTAGGCACTTTGCTGCCGAAAAAGCCTAATTCGGCAGCGATAGGGATGGGTATGACTATATCTAGGCCAGAAGCATTGAAGCGTCTTCTGAAACGGCTTGGGGAAAAGGGTACGAAAGTAGTGTTAGACGCATCCGCCTTAGTGCCGGCGATATTGGACGACATATCTGGCTCCGGTGTAATTGTTACTCCCCATCCGGGAGAGTACAAAAGAATGTTCGGAGAGGAAGCTGGCAAGGAAGAACCAGAACAAGTAGCAAACATTGAAAAAATGGCACGAAGACATCGCATAACGATTGTACTAAAGGGACCAGTGAATGTAATCTGTGATAGCCAGAAACTGTCTGTTGTCAAGAGAAGTACCCCCGCAATGACGGTGGGTGGGACAGGCGATATATTATCTGGCATGGTAGCCGCATTCCTTAGTAAAATGAGCCCGTTTGATGCCTGCCTTTTTGGAGTCTATTTCAATGGAGTTGCTGCGTCTTTGGCATGCCGGAAGTTGGGACTACACATTGTTGCAACGGATATAATCGAGGAGTTGCCAAACGCGTTAAAAGAGTTTGATGTAATACAGTGATACCAGACATAACCCCACGCGGTGTTATTCTTCAGGCCATTCCTAGTTGAAATACATCTGATTCCTGAAGATTAAATAAACTCACCCCAGAGGTTGTTATATCCTGTTTACCAATTCGTTTTTACAACTTTGCTCTATCTTTTATTTTCTTCGGCAGAAATTGATAAGTGCTTGACCCTGCTAACTGAGTGGAGGTATGAAATCAGCCATTTATCATGTTACAAAAGTAGGTTGTCATTCCCTACCAGCGATTTTTGAACCTTCTCTACCCCTCCTGTCTTGGCTTTTCCACTGAGCGAAGTTCAGAGGCTTTGTGCAAATTATTTTGTTTCTTAAACAATATACATTTACACCGTACTAATTCAAATCGTAACCTGAGTCTAGTCTATCGGTAATTATAATGAGTTTAGCTCCTCAGGAATTAGAGAACAGTGCCAGCAAGTATGCTGCTGAGGCAATTAGACTAGATTCCGAGGGCTCCCGCGGAATGGCTATTCAGTCGTATCAGAGGGCTATCGAAGCCCTAGTTAAGCTGGTTCAAGTGTACCCAGAGTACAAACTTAACAGGATATACATGGAAAGAGCAAGCACATACCAAAACAGAATAAAGGCACTGCAGATGACCTTGGACGTCACCGACGGAATGTCAGAAGGTAAATCAGATCCTGCTTCCGGAGACCCTGTAAACCCTCCCAGACAGAAAAGGAACTCAGTTCACACAAGAGTCCAGAATACCGATGAACCTTCAGATATACAAAACGACACTCACAAGGCTAGCGAAACTTCAAAGATGGACTTTGACGGCCTTTTGCTAAAGGAAAAACCTGAGGTGTCCTGGGATGAAGTGGTAGGTTTAGAAGATGCGAAGCGAGCAATCAGAGAGTCGATAGTGTATCCAACGAAAAGACCGGATCTTTTTCCCTTAGGTTGGCCAAGAGGAATGTTGCTATATGGACCTCCAGGTTGTGGAAAAACGCTGCTAGCAGCAGCAGCCGCTGCTGAGATCGACGGCTATTTCATTAATGTAGACGCTTCCTCAATGATGAGCAAATGGCTAGGTGAAGCAGAAAAAAATGTATCAAAGCTTTTTGTTATGGCCAGAAAGCTTTATGAGAGTGAGAAGGTTCCGGTTCTTCTTTTCATAGATGAAATTGACTCCTTGCTGGGCGCACGAAACAGTGAGGTAGGGGGGGAGGTTAGGGTGAAAAATCAGTTCCTCACCGAAATGGATGGGATTAATGGAAAATCAAAGGAGTCCCTGATGTATGTCATAGGGGCTACTAACAAGCCCTGGACCTTAGAAGCAGGGTTTTTAAGAAGATTCCAAAAGCGAATATATGTAACGCTACCTGACATTGCGTCGAGAACAAACCTATTCAGTCAATATACCCAGCCCTTAAAAAAGGACAGAGTCTTCAAATGCGACGAATTGGCTAAGGTGGCAGAAGGATACAGTGCAAGCGACATAAAAGACATCTGTCAGGCTGCACAACTCAAGGTTGTCGACGAACTATTTGAGAGCGGAAAAGCCTTAGAGTCAACGTCCAATCCGAGGCCAGTTACCATGTCCGATTTAAAAGAAATATTCAAGGTAAGAAAGCCAAGTATTAGTACAGAAATGATTAGGGCCTACATGAGATGGAGCGATCAATACAAGGCCTTGTAAACGCGGCGACTGCCGACTTTGGACATGGTCTAATGCCAGACGGGACATTCTATCAGAATGTGCATTCTCTATCCAGAATCTACTTTGAATTTCGCCCGTTTCTCTGATTTGGATTGAGGTCAACAAGAGGAGAACGAGGAAGCCCTAATTAGTCGAGTTAACATTGAAGGATATGAGCTAATCTCTCCCCTGGGCCTTTTCGCTGTATCGCTGTATAGATTCAGATATCTTTTTCATAGCATCTTGTTTCCCGCCCCAGCCTTTCACTCTCACAAACTTGCCCTCCTCTAATTCTTTGTAGTGTTCAAAAAAATGTTTAACTTGGTTCTGAACGAACTCTGGAATATCTTTGATATCATTAGCTTTTGAGTACACAGGATCTATCTTCGAGACAGGCGTTGTGATAACTTTGGAGTCCTGACCTTCCTCGTCTTCCGTAAGCAAAATGCCAATAGGCTTGCACCTTACAATAGAGAGAGACACGATGGGGTCATCTCCTAGGATTAAAGCGTCAACAGGGTCATCATCCATTTCGAGGGTACATGGAATAAAACCATAGTTACACGGATAGAACATTGAAGTATACAATTTCCTGTCCAGGTACAAAAGTCCTGTCACCTGGTCAAATTCATATTTAAGAAAGCTTCCTTTTGGAACTTCAACCATGACATTAACCGATTCTGGAGGATTTCCCGGACCTACCCTATCTAGTAATTTCAAATTACTCAAATGATAGTTGATTCGAATATATTCGTATTGTAGAACGGCAAAAATTTAAACAATGGTGTGAGGTTGCCATTCCCGTAAATGAAACTGGGCGGCAAGTTCATTGCCAAGGAAATTGAAAACGAAATGAGGGATCGCCTGAACACTTTGGATTTGGGCTCTCTCGTGGAAGATGAGATCAATAGGCGCGGTGATATAGTTGGATATATCGAGGGTCCGCCCACGATGAACGGAGAACCCCATGTCGGCCACCTGCGAGGACGAATAATTAAGGATTTATGGTACCGTTATAACATACTTCAGAAGAGAAGGGTCATATTTAGGGCCGGCTGGGATTGCCAAGGTCTTCCTGTAGAATTGCAGGCGGAAAAGGAGTTAGGATTGACTGGCAGCAAAATAGATAACGTGCGACGGGTAGGTATAGAAAAAATTGTTACCACTTGCAAGCAAATAATCCAAAAATACAATGAGAAATGGATTCTTGTCGATAAACTCCTTGGGATGTCGTTTGACTACGACAATGCGTATTGGACCTTTCATGATAAATATATAGAAAGAGAATGGAAGTACCTTGAGAAAGCATGGAAGGATCAACTTCTCAAAGAGTGGTTCCGAGTTGTCGCATATTGCCCGTCTTGCCAAACCTCTCTAAGTAACGCGGAAGTTAATCAAGGATATAAAACTGTTGAAGATCCCTCCTTCTATTATAAGGTAAAGTTATCTCTCGATGACGTCTATTTGATAATCTGGACCACTATGCCCTTTACTATGGTGACAGATGAAATGGTCGCAGTGAACCCGGAGCAAGACTACGCGCGAGTTAAAGTCGGCTCAGAGGAATGGATAGTTGGTCAGCATCGCGCGCATGACTTGTTGAATGACCTTGGTATAGATAAGTACTCAGTGGTTCAAGTCGTAAAAGGTAGAGAACTTGAAGGACTAAATTACATACACCCACTCTTGAATATGATACCCGGATTGGCTGAGTTAGCAAAAGATCCAAAAGTCCATTCAGTTGTCGCTGAGGAGTTCGTCGATATAACTACTGGCAGCGGCATAGTGCATCTTGCACCAGCAAATGGTCAGGAGGACTTTCAGGTTGCGGAACGAAGAAAAATTCCCATCTTCGTCCCTATAGACGACAGGGCTGCTTTTACTCAGGAGGCAGGCCTTTTCCAGGGATTGTTCGTAAGAGATGCTGATGCTAAGGTTATAGAAGCAATGAAGGCGGTGAATGCGTATTTACTGCTCGGAAGAGTGGAGCATCAGTATCCAACTTGCTGGCGGTCACACCATAAGATCGTTTGGCTAGCTAGAAGAGAATACTTCTACATGATTGAACAACTCGAGGACCGGCCAATTTTAGCTGCTAGCAATGTTGAATATTTTTTCGATGCTCCCAGGAACAGGTACTTGGAGATAATAAAGGAGAAAGTACCATGGTGCATTTCCCGAGAAAGAATATGGGGCACTCCTCTTCCAATCTGGACTTGTCGTAGGTGCAGCCATAAACTTGGATTATTTTCCAGAAACGAGATAATAAAGTATGCAGATCACCTTCCTGATGGGCCGGCCTTCGAACTACATCGTCCTCAAATTGATAGGGTCGAGATAAAGTGTGGGAGATGCGGTAGTAAAATGCAACGCGAACCCTTTGTCCTGGATACATGGCACAACAGCGGTGCGGCTCCTTATGCGTCTCTCAGGGACGACGAGTTTTCTAGCATTATTCCTGCGGCTTTTATGACTGAAGGCGTCGATCAGACAAGGGGTTGGGCGTATACATTGCTAATGCAAAATGTAATCCTAACCGGTGGATCGCTGGCTCCTTTCAAATCATTTCTCTTCCAGGGTCATGTGTTGGATGAAAAAGGCAACAAAATGAGTAAGAGCTTGGGTAATGTCATAGATGCGTATCATCTACTGAAAGAGAATGCTGTTGACCTGGTGAGGTTCTATTTTATGTGGAAGTCATCCCCTATAGAGTCGCTTAACTTTAGCCTCACGGAAATGACGACGCGGACATACCAGATTATGAGTACTCTTTTTTATTTGCATGTTTATTTTAGCCAAAATAGTCAGTTCGACAATTTCGATCGGAAGGCAAATGACCTAGGATGGGCACTCAAAACCGATCTGCTTCGTATAGCAGACAAATGGGTGTTGTCAAAACTAGAGTATGTAATTAATGAAGTTACTGCCTCATTCCAAAAATGCCGATTTCACGAGGGGGCTAAGTCAGTTGAGGAATTTGTAATAAACACTCTGAGCCAGACATATATTCCCATGACAAGGAACGAAATCTGGGATGATAGCCTAGAAACCCTGAATCGTAGGTTAGCTATTTACGCTGTGCTTGGCCATGTACTTAGGCAAATCGATATAATGATTCATCCTTTTTCCCCCTACACTTCGGATTATCTTTATCTGTCTTGCTTTTCTGACAGGAAAAGCGTATTGCTTGAAGCTTGGCCATCTCGTAACAAAGCGCTTATTGACATAAAAATCGAATCAGTATTTGACATGTTGATGGAAATCGTTTCACTCTCGAACTCAGCTAGAATGAAGGCAAAGCTAAGGCGAAGGTGGCCGATAAGAAACGTATGGATTTGCTATCCAGCGCAAGATCATTTTGATCTCGAATCAATGCCCGAAATGTTAAAGACACAGATAAATGTCCAAAACTGTATCTTTATTCAATACCAAAATGACACTTATTTACACAAGCTTCTTAGCCTCTTAGATACAGGAGTCCCAATAACACCAAAAGTCAGATTATCAAAGAAAAACATAGGCCAAAAAGCAAGGGGCAATTTTGAAAAGGTATTGATGTCATTTGAGAATGTAAACCCGTATCAACTACTAAGAATGATAGATTCCTCTGGAGAGTTTATGCTTGCATACGAAAATGGGCGAGGTGTAAAGCTAACATTGGAGGATCTAGAGCTATCATATGACCCCAAACCGGGTTTCGCCCTTGCTGAAAAGGATGGGATAGCCGTAATCATAGATGGAAAGAGGGACAAGGAGCTGATTGCACTAGGGGTTATGAGGGATATTGCTAGAAATTTACAACAACTTCGCAAGGAGAGAGGTTATAATACTACTGACATTATCCCCATAGCGCATATCGCTGATCTGAGTGAACAAGAAATCTCTGATCTTTTGCCTTTGGCTGAAGAATTAAAGTATCTTGTAAGAGTCAACAAAATAATTACGTCGAAATCGCGTATCCAAGGTGTTGACTACAAGGTCATTGAATTGGACGGAAGGAAACTTTACATTTCTGTTTAGATTCCTCTGCGGAGTTAGGTTTCAAGGAAAAAGCTAGAACTAAGGGTACCTTATCATCCCGGATTCTGTACACGGATACCTTAACGAAATCTGGGCCATCTTATTGAGGAAAGATGTGCCCTAGCGTCTGTTTTTTGACCAATTCGTCCTCTCATGCAATATTTAAATTTGGTCCCAGGCGTACCGTATCACTACAGCATATGCAAGTTCAGCAAATCAGCCGCCTTGCCTTAGACGTACCTGGGACCTACGGTTCTTTTCCTATCAGCAATAATATTGATCACGTAATTCCTCAGCCTGTAAAGGAAGAAGGTGATGCAAAGTATACTGAAACGGGCTTGCTTCTGAGACGCTGGCACGTATGAGTACACTCTATTTTAACTATGAATTTGTTACTCTCATGGCTGCTCTCGGGATACTTGTCATCGCATTAGCCATTTCCGTAACGTGGTCGTATTTCCTCCTTTATATGGTAAAATCTTTTAGAGAGTCACCGAAGTTGCAGCAATATGCTCAACCCTGTAATGGTGTGTTTCCGCGGGTCAGCGTAATAGTACCAGCTAGAAACGAAGAAGATTATATCAGCGGATGTTTGGACAGTTTAATCAAGCAAGATTATCCCAACTTTGAGATAATCCTTATAGACGATTCTTCTGAGGATCGGACCTGGGAGATAATGCAGAAGTATACTGCCAAATATAATGGATTGATCAAATCTCTGCGTGCAGGCCCAAGACCTCACGGTTGGGTGGGAAAGAATTGGGCCTGCTATAGAGGGTACATTCTAAGTAGGGGTGATCTATTACTGTTCACAGATGCTGATACCAAACATAGTGCATCTACAATGGGATCAGCAGTGCAGTATTTGGGGAGCCAGAATTTTGATGCTATCACGCTTGTTCCGAGATTGCTGTGCAGGGATTTCTGGACAAGGATAACCTTACCTCTGTTAACAGTCTTTCTTCACACCAGATTTTCTGCCTTGCGCGTTAACAACCCAGCTACAAAAATCGGATATTTTTTCGGCAGCTTCTATTTGATTACCCGGTCCGCTTACGAAGCTGTAGGAACCCATAAACTCGTGAGACAAGAACTGGTGGAGGATGGCGCTCTCGGCGCGGAATTGAAACGAAGGAAATTTGCAATTAAGATGGCGAAGGGAGAACAGTATGTTACTGCAGTATGGGCAAGAGACCTCACCACGCTATGGCATGGTATCCGCAGGCTAGTAATTCCGATCTATACCCGAAACCGATATGCAACAGTTTTCATGACAGTGGCTGTTATTTTCTTACTCCTCTTGCCTTTCATATTAATGCCATTTTCAGTAGTGTTCTATGCCCTATCGCCAGAGTTTGTATCAAAGAATGACGACCGTGACAATGTTCATGTAGTGGCGGCAATTGTAGCTTCAGCTGGTGCTCTCGGCGTGGCACTCATATTTCTATGCGCCGCCGTTCAGTCTAAGCTTGGCGTGTTCCAAAGCCCATTGTACGCCCTATGTTGCCCGATTGCCACTGTTATCATATGCTCCTGCTTTTTGTCCTCTTTGTATGACGCGACAAAAAGTGGGTCAATAAAGTGGAGGGGCAGACAATATAATGTAACCTAATATGCTGATGTCCCCCGCGATTAGGCTACAACATGCAGAGGTGAAACCGAAAGCCGAAATTGTTTATTAACAATGGATGAATGTTATTATGCCAAGAACGATAAAATGCTATCCAATGGCCTGGTTTCTACTAGTTCTGCTCAAGAAACTCTGACTAGGGTTACAGAAGGAAAGTCTATTTCAAGAAGAGAAGCATATGAATTGATTCAATCAACTGATGATGATCTCATCCTTTCCTGTGCCAGAAAGATTCGTGATACTAACAACCACAATTTGAAGATTGTTACCTATTCTAGGAAGATCTTTGTTGATATAACCAATCTTTGCAGAGATACATGTTCCTATTGCACCTACAAAAAAGATCCGTATAGCGAAGCGGCTAGGATGATGAAGCCATCAGAGGTCATTTCGTTGGCTGAACTGGGAAAAAGATATGGATGCACTGAGGCATTAATAGTTACGGGGGAGAGGCCAGAACAAAAATATGGAGAGGCGAGAGATTGGCTGAAATCCCTTGGTTACACCTCGACGGCCGAATACGTTGGCGCTATTGGAGAGGAGCTGATGAGGAAGACCGGCCTGCTTCCGCACACCAATGCTGGGAGCCTAACAAAAAAGGAAATGTCTCTCCTTAAAGAGAGCAATGCGAGCCTGGGCATGATGTTAGAGTCCTCCAGCCCGAGATTGACCGACGTCGGTATGCCGCATCACGCCGCCCCAAGTAAAAACCCTAAAGTTCGGTTAAGGACTCTAGAAGAAGCAGGACAATTGAAGATACCATTCACTACAGGTTTATTGTTGGGTATAGGGGAGACCGCTGAGGAAATTATTGATTCGCTATTTCTCATAAAGGAAATAAACGAAAAGTACGGTCACATCCAAGAAGTAATATTGCAGAACTTCATGCCAAAGACCGGTACGGCAATGGAAAAATCTTCTTCCATCAAAATGGATTTATTCCTCCGAATTGTCGCTCTTTCGAGGATCATTCTACGGGATATAAACATTCAGGTGCCACCAAACCTGAATCCGCATTGCTATGGGAGCCTCCTCGATGCAGGTATCAATGACTGGGGTGGGATCTCTCCGGTAACTATAGATCATGTTAATCCAGAATTCCCCTGGCCACCGCTGGAGGGTATTAGATCAGCCACACTCCAAAAGGGTTTCGCTCTTAGGGCGCGATTACCAATATATCCTGAGTTTATTTTTAAGTCGGACAACGGGTTCATTTCTGATACAGTTAGAGGCTATATGGAACAGCTCTCTGACTCCGGGGGTCTTGTACGGGAGGAAGTAGTAAACTGACTTTTGACTCACTTCTAAAGAGTGTGGATCCGGTAATTTCATCAGCTCTAGATGACGCTCTTGACGAAAAGGAACTCTCAGAAGTTGCAATCACTGAACTGTTCAAATGTAAGGGAACGGAAATGGGCATGATACTCATGGTCGCCGACGAGCTCCGTAGGAGGGCGACCGGCGACTTTGTGACGTACGTTATTAATAGAAATATCAATTTCACAAATGTATGCGTCAAACGATGCGGCTTCTGTGCTTTTAGTCGCGGCTTCCTAGAAGAGGAGGGATACATGCTGCCGATTGAAGAGATAGTAACCAGAGCAAAACAAGCATGGAAATTAGGGGCGACAGAAGTATGCATTCAAGCGGGACTTCCACCTAAAATGGATGGGAGGCTTTACATAGATATTTGCGAGGCCATTAAGAAGGCTCTTCCTGACATACATATACACGCTTTTTCTCCTGAAGAGATCCTATACGGAGCAAGGAGTCTAGGTGTTCCTATTCCAGAGTATATGAAAATGCTTAAAGAGGCAGGTGTTGGAAGCCACCCCGGAACAGCAGCTGAAATACTGGACCAGCATATCCGTGACGTTATTTCCCCTGGACGAATAAAAGTTAGTGAATGGGTTTCAATAATAAAATATGCACACTACATTGGTATCCCCACAACAAGTACCATCATGTACGGGCATGTAGAAAGTCCGAGTGATAGAGCAAAGCACTTGATTTTGCTCAGGTCAATACAGAAGGAAACGGGTGGATTTACAGAGTTTGTACCTTTGAGCTTTGTTCACACTGAAGCTCCGATGTATAGTCGCCACACCGTACCCGGTTTAAGAGCAGGTGCTACTGGAAATGAAGTTCTAATGATGCACGCCGTGGCTCGAATAGCGCTGAATAGACATATCAACAATATCCAGGTTTCTTGGGTCAAAGAAGGGTTGAGGATGTCGCAAGTACTGCTGGGTGCTGGAGCGAACGACTTCGGAGGAACATTGATTAATGAAAGCATCTCTACCTCCGCTGGATCTTCATACGGGCAAATTATGAAACCGAAAGAAATCAGATCGGCAATAAGATCGGCAGGGAAGATACCAGCTCAAAGGTCCACGTCCTACCGTTTATTAAAAACCTATGAGGGGGGAGAAAATGACGATTCTGGTTCTTTACTTGACCGTACGGATCCCTCTCAATTTGGTTCCTATGGCGAATTGATAAAGCTTGATCAGTTCAGATACAAAGTATAAATCACAAAATCAGCAGAACACAAAACACGGACACTAATCTTCCATTATTAACATCGTCAGGGTCGATTTCACTCCTCTCATTCTCCGAATTCTTGTGCTTATGAATTCCTTGAGTTTGTCCATGGTTGGCGCTTCGACTTTGAGCAAAATATCGTAAACCCCATATATTGTGTATGCATTGCTTACCCCAGCGATACCTTTCATTTCATCTGCCAGTGTCGTTTCGTATCCGAGCTCGGCATTAACGAGCACAAAGGCCCTTGGCATACCGCTATATTCAAACCTCACACTAATAACGATTGTAGTAGGAAGTTTAGTACAGCAACAATATGAGATCCGACCTACTCTTAGCTTGGACCAGCGATCCTGGGGCAAACATCCCGCGACGAGTATGACCTGTTTCGACACTGATAGGTTGACTTCTACTTCTGACTATGTCGGAGAACACCTCTATGCCTTGTTGGTTTGATCCCCTTACAACTGATGTCACACTGAGGTTATCAATATACTACGATACTTTCTGCACCGAACGCGCGACCATAATAATTTGTTTCTAAAGTATCAAAGGAGACAATGCCACACCGAATTATCAAACAAAGAGTTAAAACGGGACTAAAACTAATAAGAGGATAATAAAATTGGAAACCCCCCTTCGAAGGATGAAAAGTTAACGGGATTATAATTGTAATGAAATGGCAGACTGTTTTCGGTGACATTATCTCTGGGCATTGATGAATGACAGTCAACAAGCAAGTCCCGTGTGCCTGTTTTAGCAAATCTTTCTTGCTGGGTAAAGTTTAAGAATAGAGTTGCTCGTCATGAACAAAGTGCATGAAGCTTAAGACTGAAGTCGCTCACCGAAAATGGACGACACTTGAGCATAGAGGGGTAGCCTTTCCGCCGAATTATCAAATTCGAGGCTTAAAAATATCGATAGCCGGTGAAAGACATCCCCTCAGTCACGAACAGGAGGAGCTCGTCTATTCATGGTCCAAGAAGAAAGACACTCACTATATTAAAGACCCGGTTTTCCAAGCAAACTTTCTTAGCGACTTCAAGAAACTACTTCCCGAAAGATTTCAGAATATATCACGTTTAACTGATATCGATTTCTCGGAGGCTTTTGCCCTAATCGACCAAGAAAAAATGATGAAAGAGTCGGAGATGGAAAGAATAAGGAATTTGCCTAAGGATGAAAAGAAGAAGATTAGGTTGGCAAAAAAGTCGGAAATAGACCGGCTAAAGGGTTTGTACGGAAAAGCAATTGTGGATGGCGTAGAAGTGGATGTCGCGAACTGGCTTGTCGAACCTCCGGGGCTTTTCATGGGACGCGGTCAGCATCCTCTGAGGGGCAGATGGAAACCTCGAGTTACCCCCAGCGACGTGATTTTAAATCTTGGGGAAGAGGCACCCGTACCCGAAGGGAATTGGAAAGGAATAATTCATGATCACTCCTCCACTTGGCTTGCAACCTGGATTGAAAAGCTGACGGGCAAAAGGAAATACGTTTGGCTGCATGACTCTTCCAGCCTAAGGCAGAATAGCGATAGGGAAAAATATGATAAAGCCAACAGATTGGAGAGACACATCAGCAGGGTACAGCGCGAGATCATTAACAGGATGCTCAAATCCCGGGATGTTAACCAGAGGAAAACGTCTACTGTCTGCTACCTAATATTTAAACTCGCAATGAGAGTAGGAGATGAAAAGGACCCCGAGGAAGCCGACACCGTAGGTGCGTCAACATTAAGGGTAGAGCATATCACTTTCAAAGAAGATAAAGATGGCGGAAAGCTCATAGAATTCAATTTTCTGGGAAAAGACAGTGTACCCTGGCAGAAAATAGTCAAAGTTACCGGCGAGGATACTATCGGGTTATATAATAACCTCAAGACGCTAATGCAGGGCAAGGAGAGAACCTCACAAATATTTGAAGGCATAACTTCAAGCAAGGTAAATGCTTTTTTGAGAAGCATAGATAGCAAGAATCTCCCAGGACTGACTGCTAAAGTATTTCGAACTTTCATCACGACAAATGTAGTTAGAGAAACCTTAGCAAGACCACCCTTCAACAGGATTGACAAAATGTCTTCAGAAGCCGAGAAAATTTACGCGGTTAAGATTGCAAACCTGAATGCGGCGATTACTTGTAATCACAAAAAAGGAATTGATCCAAAAAACCCTGCTAGTGTGAAGGCAATCCAAAAGTTTAAGGACTCGGTGGCTAAAAAAGAGGAGACTATCAGAAAACTGAGGTCAGAACTTGACTCGGACCGCTCGAAGACAGAAAGTCAAGTGAAAAGAATCAAGGACAGGCTAGAGAGAATAGAATTGCAACTAAAACTACAGAAAGAAACCCGTGACTACAGCCTAGGCACCTCACTGAGGAATTATATAGATCCTAGGGTGATAGCGGCCTGGCTGCTTTACGTGGATTTGGACTGGAAGAAAGTTTATACGGCTACCTTACAGAGGAAATTCAGATGGGTCGAAGAGTACGATCCTGAAGAGCTTAAGTTGTTCTATCCACTCCAAAAACAAGTCGGAAACGAAGTGATGAAAGTAGTGGTATCAGAGGAATCCAGTTCTACTTGACTGGGCTCATTAGCGGAAACATCTGCCAGTAGGCTGCATAATCTAATCCAAAAATCCCTCGGCGATAAGTGAAAACAATGAAGTTGGCTCTGACGTTTTTGAGCGCGGTATTCGACCCTGAAACAATCAAATGTTTCTTGAATTTTCCACAATATGGTCTAGCATGCCCCTGGTATATTTGAGTGTAAATTTTCCCACAGGGTTTGAGTACTTTATATTATGTTCAAAAAGAGGTTTTATTGGCTGAACGCTGCCAGAGCTTTTGGTGCCGGAGTAGCTCAGCCTGGCTGGAGCGTTCGACTCATAATCGAAAGGTCGCGGGCTCGAATCCCGTCTCCGGCACGCATACCATTTAATTGAACTGGGACGTACGGCGATTGATATTGAGGAGATACGATAGTTCGTCATCACACGAAGCTGAAAACATAGCCAATTTATGTGGGGCCTTCGGAGGGATTTGAACCCTCCTCAAGCGGTCTCTGCAAGCAAATCCATATTCTGCCTGTTTTCGATCCCCGCCACCACAGCCGCCTATACTGACCAGGCTATACTACGAAGGCCGCGGAATCATTATTAGCATTGACTATATTTATACAGTTCTCGCTCCTTGATACTCGCAAAACCAATACATGATCCTAACTTGCCATTCTATTCTTTTCTTAAGAGCCGGAAATAATACCTAGCCTGATGGTTTGGATACCGCGTCGTTCTAGCTTGTCAGCGAAGGCATTTAAGCCAATTGAGTCCCCGGCCAGGTGGCCAAGGAGTACAAGATTCCCTTTCACTTTTTCAGATTTCAGCCGTGCCGCCTCTCCTGGATCGATGTGAAGATAAATAACAGTAGCTATATCGTTCTCATAATATAGCTTAGCAATTCGGTAGCCCCCATTTGTTCCAGCGGCCAAAACCAGAGCCATCCTACCCACATTGTTTCGCATGCTTCCTAGGGCCACCAGTGGTCTAGTTACGGCATTTCGGAATTCCGGAATTTCTTGGAGAACTTTTAGCAGATTTGAAACTCTTCCAGTGCATTTGATTGATTTAATTTTTGTCATAATGATCCTACGCATGAACTCGTCGCAAGGTTGGTGTATATTTACCAGAGCAATTTGTAAAGCCTTTGCAGTGTCTACTGTTTGCCTGTAGATATTAGCGTGGGACTTCATTTGCGTTCTTTGCTTTAGGGCTCTTACCGCATCCTCGGCAGCATTTTTTGGAATTCCATTTTCTACCATATAATCCACGTGCCTGTCAAAAACCTTATGAAAATTGATAGCAGACACCCCAATTGGATGATGCGCGACAACTGCATCGCAGCCCATATTCTTTGCTAAGAGCAATTCTGCAGTGCTGACGTCCACTGATACTAGCACCTTTCGAATGTTGCGACCTCCTACATGAACTGCACTGTCTGCTGGCAGCTTCTTCCAGCCCACGAGGCTAAGCCCCACAGTCATGATTTCAGCCGTATCTGCGCTCATCACTTTATTTCCTAGGAAGGACTACAAAAATTTTTAACCGTTCTCCTTCATATTATAAACTCACCCTGTATGGTTTTTATTTTCTGTTCTTCCGCGTATACGCAAGCAAATACAAAATACTGTTAGTGAGAACCAGACTACTGTTACATCAATTCCGAAGATGGACTATTTCTTGTACCTGCAATGTTCCAGATTTCTAATAGAGGTTAGAGAATATCCGCCAAGATTGGAAACTTTAAATCCCCTGGTTTCAAAGCTCTCTATCTGTAAATGAGCTGTTCAGGCGAATACATCTCCCATTCGGAGAAAGATAATTTAATACAGATATCATCCTCGACAAAATCAAAGCTACAGAAGGCAAAGTATGGCGTGTACAACCATTCAGCTGTAGAGCTTTGCCACTGGACTAAGAAATCGTTTGCAAACGAAGGAAATTGCTACAAACACAAATTTTATGGAATTTCGACTCATCGGTGTATGGAAATGACACCTACAGCAATGAACTGCGAAAATAGATGCATTTATTGCTGGCGACCAACGGAATTTTACGATACTCTACAAATGCCTGCGCATCTTGTTGATGAACCGGATGTAATTGTTAACGAGTTGATGAAAGAAAGGGAGCGCCTCCTTTCTGGGTATTATGGTAACAAAAAAAATGATGCGAAAAGGCTGGACGAAAGTTTGCTACCAGCTCATTATGCTATATCATTATCTGGCGAACCGACCATGTATCCCAAATTGCCACAACTGATCAAATATTTGAAAAGTCTCAGGGCCACTAAATCTGTTTTCCTAGTGACCAACGGCCAGGAACCAAGAATGCTAAAGAGGCTTGCCGACGAAGATGCATTACCTACCCAGCTTTACCTTTCGACAAATGCAGTCAATAGGAAAATGTTCCATTTGATTAACAGACCGCGACACAGGGACGCGTGGGAAAGATGGAGGGAAAGCTTGGAATTTTTAGCGACTGCTAAGACCAGAACGGTACTTAGAATGACGATTATTAGAGGTTATAACGAAGGGACAGACCTTGCGAATGACTTTGCGCTGCTCGTGTCACAAGCAAACCCACACTTCGTAGAAATCAAATCTTATATGCACATTGGAATGTCGACGCAGCGTTTGGAGAAGAGTAATATGCTAGAAATGAACGAGGTAAAAACTATTGCACATGTTCTGGTAAAAAATCTTCCTGGATTCGTTATAATGGATGAAAGCGAAATATCTAGGATAGTTGTACTTCAGAACCAGGACCGCTACACTAATAGGTATATTCAAGGATGCATCGTATGATCATATGGCCAACGCGAGAGAGGAGGCATCCCTTTACCGCATCTTTTCTTTATCGGAATAACTATAAGAGTTAACTCGGACGCAATAAAACATAATCCACTCCACCTACACTGGGTACGAGCCCTGCAGGAATGCAGACGTATATATCAGTTGTGCAACCAAAACCGACCATCCATTAGGTCTCGGAACATAAAACCTAATATATACACATTCGTCACTTTGATCCTTATATGGAATATGCACATCCAGAGGTTTTAGTGGACACCCAGTGGGTCGAGGATCACTTCAAGGACTCAAATGTCAGAATAGCAGAAGTAGATTACGATCCCAAGGCCAATTACCAGTTGGGACATATTCCCAATGCTGTGTTGTTTGATTGGAAAGAAGATATTAACGATCCGACTAATAGAAACATTCTATCAAGGGACTCGTGTGAAAAATTGCTACGACGAGCCGGTGTAAACAATGAGAGCATTTTAGTTCTTTATGGGGATTTTAACAATTGGTTTGCCGCTTTTGCGTTTTGGGTCTTCAAATATTATGGATCTAATGACGTTAGATTGATGAATGGTGGAAGAAAAAAATGGCTCGAGGAAGACCGACCTTTGACCAAAGATATCCCACAGAGCCTATCAGAAGGCAACTTTAAAGCGTCCGCTCCGGACGAGACCATTAGAGTGTTCTTAGACAACGTGAAAAAAGCCTTGGACCAAAAGCCCAAGGTAAAAATGGTTGATGTTCGGAGTCCCAAGGAATTTACCGGGGAGATACTTGCACCCCCAGAATACCCTACGGAGCACGCACAAAGAGGAGGCCATATCCCGGGTGCAGAGAATATACCGTGGGCACAGGCTGTAAGGGAGGATGGCACATTCAAACCCAGGGAGGAACTGGAAGAGATGTACAAGAACAAGGGCATAACATCAGATAAGGATATAATTACATACTGCAGGATAGGAGAAAGGTCTTCGCATACATGGTTTGTTCTAAAATATTTGCTGGGATATCCCAATGTAAAGAATTACGACGGTTCGTGGACAGAGTGGGGTAACATGATAGCAAACCCTATAGAGAAATAGCAGTTCTGATGCCAGGTTTAAGGATCAATCTGTACTTTGTGCCATCAATCTGCACACCTGTACAGATCAACAGGCTATTTGACTTTCTTAACTATGATATGCAATAGGTTTCCTTCTGGCCTAGTTTCAAGTATTTTCTGTCCGCTGTCCTCAGACCATCTGGTAATTTCCAGGTCTGCCGTCTTGTCATCTGATACTACATGAATAATCTCTCCTAAATTTATTCTTGAAACCATCTCATCTAATTTTGTGAGAGTCGCAGCGCATTCCACCCCTATTTCGTACATCTCATAGTCTGGATATGCTACGAAACAACGTATATGCAAGTTGTCTATTATGATCTTTAACTTATCGTGACATTCTTCTATAGGCTGCAGGTTTCTGCGATATTGATTCACGGACGAGGGTTCCATTTTGACAAACCACCCATCTGAATAAGGAAAGTCGTTTACTAGTTTTGGTCTTTGAAGAATGGAATCATTTACCTCGATAATCGTTCCTGTGAACGGAGCTCTAATCACTCCGAAATACTTGTTGCTCTCGATAGTTGCGAGTCTTTTTCCGTTCTCTATCCTTGTTCCAGTATCCTTAATCTTGATGGTAGATATCCTACCAGAGATTGAAGATAGTATAGCAGTTATTCCGATAGTGACTACCTTATTTGCCTTTGAATCTGCCCAAACAAGATTTTCAACATCATAGAGAAGATCCTCTGGAAAAATACAGCTATCTATCTTCATTGAATTTATTCCTAATCGGAGTTTTTTATTCCTTTACACCTCATGAGCATTTGTCGGCTCTCGCTAGCGTCCATGGTTAGGTATGAGTCTAATCAGGGCGATAGACCTAATACGGATACTACCAACATCAGATTAGTCCTCTATTACTTCTGACCAACCTCAGGGCGGCGATCGAACCATTCTGCCAATTTTCTAAGAGCAATAGCTCGATGGGAAAATTTTCCCTTTTGCCCTATGGTCTCTAACGCCCCATATGTCAGCTGTGAATTCTCTGGAATGAATATAGGATCGTAACCCCATCCTCCTTTTGTAGCATTTCTTGCTATAGTTCCTACCGTCTCCCCGCTAAAGGTAAGAGAACTCTTTCCGTCGTGAAAAGCGAAGACGGACCTGAATAGAGCGCGTCTACAGCTTGTCTTCTCCATTAGCTTCATAATCCCCAAATTCCCTATGGTTTTAAACACAAATGCAGAATACGGTCCAGGAAAACCACTTAGTTTATCTATGAATAAACCATCGTCTTCAACAATAAGCGGCTTTGATATTTCCAAGTATGCATGTTGTGACTTACTCATAGCAATGACCTCCATTGATTCTACTTGGGGCTCGATCAAATTTTTTTTAATAAACTTAACATGAATGTTGAAACCTTTGAGAAGCGATTTTACCTCATCGAACTTACTCTCGTTGGAACTAACAAAGACTATGGATTTCATAAGCTTGGAATTAATACATCTCTCAATTAAACGATCATCCTTTGGCGGGAGTAACTCGTGTGAACTTGAGTTCTATTATGTGTGAGTGTACACCCCTCTCGGCAAGCTCATTCTGTCAAGCTGGGTAATCTCTCAATTGAGAAACACAAGTATGACATCCGAAAGCTAATAGTTTCCCTAATCAGGATTGAGTTTAACCTACGCCCCCAGTCCTGGTGTACCTACCCCTGCGTTCAATTTCAAGGACTTTTCGCAGTGTAGCTTGAGTTTTTTCCTCACCTGTGATCGACATATAACCAGCAATAAACTCTGAAAATGCATCAACGCAAATAGATACATAAGAGCTATAAAAAACTCCCTTAACTAAACGGATGTCTACCGCCTTATCCTCTAATCTCTCCGAGAAGAATGCTAGTCCAAAATCTAGCATTACAATCTCGTCATATTTAGAATTAATAAAGTTGGACGTGGTTAGATCGTTATGGATAATATTATTGATATGCAACAATCCTGTGCATTTACCCATTTTCAAAACAAGGTCAAGGGTTATTTTTTCTTTCAGACTTACTCCCTCAATATATTCCATTACTATCTCTGTCGCCACGGGGTCGACAAAATAAACGAATGGTGTTCTAATTCCTATATCTTTAGCGCTGGATAGCATGGTGGCCTCATGTATAGTACGGTGCCTACGAATTTCAAAGTCAAGTGTCTTTTGACGGTAAGACTTTTCAGGCCGGACTTTCGAAACAGCTTTATTGCCGTACCATCTCGTTCGGTAAATGTCGGCTTCGGCCCCCTTACTCAGAAGGACATGAGGAGAACTTGCCAATATCATTATATTCATGAGTCTTGGAATAAAAACGTGCGCGCCGAAGTTCTGCGGGAAGGAGAAAAGGTGGTTTTTCAGGAAGACTGCGCGGAAGATGACCTCAAAAGTGGCGTCTTAACACTTACTAATCAAAGGTTGCTCTTTGAGAAAACGGAAGGTAAGATGACAACACTATGGAAAGAGGCAGGCGATTTGATCTTGAACATTGATCTGGCTAAGATCTCGAATGTCGAAGCTCGAGGTTTCTTGATAGCAAAAGTAGTAATTAGTGTTGGAGAATACATCTACAAGTTCGGGGTGCTTAATCCAGGCAAATGGGAAAAGCTAATTAGAAAACAGATCGCGAGCGTTAACATTTAAGACACATTCTAAGTCAGCCGCCGCCATTGTACGTCGACCGTATCAATTCTCCATGATTGGTGCACAAACGACTTTTCTACTTCAACCTTGTTGTGTCCAGATAAATAATCGACAATACCAGTCCAGGCGATTTGACACCCGTTATCTCCAGCAAATTTACATGGTAAGACGAAAAGCTCAGAAGAATGCCTTAAACATGCCTGATGAAGCATATCCTTCAGTCTATTGTTCGCTGCCACTCCTCCGACCACCAACACTTCCTTCTTGCCAAAGAATGAGATGGCTCTCTCAATTGTTTCGCTAATCATCGCAAATGCCGTCTCTTGCAATGAGTAACATAGATCCGCAAAAAATTCACTGTTTCCTCTTCTTGTGTCTAATAATCTTTTTGCAGCGCTCAAAACTCCTGAATAAGAAACGTCATTACCCTTGACAACATAAGGGAGACGGATATAGCTTCCTGTTGATTTTCTTGCAAACTGCTCAATTCTGTCACCACAAGGAGATGAAAGACCGTTCGCTCTACCGAACTGGTCCAAAAGCTGTCCAATAGTTAGATCAAGTGTTTCACCAAACACTCTCCATCTATTCTCAGAAAATGCAAGGATCATTGTGTGGCCGCCAGAAAGGAGCAGGACTAAGGGATTGCTCGCATGTGTAAGCATAATGCCGAGCTCTACATGTCCTAACGCGTGGTTCACAGGCACTAATGGCTTATTGTAGAATGAAGCCAATGTCCTAGAAACAACTGCTCCCACTCTCAGACACGGGCCCAGACCGGGCCCAGCAGAATAGGCAATTATATCAATATCGCGAATACAATGACCTGATTCGTTTAGGCTTTCTCTTAGGATATCCGCTGAGACCTCTGCATGATGTCTTGATGCAAGCCTAGGATGGATTCCGGAACCTTTGGAGGGTAAAAATACACTGCGCGAATCAGAAAGAATTCTTGCATGTAGATTCTCCTGATTCGTTAGGCGATTCCCATCTACAGGATTTACTATAGATGAACATTCTATAACGGATGAAGCAAATGTGTGAGCGGTGCTCTCTATCCCCAAGCAAAGCATCTGATAAATCTATTACCTCCTGCTGCTTGTTGCCGATACAATTTTGACCACATCGTTGTTTTTGAGTTTATAGTCAGCTCCTAGCCTCATTTTGCTGCGTGCATCAATGGCATACATGAATCCTTTGGCTAGATCTGCGTGGATCTTCTCTGCTAAGTCAATTGGAGTTGAGCTAGCCGGTAGCAAATGAGCGTCGGGTAATACATTCCCTCTTCGATCAGTGAGTTTTATTTCGTCTTCAACGGGATAAACAACGATGAGTTTCAATAAATCAAAAATTGCCTTATTGATAATTTTTTGCACGCCTGTGGAGCCATATTCGACAAGAAAGGTGTTAGCCCTGTGAAGAGCGTGTCGCTGTTGCGTGCTTATTGTGGCAGCTTCATTGATTTTGAAACTGCTGTCTCCTGGCAAATATTCTATCATTTTTAGTCTTGTCGCTCGCCTAAGCAATAACTCTAGCTCAGATGAGCATGCGATAGCGTTTTCCCTCGTATGTCTAATGTTGCTTAGTCCAATCTCTGCGGAAGGTAAATCGGCCTTGTTTGCGGCAATCACTATGGGTTTAGATTTGGCTCTTAATCTCTCGCAAAATTTTAGCAGGTCCTGTTCAGACCATTCAGCAGCATTTCCCGCTGAGAGACCCAACTCACCAATAGTTCTGACAATTTGTGTATCGTTGATAGATAGTCCCGATAATCGCGCGGAGATCGCGTGCTCAAGTTTTATGCTTTGGTTACTGGACTCCCGTACCAATTTGCCCCATTCTCTACCTAACACACTTGCAACCCACCGATCGAGTTCCTCTTCTACAAATTGCATATCAAACGCCGGATCCCCCGTACCGGGCGTCACTGGTCTTCCTTCGGCGTCTGTCGAGGCCGCTGCATCTACTACGTGAATTAGAGCATCAGCCTGCCTAGCATCATCCAAAAACTTATTACCCAGGCCTTTTCCCTTGGAAGCCCCAGGTATAAGGCCGGCGATATCCATTAGCTTGATAGGAATAAACCTTACCCCATCGATGCAGAGTGAATGGATTGGACTGTCTTGTACACTAAACTCTCTGCATACGCACTCAACTCTAGCATACGTTACTCCCATATTTGCAGAAATTGTTGTGAAGGGGTAATTTCCGCACTGTACGTTAAGATCTGTCGCCGAATTAAAAAATGTAGATTTACCTACATTTGCCTTTCCAATCAGGCCAAGAAGCATCTATTTGTATTAAATGCCTACCTAGTTTAAATTGTTGAGGATATATTGTTTTCATTATAATCATATTCTTGAGCTTCGATCTGGGGCCGATAACCTCTAAAAACGTGAAAGCAGCACGGAAAAGAAGTGGATCCTAATGGTACCCCAGCGATCAAGATTTTTATTCGATAGCAACATAAAAGCTACGGAGCCACTTGGATTGGCAGGAATCATTGCTCTAAATAGTTTGGACCCGTCCGTAGAGAATGAATCCATTATAGGTCTCCTTGCACATTCAATGCGCCTACTTCAGCACAGAGGAAAAGCGTATTGGAAAATGATTCTAGGCCAGAAAGCTTGTTCCAATGAAGGATCCTTACCTACCGACGATGCGATAATGAGGGCTGCACGCAAGGAAAAACTGCATGGAAGTATGGCAATAGGCTACCTATCAAAGAGGTCTCCCCAATTCCATAGTTTCGAAATTATTCAGGTCGCCTTGGACGGTTTTTTTGTTGACACAGAAAAGCTATACTTGCACCCGGAGATTGATCAAGCAAGAGACTTAGATTCACTGTACAAAGTATGCCATATATTTACTAAGCTACTAATTAAGAAGCGCTACCCCGAACGTGCGATCCAGTTTCTTGACCGGCATTTAAGAGGCAACTTAATAACAAAGATAAACGATGAAATTTTTGCGTATCGAAATAGTACGGGTTTTAAACCACTCGTATCAGCCACCAGTAACGACAAGAAACTAAACATGGTAGCGTCTGAAAATTGCCTGCGTACTTCGTTCGTAGATATGGATTTTACAGATGTTGCTCCTGGCCATTTGGTTAGATTGAGTCGTGATACAGGACTTGACGTAGTCGCCCGACTACCCAACAATGTAACAATGATAGACCCGTTTGAATTTATAAGAGAGAGCCATGTTGCCTCCACCCTTCTCGGAAGAAGTTTATATGCAATTAGAAAGAACATAGGTAAAGAGCAAGCCAATTTCTTGTCAAAAGAATTGGATGTGGAATCAGTGTTTGCCGAACCTGATTACACTCGTCCGATGGGTTTGGGCTTCAATATTGAGCTTCAAAAGCAAACCAGGAACTTGGAACTCTCAGAAGGTATCATAAAAGATAGATACGATGACTCTGATCACATGATTGACTTTTCAGAACAAGTTAGCAAAAATAAATTGCTTACTACGGGCAATTCTCTGAAGTTCGTCATAGGAGGACTAGTGAAGGACAAGAATGTGGCAACCATTCAAGGTACGATCCAAACGGGGAGTACTGCAAGGGAAACGATCCATTATCTGCGAGGAGCGAGCGCGAGGCAGGTAGAAGTAATTGTAAGTTACGTTGTGACCATTGATGGTCGACAAGTAGGTCTATACACCCAAAATAGGGATTTGATAGCGAACAAGTATGTTGGTGTAGTTACGAATACGGAGGATCTCAACTCGAAAATTGCCAAGGAGATAGGGGCAGATGCTGTTTATTATAATTCTCCACACATTCTCGCAAGGGGCATAGGTCTTTCAGAACATGAGCTTTGGTTTCCCGAGTGGGTAAGATTCTTAGATTACCGTGGGCCCTAACTTCGACTTCAGCTCTCGTCAAAGTATGACAATGAATCCGACGCACGGTTTGCTTTACCCAATTAATTCCAGACCTGCAGTAACTGTTTTGGGTTTGGTCAGATATTTGTTAGGTGCCTCAGCCGTTTTTATACTACCTCATTTACGTGGAATATTTTTATGAAATATGCAGATAGAATAATGCGACCAGAGATTTGATATCTAAAATGTAGCTATCTCTTGTTCATACTTACTTTAAAGAATTCCTGAAATAGTTTGTGCCTTTCATTGCAGTCATGAAGGCGGTTCCAACTCCTCCAGTGACGATGCTCCTGATTGTTTTGATTTGCGCTGCAATTTTGCTGTCACCAAGAATTGCATTTGCAGAAAATAACGAGGATGAATCCGATCAATTGCTGGCAAAAATAAAGCAAACTATAAAGCAGAATGAGGAATGTAAGGATGGTTCTATTTGCAAACAGGCGGCCGAAAATAACTTAATATTGTGTCCCATAGGTTCAACATGTGTTTTCATGACAAATGATTTCGTTCCATACAATCTGGCTACTCCGAACTAAGATCCGGTCACCCTTCGTTAAGAAGACGTGTATGGATTTTCTTGCTTGATAAAAGGCAGAAACAATTCCCTATCACTAAAATATGAGTTCAATAGTGGTTTGCTGATTATTGGTATCAGCCAATTTCACTAAGAAAGTTTCTTACTATTTGCCTCTGATCGTTTTCCATTCTAATAAATGCCTCAACTAGTTCCTTTTCTATTCCAATCTGCTCTGATATTACAGTCCGGAGTTTATCGACGTCAAGGGGCGTAATATTATCAATCAGTCCGTTGCTGTAAGCGTAGATATATTCGTTCACTACCTTAAAAGCAAACCTTGGAGCTGTCTTTATTAGAAGTAGTAGACCGGTTATAATTGTACTCTCAGTACTATTTTTGACTGGTAGCAATTCTAGATATCTTTCCAGGATCTTGACTCTTTCTTCGCCGATTTCTTCGATTGAAGAGGCAACTAGCAAGCCCGTTTCAGTGAGCTCATAGAAAGGTACTCCTTCGAGTTGAAGTGCTCTTGGGCCCCGGCGAAGCGGAAGCCTTCCTCCCTCTCTTATTACACCTGAAGGAATCAATGCTTCATCTAGATCTCTGAAAATGCCGGAGTATATATTCTGCCATAAGATGCCATGCTTCTTTGCTATTACATGTGCGATAGATGTTCTTGTTCTAAATTCAGGACTCTGTTCGATCGCCAAATGAGCTATTATTCCACGCTGTCTCTTTGCCTCTCCGGTAAAGCGATCCTTCCTGGTCTTAAACGTGTCAAAAATTGCGATATTATGTTTGCTCTGTTTCAACTGTGATCACATGTACATTAGGCCGGTACAGGGGTATACACAATATTATTTTAATATGTTGGTTCAAAATTTTTTTGAGAGTAACAATGTTACGGGAACCAAAATAACTATGCTGTTTCCGTACCAATTTCCTAGGAGTCTCTTATTTTGGATGAGGCAGGAATTACAATCGCCATTGGTAGATCAAAACATAATTCTATCCTTATTATGCCTAAAACAGTTCCAGCAGGATAATCCATAAACGTTTCTGGTACAATGCACCTCGTATATCTGTGGGAGGGGCAAAGCATCGCACATATTTACAAGCAAGTTTACCACCGTAGGTAACAACCTTAATCCCACCGTAGAAATATTATATCTGAGATATCCTATAAAAAATAGTTGAAATGAATGAGTGATCAAAGAATCCCTATTTACTACCATAATAGATAATGGTGATTCTTTTATTTGGTGTCAGTATGCTTCATATCAGCAGACATGAAACATAGAAGCCGACTCGAAATTATATCTCTTATTCTTGACATTGCTACTCGTAAGGATGGGGTAACTCAGAAAAAAATCCTATACAGAGCATATCTATCTTATCAACATCTCAAGGAATATTTATCATTGTTACAGGAAAATGGTCTGATTAAGTTTCAAGAAGAAGCCAGAGTATATAGAACGACTGAAAAGGGAATGCACTTTCTGAATCTATACGGTAGACTTAATGATGTTGTTGCCATGACCAACAACATAATTGTACGATGAATTACGTTCCCATGGCACGTTATGTATAATTAATACGCACTAAGGTTTCGACGGCGCAGCACTTTATTAAGACGTGAATGTATAGCCTACAAATGGGAGATAGACTAAAGAATCTTAGGCATAGCACCTCAGACGCTTTGGAAGTAATCCGGAAACTCGGCTCGCCGGAGGTTCATATGTCAATAGAAAAAATACACCAGACAACACAGGAAGCAAAGGAGATCATGGAGTCCTTACGCAAACCGGAGATGGTGAAAAACATTGATAACATACGTCTCACTGCAGAGGCTATTGAAAGCACATCTAAAAGATTAGAAAATTCGGTTCTTGAAATTAAAAAGACCCAACTCTTGGAAAAAGCGTCAGAAACACTTGTCGCTGCTCGCGAAGCTCTAGCTTCTCCTGAAAACAAGAATAACTTGAGCGAGGTAACGTCCACAGTTAAAGAAGCGATCTTATCCCTTACAGGGCTTATAGATGAAATAAGGCTTACTGTAAGCGAATCTAAGAAATCGGGATTGTTTCGTAGCGCCGGTGAAATGGTAAGAGAGACATCAGATCTTTACCATACCATGAGAGACTAATGTTATAGTTGACCATTTTCGCATGATTACTGTGCTGGCTTCTTTGATTTGGAGACCCTAGTAACGCTTTCTACCCGTTTTGGTTGCTGTGTCTGTACATCCAACTAAGGTGTTCCTTTTATAGCATAAGTTACTATCTACTTTTATGTCAAATACAGAAAAGAACCCTTCCACTTCAGCTGGCACAAGAATAACATCATTAAAACATATGACCCCAGAACAAACTGCGGACGCCATTAAGAATGTAGCAAAGAACATTCGCGAGTCCTCGTACAAAATGAGAGAAGCAGTTAAGGCGATTCGCGAGAGCGGCGCAATTGATGAGCTCACCGAGGCGGTTAGGGAAGCCACTATAGCGGCTCGAGATACCGCAAGAGAGATTAGCGACACTGCTAAGGATATGAGAGAGCGTGGTGTAATCCGGGAAACTATCAATGCCGCAGAAGAGGTGAACGTCGCTGCCCGCGAGACAGCGCGCACGGTAAGAGAAACGGTTAGTAGGAAAGAGCGATCCGAGCTCGGATCTCCCGAAGTCTCTGAAAGACCATCTGGGAAGACCAGAACACGGGAGACCCCAACACTTTAGTGTTCTCTAGGGATCTTATCTTTTCAAGGTTCCATAGAGTCAATTACCTGCCTTTTTTTCAATAATCAATTATTTCCGCAAATTGAACTTCGAAAAACCGCTAGCTAAATATCCGGATAGGGAATCTCCACAAATCTCATATCCTGAGCAGCCTCCACATTATTGTGGAATGCTTTTGCTTCTTTCACGAGTTGTGCCGTGTCAGCATATCGGGCGCTGAAATGTGTCAATAACAATTTCTTTACGCCGGCTGCTTGAGCTAGTATCGCAGCCTCAGTAGCCGTAGAATGAAGTCTGTCTTTTGCCTTTTGCCATTGCTCCTGGGAATATGTTGAGTCAAAAACCAATAGATCGCAATTCTGAAAAAATTTCCTAAGCCTATCCGTTGGTCGAGTGTCAGAAGAGAAGCCCACTTTTCTTCCTGGTCTCTTTGGACCAGTAACCCATGTTGATAGGATACGTTTTCCATCGTACGTTATGTCTTCCCCAGATTGCAGTTTCTTGTATAGACTCCCCTCTGGAATACCCAGCCTTTTTGTTTCGTCTATATCAAAAATTCCTGCTCTCTCGTGTTCGCTTAAACAAAAAGCGTATGTGGGAAAAATGTGGTGGGCCTCGCAACAACTCACGGAGTAGTCCCTCTCTTTTACAACTACACCCTCGCTTCTAATAGAACTAATCCGTACCTCGAAGATCAAACCAAATGATAGAATATTCACATTAGTCTTCATGAACTCAGCAAACCGAGGGGGACCGAAAATATCTACCGGCGTTTCTCTTCCAAGGAGAGACAAAGTCTGCAAAAGTCCTAACGCGCCTAGACAGTGGTCTGCGTGCATATGCGTGATGAAGATCTTTAATTTTTTATTAATGCCCAATCCTGACCTAATGAAATTCTGCTGCATTCCCTCGCCTGTGTCAAAGATCAGCAATTCTCCACCACGTATTATTACTGCTGAGGATAGTCCTCTTGTCGCTGTTGGGACCGCAGCCGATGTGCCCAAAAACAAGATCCTCATTTCAACCATTGTTTATGTGTTGTTGTTTAGGAGGAGTTTTTTATTGTTATCGATTAAGATAATTCAAAAGATATTTCCTCCGACGATGCTGAAAATTGCTTTATTAATTATCTTCTATTGCAAATACAAGACGCAATGGTTGGAGCAATGTCAATTTTCGCAGCACGACTCGGCACAGAATTAGTTGATATAATATTTTCCACGCCCGCTCCTAATATCTTTATGAAATTTTCATCGGCCAACAACGAATGAGTACATAAGACATAGATTTTTCCGGAGCCTTTTTTCCTGAGAACTTCGGTAGCTTTAATGACACTGCTTCCTGTGCTTATGATATCGTCCAAAATAACAATATCTCTTTTGGCAACAATATCAGGAATATTCTTTTCATCAATGAATACTTCTCCCGAGTATCTGTCACGCTTCTTCTCCAAAGTAATGAAGTCGATATTCAGCAGTTGAGAAAAGTCTTCTACCCTTTTCCTCCCTCCAATATCAGGTGACACAGCTATGGGGTTGTCCAAATGAAGATTGGACTTTACGTATTCTGCTAAAATGGGGATAGAGGAAATATTAATCGTTTCAATAGTAAAATAGGACAGGGCTTTAGAACTGTGAATATCTAGTGCAAATATTCGTTTAGTACCCACGGACTCAAACAGCTCGGCGATAAGGGCCATAGTAGGGAATTCATCGTTCACAAATGCTCTGTCTTGTCGAGCATATGCCATGTAGGGTAAAATATTGCATACCATATCAGCCCCATCATCTCTGCATTTCTTCGAGATCATAAGAGTTTGCAGGAGGTGACGATCAGGAGGAGGGTATAACGACTGTACTATTACACAATACTTGCCCTTGACGTTTGGCATTTGTATTTTGGATTCACCGTCAGAGAAAACCGTTGCATTGACAGTTATGAGCTCAGAATTGAGATTCGCAGCGATCCTGCTGCCCAGTTCAAATGAAGAGGGCCCCGCAACGATAGCTAATTCCGCGTTTTTCAAATAGTATCCTTATCAATCCATTGGCGGATGCCATTCATAAAAACCTTGATAGTATTCCAAACTACTTCACGCTACTTGGCTTAAACTCGTTTAGCAAAAGCTTCAATGAGATAAACATTTCTTTGACACAGCATTTAATTTCTCTTAAGTCTTTCAACCCATCCTTCAATCTTGATGTTTCGACGTATGATAACATATGCCCTCTATGTTGCCCCAATTCGCTTATGACAAGATCAATTCTCTTCAAAGCGTGCTGTAGAGTGTCCCGAACCGTGTCTAGGTCTTTGAGGCTTGACGTTATTTGAGTATCTTTCATTATGGACCTCATTTGTTTCAGATTTCTGTTTATTTCCACTATCTTTTGGATTGATTTAATTAACACGTAAAAAAAATGGGCCTCCTTGACTTCATATTCGGTTCGTAACGATATTAATGTAACGCTCTATTGGCAGCCAAGAAAAAAATTATCGATCCTATGATGTTGCCAGTTGCCTCGCCGACTTCAACTTCAGCTGCGTAAGAAATCTGGATCTCATATACGGGACTCGTTACTGGACTGGCTTGTCCTGCTAAATGATCTGTGGAACTAGCAGATAAGGGTAATCATCCAGTTTCCAAACTGGCCTACATACTACCATCTCTAAAATTTCTGAAGCAGAATTGCCCGTTTGTAAGCAAAAAGATGAGATAATTTTTTCATGCCTGAATTACAGCTGCAACCTGTTGAGTTGTTGTTATCGATTGCAGCTCGTCTGTTACCGCCTTGAGTATCTGATCCCTAGCCGTCAGACTAGAGAAATCCATAATCTTGGATCCGGATAGGATATGAACTTGGGGTGCAAGCTCCTCGGACTTATCTCTTGAATCTTTGGGCTTTAGAAGTACCGATCTCAGCTTTTCTAAGACCTCCATGGGTGAACCATTGAACACTGAGGCATTGTCTACTGATAATCTTACAGTGCCGTACTTGTCAAAGACAATTAGTGGGCGTTTTCTTGACCTCAAAAATAATTTCTTTTTGTTAATTTCACAAGCAAATACGTGGTAATTCTGCATGTCAAATATTCGGTTTACCCCGTCCGATACTCCGAACAATTCGCAAGCCAAAATCCGAGCTTCATCTTCATCGATTTCTCTTGTCCTGGCTGGTCTTATGTCAAGACTAATATTTCCAGAGGCTGTGGCCCGTAGGACGGATCGTTCAGTGACATATGTCGATTGTAAGCTAAGGGACTCGGGCGTCGCCCCACGCGCAAGCGCAGCCTCTCTCACTTCCTGCATTAAAGAGGACGCATCGTTAGCAGATGGGTCGTTGATAGTCTTTTCTCGTTCTTCGTATACGAGAGCAGCCGCAACACCTATACAGGATATTATCTCAGCAGAACGAGGAATATTGTATCGTATTCCCAGCTTTTCTGCAAGATATGGCACTAGGACAGATGCCCCACCGCCACCGCCTACGAGTATGACCTGATCCTTTTTTAGCCGATATTCCTTTATCATAGGATCCACCAGGTCCTGAATCTTTTTTGAGGATTTGTCAAGTATTATTCTCGCTGTCTCATCAGATGAACAAGAGATCCTCCTGCCAAGAATGGACATCGCCAACCTTGCTGCTTCAGGGTTTCCATAAGCGTAATCTGACTCTGGGACTGATCCTATTGCATTTGCAGCGCAAGTGTTTGTGATTGCAAATATTTTGCCTCCGCTTGCTTCTATTGCAAGATAATCCATCGGATCCCCTCTTTTGGGCGCAAACGTTATTATCTGTCCACCTTCAAGCTCGGAAGGGTCGGCATAACACGAATACTGCAAACCAGCTATATGGGCTGATCGAGGACCAATATCGGTTATCCTCTTGCCAGACCACCTAATAAGAGATCCACCTGCTACACCAGCAACTCGGACGTCTAGTGAACGTATACAGGTTGGATGTTGCATAATAGTTACATAGCGCATTTCGGGCCTCCCATCTTTAATAATGCAGATGTTAGTCGATGTGCCTCCAACTTCGATAAAAACACCATTTAAAATGTGTAAATGGAGGAGGGCCCCAGCGACGCTGGCTGCCGGTCCTGAAAGAACCGTGAAGATTGGCTTTTTCTTAAACGTATTGATGTCTGTGACTCCACCATCACCCTTCATTATCATTATCGGAGAAGTAATTTTCTTCCTTCGGACAGCAGATTCCACAAATCGCGCGGTACTAATCGCCCGAGGAAGGATGCTTGCATTAATTGCTGCAGTCAATGTCCTTATTTCTAGGCCATAGATCCCGGATAGCTCATGACCAGCCGTACTTGGTAATTCCGAATGTCCAGCGACAAACAGCTCATTGCTAGGATCGTCAACGCCGTAAGCCTCACTTACTGCTAGAACCTCTGCACCTTCATTTTTGAGTTGAGAGATAGCGACATCAACGTCTCCGGCTCTAATATATCTAGATGTATCCAAAAAATAGTAACAACTCTTAAGGTGTTTGTTTGATGACAGAGGGATATTGCCGATCCTCGTTCGCTTAACGACACTTTTTTTCTCTAGGCCGACTCCCATTCCAATTATTCCAACCTTAGCTGTATCTCCTTCGAGTAATGCATTCACTGCTTGAGTTGTACTATGTGATATCAGCTCGATTTCTGAATTTTCTAACTGAGAGTCAGCCAGTAGCTTTGAGAGGGCTGTTAGTATACCATCGGAAACGCCCTGGTCCGACGCATGGGTCGTCGGAACCATTACACTTGCCAATATCTTGGCATTGAATATATCTATGGC
>OBLS010000032.1_pt1 | contig 33484 bp, 32 predicted proteins | sample 1519901 | NCBI WGS metagenome assembly OBLS01 (sample SAMEA3113585, study PRJEB22503) | soil metagenome | reverse complement strand
TCAGTATAATGAATGTAATATCAAAATCAATACGGTCATCCTAGGATCAGAAGATTGAAGTTTGAAATAGGTATTTAACTCAACTTCGTGTCTCCTCTTCCTCTGTGAGTCTCTCTAATGGTTCTCCTGTTGGTAATGGTGCTCCTCTATCTACTTTGTAGTTGAATATCTCCGGAAAGTCCATATCCATAATTACGTTCCTGCCAACAGCAATTATTTTGGATTTAGGAATATCAAATCTGTAATCGTGGTCACCAAAAACTACAATCTTGTCTCCTGCATCTTTCATTACATGTCCGACATAGTCTTCATTTTTTGTTCTAACTCCTTTATTAAATAGCGATTTTGGGTATTTCTTTTCATATGTTGCTAGATCAATATTGGTATCTGGGGTAGGCCAAGGAACTTTTCTATGTGTTGGAAGTGGCGCTTCACGGGGAATTTTGTATTTGTTTATTATATCACTCATATTAAGTCCAATCAAAACATTTCGTCCTGTTGTCTGTATTTCTGAAACAGGTATATCATATCTTTCTTTACCTCCACCAAAAACGACGATTTTGTCATCCGTTTCTCTTACAACATGACCAATATGAGGGGAATCTAAAGCCATTACTGCTCTATTAAAGTACTTTCCTGTTGTCATGATATGCTGACTTTCTTTCATCTTATTAATAAAGTTAAATTTACGAATTAAGTTTGAGGTTAGGATTCTAAAGTCGCTATTTCTAACTATTTTATGAGTTCACCTTTTTAAGAATTCTTCATCAACGTGGCTTCTATTCTCAACCCTGCTAAAATTTCGATCTCTGACCTAATCGTTCTCTAGTTTCATTATAGGGTATGTAGTGTAATTTACGCTAACATTCAAATTCGGATGCCTTTCATTTAACTCCTGAATTGAACGCTGAAGTAGGGGATTCCATCTTTCTGGATCGCCTTGATCTTCAAGAATAGCGGTGAGCGTTACTTTCTATTGCTTTCTGACTTGTAATCTTTCCTTTTTCTACCAAAAACGGTTCGCCTAATGTTGACACTTGAGCATTTGCTGCGCTAACCGAAGTGGTTATAGCATCCGTTCCTCCTGCAAGTAATGATACAGTTAATATCCCTATCATTGTGAGGGCAGACATGTTTCTAATCACATTTCATCGTATTTGGAAAATGTATTGAAGTAAATAAATATCCATTCTGCCCACATAACGCTTCCTGCGGCTTCTCTCTAGAGTTAAAAAAATATGCAAGAGAAAAGGTAAAAGCAAAGTAAGGAAATGAAAGCCACAATATATATGATGCAATATCTCAAAGTATGTGTTATCTGGAAGCAGAGTAGGATGATGACAGTAAAGTCGCTTTAGATCTTTATACTGAAATGATTCAATTCTAAATTTGTTGAACCTAGAAGTACTATAAGATTCACAATAATATCTAGTTATGATCGCTAGCGACTCTAATAATGATATTGGGCAAGGTAATCGTAGGGCTAGTAACAGTGACAGCAATAGAATACCAAACGAACAGGACGAAAAGAAAGTTAAGGACCTAAACAGAGAAATCATGATGATCTTTCAAATGTACAAAGCGTCGTATGGCCATACCTCTGCGGCATTATTGAGTGTTCTGTCGTATTTATCAGATAATTATTTGACGCAACATCCTGAAAATAAGCAGATCTTATATGAGTACTTTGAAAAGGAGTTTAAGAAGTTTTTAAATATGATTGAAAAACATCAGCGTTGATGTGCTTTGTCTTTTTCTGCTAATCTTAATTTTCAGGCTAAGCCCATAGTCCTTTCCTTCAGTCTTTAATTCCCTACTGACAAATGGGTAATCATCAAAGAAGTTAGGTGATAACTTGATTGAAATAATTCGTATAGTATGTGAGCCAAATTAACTAATTACAGGTCCCCAGGAAACCGGATAGCTATGCGCTAAATAATCTATTGAAATCGTTACGTTATAAGATTTTTTAGAACTATCATAAAATACAAACCTTCATACAATACAGGATCATATGAAGAACAATGAGTGACAAAAAAGAGATTCAACCAGGATTGGATGCAGAAGACGCAAAGAAACTTGAATTAGATGAAGAACCAAAACCCACAAGAAAAGTTAGCCATCCGTCTACTCCCATATCAAATAAGGACGAGCCTAGTACTCACGACAAGAGAAAAGGAAGAAGAACTATAAAGTAATTAGTCTAATTGATAATTTATATGTCTTATTTTTTGGGAGTCTAAACATGACCTACTATCAGGAAAGAGGTATACAAAACTACTTAACTTAGTCTACCACCAAAAATAAAGAGGGAAAGGGTTTCACGTAATCCCTGCAAGTCTGATCCTCGGATTATTCTTCGCTATCTTCGTCTTCTTCATCATCTGTATCATCGGTAGAACCATCTTGGGTCGTTTCCGTATTGTCTTCATCATCATCACTTGTGTTCTCCATCGAATCTTCTTCGTTATTGTCCATTTCTCTATAACTTGATTCCATACAATCCTGTACTTGCTGTTCCGTAGGAGATCCAACTTCTTCAACATCAGAAAGACATGCTTGTAAGGCGTCGTAGGCCGCGTGAGACGAGTCTTCTTTTGCACTTGAGTCATCGCTACCATCCTGCGAGGCTTCATCGTCATCTTCATCTGTCGTTGCTGCAGTTGTGCTTTCTTCCTCTTCCCCTTCAGTGTGTTCATCAGTCTCAGAGCTGTCCGCTACGTCCTCTGCTGTCCCGCTATTGGGGATAAAGTCTTCGTCCAGGTTCCAGTGACCTAAGGCTAGTGCTTGTGTCGGTGACGATATTACCATAAGTGTAGCCAATAATGCGATACCAGCTACGGCCAATGGCATTGTCATTTGTTTTCTTATCATCTTTCTCAGTGTGCAAGCCATATCAACTGATTAAACAGTTGACGACCATTCGTAGCGTTAATTTTGATTAGTATTTGACATTGTATTTTGTGTCCATCCAAGAACTGATGATATTGGTATTTAACAAAGGCACTCTATATTTAATAGTAGTCTATCTGAAGGAGCATGGTTCGAAATACTAAATATTTCTTAGAATCAAGATTGAAAATCCTGGCAATTGTGGCATTCAATTTATAGAGTTTCACTCTAATTCTATTTATATTTCTGCTGCTCTTCTAGTTATTTCAGTTATTTTTACGTTGGCTGCGTAAGAGACATGCTTTTTGTGGTAGGCCGTTAGCTTGTGGATCTGAAAAAAGGTCATTCTTGAGATATTGCAGAGAAAATATTGCAATTTTATACAAAATAATCCAGGTTGCCACTTACGTATTACCACATAGATACCTATTGGCGAAAGAGTTATGTGCGCAAATAATGTGACTTCATTTCTCTACTATGCAGAGATGATCTCAATGATTCCTTTCGGACATAATTGACCAGCCATTCCTGAATATACACAGATAGTTAGTCATATAAAACAAGCACTAGATGATGTCTACTATGGATTAAAAAATCCTAAACGTGCACTGGATGATGCAGCTGCCAGATCGGCGGCGGTTCTAGGATGGCAGCTTCCGAATGGGATAAATGTTTTACATAGACATGTTAAATTCTATATTTTTTGTTCGGGTTAATGATACGTATTAGTTTGTTTAATCAACGGCGCAGCTAACCGCTCAATGTATATACTTTGGTTTTTTTGCAACCATTAGGAAATAATGGCAAGTAAAGTAACCGGCACGGATTGATATCACGAGAGCAGTACCGGATTTCACTGCATCTAAGTAATCAATTATTTCGCATTCTATTTTACTGGCAAGAATAGCCAATAGAGAAATAAGAGAGTCCATCCTCTCATCGTTAGCTAAAAAAGTGTTAGATTGCCACTATTTGACTTTTTTAGATATAAACCTCGTTACTTTTTACTAGCCATTGGCTTGATATTGCTCGGGGATCTGTATTTCTCTCCTCTCGGAAAAGGCAATGTGAAAAAAAAGGAAGCCCCTTTTCCATCCGCATTGTTCTCAGCCCATATCGTACCTCCATGGGCTTCTACAATACTTTTTGAGATAAATAATCCCAACCCTGTTCCTTGGAATGATTTTGAGGCAAATCTTGTAAATAGCCTTGGCATCATGTCGCGATCAATCCCTTTCCCCGTATCCTTTATGCAAAGGAGAGCCTCATTATTATCACTTAAACCTAATGAGATAGATATACTCCCTTCCTGGGTGAATTTCCTTGCATTCGACAGGAGATTAAAAATGACCTGAGTAACTTTAGTTCTATCTGCATCTACAAAAACATCTTTAGGCTCATACATTATTTTCAATTTTTCTTCCGTTTTATTGTTGCTAAGGTGCTCGTTTATTGTAATATCATTTATACAGTTTACAATTACGTCATTTAGATTGAATTGTTCTTTATTTAGGTTCAGCGAGTGACTGTCTATTCTGGTAGCATCAAGTATATTTTCCGTTAGATGCCGCAGCCTCTTTGCATTTCGGGTTATAACATCCATATACTCCCGCTCTTCAGGACCCACCTTTGGACGTATGATCTCGGACAAACCTAGGATCGGCTGAATAGGGGTACGTAGTTCATGAGCTGCAATATTGATAAACTCATCTTTCATTTTATCTGCCTCTTTTAGCTCTTCGTATTGAACACGGATTATTTGCTCTCTTTCTCTTGCTATTTTGGTATATTGAATACTTGATGCTGCTAGTAAAATAATAATAATAAAATAGCCTGAATCTTTGAGGATATGGGCCACGTTATGTGCTGTATTAAAGTTTACAGATGAAAACGACATTATAATTTGTCCAAAAATGTCGATTACTAAAGCACCCAGTATCCCCTTATAGAAGAAGTCATTTGATTTGTAAATTTTCTTTTTATAAAAGTATACTAAAGCCAGCGAGAAGAGAACAAGTGAAGGGATTTCATATGGCCTATGTACCAGATAATCAGCTAATACTATGCCGGGAAAAATTGTGAAAAAAGAAAAGACAACAACACTTATTGCTAAAACTGAGAGCAAAATCAGAGAATATAAAATTGTGTTATGTAATTTGTCAGCCTTCTTGTCTTTATGTACAGGTAAGGACGCTGCATCTTCTCCTTTTTGCTCCGTTTCCTTAAACCCCTCATTTATTACCGATGCTGCGGGCTCTATGTCTGGTTTTGCTTTTGTTGCTGTAGTAATTATAAGGTCAGACAAGGGTGGTGAATATTTAATGACGGCTATAGCCAACATTGCACCAAGAAAAGTACGTCCAGCGAACCATGTCTGCGGAATAAAATATGCCAGGAAAATGGAATTCCCCGCAGAGCTGTAGGACAAAACTGCATGCAGCAGGTCTATTATAGTTATGGTAAGAAATCCTATACCTACAAAAAGGCTGAACTTTTCTTTCAGTGTATAGGCTCTGGCTAGACAATAAAATGCTACTATAGCGGAGAGGACGACAGCAAACATTTCAAAGTAAAAGTGGTGAACGTCTGACGTGACCCAAACGTTAGGATTAACAGAGATAATTGCAATAAACGAAAGAATGATCGACGGTATAATGGTAAATTTAATTAAATAAGGTAAGAGGTTTGATGATGTTTTATTTGTTATGTTGTTACTACTACTGTTAGTAAACGTCACACGTTCTATATTATCTGAGTAAATATATAAGAATAACTAACCATATGCAACAGAATCACTTACTATAATTGAGGCAACCTAAGACCAGCTATGCAAAATCTACTTCGGTATTGAATAGTCAACTCTTATGTGGAAGGGGGTAGCGACGAGAAAGCGATACTTGCACATATCATCGGTAATGACTAGTAAAAGTTGTATCATAAACCAGTTTGCTAAAAAAAGGTGAGTATACTGACTGAATACCTCTCAAAAAGTGTATGTACGTGGAATATCATTCAAAGTAAGGAAGGTTGACCGCTAAACTTAGGCAGGAGCTACCAACTAGCCCCTAATTCGAAGTATCTAGCAGAACAGCATGAAAAAGACAAATAGTAGGTTTTGGCTACCGGACATCCGGGATCGCAACCACGCCAATCGTGCAGGCCCCTACTCTGGTGGCCCTAAAAAAGATTGTGTATCTATTTTCAGTTAGATGTACCAAAAACGAAAACGTCTAAAAGACGACTGTTCTATGTAATAGGATTCAATTAGGATAATTAGGCTCCCAATATTCGTGTGTTTAGGCTGAAACCTAATTTGGTATCTGTTTGCACTTTGCACTAAGCACGATAGAAGCCTAACTTTTATTTATACGGGCAAGCTCCTTATACAACGTAGCTTTTGAGACCCCCAAAGTTCTCGCGGCTTCTGCTCTCGGGGTATTTTGGGCAAGCAGTCGGATAAGAGAATTTTTGTCTACCATTTTAATTGGTCGTCCAACTACTTTTCCGGACTCTTTTGCTCTCCTCATGCCATCTTTTGTCCTTTGAACCAACATTTCGCGCTCCCTCTCTGCTACCCATGTTAATATCCCTAACATTAGCTTGCGGACACTCGGTTCAGTACTCTGTAGAAAAGTTTCCCTGGGAGAACAAGAGATCAATGGGGAGTATTCTTCAATTGCCTTTATAGCATCAAGTGTATCCCAAAATGTTCTGCCTATCCGTGACAATTCATAGACTAGAACGGCATCGACAGGACATTCTTTGACCAATTCAAGCATTTCGCCGAAAGATTTTCTCTTTGAAGCAGGTATCCTTCCACTAACTGCCGAGTCTTCAAAATAATGTACAACTTGATAACCATGTTCTGAAGCCCATGTTTGCATAGCCATCTTCTGATTTAACACAGTTTGTTCTTCGGTACTAACTCTAACGTATGCAATCGCGTATTGCAAACTGACCGATACAGAGGAAGCAACTAGAGCTTAACAACACTTCTGTCAAAGAACCTTAACAAAATGTTTAATTGATAGGGCATGGTCTGACCTCCTATTCAAGCCGTAATCAGAACCTTTCTAAACGAGCAGAATTTTCCTTGCATAGGATTGATGTCCATCACGGATATCGAAACAGGTCACGTACCAGTCATTATACAAATCGACAAATCCAGTCGCGAACCTTTGTGGTAGCTATTGTACTCAGGCATTAAATGCTTCTTAGATTCGCAGTTCAATAGATCGACATTGACTTGTTCGACTACGCAACTGTTAAAGTCCCTTGCTTTGAAGCTCTTTATCTTGCTGTTCTGATTTCTCGTGTTCTCGTAGAGCGTCTATCGTATCAAAATGCTGTCCACATTCGCTGCAACTTATAATCTCACTTGAAGACATAGTAAGTCATAATATTGTTAAAGCGACGTTTAAAAGTGTATCCTTAATCTTGAGACAGCATGCTTTTAGACTTTTGATCACCGGGTGCAATTTCCCAATAAGGCAGAGTTTCTACTTACATCCAAGTCACTAAAAGTTCTATATGGTCGGTTAACAAAAAGAAGATTTGGTTGGTGTAAACCGAATAGAAGGTTAGCCTACAATTGCTTAACTTGGCATGGGTATTGTCTGAACAATTAATGTCGGCACAGTATAAAGAAATAGTTAGGGTAAATAATAATCAGAAGATTTTAGCAGGCCTTTTTAAAAATGCGTGGTCCGGATAATGTTTAGGCCTTAGTATGGTTCGTGTCGGTGAATAAAAAAATTAGTGGCTGTGTCCACATCCGCACCCCATCATGTCACCGCTATCATTTCCGCGATGAGAGTGACTTTGCTCAGAACATGATGGACACATTGTAGTTTCGGTTTCAGACATAAACTTTGTACCACAGGAGGTACATTGTACCTTTTGAACTCCTTGCATAACCTTCATCGTCATAGAAAGCTAATTAAAAGTTTGGGATCTCGATCAATAAGCACACATTTCTACTATGATAAAGAGCAGGAAGCTGAACAATAACACTGCCTTATGGCTTGTACCAGTCATTAAACCTATTTTCTTCTGGATTTCTCCTGTACCTAATTTGCTTTAGCATATATCTAGCATATGCAGATATAAACTCAAAATACTTGGCCGTATAACCGATAACAATAGATACTAAGCCACTAATGAGAAATCTCCACCCTATTATCGTAAAACCTGTCCCTTCTTCTTTCAGCTCAAAAGCGCTACCAATCCATATGCAAGTTATTCCGAATGCTACAATAATTATCCCGGCAACCAAAAGAGGTCTGAAGAGCATTCTTGAGTTGGTTGAGTAATTCATTTCGGCTCCAAATCAGGATAGACATGATTACATAAATATCATTTGTTTAAGAAGTAAGCTGAGGGTGTAAAAATGACAAGTAATCGCTTAATCTTATACGCAGTAATGTATCTCATGCATTCCTTTTGGTATCCTATGAGGAAGATTTCCATACAAGATCGTGGTCTGATGTTATTGTTTCGGTTCTGAATTGTCTCTTGTTTCTCGAAAAGTATCTCCAACTCTCACTATAATGTCGACTCACCAACTCCTTATCAACTGGTCATTATCCCTGATTAACTGCTTGGAGCCCCTTCTTATTTTTTATACCTAGTTGTAACAAACCGTGGAATATCTTTTTAATTTCCATCGCTCCGCGACCTCGTTACATACTCTGCGATTTCCTTGCTCCATCAATCGTATTGAACCCCACTTGTTGTCATAAGAAATTTGCTGGCGTTTTCTCTTACAAGCGGGACGACTTTATCCATCATAATTTTGTGCATATCATCAGTCTCTACATCGAGCGTAAGTATTATGATATGTGAAAGATGATTATTCTCATCAGTTATAGGTATAGTAGCCCTTAGAAGTTTGTCATAATGTGAGGACGAGTAATCAATTTTACCCAATACCTGCTGCCATCTAATCCGTGTATGTTGACGCGTTGCTGCAGTTAGCGCATATTGTTCTGTTTCCTGCATATTTAGCAAAGGTTTCAAGCCTTTGCGATCTTTTGTAGCTAGTAACCTTCCATGTTGATCTGCTATTCCTATGAACCTAATATGTGGGTCTAATGAAGTGATCTTTTCACAAAACTCCTGAAAGAAGCCCTCTTTCACCGTATATTAGAAATTCGGTCTTCTTTTTATATCTATCAATGTTCCTTCAGATTACCTTCATATATGTACCCTCATAGACTAACTAGTTAAGATTCTGCTTATTTTCTAGACGATTGGTACTTAGTATATTCTATTTTCTGCCGTTTTCCATTAGTTCCTTATTTTCTTCCTTTATTCTTTTGATCTCATAAATGATCAGTGCGGTACTTGCTATGGTGATAATCCAACCTATTGTTCCGACCAACGCGTATTCTTCGTACCTATGAATAACAATGGCTAAACAAGCGATGCCTGCCCCAATCCACCACGCTATAATCAAAATCTGAAGGCTGGCTCGAAACATTTTTTCCTTACCCCCTAATATCCTCCTCAAAACCTTTCATAAACCTTAAGGTTTTCCCACAACTACAGCATTTATTATACTCACTAAAATCAAAATCGTCGTACATTCTAAAAGAATATGATTCCTTATGGTTACAAAATATCCTTCGGAATCTCCTAACAATCATTCCCTGTTATAGGATGATATGGTTAAAAATTCTTTACTGTTGACTAAGGAGGTGCTGGTGGAAATAACAATACCAGAAGTGCCGTCGGTGAGATTTGAGCTCACGACAGCTCGGTCTTCAGCCTCACCCCTATTGCTAAGTTAGGTCGAGTGCTCTCCCAGGCTGAGCTACGACGGCACAACTAACCTAGCTTAATAGATCCTATATAATCTTGTCTTGTAAAAAACGGACAGGGATGTATTGTAATAGGACTCCAAACTATATCTTAGGTAATGCTAAATTCAAATTAATGTTGCGCCGTCACCCTTTATTGCATTCAACACAACTATGCCTTCAATATTGTATTTCTAATCTGCTAGGGACATGAAATCTGTAGTAGGAATTATCTCAACCAAGCAAATAACTAAAGAATGTAATGTATTCGCTATTTCTTATTAGGTAAAAGCACTGCCCAAACGGGTTCTCGTAATTGCATTAGAACAAAAACAAATACTAAAAATAGGAGCACTTAATTACAAGATATCATAATTCAATTCTAGAGTAATAATCTTACCTAAGGCAAATATATGTGAAGGTAAGTTTTTTATCAATAAAGAATGGGTAATACACAGGATATTAGCTCTAATCCTATAGTTGAAACGCCTCAAGAGCGAAGGGAACGGTTTCTTTTAGAGTTTGAAAAACCATTTAAATGCGAAAAATGCAATGAGAGGTTCAAAAAGAAAAAATATCTACGCGAGCATAAGACTGAAGCACATTCTTACTGAATCAGATTTATCTAAGGTTTCTTGATCATTCTCCAGAGTTCAATTAAAGTTGGGTTAGGAGAAAATGTATACCATATTACAAAAACCCTAATGGTGTTAAAATGATAAACATGACAAAATAACGGAGAAAGCTAGCGAAGAACAACCTTATAATTCCTACAGAAAGTAAAAAACTGGATCCGAGTATGAGTAGAAAGGGTCTTACTGAGGAACACATGCATAGGTTATTATAGATTCTAATAGCAGACCCCCTTGACGAAACCCAGATTTGCTTTGAGGATAAGTATGATTGATGGTGGCCAATTTTTAAAGTAAGTATTTTTAAATATCAAGGTCACTACTGCGATCGATCTAACGGATGAAGATATACACCAAAACCGGTGACAATGGAGAAACAGGTCTTATAGGCGGTAAACGAGTTTCTAAAACTAGTTCAAGAATAATTGCGTATGGTCTGGTTGATGAATTAAATTCGCATATTGGACTTGTCATCTCATTGTTGAGGTTGAGGGACATGGAACTCTTCGGTGACATTGTCAATTTACTTGTAAGTGTGCAAAATGAACTTTTTGTTATTGGCTGTGATCTAGCCGATCCAAGAAATCCTTCCGAAGGCCCTTCAGACAGCCAGAAAAAAACTCCCCGCGTGGAAAAAAATATGATATTACACTTGGAAAATACAATAGATAAATTTGAAACAAGGTTAAATCCAATTACTTATTTTATATTGCCTGGCGGAAGTACCGAGTCGTCGTCGATACACATTAGTCGCAGCGTCGCTAGAAGAGCTGAAATTGCTGCTATAGCGCTCTCAAGGAACGAGATAATAAACCCAAATATCATAGTTTATTTGAATAGACTTTCTGATTTGCTTTTTGTTTGTGCCCGATTGGTAAACCACTGTCTAGGAGTGGAAGATGTAGCATGGAAGGATCAGCCAAAGTAGTTAGGTTAAACTTAAATACAGAAAGCTAGATGCTAGACACATAATAGTCGAGTCATAAATGGGTCAAATCTTTAATGTAATGTTAATTCTTATCTTCACTGTGGGCATAGCTCTATTAATAAGCATTTTTGCCTACTTATTTGATCAATTGACGAGCTCGTCTTTGAGATTCCTAACTAACTTTTTTGTAGATGCAAGTCCACTCGTATTAGGATAAATGAACATCAAACCTTTTGATCACCCTGGATATGAGAATGACCAACGGGCTAACATGTTATTATTTTGCTTCGGTAACTAAATTAGATAGAGTTGCGACCAAGGCGTTGCTCATATTCTGAAATTGTGTTAAATGAAAAGTAAAAAAGAAACCATCCCAGAACCAGCACAGTTGATTTCCTTTTTTGAATCAGTAATACGCCTCAAATCTGTGAAAAGAGCAGGATGGGTTTCAAAGGTTGGAATTGCTAATGCTGAATCTGTTTCTGACCATACTTATTCTATGTGTATGATGGGCATGATTTTATCTGATATATTCGGCATGGACACAGAAAGAGTAACGAAGATGATACTAATTCATGATCTAGCAGAGTCAATAATAGGTGATTTCATACCCGATAAAATTACAAGAGAAAAAAAGAGAACAGAGGAAAGAAAAGCTATGAAGCATATTCTGTGTAAGGTACCTAGTGTTGTGCGTTCAAATTATGAAAAATTATGGCAAGAATATCGATCCAATAAGACGCCAGTATCTCGGTTTGTTCATCAACTCGATAAGCTCGAAATGGCCATACAGGCGGTCGAATATGCAAATCAAGGTTATCCTCAAAAGACTTTACTTGAATTTTTCGGTTCGGCAAAGAGATCTATGAGTACTTCTAATATTGACAACGAAAAACTTGGTAGCAAAGACATTATACCCGAACTCCTACACGATTTAGAAATGAATATAGTAAAACAAGCTGATCGGGGTAAGAGTGCGCCGCGATGAGCGGAATATACATCCAGTACCTTCCTACAATACAAACTAGGATAGTGTTTTTGCTAATTGATGCTTGATTATCATCCTGAGAAGATGTCAATAGTACTATGGTATGTATGTTATTCATCCAGAATGTGAAAATTTTTTAGGTTCATTTCTTTTCAATTACTACAATAATTTGTAAGTCATCCATGAAGAGTATAGAAAAAGGTCCGGATGACACGGTTAATATAAGATTCTATCCCTCATTAATCTCCAAAGCAAAATTGGGTTTTTGCAACAGAAATGCATATTTAAACTATCTTAGAAAATTGACTCAGGACCAGGGGATAGGCTTCCTGATAGGAATCGCCTTTGGTGTCAACCTCGTTCTATTATTACAAATGTCAGAAGATATTATAAGCAAACTATCAGAGACACTGACCAGCTCAATAATCGGAATTGTTGCCGTACTATCCACGATTACTATGGGCATAACCATTATTTACACTCAAAAAAAAACTTATAGGAGGATTAGAACATTAATTGAACAGCAACCCAAAACAGTAGATGACGAGGGTAGCTAAACATAACACGATTGGATATGACAGATAAAATATGTCCAACCATATTGTCCCGTTTGGGACAAATTTCTGCAAAACTAAGCCAGTAGAAACGAGGCGAATTGTTTTAACGCTGCTAACAGTACATATAAGTTCAGTAAATGAGAGGAGGTTCTACATTCGTTCCAACACGATAATAAGGCGCTATTTGTGCCACGATGTAGAAATCATTATTATCGATTACCCCTCAATCGAAGGACAATCAAAGCAAACATAATAATTAGTGTGTAAGTACCTCATCATAATTATTATTAAGGTCTTTGAAATTGAGCAATTCAGTGCTGCAAGAGGAAGAAATAGGAAAACTGCGTAGATCTCATTATTCATCGGAAATTAACGCGAAACTACATGATAATGTGGTAACAATCATGGGATGGGTTTCCAGCATCCGTGATCATGGGAATATGAAATTTGTTACGATCACAGACAGATATGGCAATATACAGGTAGTTGCAAAGAGAAGCGAATGTGCCAGTAAAGTGTTCAGTCAAATACAGCAGCTTAGAGAACACACTTCAGTTGCGATTCGTGGGATAGTTAAATTGCAGGAAAAGGCCCCAAGCGGGTCAGAGGTCTTTCCCCTGGAGTTAAAAGTGTTCTCTCTCGCCAACAAGGCAGCTCCATTTATGATTCAAAGTAAGATGGCTGTTGGTATTGACACACGGTTAGATCTAAGAGCCATAGATCTCCGTCGAAATTTTCTTAAAAGCATTTTTTACATTCGTAGCACTGCTCTGAGCGCTACAAGGGAATTTTTAGCAAAACGTGGATTTATCGAAGTAAACACTCCCAAGATGATTGCGACTGCCACGGAAGGAGGGGCTGCGTTATTCCCTATATTTTACTACGACAGAGAGGCATTTTTAGCTCAAAGTCCTCAGTTATATAAAGAACAATTGACTATGGCCTTTGAGAATGTATTCGAAATCGGACCAATCTTTAGGGCAGAGCCTTCACGCACAAACCGACATCTTGCAGAGGCGATTTCTATTGACGTCGAGCAGGCATTTATAGATTATAATGATATTATGCAATTACTAGAAGATATGATCTCATCCATAGTAAATACAATCATTGAAACGAACAAAAATGATCTTAAAGTCCTTGATTTGGATTTACCAAAGATTGAATTACCTTTTCCAAGATACACATATTCAGATATAGTCAGCAGACTTCAGGGGGCACAAGAGCATATTAAATGGGGCGATGATATTCCGCAACAGATTGTCAAAAATCTTCCGAGCAACACAACTAACAGCTTTTATTTTATCACTGATTGGCCTACTTCGATTAAACCCTTTTATGTGAAGACTAAGGCTAAAAAAGATGAGATGATTTGCGAGTCATTCGATCTTATGTACGGATCGTTAGAGATATCATCTGGCAGCACAAGAGTAAACAGAAAGGATGAGCTCCTAAAAAGGATGAAAAAACAAGGATTAAATGTAGAGGCATTTGACTATCATCTTCGGGTGTTTGATTACGGGGTTCCGCCTCATGCAGGATTTGGGTTGGGCTTAGAGCGTTTTCTGATGGCGATCACAAATTGTGATAACATACGTGATGTGACCCTTTACCCAAGGGACATAGATCGGCTGTTACCATAATACTTCTATCCGCTAGTGAATATCATGATATCAAGAGAAACAATAACATACCTATGTGGACTCTCGAAACTGGAATTGACTGAGGAAGAGATCGTTAAATATGAGCAACAGATTGAAGAAATAATCCGTTATATGGACATATTAGATGGTTTGACGTTATCTGATATTCAGCCCATGTCTGCGGAGAAAAGGTTTTATCAATTAAGGGAAGATAATATTCAATCTTTTGACTGTGATCCATTGGGCGATCCTAAAAAAAGAAAGGATAGCTATGTTAAGGGACCAAGGATAATTTAGATAATTGAAGTTATACGACCTTTCTGCGAAACGGGTTAGTGAAGGGATTAGGGCTAGGGATTTTACTGCAGAAGAGTACATTTTCCAAATCCTTGAACGTATAGGCAAGGTAAACGGTAAAGTTAATGCCTTGATACTTGTGGATAGCAAAGGTGCGATGGAGAAAGCACGTTTGGTAGACAGGAAGGTACGTGAGGATGAAAAAAATCTTGGGGCGCTGGCGGGTATTGCCGTAGGCATAAAAGATAACATATGTACTAAGGGTTTGAAAACTACTTGTGCATCAAAAATGCTCGAAGAGTATGTTCCACCATATGATGCAACTGTAGTTAGGCGATTAAAAGATGATGATGCTATAATAATTGGAAAGTTAAACCTCGACGAGTTTGCAATGGGTTCTAGTACAGAGTTTAGCAGTTTTGGACCTACCCGCAATCCATGGAATACCAATTTGGTTGCCGGAGGTTCATCCGGTGGGAGCGCAGCAAGCGTGGCATCGTCAGAATGCTCCGCCTCGCTGGGCTCTGATACAGGTGGGTCTATAAGGTGTCCCGCAAGCTTTTGCTCAGTCGTGGGCCTTAAACCTACTTATGGTCAGATTAGCAGATTCGGACTGATACCATATGCTAACAGCCTGGAGCAGATCGGACCTATCGGCAAAACTGTTTCTGATGTAGTGATGATTATGAATTCTATAGGAGGAGCTGATGACAACGATCAAACTATCCGAGTTAAATATGATACACCAGACTATGCTTCCCAATATAAAAGAAAATTGCGCATTGGACTAATAAAAGAGCTAACTGAAGGAGCCGAACCAGAAATTTCTAAGTGCATATACTCTGCGATGGATCTTTATTCCAGTCTCGATTGTTATTGTGAAGAAACATCAATAAATTATGCTGAATATGCTTTAGCATCCTACTATACTATAGCCATGGCCGAAGCAAGTAGCAATCTTGCTCGTTATGATAATATTCGGTACGGATTCGACTTTGCTCCCGATGGATATGAATGGAATGCCTATCTGGCTAAGGTTAGAAGCAATTTTGGTGATGAGGTCAAGAGAAGAATTATTATTGGTACGTACATTCTCTCCTCAGCGTATTACGGTAAATATTATTTGAAAGCTCAAAAAGTTAGAACTATGTTGAAACGTGAATTAGGATTATTATTCAAAAAATATGACGTCTTGATAGCTCCTACAATGCCAATATTGCCATTCAAACTTGGTGAAAGGATAAACGATCCTATCAAGATGTTTATGATTGATATTGATACTGTAGTTGCTAATCTTGCAGGCATACCTTCAATATCAGTGCCGGCTGGTTTTAGTAATGGCTTACCAATTGGCCTGCAAATAATGGCGGACGAATTCCAAGAACAAAAGCTATTCGATGCAGCTTTATTATTCGAGAACGAAACTAATATTGACAGGGGCCCTGAATTGTGATAGCGACTAGGGGCAGAAATGACGAACAGGATTCGAGCACAAAAATCGGTCTCGAAATTCACTGCCAGTTAACCAGTCTGCAGAGTAAATTATTCTGTTCTTGCCCGAGTAATTATCGTGAGAAGGAACCTAACAAGAATTCATGTCCTATATGCTGTGGACTTCCGGGAACATTACCTCTTCTAAACAAATCGGCTTTAGAACTGGCTAGCATGATTTCACTTGCTTTGCGCTGTAGAATCCCGGAAAGTATTGCGTTTTACAGAAAGAATTACTTCTACCCAGATCTCCCAAAAAATTTCCAACTTACTCAATATAACGCATATGGAATTTCGAGCATCGGGGTAGAAGGAAGACTGAATTACGGCAGTAAGAGCTCAAGAATTAGAAGAATTCAGCTAGAAGAAGATCCGGGCAGATTAGTTTACGAGATTAACGGCATTAGAATAGGTAGTTCTTATACATTAATAGATTACAATAGGGCCGGGATTTCACTAGTAGAAATTGTAACTGAACCTGATTTTTCAGATCCAAAGGACGTGCGTATATTCCTGAACAAGTTTACCTCGATCATTGAACACCTAGGAGTATGCAATACAAGACTTGAGGGGTCGGTTAGATGTGATGCAAATGTTTCGATACAAGGTGGGAAAAGAGTTGAGATAAAAAATGTTAGCTCATTTAAAGATGTTGAAAGGGCTCTCAACTACGAAATTGCCAGACAAAAAACAATGTCTATGCATGACATCAAAATTCAGACCGAAACCCGACATTGGGATGACACAAGAAAGATAACCAAGCAAGCCAGGACTAAAGAGGAAGAGCAGGATTATAGATACTTTCCTGAGCCTGATATACCTATTATATTAATTGAGAAAGAATATGCATCATTCCTCAATGCCAAAATGCCAGAATTACCTGATGAACGAAAAGAACGTTTCATAGTTAACTATGAATTGTCTGAACACATAGCTCAAGTATTAATTGATAATAAGGAACTAGCTGACTTTTTTGAATCAACCGTAAAAATTTACTCCTCGCCTAAGGAGATTGCTAATTGGATCGTTACTGAACTTTTAAGATTTGTAGATGACAATCTTATAATTGAATCCAAAATGAGCTCCTCTTACTCATCGCAAACCTCTTTATTTGCAGGCTTAAAAATCGGGGCAAAACATATCGCAGAGCTAGCAGAGTTAGTCGACAATAATACGATAAACAGGAATGCTGCGAAGATTATTCTTACTCAAATAGTAAAAACTGGAGAAATGCCTTCGCAGGTATTAACTAGAACAAATGTAGTAAAAACAGAGGATAAGAGCATCATCTCTGAAGCTGTGGACTCAGTGTTCAGAAGTGAGATGTCTGCTTTAAGAGATGCTAAAGATAACCCGAATGTTGCCAACTTCTTACTTGGCAAAGTCATGAAATTAACTAAAGGTAGGGCGGACCCTAAAATTGCTCTTGATGTAATAAAGACAAAGTTGGATGGATTAAACTAGTCCTACCTTTCTGTTTATATTCGATTGATATTACGTGTTACTCTTTTCCGTTGTCAACTGTTCCAAATATTCTACTACAATGGGTAAAAAAGCTCCCACGTCTGTCACAATTCCTACGGCTTGAGAAGTTCCTCGATCAAGGAGCTTGGTTACTACCGGCTGGCTTATATCCACGGCAATAACCTTGACCTCTGCAGGTAACATATTCCCGACTGCAATAGAGTGTAGCATAGTGGATAACATTAAGACCATCTTTATGTCCTTTGTTATCTTCTTGTATTCTCGTTGCGCTTCAACAACGTCTGTGATAACATCAGGTATAGGACCATCATCCCTGACAGATCCTGCCAATACATACGGAATGTCATTCTTAATACACTCGTACATTACCCCTTTTCTTAGAATTCTTTTCTCAACCATTGCTTTCAATGAGCCAGCCTTAAAAATCTCATTGATTGCCTGCATATGATTCCTATGACCCCTTATCGCAAGAGTACCATCCATTACATGCATCCCCAAAGAGGTTCCCATTAAGGAATTTTCAACATCATGAACTGCGAGGGCATTGCCTGCTAATAGCCCGTCTACATAACCCATCCGGATAAATTTCGCAAAGGATTCCGCCGCCCCAGAATGAATTAGAACAGGACCAGCGACTACGATTATCCTTCCCCCATCTTTCTTTATACTGTGGAGATCCTTTGCTACCTTTTTGGCAATCTGTTGCGTGGGACGCTCGCTGGAGCTGCTGCTACTCATAAATTGAAAAATATCTACACCCTCCCTAGGACGTTCCGGTGGAATTATCTTAACTCCTTGTTCTCCTACTACAATCATATCCCCCTTATTGATGTCACGTATCATTTTACATACCGCTTTTTTTTTCTTAGTATCTACAACAATACATTTGTCCATCATCATATCGTCCACGTTAATCCATGACCCATCATAATAGATTTGAGTAGCATTATTAGTAGTGCTGTAGAAGTCGTCAGCCATCACCATATCTTTTTCAGCCGGTCTGAGTGTTACCTGGTCAACGGACACGGGCTGAGCTCCTTCCATATACAAAGATCCCAAAATCTGATGCAAATGATATCCATTCTTACCTTGGACTAACAATCGAGCATAGCTGGACTCTTTCTTCTTCTTTCCCACGTTGAATTCGAGGACTTGAAAATCGCCTTTAAGATCCATAATTTTGTCAAAAATCCTGGTCAAGATCATCGAGTCTATCAGATGACCTTTTACCTCAATTTCCTGCTTGAATCTTTTCTGTGTCAAGTTCTAAAGCTCTTCATTTATGTATATGTAATATATAATATCAGTTTATTAGCTTCAATGCTGACAGTATCCACTGATGAAGGCAACTGCCGAGCATTGAGGACAAGATAACTATGACTCCATCTGCATTCATTCTCTCGCGCCCCATATCTCTTCTGTCTAGCCTGAATTTAATAACTCATGGTGTTCTTTGACAGGGCAAGTCCTCGTTGGTGCCGGCCTGAGGACATCGCTCGGCTAGCGTACAAGATAGACATTGACGAGACCTATTGAATTAAATGGTTCACTCACCCAAGTTTAGGGATTATTTGAATCACAAACACGCAGCACAGACTCGCAAAGTTTTTGCGAAGTTTGCATCTGGATTTAGCTGGCCTAATCTACCGGGTTTTTTCATTTCAACCCCTTGTTTGTTCTAGGTCTTAAAAACGGACTAGGGTTTAAGGCACCAAAAAACAAGGAAGACTGGCAATTTTTGCCAGCTAATCGAGTGACCGAAAACTGGAAAATTTGCAAATTACTTCGAATAGGTTTCCTTACAAAACGAGGACAAATCCACAATTAATGCAAAATTAAGAACAATACAGAGCAAATTGTTGTTCAAGCCTCGATATGGATGAGGATAAGGAGAAACCACCTAGAGTAGTTGATGTAGGGAAGGCTCAAGGGAGGATGCCAGCCCTGAATTAGTACGATGTGATCTCAGCGAAATAGATGTGTGAGAATGTTACTTTGAGTAGAGGATATTAAACGGCCTCATGCTGAGGATCCACACATCAGCACATAATCTCATGCTCTTATGCAGTTATATATCTATAAATTATCATTACCTTAAGCATTGACGATGCTCAAATGGGGAGTGATAGTTTACCCGAGTATCGTTCAATGCGCTGCTCCCTGGTTATTCTTTCGAGGATTTCATTTTTGATGTCTTCAGTGAACCATTGAGCAATAGATTTAGCAACCCCATTCTTGTCACACAAAACAATCATAAATCCGTTCGTTTCGTTCACTACAGCAACCATATTTTCCTCTCCTACGGGCTCCCATTTGTCGCTCCTGTCATCCTTTAATGCTAACGCAGGCATGGCGTTACCGGTGTATTTGCTTAAAAGTTCTCGGGCGGACTTAACTCGCCTTTCTCCTATTTTGAGAGCCATAAAATATTGCATCGTATTGCTTATAATCCCATATACAATATTAACTATTAAACAAATTATCATTTATCATTGTATTTCAATAAATGCGTACTGCAAATTGAGAGGGAATTAATGGCAGAGTTATATGTTAAGAATGTTACTAATTAATTTGAGGAGATTACTTCGACTGGGTAATCTACCAGAGACACCGCATAATGGTGGACACAGTTCAGGAATCGCAAAAGAAGTACCGAGAAATTGAGAATATCGGATTGATCCGACATACGTGATCGAAGAAAAGCAAAAAAGGCTTCTTCCTTGAGTAGTGAAACTATCATGGACTTGTCCTGACACTAGGGAGGCCTTTTTTCGGGTAATCGATACATACATAAAAGTTGGAATAACGTCTAGGATTAGCTTTCTCGAAACTTAGTTTTAAGTTCAATTGTTTGTTTAGCAGCACATAAAAGGGGAGAAATGCAGAATAGCAGTACGGAACTTGCTAGTCATGATGAGATTCAAAGTCGCTATTGTTTGTCATAGAAAAGCGAGATGAGAACTAATATGGTTCAAATTTGCCCTCTTTGTGAGAATGGCGTAGAAATAACTGAAATAAAATCATTTCCAGACTATAGAAGAAGATTTTTCAGTTGTGGACACATTGACAAACCCAATGAAAATGGGTTTGACGAACATACTGATGGTATGACCAATCTCTCTCGTCAGACGCCCGGGGTCGCAGCCAGCGAGAATACTATCAATATTTCACCTGTTGCAGCAATAGTTTTATCGAGACTGAAGCAATCAAAAGAGGTCAAAGTTAAAGAGAAAACTATAAGCGGTAAAACATGGCTACAGTTTTATACAAAATCAATTAGATTTGGTATTAATAACGAAGAGATCAGCATTCATCTTCTCGAAACTAAGTTCTCCGAAAAAATTGTTCCCAAAGATATCTTGGGTCGTGTTTCAACCCTTATGGGAGAGATAAGAACAGATTCCACAATCAGGGATAAAGAAAGGAAGAAAATACTTGGTTTAATAGAGAGGCTAAATAATATACTGGCGTCTCAACCTAAACGAATCATTGTTGGAAGAAAATGGACCTTTTCTCTTGCATCGCCTTATATTTTGAAGACTATAGAAAAACTATGTGACAGTAGCAATGATAATTATAATAGCAATACCAACGGCAATAGTAATACTAAAGAAACACCTGCATAGCTATAAATTTAAAACAAAATGACAGTATCTTGAGTCAAGCAAGTATATGCTCTGAACCTTTTTTTTCGTCTGATACAGTTCATTTAGACTCGATGTGTAATGCTACGAACTAGGAGATGGGTCGAATACCTGCGTGGTAACTGAATATCGTACTACAAACACTAATTCATTTCGTCTTAGCGTCCTATAACAAATAGATAAGGGAAACATTTGACTAACCCAGAATATCTTTCACACGAGTTTAAGCGTAATGTGTTTCTCCGAATTATACAAGGGGTTAAAAACATGGATTTTTTGTAAACACTCAGCTAGCGTAGCTATATTCTCTAAATCCCGCCAGATCATCTGTACTTCCACCCACCCTCATCAGGATGAATTCCTTATGCGGATTTATAATTGAATCATCAGGATTTCTCTCATTTTCATGAAGTCTTTCATACTCTTCCATCGAAAGTCTTACACGTTGACCTATTTCTTGTTCGAGGTCCATCTGTTTTACAATTTCCTTGTGCTCAGGTTGTATAACGCCGCTAAATACCATTGCACTGCTTCCACTCCCATATGAACCAAAACCAACTCTCTTACCGTCTAAATCTCTCTCCTTCTTTCTATATTCAAATTCAAGTAAGCTTCTAAAACCCATATACATTGATGCTGTGTATAGATTTCCAATTATCGCGGAAGCTTCAAGAGAGCTCGCCATCTTTTTTTCAAAGACTTCATGATAAAATGACGATTTTGCAAATGCCCTTCTGAAGTTTTCATCCGCTTTCATAAATTCCTTGTCTGAAAGAACAGACTCAATTGTCCCTCTGGCGTCTTTTTGTAACGGCTCTTCTATCCCAATCTCTTTTATAACATCTTTCCATCTTGGAAGGTGTCGCCATTCATGCCTTAACAGGTAAATTAGGGCTTTCTCCCCCATTTTTCTATATGGTAAGTGAACGCTGAAAAAATCAATATAGTCCGTAATGGACTCACCATCCTTGAGGTGAATCAAACCGGTTGACCTAATCTTTTCTTTATAGCTATCAAATGCTTTTTTTACCTGGATTAGATACAATAAATTAGAATAGTTTCCGTTAACTAAAGGCGTCTCCTTTCCGATAGGTCTATAAAAATCATACTCGTTTTTAATGATAGTAGAAGCAACCTTTCTATCAAAGGTTAATAATCTAGGATTCTCCTTTACAAGCATAGCAACTGCTCCGGCACCTTGTGTGTATTCACCAGTTGAACCAATATCGTATTTAGCGATGTCACTCACAATTACTATTGCAGATTTACCATCATTTTCCCCTGCCCTTATCCAGTTTGCATTATCGTATAATGCATACGAGCCGCTTACACATGCAAATTTACACTCTATTCCACCAGCATGCTCGAATGAACCCTCTCCGTAAACCTGCTCAAGCATACCTATAACTAAAGAATTCATCGCCTTGGACTCATCAAGTCCGGATTCAGTCGCTATATAGATCCTTCCGATATCATCAGGCTGCAAATCATTTTTTTGAATTAATCTCAAACATGCATTTGAGGCCATACATGCTGGGTCTTGATTAGCATCAACCAAAGCCATTTTCCTAATTCCTATTCCATATTCTAATTTTTGAGGTTCAATCCCTCGTGCTCTTGCAAAATCCGTATAATCAACATAGAGCTTTGGAACGTAGATATCTAAATCGTCAATGCCCACGTACATGTATATAGACAGGTGAGATTGAGGATAAAGACAATTTAAAGGTACTTCTAATTAAATTTGACCAACAGTATCCATCCAATTGACAGAAAAAACATCCTTACAATTAATTTCTACTGTGGGATTGGATTATCCAACATAAAAATAGCTGAATACCCTTTGAGCCCGTATCCCAGGTATGAATTCAACGACTGAAATTCATCGTGGTTGGGCGGGTTTCTACGAAGATAATATAATATTAAAATGCCTCACAAATTGTCGATGTTGGTTGGTAGAGTAAATGGGCAGATCAAATCAACATTTAATAGAATAAGCTCATAATGTATTAGCGTTGCGTTTTGACATCAAATTGCGCTTGCTTTATCTAACTATTGGAATGGTTGTTTTCTTAATTGCCTATTTAATTGGAACAGGAACCGACATAGGCAAGAGTGAAACACAGAACCTAAGGGAGCAATTCAACAAACAAGTGGAAGGAATTGATCAGAACGGAATATTTGTTAATAACCTTAGGATTTCACTCGGGATGTTTATACCTTTTCTAGGCGTGGGACTAGGAATTTTCTCTGGTTTTTCTACCGGATTAATATTTAGCGTTATTGCAGAAAGTTCTCCTCTTTTGAATAACGTCTCCCCTCTCCTAATTTTAGTTACTCCTTTTGGAGTTATGGAGGTTTTTGCTTACGGACTAGCGATCTCAAGAAGTGGAATGCTTTCTTATCAGATTATAAAGAAGAGGCAATGGAGAGAGTACTTTATTCCCACACTCATTGAAATAGGGATTGTTGTAGCAGTTCTCTCAATTGGAGCGATAATAGAATGGCAGATGATAACGCAAGCCGATGAACAAACCACCGGTATTCATTTTTCATTTGTTTAAGATTCAAAACACATAGAGATTTAGCGTTCTATATCCGAGATTTTAACCGGATAAAAATATCTCATCTAATAAGAATTGAAGTCTCTGGTATAATTTTTTCCCATTTTCCTGAGATATTCTTCGTACATTTCAATTGCCTTTTCCTGCGGCAGAGACTGAACTGAGCCCGGTCTAAGATCTCTTATCTTTTTGATCGCTCGTTCCGAAGTTAGATTATAATTTTTAAGAAAGTATGCGGCTAATATTGTTCCTGTTCTCCCTTTACCAGCAGCACAGTGAACCATAACTGGCTTCCCATCGTCTATTTGCTTTTTAATAAAATTAACAGTTGCATCCAAGTTGCCTAGCGAAGGAGCACCATAATCCTCTACTTCTAAATGAAAGTAATCCATAGCCTTATTGGTTAACCATTCTGAAGGCAACGGCACTTCCCTTATGGTAACTACAGTTTTAATTCCATGTCTCACCAACCATATATATTGTGAATATGTCATTGGCATTCCGCTTCCAGCGAGTACATCTTTTATAACCCAGCTAAAATTGGTAGGCCTATTGGCCAGATATCCATGTAACCATCGATAAGTATTACCAATCTTAGTCATGATCCGTTAGCAGCATCGAGATTCTCTTATCTCACATTAATGTATTTGGCAAAATCAAATCATTTTTATAACTTACTCGCTAATCCGTGACTACAAAATTTTGCGTCCGTTATTCGACCGGCGCTATATCTGACACTTCATACGAGTAGTCGTTAAAGCAATCGAGAAAACGTGGTATACCACTGTTCTCATTTATGCACCTTGAATTTTAGACTTCACAATCTCCTCGTAACTTGACTTAGTTCTATGTATAACAGCTTTTTAAAAGATTATAAAACTTGGATGATAGGACACCCAATGAACATTTATTGTGACAATAGCAAGCACTGGAAATGGGTAGGAATAGAAGCAGCGTAGAGCTATAGAATATCCCCCTCTATACTTCGATTGTGAAAAATAAGGAAAAGTATTACTTCATAGTTTTTGTCAACTCATTATAGGTCTGGCGTTTAGCTTGATTGATTACTAGAACTGATAAGTCGCTAAATTCCTTTCCCTCCAGTTCGCTAACTTTACCTTCGAAAATAGTTTCATTCTCCATATCCGTCAGATTTTCAAAGACAAAAGCGTTGAGAGCTGAAGTGTTAATTCCGGTGCTCCTTAAAAATATAGCTACATCCGACTCCATGAACCTTTTCGACGGATCATTTGGCCAAGGTCTAGGTAGCAATATTGCACTTTTACCTTTACGTATTGCCTCACTTAATTCCTTTTTTTTCTTCTCGATATCTCCGGTGACATGAAAAGTGGTTATGTGTGATTTATCGAGTGGCACCTTGGATTTTGCAGCTGCTACTTGAATCGAACTGATACCTGGAATAATTTCCACATTATCATCACCAAAAATCTCTAATAGTCTATCGACCACTTCAGATTCCGAGAAGCTTGCGTCCCCCGTAAACGGAACTAAGCAAGATTCATTATTTTTCATTTGTCTATAGACATCTTGGTAAACAACATCTTGGTTTTGAAGAGTAACCTCCAGAACTTTTTGTTTACTTCTGTCAATAATTGTCTCTATAGTTCTTAAAGTGTACTTGTAGCCTACGATATAACCACATTTAATGATAGTTTCTCGAGCTATATAGGTCAAATACTTCGGAGAGCCAGGACCTACGCCGAGGATATACAGTTTTTTAGTCATCTCTTAACTGATACCCAGGCAACCTCAGTTAAACAAGATTCCAAAGAAGGGACGCATACCGCTGCCCATGGTTTAAAACTGCTTTCTACACCTCCGCTCTCATTCATGCATTCTGATTTATAATTCTATTACATGTGCGTGTTTATCTGATCCTTTATGAAATTAATAATGGGTACCCATTCAACACGCTGAAATTCAATTGGATCCTTCAATGGATATTTCACCCATCCCTTGACAACTGAAAACTTATAGTTACTAGATTTAAGGCCCATGTTAATTTGCACTTTGAGCAAAGTTGCCCAGCGTTTCTTTTCAGAGGCAATATCAAGTATTTGGCTAAAAGGGATATCAAGGTTCTCAGTGCTTTTCTTTAGATCACTATCGAGATTTGTCATGCCATATCCTTCTAAAGGCCTGAACACATTATCACCTTCCTTAAACCTCCTAGCTTGTCTAATGGAGTGAACGTCATGTACTCTATAACTCATATTTGTTTTTGTGATGAAGGCAATTCTCCTATCAGTAACTACAAGCATACCCTCTTTCCCTCTTTTCATGAAACCTTCTTCTTGGCCCCATATCCAAAGGAGATGAGCCCTAATTTGTTCATCCCACTCTACCAACAGATTCCATAAAATGCCATACCATTAAAATCTTCTTGAGAAATCTGTATTATTATTCTTCATATGAAGTAAAGGATTTTGTCTCAGTTACATTAATGAAAGACATGAATTATTATCCTTTCTCTTTTTGAAGCTTTTTAAGCGATTTAACTCATTAGCACTATAACATACTATATGCTGAATATCCAACAAATCAGAAATATTGTTAACCAATACGATCTAGATGATATTTCAATTGGGACAATAGGCAGTCATTCTGCATTAGAGATCATGGATGGGGCCAAGGATGAAAATATCAAAACTGTATGTATATGTCAAAGTGGGAGGGAGCGCCCATACCGAAGTTTCTCGCGTCTTTCCGACGAAATTATTACTCTTGACCAATTTTCTAGCATTGTTGACGAAGAAATTCAGGCTAAGTTAAGAAACTTAAATACAATTATTGTTGCAAATAGAGCATTTACAGCTTATGTTGGATATGATAATATAGAAAATAAACTTGAAATACCGATTTTTGGAAACAGGGAATTATTAAGGGCAGAAGAGCGATCCGTTAAAAGAAATCAATATTACTTATTAGATGTTGCTAAGATTAGGCATCCCAGAATTTACAAAGAACCTTCGCAGATAAATAACCTAGCGATGGTAAAAGTACAAGAAGCAAGAAGAAAACTGGAGAGAGCTTTTTTTGTTGTTACATCGTACGAAGACTATAAGCGGAAAGCTAGGTCAAAGATCCAGGAGGGACTTATCAGCGAAGAGGATCTTGAATCTGCCACGATAGAGGAGTATATTATAGGAACCTATTTTAATTTCAATTTTTTTTTCTCTCCACTGAAGAAAGAGACAGAATTTCTTGGGATTGAGAGAAGGTTGCAAACAAATATTCATGATTTTACTACCTCTTTAACTGCCAAACAGCAAATGGAGATTGAAGTAGGAATACAGAATATTGAGGTAGGTCACACCCCTGCAAGCATAAGAGAATCAATGCTTGAAAAGGTGTTCGAAATAGGTGACAAATTTACAGACGCTGTCAAAGAAGAATATCCTCCTGGAATAATTGGACCGATTTCATTACAAGGGATTGTTACACTTGATCTCGACCTGGTTATATATGATGTATCGCTCAGGGTTCCCGGTAATCCTATTTTGGCGACCACGAGCCCGTATACTAAATACTACTACGGCCATACAATGGGCGTAGGCAGAAGGATTGCAATGGAAATTAAGAATGCAACATCGCAGCAGAGAGTGTCAGAGGTAGTAACATAATATTTATCTTTGCTATACTGTTATTGCTCTATTGCTTCTTCGAATAAACTTTTTCGTACTTTAATTGGTATATCGTAGTACGCCGCCAAGGCGATGGCATCTGATGCGCGATAATTTCTTAATACTAAATTATCTCTTCTGCTCTTAAAATGCAGGTTTGCGCGTAGTACTGAACCACTTTGATATACTCTCACTTCAATAAGAAGAAGATCCTGAGTGACTGCTATCTCTTCAACCAGATTGTATATTGTAGGGATCATATTTTTGTCACCGCCCTGAAATCGTGATATATGTCTGGCAACCTCGCCAGAAAAAGCTCGCATAGGAAATTCTTTCCCCTCAAATGTCTTGAGTATAACTATCCCTTCTAAGCCTAGTTGATCGGCAAAGCCTACATAGCTTATTTTTGCTTGTATATAACCTTCATCACTATCTTCTTCAAAACTACGGGGCATGATAATCTATCTATATACATTGCTAAGAATTAAGGCTTACACCCTCAAAATATTGTCCTAAATCTTTCGTTAACTACTACTGAAATTTTCCTGTATGTAAATGTAGTGCTGTAAGAAGGCTTGCAGTCCATTGGTGAGTTAATTTAGTGATGCGGTAAATTTAATTTCTGTATTGCAGCATTTTAATCATAAGATGGAATTTACTAGAGAACATAAGGATATTCGCAGTAGCGGCTTTAGGATGGCCCTCATCGGCTTGGTTTCTCTCGTACTAGCTTTCTTAATTTACTCGCGCCTTACATCTCCCACTGGGCAAACAACTATGATAATGCCCGAGCTCAAAAATCTTGCGTACACTATTTTGGCTATTACGTTTATGTCACTCGGATCTATAGGATATGGGGTGTACAGAATTTTGATAGCAGAGCATCGAGATGCAATAAGCGGCAGTAGTCAGTACTTCATTGCTCTAATTCTTTTGGATAATAAATATCGAAGGATTATGCTAATTTCGTCGGTAATGTACGGAGTTGTTTTTGGTTTTCTATCCCAGATTTTTATCTACAACAACAGTATTTCATTTTTCGAGCAGGGGATTACTGTTCCTTCCGTTAACGTTGTTCCATGCTGTAATATTCCAGGTTATGTTCCAATGCTTTCTGTCTATCTAACGGATCACTTTTTGGTTCTTATAATACCGATTAATATTATCCTAGCCATTATAGTTTCAGTACTAGTCGGTTTCAACATCGCATTAAGTATCCACACTTTTAAATTTGCAAGAATCTCAAAAAATAAGACACCATTAATCCAAAGCATAGGATTAACAGGTGGATTATTTGTAGGTTGTCCGACTTGTGCAGGCGGTATATTTTCTGCATTATTGGGAATAAGTGCAGGAACAAGCGTTGCCGTGCTTGCTCTATTTCAGACATTCTTTATCGGTGTCACCATTCCTGCTTTGCTCATTTCTCCACTTCTCATGATTCGTACAATTCGAAGAAAGTCTTTTAGATGCTAGAGCAATTTATCTTATTGTATCCATTCTATTCATCTTTTATTAGATTTAGCCAAGAGGTTTTGTTCAAAGGTTGGCAGGATTTTCGAAATGCTATCTAGGTACATTTGTACGTGAGGTTCTGCGATCCACATTTTTTCGTTCTCAAATAGATAACCATATCTTTGTGAGCTGCCAATTTTTTCACGTGTTTGAAGAACTTCAAGATAATTCTTTGAAATTGTAGATTCATCAAATCCGTGCCTGCGAGCTATCGTATCAAATATGGCATGCATACCAGATCCGTGCTGGGCCGCTTCTTTTACACGATATGCAATATTCTTGGGAATACCGAGGTTCTGCGCAAGCTTTCTGTGAACATGTTTGCCAAGTTTATCCTTCGCTCCCTTTATATTCAACTTAAGATCCATTCCCATTGAACATCTAATTACTCCAATGTCAAGAAAAGGCTCACGCATCTCTATACTATGAGCCATAGTAATCTTATCCTCTCTCTCAAGAGTTTCTTTATATAATAAAAGTAAGTCCTGAGTCATGTGATCGCGTAGCTTTTGATATCCTTCCTTTTCAACTACTCTTGCATACCAAGCGTAACCACCAAAAAGCTCATCGGCAGCCTGACCACTAAACATCACATTAATACCGTCTTCGTGTGCAAGCTTTACTGCTGCATAAACCGGAATTGCAACCTCTATCTGTCCTGCGTTGGTGTCTTCTATTGTATTGATAACCTCAGGAATCATCTGTTCGACCTCATCCTGACTAAGCTCGTTAACCCTCAGTTTAAGGTCAAGCTTCTTTGCTATTTGTCTCGCATACAAAATGTCATTTGAGCCACGAACCCCACCAGTATAGCAGATCACATCAGAAACCATTTTCTTTGCAATCCACGCAATAATTACACTATCTATACCACCGGAAAAGATTATGCCAACTTTATCAAAATCCTGTGTTCGTTTTTTCATAGATGCCAGTAGTGCATTTTTATATATACTGATCGCCGAAGCCATTGTGTTAATCTTTTTAGCCGGCTGTATAGGCAGATTAGCTATTTTGAACTCCTGTAAAGTGCCATCTGGGGAAATAACTACCGCATGACAAGGAAGTACCCTTCTTGTTGGTTCTTTTATTCCTATCTTCCAAAGAGCTTTGCGTTCAGACGCAAACGCAATAAATCTTTCATTTTCACCATAATAGATTTGCCTTACACCCATTTTGTCCCTAACGAGAGCAAGTGTTCCTGATTCTTCTTCTTTGACGACAAACGCGTATACGCCATCCAATTCAGCGACAGTTTTCTTGATTGCATAAAGCAAATCATTTTTCTTATGAAAGTAATCTTCTATTAGATGAACAATTACCTCACTATCTGTCTGGGTACTGAACTTGTGGTTGTTGATTAGTCTTTTTCGAATCCTTTTATAATTGTAAATCTCACCATTGTGTTCTACAGTAAACCTCCCGTCACAACTACGGAAAGGCTGTTGTCCACAAGTACCCCCAACTATCGCTAGTCTGACATGCCCTAATGCACTGCTTCCAGAAAGCTTGTGGTACCTCAGGTTTGAAAATGAATCTGATTGTATACTATGCTCGTCAGCTGCTATCCCTGCTCCATCGGGACCACGGTTTGTCATACAAGAAAGCATTGCGCCGACGAGTGGCACAACGTTCTCATTCTTTTTGCTTAAAATACCTCCTATTCCACACATTATATTTATTAACTCCGTATTCGAAGCTCGAGAACATATACTGCGGTCAGCATAGACCCGACTTCAACTACAGAACTATAGTATATTCAATGACTTAAAAGCGTTTATAATTTAATTTCTACGTACAATGAGAATATCTTCGGTCTGTTTTCGAGTTTGCTCATACAGAATGCGCGAAACTCGTGGCTCTTTCGTAAAGCATCTTTGCGAACTGATGAATATCTATGTCTTTGAAAGGGCTAATCTTTTGCAAAACATCTGGTTCCTCTCCCTCAGACATCATCTCTCTCGAATTGAGATCCTCGATAATCTTTTCACGAAGTTTCGGATGACAAATTTTGCTATGATAAATGGAGCCTAGAGATTCATTGAACATTTCTTTCAAGTGCTCATCTCCCTTTTCTTCGTGGAAATGTGGGTTGCGAGTTTCAACCTGCATTACTTCGACTCCTCTATCCATTGCTTCCTGATATTCAGTCGGAACAATCCCACCAAATTCTTCCAATACATTAACAATTTCATACGGTTCCACAGAAAAACCAGATGAATAAGTCAAGAGTTCCGCCAATTTCAGTGACATACAGTGTTCACCTGAATTGCCTGTACGCATAATTTCAGTTTCAAATCCGGTATAATAAGATATCAATGAGTTCAGATACTGGTTTGTTATTTCGGAGACTCTTCCCCACTTTGAAAAATACACACCACTCTCTGACACTTTTGGTTTATAAATCCATGATATGCGGACCATTGTATAAGGCGTATTGGACATTGCGATCCCGGAGGCAAATATTTTTACATATTCATTAACAGCCCCGGGCACATAATTATCAGCATCTATGAATCCCACATACTCCTTGCCTGCAGCCTTTGCAAGCAACATTCCGATTATCATGCCTTCTGCCTTGCCATTCCTAATTGTGTCATCAGGGCCAAAGAGACCATTATAGTTAACGTGCCTTAACGCCTCAGATAACCCCGGATCCTTCTGGTGCAATATCAGTGCGTTCCTGCCTACAAAACGGTTAAATTGCTCTAGTGCTTCCTTTTCCAGTTTATACCTATCTACTGGCTGCCTAGGACTGTTGGATATGATAATTGTTAGGCAATCGTGCGGAATGCCACTCAACACTCCCTCAAGTAGCTTCAGACGTTCTCCTTTAATTGGTATAACAATTGCCATTTTCCTTTCAATCTCTGATATCTCCTCATTGCCTATCCGTCTGATAAACTCAGACGTCAAACCACCGTTATTAAATCCTGAATCCAGTTCATAGACACGCTGGACTCCGTGTAAACTTATAGCTCCAAATCTCTCTGTATATCGTGGCAAATCCAGTTGCATGTATAATCAGAATACTGTAATTCGTGCATATTAACTATATAGTAATATAAGTAGACAATAATTTTAGCAACGCAATACAAAATGTCTCTACTGGCTAGTTTCTTAATATTCATTATATTAAAAAGTCTCCAGAGTTTCCATTTTTGTTAGGACTAATCAATGGATCCTGATTCGCTTCTAACCCTATACTCAACGAATTAGCCAAGCCTTCGTAGCTAAATGTTGAGTCTCCTGCGGTTTCCTGCACAACATTTGTAAATGTCTTTTCTCCATATATTCTAAATACTTTTTTTTGCTAGTTGTCACATGAACAATCCAACAATTAAAAGTGCATTCAACTATTTGGTAGCGACAATAACAGTCGTTATGATACCAGTGACCGGCCTTCTTATAACGACTAACCCATTAAACCCGGCCCATGCCGAGACAGGAAAAGGAGAAGATATCTTCAAAGTCATCATGACAATATTCGAGGCGGATAAATCTAAAGGGGATATAGTTGCAATTGTTACTGCTAATAATGGTGAAGCATCAAGGGTAAAATTCCTAGACACAGACATACTATCTGCTTCTAATCTTACTGGTTCGACTACTGCTACGGCAACAAGTCCTAGAGCAGGAGGAGGCATTATAGAATATGTCGCCACATTTCCGAATGTTACCGTAAATACTGGTGCTGAATATAAGGCGTGTGTAATAACAACCATGGGTTTAGAATTAACATGTACGACAGGAAATAATTCGCCTGCAACAAGACCAGAGTTTGTAGATATATCATTGAATGCCACCGGCAGCCCCGAGGAATCTGTGACAGAGGAAGAATCGGAGACAGAGGAAGATTGATGGAGCCATACTTAACTGAGATAAAAATTTGATGTGAAAAACCGCAGGAAGAAACAATAGGGCATCAGGACACCAACGTTACTCCTGCGGGCTTGTGAGACCATTTTGCCTTAGAAATTATATCATTATGAAATACTAAAGAATCTATGACATTATCCTCCTATTTATTTCAGCCAAACTACAGATCCTTACCATGTACTTTTTTCATAATCTTAAAAATTATGTCCTGAAAAGACTGGTAAGAGAAAGAAGAACAGAGGAAATAAAGATGAGGACGATGACGACAATGAAGACATCATTGCAAGAGAAGGTTGCATCACAGAAGGGATTTGAATAAACCTTGAGACAACCAAATTGCCTTCTTTTAGGAATTTATATTCATAATCCTATGACAATTTGATTATTGATAATAACTTATGAAGAGGTAAATGAGCGACTATGCACTTCATTCCAATGCCTTACAAATTGTTGTTTATTTAATATCAATTTACTTCGCCAATTTAATGTAAAGTAGTACAGAAACTTGCAACCAATTCTATCACATTC
>OBLS010000031.1_pt1 | contig 33794 bp, 26 predicted proteins | sample 1519901 | NCBI WGS metagenome assembly OBLS01 (sample SAMEA3113585, study PRJEB22503) | soil metagenome | reverse complement strand
GGGCAATGCAATGGATCAGGTAGACGCCTCTTTCGTTTCTGGAGGCCGGAGACTGCTAGATATATTCAACAAAGTTCCTAGTCGAACAAGTCATTGAAGAAATCTATTCTCCATTTCTTGTAATACCTGTATTCGGCCACAACGTCGTATGTAATCCGAAAGTTTTTTCTGAGCTCTACCGTCACTGATAGCATCACGAGCAAGGTCGATTCCCTCTCGAAAGTTTGAGGCCGACTTTGCTATAACCAATGCAGCTGACGCATTTATTAGTGCTATATCTTGTTTTTGTCCATCGGCCTCACCGTATATTACCTGCAACGTCTCCCTTACCGCTTCTTCCTTAGAATATACAACCAAACTCTCTAGCCTGGCCAGATCTATTCCTACGTCACTGGGATGGAGACTAATGTGTTTTACTTCTCTCTGACTTATCCACGTGATATTGTTTTCACAAGTATTGGAAAGCTCGTCTAGGCCGTCCCGTGAATTTACTAACATTATATTTTCGGTATCAGATTGTTGTAGTGCAATGGCTAACATTTCAATTATCTTCGCGTCAGGAGCGCCTATTAATTGTCCGCTCAAGTGGGTGCATGGGTTGCTAAGCGGACCGATAATATTGAATATAGTTCTAATTCCAATTGCCCTCCTGGCAGACGCAGCATTTCGTAAGGCGGGATGAAACTTTGGCGCATAAAGAAAGCCAAACCCGATTTGTTCTATTGAATTAACTATGTCAGGTATTGGACATTCTAGGTTAAGTCCAACCTGTTCCATAAAATCCGCACTCCCGCAGATACCTGATGACGACCTGTTGCCGTGCTTAGCTACCCTTGCTCCGGCCGAGCTTGCAATTATTGCAGAAGCAGTGCTAATATTAAACGTGTTTACCTGGCCACCTCCCGTTCCGGAGATGTCGATCATTGCTCCGCTAGTTTTTGGAGTAATTCTGATTGCATGTTCTTTAATTACTCGCATCATTACGTTAAGTTCGTCCGCTGTTTCTCCTTTCATACTAAGGGCTACTAGAAAGGATGCGGTAGAGGCTTGAGACGCTTTGCCCTCAAGTATTAAATTCAAAGCATAAACTATCTCGTCCTCGAAAAGCTCTTTTCTAGATACTAGCTTTCGTATAATCCGAGGAAAGTCTTGCATCGGAGCTATTTTTTTAACATATTTATAAAATTTTGAAGTATTTGTGGGCCATTAGCGGTTAGAACTGATTCAGGATGAAACTGAATCCCTTCTATTTGGTATTGCTTATGTCTAACTCCCATCACTTCACCGTCGTCGAGTGCTCGAGCGGTTATCTCCAGACAGTGAGGTATATTTTTTGGGTCCGCAACAAGAGAGTTATATCGTGTAGCCTTAAATGGGTTTGTTATATCTACGAATAGTTTGCTAGTTGCGTATTTTATTGGGCTAGTCTTTCCGTGTCTAACCCTTTTGGCATTTATTATGTTGCCCCCGAATGCATTGACTATCCCCTCATGTCCTAAACAAATGCCCAAAATAGGTGTTATTGGTCCTAATTTGACTATAATATCTGTACAATTTCCGAAGTATTTTCTGTCAGCGGGATGTCCGGGTCCTGGTGATATAATGATACCCTCCGGATCAAGCTTTTGGACAGAATCAGAACTTATTTTGTCATTCCGTACTACTATGGCTTGAGTATCCAATTTCCCCAATAACTGGGCGATATTGTAGACAAACGAATCATAATTATCTATAATTAGAATCCTCAACGCCCTCTATCACTATGGTTTTGAGGAGAATTAGCATAAAAACCTTATAGGATATCAACGAAGGCAACTCTCTAAATTAAGAAGACGGGAGTATATATCTAATGACCTCCCTTGTGTACAGGGGACGTCGGAAGAGAAATTACAACGATTAATAATTCCCTGATGAATTATCTTAGTTTCCGACTTTTCAACGATAGCCAAGTCACCCGTTCTTTAACCATTTACTCGCAAGCTATATTAAATGTCTAACATACATCCAACTTAACTTCATTTGTGATCCATATTGACTAGAGTCTTCATTAACGGTTACGGTAACATAGGTCGCAGACTTGCCAGCGCTATTTTGGGTGACAAAGAGATTCAGCTTTTAGGTATCGCGAAATATACTGCTGATGAAAAAACTCAGGAGGCCCTTCAAAATGGTTTGGATATTTATGTTCCAAAAGAGAAAATGGAGGAATTTACAGAAAAGAGCTATAGACCTATCGGGATTATAGAGCAAGCAGTAGAAGGATGTGATATAGTTATAGATGCAGCAAAAGAGGGTGGGGGATTTCTTAACAAAAGGAAAATATATAATCCTATGAATAAGCCAGCAATTTTCCAGGGCGGCGAACACAGACATGGCAAGTATTCGGTCGCAGATATGATTCATAATTCGAGGGTCAACTATGAAAAAGCGAGTGGCAGAACGTATGTCATTCAAGGGAGTTGCAACGTCTCAGGAATGGGAAGAATTATTCAACCTATGATCGAAACATTCGGGGAGGAAATTACACGGTTCGACGTAGCACTGATAAGGCGATGGGCAGATCTGGAGGATTCCAAGCAAGTGAAGGATTCGATTGAGTGGGACGTTAATCCTCATCATCAGGACGATGTTAAGGATTTCATACCCACAGCAAACCTATATGTTGATGCCTACAAGGTGCCTTCAAGAATGATGCACCTACACCAGATGTCAATAAGATTTAAAACAAAGGCGCCGAACAAGGATTCAATTATAGAAACTTTCAGAAAAGAATTTGGGATTGCGATTCTGAACTCGGCATCAGGAACTGCTCAAGTAAGGAAAAAAGCAATGGAAATGGGATTTTCTCATGGAGACACCAATATGGTGCATATCCACCAAGAGGTTGTTCGCGTAGAAGAGGACATAGTAAAAATACCCTATTCTGATGACCAGACGGGAATGGTGATACCTGAGAACTATTTACTTCTGCAATCTATGCTTAAGAAGCTCAGCAAGCAAGATGCGCTAGCAAAAGCTGACCGTCTATTTCAAATGAGCCACAAAAAGAAGACCTTAGAAGAGGAATTCAACTAACCGGTTAACTAAGCTTCGGCGTTACTCTAGGTTTGAACCAATAATCTGTTTTATCTGCCAAGCATCGGGGCAATAAATTCCAACCCCCTAGCAGCTTGGACCGAATAATGCAGAGGCATCTAACGGTTAATTTAGGCATGTGGTCTGAATGTTATTTGATTACTGAGAATTCTATTTTACTACCTAAATGTAGTTATTAATGAACCTGATGAGACTGAAGACGCATAAACATAAGCCCTGTCATACTCTTAAGCAAATACTCAGGTTGCCAAAATTTTGGTCTTAGAATATCTTGAAGCCAAATCAAGGAGTTGTGGGAATTCATATTGTCCATTCTAGAATGGCCTAGGGCAATCGATTGAAGAAATCTTCTCAAGCATTTGTCGTGATAACAGCGGCAGAATATTTAACTATAGTATACGTTCACAGTGATTTAGTTTAGTGATAAATTCATTATTTTCTAAAAGTAACATTGGTTTACTCTTTTTCATAGCAATCATAGCAACAATCCTATCGATTCTATCCTACCAGTATTCATCTTTTACTGCTAGCAAAATTGCTGGAATAGCATCTGAAGATGTTCGATCGAATGCTAGAATAGAGGCCTATCACCTATCACAAATATTGATTCATAGCATTAACTCAATTACAAACAATTTGGAAGCTCTTACAAACTCGGTCCCTTTGTTATACTCAGATAACCAAACCGTCAAGTTTCTATTAAATAATGCACAGGACAGCACCATAGAGTTAACTAGCGCTTATTATTTGCTGGACTCCAACGGGAAAGTTATTTCTTGGAGCAACAGCAGTGACTCAGGATTGCAGCTTCAAAGAGATTTAGACCTGAGCAAAATGGAATACTACTTAGCCCCAAGAAACACAAAGATGCCATATTACAGCACCGTTAGTCGCTCCCCAAGTGGCGATAAAATCTTTATTTCATTTCCTATCTTGAGTACAAGTATAGATACAGCAAGAAATACAGACACACCCAATACAACGGAAAGCTTCAGAGGCGTAGTTGTTTCTGCCATAGACGTAAATAGGGTAGGAAAATTTTTGCAGGACAGGCTATCGCCTGAGCTTGTAAGCAATGTAGGCCTAATGGACAAGAATGGTATCTTTCTTTATGCAAGAAACGAGTCTCTAATTGGCAAAAACTTCTTATCGAAAGATTTTCAATCCACAATCCCTTCGAATATCAAAAACTCATACAACGATATTCTGAAGCGTTCTCTCGGACCTAGGGCTGGTGCCCAAGATGTTTCGATAAGTGACAAGACTACAACAATTTCATACCGACCCATAATAATCGACGGAAAACAACTTTGGACGTTATACATAGGATCGCCTCATACTCTGACAAGCGATGTTGGGCTTCTAATAGAGCAACAAAAGAACTTTAGTACAATGGTAGTCATTATTATCGGGGCTATTGCTATTGGAATTGCATTCATTATTCTTTCTTGGAATAAGAGACTTAAGACCTCAGTGATGAATAGGACATTCGAGTTAAAGAGGGCAAACGATTCCTTAATCGAATCAAACAGGCTACTTGAAGCTGCCAATGAGCAACTGAAGGTTCACGACAGGATGCAAAAAGAGTTCATAAATGTGGCCGCACATGAATTGCGTACCCCTATCATGCCAATATTGGGAGATGCACAATATATTGAGCGTCAATTTGATAACGATGATCCCAGGATCCAAATAGAAAAGGACCAGGTATCTTCGCTAATACGTAATGCAAAGAGACTAGACAGACTTGCATCCGACATATTAGATGTTACCAGAATTGAGAGCAAATCTTTAAAACTGAATAAGGAAAAATTTAATCTTAAGGATATAGTACTTAGTAATCTCGCCGACATAAAGAGATTTGAGGATGAAGGATCGGGTTTTCCAGATATAAAATACACACCTAAGGATATAATCGTAAATGCCGATAAAGGTAGATTATCTCAAGTAATTGCCAACCTGCTTAGTAATGCCATCAAATTCACCGATAAGGGAGTGATAACGATAAAAACCAGTGCGGCTGACGGTGAAGTTATAGCCAGTATAAGGGATTCTGGCAGCGGAATTGATCCAGAGATATTCCCGAAACTTTTCTCAAAGTTTATCACGAAATCTGACCGGGGAACGGGATTAGGACTTTTTATATCAAAAAGCATTATAGAATCCCACGGCGGGAAGATCTGGGCTGAAAACAATCGATTTGAACCTGGGGCAACATTTTACTTTTCATTGCCAGCAGTAGAAAACGGTCTTGATAGGCATTGACTGATGCTGTTCATGAATTGCATTCATTATCTTATACCTTGATTGATTAGTGGTCAGTTTGACAATGTTTAATAATAGTTGCACTATTGTGGAACTATCATGGTCAACAATTCGTCATATCCGGGCCCCATAAAGTTGATGGTTGTTGATGACGAAAAAGACATTTTGCGTATAATTAAACGAGATCTTGAAGCCGATAATAATTCATTTAGAGTAGATACTTTTCATAGCAGCGAATTAGCCCTTCAAGCGTTTGATAATCACCCGAAGGATTATTACGATTTAATATTGACTGACATTCGTATGCCCAAAATTAACGGGTTTGAGCTATATCGTCGAATAAAGGAAAAAAACCCATCAATGAAGATAGCCTTTATAACGGCCTTTGAAATCAATAAGGAAGAATTCAACAAAGTCTTGCCATCAATAGACGTAAAAGACTTCATAATCAAACCAATCAGCATGTCCCATTTAATTGTCAAACTAAAATCAATAGTAAATAGGTCCTGAGTTATCTTAGAGCCATGGTTCATACCATGTCCGGTGCTAGTTTATAAGTTATTATGAAGGAGGAAATCAATTAAAAATTATTAAAGACAAACGGGAATATATCACTAAATCTTCCAACTAGCCATTGTGCGTTTTCGTCAAAGCATATAGGCAAGTAAAACGTGATAATAATCTAGGATTGTAATGCCACAAAACATGGAGGGAAGTTTTTATGTCAACAGATTTTAAGAGAATGATAGAGATAATCCTTCTAGAGAAACCAGAGATAAATGCTGAGACTGTCAAGGATATGATTGAAGAAAAGAAGAGAACTGTTGGTGCCGGTTATCTTACTGACCAAGGTGCGTTGTTTCTTGTGGCGGCGGATCTCGGGATTTCGTTTGAGGGTGCTCCGAAAAAAGATTCCACACTCAAGGACTTGTATATTGGTGCTAAAGACATCACAGTTACGGGACGAGTCATGAATATTTATCCCACCCGTAGGTTTGTAAAAAAGGAAACTCATGAGGAAATAAGGAACAGAACTATTGCTATCTACGATAAAGATTCCGCAGTTAAAGTTAAGTTATGGGACTCGCAGGCCGATTTTCCCGATGATAAGGAACTGAAGCCGGGCGATGTAATAAGGATATCGAGGGGATATGTTAAATCATCGCTAAACGGGAGCCCTGTCGTTAACCTAGGCTCCAATAGTACCATCGAGAAAGTATATGATAACAATTCTGCTGTTCCGGAAATAGATTCTATAACGATCAGCGTCACTGATATCAAGGAACCACGTGATTTTGCTGTGGTAGCGGGCAGAGTGAGTTCTAATCCTAGAATCAGCGAGTTTACCAATGCGAGAGGAGAAGCTGCCAAATCTCTTCAGTTACAATTAAGCAATGATGATAAAAGTAGATCCGTTCGTGTTATAATTTGGAATGTAAATGAACTCAAGATCCCTAAGGTATTAGAGGACGGAATAGAACTGAAACTGATAGGGGTTCGAATTAAACAGGGAAACCCCCAGTACGGAAATTCAGATTTTGAGCTGCACGGTGACGAAGGAACTTCAATGGAGTTCTCCGGAAATCAAGTCGAAGTAGAAGTAATGCCTTTAAGGATAATATCCGTCGGAAGAGAAACTAAGAGAGGAATAGTCAACTGTCTGGCTGTTGACAGGTCGCGAAAATACTTCACGCTGAGCATCGATAAGAGCCTGATAACTTCCGAAATCACCCAGGACACTGTTGTCGAATGTATTCCAAGCAGGATCTTTGGGAGCTCTGTCGTATTGTCCGCGGATGACTCCTACATTAGAGTGGTAGAGGATGATTCTTCATTTCCCCGGGCCTCTCTGCTTGAGTCTAAAATCAAGGATATTAACTCTTCTCAGGACCCCGTTCTTATAGAAGCCATAGTGCTTCAAATGCCAAACGAAACAGAAGTAACTACTAAAAGCTCAGAAGTTATTCCACTTACCGATACCATACTAGGTGATGATACTGGTGAGATCCGAGTAACCGGTTGGAGGGATCAAAGCTCAGAAATCAGGAAATTGAACATAGGGGACAGAATAAAGGTTGTAGGAGCTACGATCAATAGCAGGGCAGGGGCAAAACCAGAACTTACCTTAAGGCCGTACTCTTCCATACTAAAGATGAATTGATCTGACGCACTTGCCTTTCCTTACGAATTTCCACTAGGATCCTGTACGAAACCTTGCGTCCCAAGCTGGCGACACAAGAAGATGCGCACTTTATGTTATTTTTCAGATCTCGCTACTAAAGACGAGGCATTATAACAATTCTAGTCTTTCCAAAATCCTCTGGTCATCACGTACTGCCTTTCCGCTTCGTAGATTGCCCTATATAGTTCCGAGTCTTCGTCTATGTTACGCAATATGCGGGCGGCGCTATCGGCACCTATTCCGTATCCGGCCAAGACTATGAGTGCCTTTTTTCCAAAGTTGTTAATTAGGGACGCTACCTTCCATGCCCGATTAAACTTGTGATCTTCATCTGCAGTTAGCTGCCCTCCATAAAGTTTTCTAGTTATTATTCTGTCCAATTCAATGTCAAAATGGGATGTGGCCGTTACCAGCCTGGAATGACAAAGAGGACAAGAAATCCTATCAGATACCTCTCTTGTCTGTATCAGTTTTTCCCACCTGCCACATCTCACGCAGATTAGCTTGTGTTTTGTCTTATCTAGTCTTTCCCTTACTAGTTCTATAACACCCTTCTCTATACTCAAAGGGCTAGCTGAAAATTTGGTCGTGTGTTCCAAAATTGGTTTTGCTAACGCCGAGAACTCTTCGACTTCCCTCCAATGTAGGGTAATAGATTTTTCGCGGAATTTTTTGAATAGATTTTGTGTCCTATTGATATCATATTTATCATGAACTAATTCTCGTATCGATTCCTTACTAACCGGTGTCTTTGAATATCTATCGTATATGACACGAGCTACTCTCTTGTCATATACAACGCCTTTGTTGACTATTCCGAACCTTTTCGACACCATCCAGACCTTCCAATTTATATTATGGGTCCCAACCAAAGAGGCAATTAGAACTGCTTCTATATCGAAGTCATCGCTGAAAAAAGCTTCTACAAGACTCTTTCCAATCCTAGCACTAGACGTAAGAACGATTCTATAGGAGTCAGCACGTGTTTCAACCAAATACCCCAACTGTGACGAAAATACTGTAGACATCAGCGAGGCAATGGTATTATTTACCTTTGTTCCAAAAGTGCAGTGAATTATTATCGTATTCTTTGAGATAGAGCTTTCTACGACAATATTGGATGAGTTCGGGATTACATCCAAAGCCTGAAGCGTTTCATCTATGATGGTGCTTGAAAGCTTCACTTTTTTCCTTGCTGCTTGGCTGCGTATATTTCCAACTTCACCTGCTGTCTCATAATCGACGGGTATCATTTCACCGTTCCAATATGGTATGTTGATGGCAGCGCCCCTAAGAGGCTCAACACTCACTCGTGTCTTCGTTTCGTCGACGGACACAATTCGCCATTGAGACCCTTTTAGCACAAAGACATTTCCTCTCTCGCCATAGTCGCCTACGAACTCTTGGTCTAGACTGCCAATTCTTCTATTGTTTATTAGATCAATAACTTCAAATTTTAGAACCTCTGGAATCATGGATAGGTTATCGAAGTGATACTTGTATGCCCTTATCGTCCGGCGATAGGACTGGTTAGTTTGGTCGTACTTGATAAGACCCTGGCTATGAAGAAGTTCTAAACACGCAATCAGATTTTGGTAAGTAAGTGTACTAAATGGATATGCTTCAGTGAACATTTTGAATGCCGGTTCTAATTTAATCGAATTTTTTACTTGGATACTCAGACCTACCACATGATGGGCTAAGACATCAAGTGGTTCTTTGTGAATCACTTGTTCCTCTATAAAACGCTTCTTCATTTTTCTGATAATAGCTAGCGCCTCGATTTCGTCATCTGGATTATTTATTACAATCAAACCTTTAGCAGATCTTGCTAGCCTATGTCTACTTCTTCCGATCCTCTGGATCAATTTCGAAACCTGACGTGGCGATCCATAGTGGATTACAAGTTGGACCGATCCAATATCCAGGCCCAATTCAAGAGACGAAGTGCAGACCACGATTCCTGCCGAACCAGACCTCAACCTATTTTCGGTTTCTTCACGCACATCCCGTGATAAAGAACCGTGGTGAACATCTACGTCGACTCTGTTGGTGTTCCTCAATATAGCGCCCAGATATTCCGCTTCGTCTCGTGTATTAGTGAACAGCAATATCGAGCCGACTATATAATTTGTAGCGATATAATCTGCTATGAACCGAGATACATCATTCAAGGAGCCATTGACAAATTTCAAATCTATGTCATATTCCCTCATACTCCTGTCGACTAGAACCGCACACTTTCTATTTGCGCCCGCAACAAACCTTCTTGTTTCATCCAAGCTACTCAATGTTGCAGAAAGTCCTATCCTTGTGATAAACTTCGAGGAGACCGACTGCAACCTCTCTAGACTCAATGACAAATGCGCCCCTCTCTCGCTTGATATAAGCTCATGGACTTCGTCTACTATTATCCATTCGAGGTGCTGCAAGGCAATTACCATTTTCTGATTAGTAAGGATGACCCCCAGAGATTCAGGAGTTGTGATCAATACTTCAGGAGGGTCGTCGACTATTTTCTTTTTAGTTGCGGTATTCGTGTCACCATGCCTTATTTCAACGCGTAGACCTTCGGATTTCGCATACCTCAAGATTCTTCGCAATACATCGTTGTTAAGTGCCCTCAATGGTGTGACATAGATTACTCGAATTTTTCCTTCTGGTGCGTCTAACCTACTGATTCTGGATAGTATTGAAAAAACAGGTATAACGGCGGCTTCTGTTTTCCCTGATCCGGTTGGCGCGACTAAGAGACAGTTAATTCTCCGTGCAATTACAGGGATCGCCTTACCCTGGATCGTTGTGATAGACGGAAATCCTTGTTCCCTGAATTTTTCGACGATAAATTGGTCTATGTTCGTCGCCTAATCACTTTTAGTGCGTGGCTGGGGCGAGGGTTGTTGCTTGCGTTGCTTCGTTTTGAGAGTGGTAGTATTATCGTATATCAGAGTCGCCACGACACCAGCGACAAACAATACTAGAGCAATCCACACGTACAAATCAAAGTTCGCCAGTATTTGGCCCACCATGGTGTAAGTCCATTATTCTCTCATTAAATATAATCGTTATATCCTAAAAATAAATATATGTTCCCTAACGTCTGTTAGCAAATAGCGAGCATGGGAGACGAAGGGCAGCAAGAGGATTTGGACAAAGATAAGAAAACCAAGGCGGTTGCGTTGCTTTCAGGAGGATTAGACAGCAGCCTAGCAGTTCGCATGATGCTGGATCAAGGAATTGATGTTGAGGCAATCGCGATTAAGACACCATTTTGTGATTTTGATTGTGGAAAGGGGTGTGGACATAGGGTGAAACAGGTTTCTGTTGATCTAGGAATTCCTCTGAAGACAGTTTATTTTGGCGCAGAATACCTTAAAATGCTTAGGAAACCAAAGCACGGCTATGGCTCAGGAATGAACCCATGCATCGATTGTAGGGCGATGATGTATCGGGAAGCAAAAAAGCATATGGAAAATACAGGCGCTGACTTTATAGTGACAGGGGAGGTCTTGTTCCAAAGACCTATGAGTCAAAATAGGCGTGCACTCCACATTATTGAGGAGGAAACAGGTACTGCTGGTAAGGTCTTGAGACCACTCTCTGCAAAACACCTTCCTCCTATTGAGGCTGAAAAGAATAATCTTATTAAAAGAGAAATGCTAGGTGACATAAAGGGTAGATCTAGAAAGGGGCAACTCAGCCTCGCACGACACTATAGCATGGAAGATCCACCCAACGCTGCAGGCGGATGTCTACTAACTGACCCCGCTTTTTCAAAGAGAATCAAAGATACTTTTGAACACGCCGATGGCATTCCAAGCATTAACGACGTGGAATTGCTAAAGTTGGGTAGGCACTTTAGGATGTCGAGGGACGCCAAATTAATTGTAGGGCGTAATATGGATGAAAACGAAAAGATTAAAAGTATGTTTCTTCCAGGCGACATTCTTTTGGAAGCCAAGGACTATGTGGGTCCTACTTGTCTTCTAAGAAGTAGAGCCTATGACGAGTCCGTTGTAAGGGCCTCTGCTGGCATCCTCCTCCGGTATGCTGATTCTCCTAAAGATGCTAAATGCATAGTTATGGCAACTAATGGCAATAATGATATGATAGAGATACACACTGAATCTGCTCAGGATGAAGCTATTGCGAAATTAAGAATCTAAATCGACTAGACTGTAAATGTCTTTTGACCACTAGAACTATTTGGATTGAACTCACAATTTACAATAATCGTTAACAGATGGATAGTGCATGCAAAAGCCACCAATATATTTGAAAGCAGTTACTCTAAAAAATATTAGCGAAGTTTCTGAGATTAAAAAAGATGCCAAGAAAGAGATGATAATAATTCTAAGAGTTACACCTCTAGCACATAAGGATGTGGAACAGTTGCGAAAGGCGATTGACGATCTCTATAAGTATGTCCAATCTTCAGGAGGAGATATAGCTCGATTGGGAGAAGAACGCGTAGTTATCACCCCTCCGAGTGTCAAGATTTGGAAAGGAATTTGAACCCAATGTAATGGGTAACAGTTTATTTGTGTGTGCAACGGGTTTGTAAAATATAGACTGGATGCTGGCTTCAGCCTTGCCTAAACCAATTTTACTGCCTCAAGAACCGATGGATGTTGTGTTTGTATTTTTAGCATCCTATTTATTGAGGCGGCAAGATTTTGAACCTTAGATCGCTCACCATTATTAACTAATACACGTCTTAGTTTTGGTCTGAGCTTACTTACGTAATTAATGAGCTGATTGTAGTCACTATGAACGTCTAACCCCTCAATTTTCTCTACCACACAGCAGATTTCAATTTGCTGTCCTGCTACAGACATTTGTTTTCCACCTTCCTGAATGAATCTTCCCAAACTTCCAGGCATCTGATATGAAGTTAAAATGATTTTACTATCGCGTCGTTGTGATATCTGTTCTAAATAATTTAGAGATGGTCCTCCATCATTTGAAAACAAAGGAGCAAGTATTACTGCTGGTTCATTATCCAAAATTTGTGACTGAACTATAGTAAAGTCCCCTGAAAAGAAGCGATTCTTGTTAATTTGTTGAACGAGGTTGTTTATTTCTTCAGAGAGATACTCGGAATATACCTCATGAATGGACCAAATTTCAGCTATAGATTTCTCTACTAACATTTTAGCTTTAGCGATCTTACCCAATGCCATGTATCTATCTATAATTAACAAAATCTCTTGGGCCAATCCAATATGAGGAACTGGAACTAATACCATCCCTCTATTGCTAAGCGTGGTATTCATACTATTGACAAAGCGTTGAACTGCAAGTTCGTAATCTGGAAATATATCATCTTTGTTGCCATACGTACTCTCAATTATTAGAGTTTCTGCTCTTGGAAAGTTAAACGTGGGTCTGCTGAATAAAAATGATTCCTGGAAACGCATTTCACCAGTATAAACAATGTTATGATCACCATTTCCAATATGGAGGTGCATCATGCTCGACCCTAAAATATGGCATGAGGGCGTAAGTGTGAGCTTTACATCGGGCGAAATGTCGGTTACGATACCTAGATTTAGGGGAATGGTATGCGCGATTACTTTTTTTATATCCTCAGTGGAATATACTGCTTCGTTTGCTGCTTTTTTGATATACTGCATTTGCTCACATATCATCAGGGGCAAGGTTGGCTCTGAACAATACACTGGACCTTCATATTTGTACTTAAAGAGAAATGGCAAGAAGCCACTATGGGATAGATGTGCGTGATTCAAAATTACCGCATCTAGGTCGTTAATCTCGATGCCTGTAATGTCCAGTCGCGGGAAGACGTTCATGGACTCCTTAGCAAACTCATTTAGCCCACAGTCAAGTAAAATCTTGCTCTCGTGTGTGGTTAGCAAAATTGCTGACCGACCGACCTCAGCAAATCCCCCTAATGCTATGATGCTCGCCTCGGTGAATGAATTACCTAATTTTGATCTAAAGATTCGCTCTCCAACATCCTTGTAGAACTGGATACGATCCGTTGCTGTCTCGTTGAGGACGTTGTGAATATACCTCATGACGTTCATATCCGAAGGGCTTTTTCTAAATTTTAATTTCCATCCCGTTTTATCAACTATTTCGTAATTACTACGTTCGATACTAGTTCTAAGTTTGACTGGGTTTTGAACGTAGATGACTACCTCTCCCAGCGCATAATCAAAGAAAAGATATTCTGTTTGAATTTCCTTTGAGATAACACTATTTAACAGACCTATTGTTTCTTTCTCTGGCTTTCTTATCGATTCATCCGTTCGAACGACTATTCTCTTCCTTAAGGTATTAACCATGTTTGATATAACCTGATTGTTCTTCAAGAGATAGGCGGGATTATCAGAATACAGTGCTATGCTAGGGCCTTCATACTCTATTTTAGTGAGGCTAGATTCTTTTGGAAGACTCTGAAGTATGGAGGCCACGATATTTTGATTATTCGGACCATTATAGGATGATTTATTTTGCATATTATCACTCTAGGATTTAAACAACAAGAGAGCTTGCCGACTACGGGTTTGATATGTTCACAATTCACCTTTAAAGAGTGTTTCGTTTCATAATACTGTTGGTACCGGAGTATAACCGAATTGATATTAAAGTTGAAATAGTATTTTGGTTTATAATAATTACTGAGAAAGTTTGGAAAATATAGATTCAGGTTCTGGTGAAGGAAGATTTGGAGATAGCGGTAGGGCTGGTGGGTACAGGCCTCAGAGGGACTATGGTAGTTATGGCTCAAGGGGTCGTGGTGGCTTTGCGGGCCCAAGACCATTTCGACCATCACCAGTAAGGGTAGGAGAAGAATTTGATGTTAGGATAGAATCAATGAGTAAGAGAGGGGATGCCGGCGTTGCTAAGGTTGAAGGCCTTGTAATTTTTGTCACGGGAACTAAAGTCGGAGATAATGTGAAGATAAAAATAACCAAGGTTGGCCGAGGGTATGCGACTGCAGAGATAGCTGGGTCAGATGCTGCCGCGAGCGAAAGGAGTGACGAGCAACCTTCGACTCCTTTAGGTGATGAGCAAGCAGGTGACGAGCAACCTTCGACTCCTTTAGGTGATGAGCAAGCAGGCTAACTCATAAACTCGGACTCAACCAGTTCAGTCCGCAAAATACAGAGTATACTTATTTTTAGGCATCCACATAGGATGAATCTTGGGTTTGAATACCACTCCAGCTCATATGATGGAGCTTCCGAGGAAAATATTGATAGGCGACGACGTAATCAGCAATCTTGGCTCTTTTTTATTTGACTTGAATAATAACGCATCAAGAATTGCCATAGTGACAGGCAATACCGTGCGTGGGATAGCCGGCCAACCGTGCCTCGCTTCTATCGACGAATCATTGTTGAATAGTTCGTGGCATATTGTCACAGACGCGTCGATTGAATCCGTAAACAGTCTGCAACTAGATCTTGAAAAATACTCCCCTGATTTTATTTTAGGGCTCGGCGGGGGGCGCTCGGTTGATGTGGCTAAGATGACGGCCTTTCAACTATCAAGACCATTCATCAGTGTTCCTACCTCTGCATCTCATGATGGGATAGCAAGCCCTTTTGTCTCCATAAGGGGTCTAGACAAACCCCATTCCATTAAAGCCAATTCTCCGATAGGGATCTTGGCTGATACAAGGCTAATTTCTCAAGCGCCCAGGCGGCTATTGGCAAGTGGTTGCGGAGACCTCCTCGGAAAAGTAACAGCCGTAAAAGATTGGGAACTTGCTAGAGATGAAAAAAACGAGTATTTCGGTACTTACGCCGCTAATCTTGCCTGCATGAGCGCTGAAATAATTCTTAAACAGTCGCATAAATTTCGAAATAATAGTGTCTTCGAGGTTAGAACAATAATTGAAGCACTTATTAGCGCTGGAGTAGCGGCATGTATTGCCGGCAGCAGCAGGCCATGCTCCGGTTCTGAGCATTTATTCAGTCACGCCCTAGAGTACATTGCCGGCAACAGTTGCGGATTGCATGGAGAAAGGGTGGGCTTAGGAACAATAATAATGGCGAAACTTCATAACTTAGATTGGAAGCAAATAGTAAAAGCTCTGAAAAACATAGACGCCCCAACTACCGCTACGGAAATAAACGTACAACAATCTGACCTCGTGAAGGCTCTCCTACTAGCTCAGTCTCTTAGACCCGAACGGTATACAATATTGAAGAAGGTGAACTTGGATGAGCAATCAGCTCTACGTCTATTGGAAGATGTAGAATTGCTCTAAGTGTTGGACCTGAGTTCAACTGTCATTATAAGTCACTGTCAGAAACGATCCCGATAATCCCCCCGGATATGCTAGCCATCATTTAGTGTTGTCTATATGACCAGCCTTACTATTTCGAATGACCAGTAGTTCAGGCGGTTATAGTGGACATGCAATTGTGATAAATAGATGCTTATGTTGAGTGAGGTTGGGCGGCTTCAGCATTCTTTTCGAGTGTCTTTGGTTGCTCTTGTTTGAGCTCTTCAGTCTTCCGAGATACGGCAGACTGAGATACATAGGTTTCTACAAACAAAGCCGCCTCAAATCGTGGTACGAATCTGAATATATCGTTCGCAATAGCTCTTTTAATGATTTGTAATCCATCAACGAGGAATGTTTCCTCGGGTAAATCTATTTTTATGCTAGAATCCTCCACAGCAAATCTTATCTTCTGATCGTCTATGGGAAGCCGTCTTTTTATAAGGGACAGCACTTTGTCATTGTCATCTTCAAGTTTCCTGGTTACCTCAACATCATAAACCAGCGTGCGCCCCGCGAATCTATGGTTGAAATCGACTTGAACCCTGCCGGAACCTATGAATCTAACAATTCCCACGCGCTCGTCCAATTCTATAGTATCTCCCACTTTGAGCTCGTCAGCCTTATCGCCTAGCTTGCGGAGAGGAATCATTCTTATTTTACTTAGGTCTCTTTCCCCAAAGCCTTTGTCTGGGGAAATTTGAATGCTCAGTTTATCACCAATGTTGGCGTTTGCCAAAGCTTCATCCAACCCCTTTAATATCCATCCCTCACCCACCGAAATCAGCCGAGGTTCATACCTGCGAGTTGGATCATACGTATCAGACTTCTTGGCCTCATCCTCTCTTGTAGTTTCGAAGGTTAGATCATTGTCTTTGACCTTTGCTGTATAGTCTATAAGAATGAGAGAGCCTTTTTCGAGCGCCATAAATCCGCTACTGGTTTACCATATATTAAGTTTAATAGGTCTACACTCTGAGATCAGAAAATTTTTGCGGTTTTCTCGAGCGCGGCAGAGGAAGCGTCCTCATCAACTTTTAGACCCAGCAAGTTCATAGATGATATAATTGAAGATAGTGTTCTTGTAACGTGGTATTTATTTACCTCTCCCATCGAACCAATTCTAAATACCTTACCCTTAAGATCACCAAAGCCGCCTGCTATTAGTACTCTAAACTCATTGGACATTAGTGCCCTGAATTTTTTATCATCCATCCCGTCAATATATTTGGCAGCTATCACTACATGACTACGTGCATCCTCTCTTGCGAAAGGTGGAAGTCCAAGCGCGCTTAGCCCGCTGTAAAATGCTTCAGCGCATAACTTGTGCCGAAGAATTCTTTTATCCAAGCCCTCTTCCAAAACGATATCTAGAGCTTCATTGAAAGCATAGAATAATGGAAGGGCAGGCGTAAAGGGCGTTTCAAAATTTTCTTCATAATATTTGAAGTATCGTTTAAGGTTCAGATAAAGTATCGAAGGGGGATTTGATTGAATATATTTTTTCGTTCTCTCACTGATTGCTATAGGAGAAACACCGGGAGGAGCCGCTAGAGCTTTCTGTGAGGCGGTCACGCATATATCAATATTCCACTTGTCAACAGGCAACTCGTCTCCTCCCAAAATTGATACGGCATCTGCGACGAAGAATGTTCCGTTCTTTGAACACAGCTTCCCTAATTTGTCCATGTATCTAATAGTAGTCCCGGTTGAAGTTTCATTGTAAACCGCATAAATTGCCTTGATATCTTTGTTTTGATCAAAGGCTTCCTCAATTTTTTCATACGGAGGGTTCTCCCCGTATGGAGAAGGCACACGAATTGCCTTCCCTCCCCAGCTGTCAATTAGATCGGCAAGCCTAGAGCCGAATTCGCCGCTTACAGGAACGATCGCTTTGTCACCTTTCTTTATCAGGTTAACTACCGATGCCTCAACGGCACCTGTCCCCGAGGTTGTTAACAAAATAATATCATTGCTGGTCTGAAATGTCTTTTGTATTTTCTCTACTAACGACTTATACAAAATGCGAAAATCTTGGCTTCTATGATTAATTATCGGTGCAAGCATTGCATTCATAACTCTGTTTGGGACATTTGTCGGTCCAGGCAACATGACTAAATATTCCATTGTAGATGTCAGTAATCGAAAATAGACGCGGCTATTTATAATTAGGGAGTCATTTTTCGGTAGGGATAAAACGGGCTCTATTAGTATACTTATACCATCTGCCCATGAAGAGAATTCGCCGTCAAACAGTCTTAAGATATGCAAAAAAAACATTTAACTGTGATACAATAGGGGCCTTTACTCCTGAAAATATATATTATTTGACCGGTTTCTGGGGGGAAGGTGCAGTGGTTTGTAATTCAGACTTCGAAACCACGCTTATCGTTCCCAAGTTGGAGAAAGAAAGAGCTAGTAGCACTACCACAGATTGCGATATTATTTCTGCTGAAAGGGGAAGCAATCTGCTAACTCATTTTGTTTCCGTCATAAGAAATACTAAAACTTGTATTGACTGCACAGACTACTCTATAGTTCAGACGATATGCCGCAGACTTAGCAGTCCACGAATTTTGCTTTCAAGTAGTCATCCCTTTTACCTGTCAAGAATGATAAAAGATAACGAAGAAATATGTGCTATTAGGAGCACGGCTGAGATACTTGATAGGCTATACGAGATTTGCACAGAAAAAATAAGAGAAGGTACATCTGAACGCACATTACAAGCTCACCTCATATACGAAGCTATGAAAATGGGAGCATGCCCTCCATCTTATAGATGGACGCTGGATCCATTAATCATCGCAAGCGGACCAAACGGTGCCTCGCCACATGCGCAGGTCTCGAATCGTATATTCAAATCTGGAGACATGATCATTGTTGACCTAACTCTCAGGCACGGGGCATACGTCGCCGATGCCACTCGAACATTCGGCTTGGGGAATGTAACTTCCTTTACAAAGAAGGTATACGACATCGTTTGTGAGTCCCAGAAATCTGGCGTCAAAGCGGTATCCCCAGGAGTAACATGCGGAGACATTGACAACATATGCAGGCAGACCATCAATCAAGCAGGTTTTAATGAATTTTTTGTTCACTCGACAGGACACGGAATTGGTTTAGATGTTCACGAACCACCATGGTTACGGAATGGAAGTAGACAAAAGTTGAAGAACAATATGTCGATAACAATTGAACCAGGGATATACCTGCCGGATAGGTTTGGAGTGCGAATAGAAGATAGCGTAATAGTAAGTGCGGAAACGAAGAACTTATGTAAATTCACAAAGGAATTGGTCATAATAGGATGAAACAACAATTTCATCAGGAGGAAAATAAACTAGGTGAACGCAGAGTGACATTTCATCATGTCTTATCGAATTTCCCTTAATAAAGTCTAGCGGCTACTAGTTCTAACAGTTTTTTTGCAACAAATTTTTTCTCCATTAGTGGAAAGCAAATAACTTTTTTTTCTCTGTCTACCATTACAATCTCATTAGTCTCAGAACCGGTCTCAGAGCCTCTTCTCCCAACGTCGTTAGCAACAACCAAATCACAGTCGCATTCGAGCATCTTCCTAATTGCATCATTTGTCAACTCTGCATTCGATTTATTGTGATTGGCTTTAAACGCCACCAAGAAGATTCTGGAATTCTTGCTGGAACTTTTTATTTCATCCACGATCTTCCTAGTGCGAGACAATTTCAAGGTATACATACCCTTTTTTCTTGTCTCTAGCTTTTTGGAATGCTTTCTATGAGGTTTAAAATCTGCAACCGCAGCTGCCATGAAAGCTGCATCATAATATTTGGTCCCTAATTCTTTCATTACAGCGTTATACATCTCTTCACTCGTGCTAACGTTGATAATATTGGTTCCCGGTACATCCCGTGGCGTATGTGAACCTAAACCGTATACCAACGTAACTTTGGCTCCCTTTTCATATGCTTCTTCTGCAATAGCACCTCCCATCTTACCCGAACTCAGATTGGTTATTACCCTGATTGGATCAATAAACTCAATGGTGCTTCCTGCAGTAACAAGTATGTTTCTACCAAATAGGGTTTTAGTTTCTTCTCTATCTACTCTTGTGTGTCCGTGCTTTGGTTCTTGGATACCTGCATGGAGAGACTCTCCATTTTTATCCAAAAGAAGTGAAATAACGCGAAGCACCTCTTCAGGCTCTGCTAACTTAGCCTTATTTTCTGAAACCAAAGGGTCTACGAACTGAACGCCGAGCTCTTTGAGGGTTTCAATATTTTTGTTAATGATGGGATTCGAATACATAGATTTGTGCATCGCAGGAGCAATGATTATTGGGAGTTTAGACCCTAGGGCAACGCTTAAGACCGAGGTAACTGACGTGTCATCTATTCCATTTGCAATCTTTCCAATTGTGTTTGCTGTACAGGGGTAAACGAGAACAAGGTCCGACATGTTATAGTCAGCAAGAAAAATATGTTCCAAGTTTGCTGTGAGTTTTGTAACTACGTGATTACCCGAAGCCCATTTCATTATATCCTCTGTCAATAATCGACCAGAGTCGGCAGACGCTGCGGACATGACTGGGTATACTTGAGCGCCATGTCTGATTAGCAGACGCGTAAGGTCTATCGCTTTGTACGCAGCCACACTTCCTGTGATACATATTACAATCCTTTTTCCGAGTAGCTTTTGACTATTGGAACAAAATATATCCTTCACAAGAGAATTTACTGAATTGCTAATACTGTTATCACCAGCATCAGTAAAACTCAAGCACTATCTCCTTTTCCTCAGCCGAGGGGCTACATAGAATTTCGTATCAGTCATTTAGGCTGGCTCTTTTCTCTTTTTTCAGCGTTTTCAAAACCTTAGCGAATTCGTCTCCATTCATATGGAAACAATTGGTTTCTTGCGGGAAATTCCTGCTTTTAACGTCTTTCGTATACGAAGAAACTGCTTCATGTATGATGTCATACAGACTGGCATAGCGTTTTACAAACTTTAACTGAATATTCTCTTGCATGCCCAGGAGATCATGTGAAACAAGTACTTGACCATCGCAGTTCAAACCTGATCCTATTCCAATTGTAGGAATAGAAAGACTTCGCGAAATTAGTGCAGCAACTTCATCGGTCACCATCTCTAATACTATTCCAAATGCACCCGCTTTCTCTAATTCTTTTGCGTCCTCAATTAGCAGCAAGGCGGTCTTAGACGTTTTCCCATGAAGCTTCTGATTGTTCCATAAACGTGAAGTCTGCGGCTTAAAACCAATGTGACCTAGGACAGGAATTCCGGCCCCCGCAATAGACCTAATTATAGACGATACTTCGGTACCTCCTTCAATTTTTACTGCGTCACAACCCGCCTTTACGAAGAGCACGGCGTTGTGTATTGCTTCAGAAGGAGAGCTTTGATAAGAACCGAATGGCATATCGCCTATAATCAATGCTCTTTTCACTGCCTTTGAAACGGCCCCGCAGAATACGAGCATTTCCTGCATGCCGATTAGATCAGTGTTATCATATCCCAACATAACCATCGCAGCACTGTCCCCAACAAGGACTCCATCTACTCCTGCCTTATCGTAGATCAGGGCACTGGAGTAATCATAGGCAGCTATAAAAGCAACTTTCTCTTTCTTTTTCTTCATATCCAGTATCCGATCCACGTTGACCTTGTTTCCGTTTCCGTCATTGAAGAATCTGCTTTGCATTTTTTAAAATTGCTCACCCTCCATTTTATTAAAATTATTAGAGCTACTCTCGTCCATGTCTATTTTCGTACCAAATTCCCTCGCATAATTGACTCTGACTTCAGAAGGTTAGTACGGTTATCAAATTGCCAAACCGCCTTTCTCAATACTTTTTCTCTATACCCTAGCCTAATTCCTTTCAATTTCTTTACCATAGCAACCATAATCGGTAGAGTTCTTATGACATTATCTACAATAGTTATATCTGCTGAGCGGGCCGTTCTAGACATGGGATTTAGATCTATCGCGACTACGGTTTTGCCCATTTTAACCAGCGCCTCGGTCCTGTCGCCATCCTCGAGAGGCACTAAGACGGTGTCAGCCCGCATGATCCCATTAGGGTCGACTCGCCTTCGTTCGCTTTGTAGCTCAGGGATTATAGAGTCCTGTGTTAGACTCGTTCCTAGAATTTCTGTTGCCCCAAAGTTTCTCAATTCCTTTCTTATGAGTTGTTCCCTCTCATTTGTCCTGTAAAAAAGATTAACTTCGATTTTAGCTCCCAGAAGTTGACTCAATTCTACAATGGCCTTTGCACAAAGGGCTACAAGGTTTCCGTTGACGGAGATCACGGGACATCTTGAGAGCATTAGGGTCGATGAGGCGGCCTTAATAGCAACACGCGCGACGCTACTAGTTGTTTCGCCTAGCAGATAGTCAAACGCTTCGCCTCTGCCGTGCGCTATCAACCCTTCTGGAACGACCAAGCCTCTTTTGTATCCTTCGACTAACATTTTCCGAACAAAAAGAGATCGGGCTCGAGGGTGGGTTGTAGGAATATGGAAATTCGGAAGATTCAGTTCGCGACGATCGAGAATATCGTAAATTCCACTATCTATCAATGATCCTTGCTCCTTGATTATCTATGTCACACACCAGCAACGTACCTCCATTTCCCTTCAAGCATGTCTCAACATCCACCACGTGACTTGACTTCACTATCGAAAAGATTGTGTTGCCAAACAGTGCTATACTGCAACCAAATCCATGAGATCTAAGTTTCTTGGCAAGAACTCTGCTTTTTCCCTGGATTAATCCAAGAGTATTTGCGAATTCAAAAGACATTTCCAGAAAATCGCTGATGTTTCTCGTTGTTTTAAGTTGTTCTAACATCTTTTCTCCAAAGCCATTCAACCTTGTATTTTTTTGAATGAGGAGTTTTTTTGTAGACATCGGAGAAAGGCATAATATGACAACTTTAAGATCTTGCTTGTTGAAAGAAGGAATTCTATACGCCATTCCTACTCCAGGAGCACCCATAGCACATCTTAATTCAAATCCACCCACGTACTGAGCAAGAACACTCCCCAGACCTGTCCTGCATTCGATCTCAGAACAATGCGCAACTTGGGCGGCTTGTTCGAAGTTAAGCCCCACCTTCAAAGCGGTGTTAAGGGCATAAGACAGACTCAATGCAGCCGCGCCACTGGACGACAGACCGTAGCCTATCGGTAAACTTGTTTCATGCTCTACTTGGATATGGTAGGACTTTTTTCGGAAGAGCCTGATATATTTTTCCAAAACGGACTTTGATACTTCAATATTAGAGTTTGTCTTTGAGCCATTTATGTACACATCATAAGTTGTCCGAGTGCAATCATCCCGCTTTTCGCAAACTTTTACAAAGCTTGAAAGACCAATGCCTATCGAAAGTCCCGCTCCCGTTGAACCCATATTAAGATAGCACCGTTTGTCTGAATATTTTTTGCTAGACCATCCTAAATTGGATGCACTTGCTAAGAATCCAGTAATATGGCCGGGACAATAAGCTTTACCTGTAGAAACAGCAGAAGCTGTAACTACCGCCATAGTCACATAAGTTTATAGATATCATAAAATATAAAAATAATGTTTAATTAGTATAAACCCGCTTAAACTTTATGCTTAAATTCGGAAGGAGATTGCAACAAATAGGAAGCAGTTTTCTTGTGTCACTGCCTAGCGAATGGATAAGGAAGAACGAGTTAAAAAAAGGAAGTATTATAATTATAGAAGTTCAAAGCGATAACTCATTATCTTTACTTTCTTCTGATTCAATCGGCGAAGAGCCAAAGCAAGTAGCAATTGCCTATTCACCCCTTTCAGTGGATTCTGTAGTAAATCAGGTTTATGGCGCATATCTTCTTGGATATGATATAATTCGTATACAGGGAAACGAGCAAATAGCATTCGACCACAGAGATCGCATTAAGAATGCAATGCGTAAACTCGCTGGATTGGAAATCATAGAGGAGGATAGCAGGAACATAATCTGTCAGTTTTTGCTCGATGCTGGCACTTTGGTAGTTGAAAAGATTTTGAAGAGAATGAGCACAATCATATCAGGGATGTACAAAGACACAATTGATCTCTTAGGAAAAGGCGGTGAAAATAACATCAAAAAATCTATAATAAGCAGGGATGGTGAGGTTGACCGGCAGTATTTTCTCCTAGTAAGGTTAATGCGTAGTGCCATTCTGGATCAGCAACTAGCAACTAAACTCAACTTAAGCAACATAGACATACTGGATTATAGGATTGCCGCGAATCATCTGGAAAATGCAGGCGACTACATCAAAGATTTTACCAAGACTTTACCAAATATTGGAAACCACGAACTGTTAAATGAGATAGTGCAGGCAGGTATGCTGACGGTTAAAATGCAGGAAAAATCTGTAGCCGCCTTCATAAGTAATAACAGAATTGAATCTTCAGAAGTAATAAAATTTTATTATAAATTTAACCAACTGATGGATTTGATAAAGGAGTTGTCAACACATAATAACGGATTAAAAGAGTCCATGCCGAGCATATCCTTATTGAATTCCATCTATTCGATGGATAAAATTGCTAGATGTTGGGTCGATATTGCAGATCTGGTAAAGCCAGTCTATACAAACTAGTTTAACACTATTATCAAGTTTATAACTCGTCAGTCGTGACGGGAGTTCGCTATCTTCAATACTTGAGGTCCTACTGGAACAATAACAGGCTTTGCTTGATTGGCTGCCCTCATATATTCATGCTACACATTTTCTGGCACGTCCGCACGACAGGCTATAAAATTTTCAATAATTATTGTGCACTTTCACTGCTACTTTTACTGCGGAGTGCGAGTACCTTTAAGTTATCTATTTCCTGAAAGGACCCGTCATTCCAGTCCGTTGGGAAGTATACTTTTTCCCCATGGCTAAGTTGAAATGATGCACTTGTTATCACGGACATCAGCTCTTCAAACAATGCACTTTCGGCAGGTAGATCTGTAAGAATCTGGACTGTTCCTCTTTCATTCGCTAGCTTTGTTTTCAGAGTAGGCAAGAGGGCACTTAAAGAGTTGAAAGTGTTAGAAGAAGTATTCCTCGCAGCAAGAACGATAAAAAAATTATCTATCGATCTATCAAGAACTCGAGGGATGAGTTTCATGGTATCTCCCCAGAACGAAGACGCATTCTGGGGCTCCAAGGTGGCAAACGTTGATTTTGCACGTAGTACCTCATTCTGGTCTTTTCCTATGCCGATAAAATACTCAGACCAGTGATTAGATGCCATCTTGTACAGCATTTCACAATTTCGCATCTCGACTTCCAAATTGACCTTTAGATAAAGTCTTCTTGCGCTGCTTATTGTTCTGTTTAATTGTGTAGAAGGGTTTCCCTCGTGAAAAAACTGGTATACCAAATTCCACCTTTGTCTAAAGATTTCGGGGAAATTTCGCATTCCTATTAGTTCCTTGAATGTTTCATTGTCTGCAAAATCCGAGAAGAATGCATCGGTTCTTGATACTGCTTCAAATCTTGGGAGATACAATTCATCATAAAGTTTGCTCACCCTATCCCAAGCTCTTAACGGGTCTGAACCCATATAGGTCACTGACAGGTCTGCAAGCCAAAGCACTTCTCCTAGTGCTCTTACTTTGGCAGGACTGTATCCTTTTCTTTCAAGGTCAGAAACATGTCGATCAAACTTAGCCTGGGCTTCATTTTGCTTAAAAAACGGAAAATCAGTCCTCCATATCAATGCCTCGACAACCATGCTTTCGGTGGGCTTCCAATCCACTTTGACATACTCCGGATGGGTTGTTGAAAGTTCTATGGGAAGAAGCAAGTTAGACTTATACTCTCTAAAGTAGTTTTCAAATTCTACTGGACTCATTGTAAAGTACGCGTCGAGTATTCTTGTCCTACTCAATACCTCAATCGTTCGGTAAACTCTGGGCCCCCTGGGTTGCACTGGAGTACCACCATCGTTTTTATTCTGCCGTAATGAGCCCAGATGAGCCTCACTAGGGTCATAGTCATGTAACAGACCTGCTACTAGAAGGAGCTCATAGTCTCTCCATCCAAAAATCTGCCCACGGAATTCTTTTGGCAACATCTGTAAGCTAAGATAGGTAACCTCTAAACTGTGATGAAAATTATGATACTTGGCAGAGCCCTCACCTATTCCCTGTTTGTTATATTCATTTTTAATGAATAAGATGAGGATGCGAAACTTGTCCAACTTTTCTGGTGGTACCCCTTTATCGAGAGCTATATCGACTATAGAATCACCCAGTCTGTTATCGGCAATATTAGCTAAATTCTCATTGGTGTTTTCAATGGTCCGCTTTTTACCTCCCGGAAAATGTCTTATGACCTGTCTGTATACTAGCCTAATAGGAAGGCTTTTGTTTAAATATATCCCTAATGCAGAAATTTTCATGGGATATTTTATCCGAGGTTTTTCTCTCTCAACTACCTCCTCGGACGCCCTGGCTAGTGTCATATTAAGTTGTGTCAAAAACGAGCCCAATTCTGAATCGTTTATGTTCCAATTGTCTTTTTGCTTTTCAACGCGAGCAAGGTCTGTATTCATAACTAGCCACTGAGGTATTCTTACCCTATAGCGATACTTTTTTTTCTTAAGCCTATTTTCAGATGAGGGTTGTGAGGGTGGGAATTCCTTAGAGGTGAGCGCAACATTTCGAGGATCCTGTAGGAATGGCAAATCGCGATCCTGTACAACTTGCAATACGATTTCCCTATTAGAAGTCTGAAGTCCAAGCAGAATATGCCAATATCTCCCCTTATCAAGCCAATCCGGCACCTGAGTTTCTCTATCCCAGAAATCAATAGGACCCATTGGAACATATCCTATTTCATAATCCTTCGTTTCTGGATTGTACGACCGATACTGATAGTCTCCTATCATTGGATCAAGTTTCCGAGCCAAATCTCTCGCGTTATTTATCAACCTGGCAGAGAGGGTAAATTCACGGTAAGCCATGACTCCCCAAATCGTACCTAATGCGCTGAACAAAGTGAAGATAGAGGCGAGAATATCAATCTCGTTCCGCAGAAAATAATTGGGGACTAGTGGTATACCGAACCAGCCTGTTGACAAAATACCAGTAAATGCTAACGTGATAAACAGCCAACGCGCAAGATCGTTATAAAAGAGACTAAACGATTTAGAATGTCGACAAGCATTGGCAGAAACGTGGGCTTGACAATCGCAAGGTTCAGTTTGATGAAAGATGCAGTATATTTTTTCTGTTCTATTGGATTTGAAACCCAAGTCTCTGTTCTGCCTGCTTTAAATCTTAAAGTTAGATATAATATATATTACAGTTGAAGAATATTCTAATTTCTAACCTGGATAATTTAGGACCTCATAGTTTGATGAAAGACTTTTAAATGCGAGACGTGCGGTTGGAATATTATATTATAGCTTACCGTAGGAGAAGGAATCTCTTCCTTGGGGGCCGGTGGTCTAGCCTGGTTAAGATACCGCCTTGACATGGCGGGGGTCGTTGGTTCGAATCCGACCCGGCCCATTTGAGTGTCTCCGTAGGGGAACTAATTTAACATATCAATGACGACCACTGTCAGAGTGATGAATAGTCCGCCAAACCTAGTATGGTTAGGGATACAAGGTAGAAATTGAAAAGATCAATAATCCGGCCCTTTCGGTAATGGAACAAACGGGCAAGTCTTATCATATCCTTTCCTTGGCCTTTCACTACCGGAATTTATCTTTGAAGTTTCTCTAACTCGTGGAAACTGATACTTTATTTCTGCGAGTTGAATCAGGAGTTTTGATTCGGCTGTAGCACCTCTTGAAGAAAATATATTCAAAATTAGCCTTTCCCTATTTATTACTTGTAATTCTGTTAGCTTCTTCAAATTGTGTATCTGTTTTGTCGTCAAATGTTCATCAATGACTATTTGTTGGATCTCGTCAGCAGGATATTCCTTCACAAAGTTCTTTATTGCTTCTGCCTTACCGGAACCCATTCAAATTCGGCACGATCCAGGTATTTCTGGGTAAAAACTTTAACGATTTCATTCGGTAACGACTCTACTAAGCTCTTTGCTTCTTCCAGTCTAAACCTGTCTGGATATGCTACGAGGATTACTTTAGTTAGATTCTCCAACGGGTACCGAGACCAATTCTCTTGATTCACTCGTACATGTTTGGGGAATAATAGTGGGACTCTTGAGAGTAACCGTTTTTTCCGTGGGGATTAGTTGCCTTCGTTCCGATGAGCCTCATTTATGTGGACGCTAAGCTCGTGCGTATCACTAAACTCTTTTTGACAAACCTCGCACATTGGGTGATGAAGATGTTCATCTCCTTTTGTTTTTTCCATACAAGATTATGAAGCTCTATTGGATAAAAATCTTAAGAAGGACTCAATTATACTGAAGACGTTGTTTTGGTATTCAAGAAGCGCTGCTGTAAGTAACGGTATTTTAATCCCGAAGCCGTCTTAAGAAATCATTCCAGCTTTTCTCGTCGACGCTTCTTGACACAGTAACCAATCGAATAAATACCTAGATGCGAGTGCAGGTATAAGGTCCTAGCTCTGAAAGATTATAAGTTCTTCTTTCTAAATGTCCAAATAACGATGAAAAAAGACTATGTAATCTCGAAGATCGAAGCTTCTCAGGATGGAAGCCCATATGTGTATGTTTCGTTAACCGACTCAGGTACATCCAACGCGCAGACAGCAGGAAGAGGCTCTGGTAAGACCTTTCCACAGAGTCCTTTTGGCGTTGGTGTCGGAGCTTTCACCTCACCCGAGGACTTAATGAAAAACTTACCTAAGGCAATGTCAAACATGTTCGGTGGACATGGTTCAGGCCGGACGGCATCAGGGGATTCTCCAACAATTAAAATGAGTATGAGAGAATATGAAGATATGCAATTAAAGGTTGGTGATAAAGTCAATCTAGAAATCAAAAAGGCCGACAGCAGTGGAATATAAGAAAGCATGTTTATGGCGAGTCTTCTGAATAAACACTATCCGCTTTGGACAGCATAGGCTTTCTCGTGCCTATCAATAAGGAAATCTTTACGAGATACGTGCATTTCGTGGCCATTGAAATGAACTATTTTTTATTAAATTTAATCATACGACTTCGAAGCATTTACTGGATCAGTACCAATAAATGGAAATCGTGGTTGCCGACAAGGCATTCCTAGAATTCTGCTGTTGAATAACGCTACTATTAGAAATAATATCAAATGGATAGTCGTCCTAAATTAACAACATCATGCACAGAAGATTACTTATATTCCTCTTTCAAAAAGTTAATTACATATGTATGACGGAAGGCGTAAATGTTACCTGTTCGAAAACCATTGCTCTTAATGAAATCAAATTAATCAGAAACTAAAGTTGTTATATTTTGTCCTGGGGCGGTCAAACTTCCTATTCAAAACAGCAAAGATAGTTCTATAACCAATTGGGTATATCACATAAATAGATGTGTTCCTTATTGTTTGTTGATGAAAAACAGAAGCAGATCTGACATAATCCGGACTATTTTGGAATCAGCGAACGGAGGGGCAGTGACTAAGACTAAAATAATGTATAGCGCATTTCTCTCTTATCAACAATTAAAAGAATACTTAACAATCTTGCAGGAAAATGAATTGTTAGAATATCAGCAAGGAGAAAGGGCTTATAGGACGACAAATAAAGGCATGCAACTGCTGCAATTATCAAATAAAATAGATGAGCTGACACCTAATATAAGAACAGAAAAGTAGACCAAAAGATTTAATCAATTCTCATCAACTTCCGTAGCCTAAGCCTACCAGCGAGTAACTACGGAAAGATTGATTCGCAATGAAATACTTGGAGAACGACGACGGGTCATTTGGTTCTGGTTCCTAGCAGTGGATCAGATTCAGTCTCGTGCCTTTTGTCTACATAGTGCTATTTGCTCCCTTTGAAAATCCAGAAAGAAGTTCAAGATCAGACAAAAAATTTGAGTGACTATGGCAAATTTTCTTAGTTAATATATCCCATGAGGGGAAATAACTTTTCATTGTCCTCAGCTTTCAAGATTGGTCTTATCTTGTGTATAGCAGGTTTACTTACTATCACGGTTGGTTTATTCATCGTTCCTTTGGTCGCTGACCGAGTCTGTGATCTGCAACGTGCTCCCGGACAAAAGGCTCCAGGTATTTTAAATTACCCTCAAGTCGGCGAAGAATGCACGAAGGTACTAACTACTGGCTTTCTTGCCATCCTGTCAGTTCCGGCGATATTGTTGCTTTTGGTGGGACTTTTTATTCTAATTATGGCTGGCACCAATAGGATTCTTGCGTGAGACTTGAATACAGAATCAGAGATGATGGGGACAGAGCACCTGGAGATACAGCATAGAATATCGACTAAAAGTGTCATGACAGCCCATCATATAGCCGAGAGCAGATAACCTCTATTGAATCGAACGAGGATCAAATTTTTCTTATTTAGCCATCTCGCTCTAGATGATTCAATACTGATTCTAATTATTCAATGAAGTCTGGTAGCAATGTAACATCCAATTAATGATTGCTTGCTAGTGCCGGAAATATCATCCTTTAGCTGGTATAACAAGAGTGTATACATAAACATCATAGTTGTGCCTTAATATTTCTTCTAATTTGGTAGCAGGTCCTTGTGTTGTCTTGAACTTTCGTATTTGATTTAATCATCTAGAATAATTTGTGCATATCAAGCTTCCTGTGGATTTAGTCAGTAGCTTCAATGAAAAGGTTTCAATAACTCCTCCTCGTCCGTTTCAGTCTGCTTTGTTCCATTTTCATGACCCTGTCTCTATTTCACTCACTTATCCTGATTCTAGTTAGTTTTTTGCATGAGATATTCTTATGAGAATTCGTTCCTTAAGCTAATTTGCAGAGTCAAAATAGGTGGAATTATAACTTCTCTTTTCGTCTGAGTTTGAATAATATTATTATTGCTACGCCCCAGAGCATAAGAGCAGAAATAGTAGCTTGAAAGAACCACGATACGCCACCAGCTATTGCAAAAATAATGCCCAAAATCCCTAGCAATTGTTTTTTCCTTAGCAAGCTAAAGCTAAATGATGATATTTAGCACATTATATATTCTTGGGGATTTTCATATGTTGTGAGGTTGGTGTATCACCACGCGCTTAACCTTTAACTTGATACCTTCAGATTAACTAATTCGTTCAGTATCTCAAAATCAGGTTTCTTAGGATCGATCGCTCCCGTCAAATACATTTTGAGAATTTCTGTCAACCCGACCACAACCTTCTCGTACTCTCTCTTATCTGCTATTCTTGCTTCTTTTATTTCCTTTTCCAATAGCGGTATAAATTGTACGGCTTCTTCCTTTGCAAATTTATGAAGTCTCAATTTAGTCATAATGGTGTTGATTTGCAATAGAGCGGTTTCTCCTGGAATATTACTCAAATCTGCTACTTCTACTTTATTTGTCATGTTAATAAGTGATTTCTGCTGAGAGTGATGGAAAAGATCTCATATGGATCTGAGAACGTGTAATTCAATAACATAAACTGTGGTACAGATTTTCGCTGGGGGCAGTATGAAGGTGTGGTATTGGTCGTCATACTCATCTACACTTTCTAGCTTTATACCTAACTGATTCTTTCAGACTAAATTGAGGCTTTTGTATTCATCAACAGTAATTCTTTAGAATGTTTCCACATTCCTTACGATAACTAATGGGAAGGAACAAATATTCTCTCAACCCGTGATAATATCCTTTACCTTATTTACGAAATGACTCTGTGATACAGGCTTTCTGATGATATTTCTCGAGTTTATCTCGGGAAACATACTAAGAATCTCGTCGGCCGCATCTAACGCTGAAATGAATAATACCTTCAAGTTCTTGTTTATTATCTTCAACATATGGTATAACTGAATGCCATTTAATTCAGGCATTCTTATATCTATAATCGCCAAATCATAATAAGATGTTGGATTGTCCAAATCAATCAAATGTTTCACAGCTTCTTTTGACTTTGAAAACGGGATAACATTATATCCTTCCTCGGAAAGAGATATTTGAAAGCTGTAAAGTACATCTGGTTCGTCATCCACAAGCATGATATTTCTGGTTCTATCTTTGGTGTAAGGTCTATATTGAGCAGCACTGTTCTCACTACTACTCGTCCTGTTTCCATCTGAATTGGAAGAAATGATTGAATTAGAGGAAGATCTTTTCTCATTGTGGTCTATGTCCGAAATATATCTCTGGAGTTTCCAGTTATCAACGAAATTACTGCCGCGTTGAATTCTAAATAATAGTTCATCTGGATCATACTTATCTCGATAAACTGCAATCTTATCTCCTGCTTCAATATGCAGATTATTCTTCACTTCTTTCGTCAAAGTCAAACGCGAATACCTGTCTACGGTTATTGTGTCTATGGCAAGCATGCCACCTAGGTTCGAATATCTTTCGTCAAAATTACAGGAGCCTATGAAATTCTTCATTTCTTCCTTTTTCATATTGGGACGCAATCAGATAATCACCCCTTGATGATATCTTCATCAATAATAAAAATAACATTCTTAGGTGGCTTTATGATTGTTTGGTTACTTAGGACCTGCCATAAGCGTACATGCCGGCTGGTTATTTTCTACTGTTTCTCTGTAAAAATAATCATTCCTGAGTGGCTCTGGAGTAAGAACTCTGTCCTCTTCTTATTGCCTCTGCCTACATGGAGCTCGGAGACTATACATCGTCAATAATGCAGGTTTCAGTAAGTCAAAAGGTAATATTCCTGATCACTTTCTTGACAGCATCTACGATGTTAGTCTCAATAAACAGCCTCGCTTAAAAATTTAGCAGTCCCCATAGCCGTTTTAGATGAGTAATTTCGGATGCATAAGGACGACTCCGGCTGGTCTAGGTAATTCAATATGTTATATCGGTTATTTTATTCGAAATATAGGATAGTGCTCCGCTGGGGAGAACAAAGAACTCACAGAAATAATGTCAAAGTTCAAGCAGAAGGTCTATTGTTGAATAACCGTTGAGGTCATGCTGGAGTGGTTTAGTCCACTAGACGACAGATATATCTTATTTTATGCATACAGCTAGTCCTCAATTCAGGGATACTTTTTATACAATCTCTATTATCTAATAACATACGATTAATGTCTGCCGAATTGTATGAGTTAAAGACTGTATTTCAGGGCTTACAAACATTATATCAGACTTACCTTCCTAAAGTTGATCCAGTCCTCATTCACGATCTGCTTGTACGTGAAAAGGAAAAATCTGAACATTCACCGTTTTATATGGTAGAGATATTTACTAAACCTGGAACGGATTCTGAAGAGATGAAAAACAAGATATTCGAAAGAACTGGATGGCTTCCTACAATATATGATAGTGGTACCCATTACGTAACCAACCAGAGGCTAACTTTAGAAAAACTTAAGGAGATATCTGATTCGGAAGATGTTATAGAGGTCACTGGTGACTACACCGGCAGCATTGGAGGCTGGGGGGCATCACATGAGCCTAAAGACCATCAATATCGGGGGGACCCGAATACACAGCCACCATCCCACTCTGCATCACAAGGACAGATTCAGGAACATCATACATCACAACATAGAAACACAGATAGGCTTAGAGAATTAAAGACTGTATTTCAGGGCTTACAAACATTATATCAGACTTACCTTCCTAAAGTTGATCCAGTCCTCATTCACGATCTGCTTGTACGTGAAAAGGAAAAATCTGAACATTCACCGTTTTATATGGTAGAGATATTTACTAAACCTGGAACGGATTCTGAAGAGATGAAAAACAAGATATTCGAAAGAACTGGATGGCTTCCTACAATATATGATAGTGGTACCCATTACGTAACCAACCAGAGGCTAACTTTAGAAAAACTTAAGGAGATATCTGATTCGGAAGATGTTATAGAGGTCACTGGTGACTACACCGGCAGCATTGGAGGCTGGGGGGCATCACATGA
>OBLS010000029.1_pt1 | contig 36184 bp, 42 predicted proteins | sample 1519901 | NCBI WGS metagenome assembly OBLS01 (sample SAMEA3113585, study PRJEB22503) | soil metagenome | reverse complement strand
CTCGACCTCCACCCGCTGTCCGGCTCCGTCAACGCCGCCGCGCAGGTCCATGACCCAAACTCGGTGTTCTCGCACTACCGCCGGCTCATCGCGCTGCGGCACGCCGAGCCCTGCGTCGCGCACGGGACGTTCCGGATGATCCTGGCCGACCACGAGCAGCTGTACTGCTTCGAACGCTCCTTCGGCGGTATCCGGCTGCTGGTCGCGGCCAATCTGTCCTCCACCGCTGATGTGGTCCCCGACCTCTCCGAGCTGGCCGCGTGGTCCTCAGCAGAGGTGCTCATCGCGTCCGTTCCCGGCTCCTCACCCGCCCCCACCGACCCGCTCGCCGCCTGGGAGTCCAGGGTCTTTCGCTTGGCCTGACCGGCAACTCAAAGAAGCATCAACCTGGCGGCCACCGGATCGAACAATCCGGAAGTCCAGCAGGAGTGGCCGTCGAAGACTAACGTTCTCGTCGGTGGCAGTTGTAACCCTCGGGGGGTGGAGCGCGCTGTCAAGGGCCGTATTGCAGGAAGGACAAACCCAAAAGGCCTCACCAACGCGATCGACGGTCAATTTGAAGCCGAGCAGCGGGGTGAGGCTCTGACTTCAGGAGTCACCTATGCGAATTGGTCTCATTGCTCCTCCGTGGGTGCCTGTGCCCCCACCGCGCTACGGAGGAATTGAAGCAGTCATCGACAGCCTGGCGCGTGGCCTCGTACGTGCGGGTCACCAGGTCCTCCTAGCCGCCGCCGGCAACAGCTCCTGCCCGGTACCTCGGGTACCGTGCACGGAGGATGTAGCACCCGGCGCAGCCGTGTTGGCGGAAACCAACACCGAGCTTCGTCACGTCCTGCACGGTTATGCCGCCATGCAGGACCTGGATGTCATTCACGACCACACCATCGCAGGCCCGCTCCTCCGCCGGTGGGCGCCGCGGACATCCGCCGTTACCACTCTCCACGGACCATTCGACCGAAAGCTGACGCCCCTCTATCAAGCTTTTCGGGATGTGTCTGTCATCGCGATCTCGCGACACCAAGCCTCAACCGCCGTCGGCGTCTCGGTGGATCGAGTCATTCATCACGGCATTGACGTCGGGGATGTGCCCGAGGGCAAAGGCGATGGTGGATACGCCAGTTTCCTCGGGAGGATGTCCCCGGAGAAGGGCCCACGTGAGGCGATCCTCATCGCGCGGGCCGCCGGCGTGCCCCTGCGCATGGCTGCCAAGCTCAGGGAGCCCGCCGAATGCGATTACTTCGACGCCGAAGTGAAACCCCTACTGTCCTCCGACATCGAGTACCTCGGCGAGCTTGGTATGGAGGACAAGCTCGCTCTGGTCGGTTCATCCTTTGCAATGCTCAACCCACTCCAGTGGGCGGAGCCGTTCGGCATGGTGATGATCGAGGCGTTGGCGACGGGTACTCCGGTAGTGGTGACCCCGCTCGGATCTGCGCCAGAGATCATCGACGACGGCATTACTGGCTATCTACGCAGTGGCCGGAAGGCCCTCGCCTCAGCGCTCCTCGATGCTGCGGAGCTCGACCGAGCTGAGTGCCGCGCCGCCGCGTGCCGACGCTTCGACAGCGACATCATGGTGCGAAAGCACGTGCAGCTGTACACGAGCGTGATCAACTCAGAAGGACCTTCTTTGCGAAGAGGCACCGCCAGGACCGCTGTTCAGCTGAGCATCAGCCGTCCACGCGTGGCTGCGGAGAGACCTCGCAGCGCCGGAAGCCCGAAAGGGTACGGCTAGACACATCCCTGATCGGATCCTGCTTTCTCAACGCGACAGCATCACTAGGCCGCCCCCTAGGTTCACCGCCGGCCCTGGATGTGACAGCGTGATGGTGTGCATGATCGGCAGGTCAATTGTCTCGAAGGCAACACGTTCCTGATCAGTGACGAGAGGGGAGACGTCGAGCCGAACCCGGATAAGACGCTGGGATTGTTCTACCGAGATGTCCGCCACCTTTCCCGCTGGCGGCTCACCATCGACGGCATCCCGCTGGACAGCCTCGCGACCGGCGCGTCCGGTTTCCCGACAGCTACCTTTTTCCTCGCCGCCCCGGGCAGCAACGTGTACGAGAATCCCACCGTCTCTATCATCCGGACCAGAACCCTCGGTGAGGGGACGGGGGAAGATCTGCATGAAGACCTCACTGTGATCAACTCCGCTCGGGAGGAGGTGGTGTTGCAGCTGCTCTTGATGTTCGAGGCTGACTTCGCCGACATCTTCGAGGTCAAGGACCGTCAGCTGAGCAAGAAGGGCACCATCGCGCGCTGCGTACGCGGCGACGAGGTCGAGCTGATGTACCGGCGGGAGGACTTCGTACGGCGGACGGTCGTCCACGCTGAGGGTGCCACGCTCAGCCAAGGATCGGCTGCTTACCTGCTGAAGCTCTCGCCGGGCGAGTCTTGGTCCACCACCCTTCGCGTCCAGTTCTTCTCGTCCGCCCCCGGTCAGGACGGACCCGGGCCGGCGGCACGCACAGCATCACAGGCGCCGGGCCAACGGGCAAACGAGCACCTAGCGGAGATGCGGGAGTGGCTGGCGGCGGCGCCACGCCTGCACGCCAGCTCGGACAGCCTCCGCTACACCTACGAACAGAGCCTCCGCGACCTTGCGGCGCTGCGGCTGCACGCCCAGGCCCTGCCTGAAGGGGACGCCATCCCATCAGCCGGATTGCCATGGTTCATGGCCCCGTTCGGCCGGGACAGCCTGATCACGAGTTATCAAGCGCTACCCTTCGCCCCGGAACTGGCGTCGGCCACATTGCAGGTCTTGGCTCGACGGCAAGCCACGACGATGGACGATTTCCGTGACGCGGAGCCCGGCAAGATCCTGCACGAGTTGAGGTTTGGGGAGTTGGCCTACTTCCTCGAGCGGCCCGAGTCCCCGTACTACGGTTCGGCGGACTCCACTCCGCTGTTCTTGATTCTGCTTGACGAGTACGAGCGCTGGTCTGGCGACGCTGAGCTGGTGAGAAAGCTGGAGCCGCATGCGCGCCGAGCGCTGAGGTGGCTGGAACGCCACGGGGACTTCGACAACGACGGGTACATCGAGTACTGGAGACGCAACGAAGTCAACGGGCTGGACAACCAGTGTTGGAAGGACTCCTGGGACTCAATTGTGCACCCCGATGGGCGCTTGGCCGCACCACCGCGAGCGACCTGTGAGCTGCAGGGATACGCGTACGACGCACGGTTGCGCACCGCTCGGCTGGCTCGGAAGATCTGGCAGGACCCCGCGCTGGCAGTCCGGCTGGAGCACGACGCTGCCAATTTGAAAGACCGTTTCAACGCCGACTTCTGGGTCGAGGAGCACAACTTCTTCGCTCTGGCGTTGGACGGCGCCAAGAAGCAGGTCCCGACCCTGACGTCCAACATTGGCCATCTGCTGTGGAGCGGCATCGTCGACGACGACAAGGTCGACCACGTCGTCTCCCACCTCATGGCCGAGCCGCTGTTCAGCGGCTGGGGCGTTCGAACGTTGGCCGCCGGGCAACCCGCGTACAACCCGCTCAGTTATCACGACGGCACCGTGTGGCCGCACGACAACAGCTTGATCGCAGCCGGGCTGGCGCGGTACGGCCGGCATGAAGAGGCTGGCCGGATAGCACAGACGATCTTGGAGGCGGCTGCCTACTTCAACCACCGACTGCCCGAGGTCTTCGCCGGCTATCCCCGGTCGCTGACCCAGTTCCCGGTGGAGTACCCAAGCGCCTGCTCCCCCCAGGCTTGGGCGGCCGGCACCCCGCTGTTGCTCTTACGGGTCCTGCTGGGGTTAGAGCCGAGCGAGATCGAGCTGACCAGCAGCCCGCACATTCCCGACGGGATAGGCACCGTCGGCCTGGCCGGAGTGCGCGGCCATTGGGGCTACACCGACATCGCGCCAGCAGATCCATGACTCAACTGGAGCGTGAGTATGTGCTGATCAGCCTCCCCTGCGCCGTTGCGGTCGACTCGATCGCGCGCAGCGCTGTGTCCAACGCCGCGCCGTCGGGCAGCCCGGTCGGCGCTGAGAGCGCATAGACCGTGAACCTGTAGTGGTGTGTGCCGCTTGGTGGGCACGGCGGAGAGTATGACGCGCGACCCGCCGAGTTCGTCGCCTGGATGGCGCCGGACGGCAGCGAACTCCCATCCAGTTCTGTGGCGTCACCGGGCAGATCCAACACGACCCAATGGACGAACGTCCCCCGCGGTGCGTCAGGGTCGTCAACCACCAAGGCCAAAGCCACCGTGCCCGCCGGCACGCCGTCCCAGGCCAGTGGCGGAGGCTGGCCGTCGCCGTCGCACGTGAATCGGGCGGGAATCGATTGGCCGTCGGCGAAAGCGTGGCTGGTCACTTTGATCATCTGAGATGCTTCCACGGCTGTCTCCCTCCCTGGATGAGGTCTGCGCCCGTTGCGGGACATGCTCGCCATCAACGCGAGCAGCAACACGTCAGCGTGCGTGGCACACATGGTCAGCGTCTCATGAAGCGCATCCCGATGAAGCGTGCGAGCATTGTGGACATAAGGCCATTGGAGGTTTCTTGCCTAATACCAGTGCGGTTCTATACGCCGCCGGAGATCTGCGCATCGAGAACCGGCCCGAGCCCGTCCCGGTCGACGGCGAGGTCCTAGTGGAAGTCGCCGCCGTCGGCATCTGTGGGTCCGACGTTCATTACTACGACCACGGTCGAATCGGCGACTACATTGTGGTCGATCCGATGATCGTCGGGCACGAATCGGCTGGCGTCATCGTCGACGTCGGCCCTGCTGTCGACCGCGATCGAATTGGTCAGCTGGTGGCGCTGGAACCCGGAGTGCCCTGCCGCTCCTGCCCACAATGCCTGGCCGGGCGCTACAACCTCTGCCCGAATGTTCGGTTCTTCGCGACGCCCCCTATCGACGGCTCGATCAGTCGGCTGGTGGCGATCGACGCGGCCTTCGCGCACCCTGCACCTGAGGGCCTCACCGCGGAACAGGCCGCCATGGCCGAGCCGATCTCCGTTGGCGTCTGGGCAGCGCGCAAGACCTCGATCGGTCCTGGCGATCGGGTGCTGGTAACGGGTGCCGGCCCCGTCGGCCTGTACGCCGCTCAGGTCGCGCGGGCCTTTGGCGGCGGGCACGTGACCATCACCGATGTCAGTGACTTCCGCTTAGCCAAGGCGCGGGAGCTCGGCCTGGCCACCCGCCGGGCCGAGGAGCCCCTGACCGACGAATTCGACGTGCTTCTGGAATGCTCCGGAGCCCAGCCTGCATTGACAAGCGGCATGCGAGCCATGGCGCGGGCAGGGCGGGTGGCCCTCGTCGGCATGGGCGCGGACTCGGTGAGCATCGACGTACCAGTCGTCCAGGGCCGAGAGCTGACGATCAGCGGCGTCTTCCGGTACGCAAACACGTATCCACTGGCATTGCAGCTGATTGCCTCGGGCGCGGTGAACGTCACGGACGTGATCAGCCATCGATTCCCGCTGGCGGAAACCGAGCTGGCACTCACGATCGCCAAGCACGATCCCCGGGCCCTCAAGGCGCTCGTGCTGCCTCAGGCCTGAGGCGTCCAGAAACAGTTCTGGCGTAGCGCGGGTGCGGCTACGCCAGAGGTCTGTTGGTCGGACCGTGCTACTTCACGCCACCTGCCGTGAGGCCGGCGACGATGCGGCGCTGGAAGAGCAGCACCGCAATGAGGAGCGGCACGGTGACGATCACACCCGCGGCCATGATGGTGCCGTAGGGGGTGTCGAAACCAGTCGTTCCGGTGAACTTGCTGATCGCCACCGTCGCCGTTTGCTTCTCCGGCGCCTGCAGGAACGTCAACGCGAGGAGGAACTCGTTCCACGCCCCAATGAACACGATGATCGCCGTCGTGAACACACCTGGTGCGGCCAACGGAAGAATGACCTTCCGGAAGGCGACCGCCGGGGTGCACCCGTCGACCATCGCCGCCTGTTCCAGTTCCACCGGCATCTGCTTGAAGAATGCCGTCAGGTTCCATACCGCCAACGGGAGGCCGAAGCTCAGCCCGGGAATGATGACGGCCTGGTAGGTGTCAATCCAACGCGGGAACCACTCGAACGGCGTTGTCGAAGAGAACATCTTCAGCAGCGGCGGGATCAGGATGATCAACGGGAACATCGAGCACGCCCTGATGATCCACAGCACAGCTCCCTTACCTCGGAAGGCCAAGCGGGCCAACGCGTACGCCGCAATGATGCCGAACAGCAGCGTCAGGACCGTCGTCGTACCCGAGACGATGAGCGAGTTGATGAGCGACCTGCCGAAGTTGTTCTGCCCGGCGAAGACACCCTTGTAGTTCTCAATCGACATGGGGTTAGGAATGAATTCCGTGCTGCGGCCCTCACTGGGAAGCCGGAGCGAGGAAACGACCATCCAGTAGAACGGGATGACGCAATAGAGAACGATCAGACCCATGCCCACGTAGGACGCGATCACCCCGAAACGTGCCCTAGCGCTCGGCTTCGGATGGGCGAGCGCCTCAACTTCTTGCTGAGACAGATGGGACTCAGTCGTCTCGGGAGTAGTAGCGGTTGTCATCAGTGAGCACCTCCCATCGCCTCTAGTGCTGGTACTTCAGCCGACTTGGCTTCATCTGGGCCACCCCGACGCTTCTTCTTCTTGGTCTTTGGAGGCGCGCTGTCACCGATCACGTCGGCACCGAGCACCCGAACGAAGAGGAAGGCGACCAGCAGGACGTAGATGAACAAGATGATTGCGTAGGCCGCAGCAGGGCCATACCGTGTCTGCGCCGCCTCCTGGTAGGCGAAGATGGACAACGTTTCGACACGATACTTGCCTGGGCCGATCATGCCGTACGGAAGGTCGAACATCCGCAAGGTGTCGAGGGTCCGGAACAGGACGGCGACGACGAGCGTCGGTTTGACCATGGGCAGGGTGATGCGAACGAACGCCTGCCATGCCGTGGCCCCATCGACCTTCGCCGCTTCGTAGACCTCAGCCGGAATGGTCTGCAGACCAGCCAGAGTCAGCAGTCCGATAAAGGGTGCGGTCTTCCACACATCAGCGATCACGATGGCCCAGAACGACGCCCCGGTGTCGGCCAGCCAGAGAATCTCCCGGCCCAGGATCCGGTTCATCACGCCGGAGGAGTCGAAGATCAGCTTCCACATCAGCGCCGAGACGATGGTCGGAATCGCCCACGGCACCAAGATGCCGGCCCGCACGACGCCCCGGCCCCTGAAGGCCTTCGCCATGATGAGCGCCATCGCCACGCCGAGCACAGTCTCGAGCAGGACACAGACGATCGTGATCATGGTCGTGTTGAGGAAGGCATTCCAGAACCGGTCCATGGTGCCCCAGGTGCCCACGACCGGGTTTTCGCCGGAGAAGATCTGAGTGAAGTTCTGCAAACCGACGAATGACTCGCCTCCCTGCACCAGGCCGGTGTTCGGGTCGACGCCGGAGTTTGTTGCGAAGAACGACTCACGGATGGACATGACCACCGGAATGCCGGCGACCACAAAGATGATGAGCATGGTGGGTGCCAACAGCAGCCAAGCGAGCCGGCCCTGCCCATCACTCAGGGCGTTCTTCTTATGCTTGTGGCCGTCGTCGGTCGCGGCCGGCACATTTCGCGCTTCCGCCGTGGCTGTTGCCATCCGGCTACCTCCTTCTCGAGATGCACCGAGTTCCCGGCTCAGCTGTGGGCCGAGCCGGGAACCAGGGGCGGACAGCTACTACTTGATCAGAGTCTGCAGCTTGCTCTGCAGTGATTGCAAGGCTGCATCGGGAGCAGTTTGACCTTGCAATGCACCGTAAGCGGCATCCTGGATGGCCAAGGTGACATCACCGTACTCGACCGCCTTCGGGCGAGGTTTGGCGGTCTCGACCGACTTGAGCTGGATTGGCATGTACGGGAACTTCTTGGTGATGTCCGCGTCGCTGTACAGCGCCGCGAGCGACGGCGTGGACGAGGTGGCCAGGCAGTTCGACTTCTCCACCTCCGGCGAGGACATGAACTTGATGAAGTCAACGGCCGTGCCCTTGTTGTCGGCGTTCTTGGCGATGGCGTAGTTGTGGCCGCCGAGGCTCGACACACCTGGTCCGGTGATACCCGGAAGAGGCGCCACGTCGAACTTGCCGGCAACCTTGGACGATCCATCGGTCTTCTGCGCAAGGTTGTAAACGTAGCCCCAGTTGCGGTGGAAGATCAGCGTGCCGTCCTGGAACGCCTGCCGGCCTTCCTCCTCCGTCCAGGTGATTGCCGCCTTGGGGATGTCACCGTTCTTGAACCAGTCGACCAACGTCTGCAAACCCTTGGTGGCCTCCGGGGTGGCGACATTGGGCTTGCCGTCATCGCCGACGATGACGCCGCCGGCGCCGTGTACTGCCTCGTCAAAGTTCACGGTCAGGCCCTCGTACTTGTTGTACTGACCGGCGAAGCAGTTCAGCTTGCTGTCGTTCTCGCCCTGTTTGATCTTGTCGCAGGCCGCCTTCATCTCATCGAATGTGGTCGGCGGTTGCAGGCTGTACTTGTCGAGCAGGTCCTTGCGGTAATAGAGCAAGCCGCCGTCCGACGTGCTCGGCATTGCGTAGAGCTTGTTGAAGTAGGTCGCCGTGTCGACGGTCGCTGGCAAGTGACCTTCGGTGGGGAATAGGTCATTTGGCAGGGCCTCCACGTAGCCCTTGGCAGCAAACTCCGCGGTCCACACCACATCGACGCTCAGCACCGCCATCTTGGGGTTCTTGATCTGGGTGTTCTGGACCATCTGCTGCCGCTGCTGGTCCGCTTCGTCGGGCAGCTCATGGAAGGTGACCTTGCCGTTGGGATGCGAATCGTTGAACTGCTTGATCAGCTTCGGAAAGTTTCCGGTGACGTCCTTGCCCTGCCAAACCTCGATATCACCCTGCTTGGTGAAATCCGCACCAGCGGCGGTTCCAGAGGCTTGCGGGCTGCCTTCCTCGCCACCGCCACCACAGGCGGTCACGGCGAGGAGGGCAACGATGGATGCACCCGCGAGGACGCGGCGTGCGGGTGGAACAGAAGTCATGAGGCCTCGCTTCGTCTAGGTCAGGCACCACGAAATCCGTGGAGCCACTTCCACTCGTCACACTAGAGGGAGATCGTCTTGCGAGCGCAACATCCCTGAGCAAACGTTAAGATTCGTTATAGATCGCGTAACACAGCCGAGACGATTTGAGAAGAGCAACTCACAAATAGAGGCCCGTTTTTCCGTCCGACAATCGCTCGGCTGCCACAGCATGCAGATCCCGCTCGCGCAGCAGCACATAATCCTTGCCGCGGACTTCTACTTCGGCCCGATCGGCGGGATCGAAGAGCACCCGGTCGTCCACCTTCACCGTACGAACATGAGCGCCGACGGCGACGACTGCGCCCCAGACAAGACGACGGCCGATCGCCACCGTGGCCGGAATCAAGATCCCCGCGCTGCTCTTCCGCTCCCCCGGCTCACCCTCGGTCGACACCAGGACCCGATCATGCAGCATTCGGATTGGCAGCGTCTCAGGATCGGACATGCCTCGGCCTCAATCAGGAACGTCGCCTCACGCGGCGTACCAGTGTCCGGATAATCAACAGAAAGGTGACGAATCCGGTCACAGCAGCGCCAATTACTGCCAGCCGGTCCGTACGAAGATCGCCGCGAGCGTTGAAGAGCTTGGACTTGGCGTTCTCGAATTCGGCGTTCACCAATTGCTTGACCTGACCGACCGACCGCTGCTTGATCCGATTGGGATGCACTTGGTCGATCAGGGTCTCGACCGACGCCGTCAGCCGGTCGCGGGTAGCTGCCAGGTCAGCCTCGATCTGCGGGCCACTTCGCTTTCGCTGCGGGATGTTGTCCGACACGCTGTGCTCCCTCATGCTGCTGATCGCCGTCATCGGTGAGACGACTCGCTCGACCGACAGCGTATTGCAGGCTTCCGACCGCTCGGGCTACCAGTGCGCCTGCGAGTCGGATTGGCGCCCGGGCCGCATTAAGGTGGCTGGTCATGGCTACCCATCTGTCTTCCGGCGACCCCGCGCCGGCTTTCACTCTCCGCGACGCGGACAGCGCAGAAGTTTCGTTGGCCGACTTTGCGGGTCAGCGCCTGATCGTCTACTTCTACCCGGCGGCGATGACCGCCGGCTGCACCACGCAGGCGGTCGACTTCACTGCCGCTGCCCATGAGCTGGCGAACGCCGGAGTTCAGGTCGTCGGTATCTCGCCGGACGAGCCTGAGCGGTTGGCACAGTTTCGAGAGCAGCAGGCGATTGGCTTCCCGCTGTTATCGGACCCCGAGAAGTCTGTGCTCAATGCGTACGGCGCCTACGGCGAGAAGCTTCTCTACGGAAAGCTCATTGAGGGCGTGATCCGTTCGACATTCGTCGTCGACGTCGATGACAAGGGACGTGGCGAAATTGCCGTCGCGCAGTACAACGTGAAGGCCACGGGCCACGTTGACAAGCTCAAGCGCGAACTGGGGCTCTGACAGACGGCGAGTCATGAGACGTGTTGGCGGCTTCCTGGCTATCGGCCTCTTGGCGACTGGTGCCTGTTCGGGCGACGAGCCGAATCCAGCACCCACTGACCTTTCAGCGCCGGACTCGGCATCAGCGGCCAGTTCGCCGGGATCACCGAGCACTTCGGGCTCCGGGACGGAGCAATCCTCCGTAGCCGCGGAATGCCTGCGCCATCGGTACCAGCTCCTCCGGTTCGTCGCCATCGGAGGAGAGCAGGCGTATGGCACTGGTGAAGGCGGTGACGTCTACGTCACGTTCACAAATCCGCCCGGAAATGACAGCAGCGTCGCTGATCAGACGTACCTGCTCGAGGGGCGTGGAAAGGATCCGATCCGGCTCACCCTGGCGGGTACCACGGGCGAGTTGACGGTGGACGGCACGACCGAGGGCACCTATGTGCTGCAGGGCACTCAGGTGACGTTCACGTCGACCATGTCCGACGGCTCAGCCACTCTGAAGGCTGGCGGGCCAACGCAGAAACTGCCCATGACCGACGTTGCCGCCATCGTCGCCCCGAAGGGCTCGGCCGCGGTGGCATGCACGGACAACGCGCTGACGCTAACCGCCCAGTCCGTCCGCTTCGAATTCGCTCGGGTCTAAGCGCGATCGCGCGAGCAGGACAACCCTGCGAGCGTCGGCGATCGCGCGAGCAGGACAACCCAGTGCCGAAGGAGGGACTCGAACCCTCACACCCGAAGGCACAGGAACCTAAATCCTGCGTGTCTGCCAATTCCACCACTCCGGCCTCAGAGTCGCGCCAATCCTACGATTGAACAAACCCGAGAGTGTCGGCAACGGAACCAGAGCCGGCGGCCGCTACGCCGACGTGACCCGTTTTCCGCACAAGGCCAGAGGCGGCGGGCCGATCGACCGATTCTCGCAACATCCGTGGCCTTGTGCGGAAAGACGCGACGCACGGAGGCGCCCCTCGCCACTCGAAAGCGGGGGGGACTGCGGAGAGCCGACTCAGGGCTGAGCTAGCCGCCGGTAACTGACAAAGCTGAAACCGTCGTAGGCCTCGCGCGTCCTCTCCTCCCACTCCTGGGGTTCGATCGGCGGGAACCTGACGTTGCCCTGCGGCTCAAGATCAACCTCAGTGATCTCCAGGGCCTCCAGGCGGTCCCACGCCGCACGATAGATCTCGCCCCCGCCGGCGACAAAGATCGTTGCCGGACCAAGATCACCAGCCAGGACGAGGGCCTGGTCCACAGACGGCACCGCGCGCACTCCGTCCCCACGCCAGATCTTGTCGCGGGTAATGACGAATGTGGTGCGGCCGGGCAACGGCCGGCCGATCGAGTCATAAGTCTTGCGTCCCATGATCAACACCTGTCCCATGGTGAGGTCTCGAAACCGCCGCCAGTCCTGCGGTATGCGCCACGGGATGTCCCGGCCGTCGCCGATGACACCGTTGCGCGCAACGGCCGCGATACCGACGATCATCGGCTCTTAGACCGCAATCGGGGCTCGAATACCCGGATGGGGATCGTAGGCCTCGAGGGAGATGTCGTCCAGCGTGAAGTCGTCGATCTCCTCGACCAGTGGATTCAAGATCAGCTTCGGCAGCGCGCGGGGCTCCCGGGTGAGCTGCAGCTTGGCCTGATCAATGTGATTGCGATACAGGTGCGCATCGCCCAGGGTGTGGACGAAGTCGCCGACGCCCAAACCGCAGATCTGGGCGATCATGTGCGTCAACAGCGCGTACGACGCGATGTTGAACGGCACGCCCAAGAAGACATCGGCCGACCTCTGGTAGAGCTGGCACGACAACCGGTTGTCGGCCACGTAGAACTGGAAGAGCACATGGCAGGGCGGCAACGCCATCTCGTCAAGATCACCGACATTCCAGGCGCTGATCAGATGGCGGCGGGAGTCAGGATTGGATTTGATGGAGGCGATCACGCGAGCCAGCTGATCGATTCCTCCACCCTCGGGAGATGGCCAAGACCGCCATTGGTAACCGTAGATCGGGCCTAAGTCACCGGCGTCGTCCGCCCACTCGTCCCAAATCGTCACGCCCTGCTCGTGCAGCCACGAGACGTTGGTACAACCTTTGATGAACCACAACAGCTCAGCGAAAATCGATCGGGTGTGCAGTTTTTTGGTGGTCAGTAGCGGAAATCCGTCGTCGAGGTGAAAACGCATCTGATAGCCGAAGCAGCTCAGCGTGCCGGTTCCCGTTCGATCACCCTTCTCGGTGCCTGACGTCAGAACGTGGTCGAGGAGTTCGAGGTAGGTCTTCAACTTAAGCGTCCTCCCGTACGCCCAGTCGGCGCAGCTCAGAGATGAGCACAGGAACGATAGCGCGGACGGCGTGGCCGCGATGGCTGATCGCATCCTTCGCCGCTGCCTGGATTTCACCGTTGGTCATGGTCTGGCCGTCGGCCACGAACAGCGGATCGTAGCCGAACCCCAGCTGGCCCGAAGGTCGGCTGGCCAGCCTCCCGGTCATTTCCCCCATCCGGACGTGCTCGGCACCGTCGGGCAGCACCAGGGCCATGGCGCAGACGAATCTGGCCGTACGCTCGACGGGCTCGACATCGAAGAGTTGGCGCAGCAGCAGCTCATTGTTGGCGTCGTCGGTGGCGTCCGGACCGGCCCAGCGGGCGGAACGTACGCCCGGCATGCCGTTGAGCACGTCGACCGCGAGCCCGGAGTCATCCGCCAGCGCAGGCATTCCGGTCGCCGAGCTGCACGCGCGGGCCTTGAGCATGGCATTGCCTTCGAAGCTACGCTCCTTCTCTCGTGGTTCCGGGTAATGCCTGACCGCTTCTAGACCCACAACCCAGATGTCAGGTGCGGCGCCGAAGACAATCCGACGAAGCTCATCAAGTTTGGCGCGGTTATGGGTGGCAAGCACCACCCGGTGGTGGATGCGCGCCGGCGTGGTCATGGGTGAAGCGCCTGCTGCTGCAGCTCGGTGAGCTGAGCGCAACCGACCGTCGCAAGGTCGAGCAGAGTGTCCAGCGTGACCCGATCGAAGGGGCTCTTCTCGGCCGTGCCCTGAAGTTCGATGAAGTCACCGGCTCCACTCATCACCACATTCATGTCCGTGTCCGCACCGGAGTCTTCGGCATAGCAGAGGTCGAGCATCGGCGTACCGGCGACGATCCCGACCGAGACCGCGGCCACCGAACCCGTGAGCGGTTCACCAGCCAGCAGATTGCGATCCCGCAACCAGGTGACCGCGTCAGCGAGGGCAACGTAAGCCCCGGTGATCGATGCCGTCCGCGTCCCACCGTCGGCCTGGAGCACGTCGCAGTCCAGGACGATGGTGTTCTCACCGAGCGCCGAATAGTCGATGATCGCTCGCAGGCTTCGCCCGATAAGCCGGCTGATCTCGTGCGTGCGACCACCGATCTTGCCCTTGACCGACTCCCGATCCGAGCGAGTGTTCGTCGCCCGAGGCAGCATGGCGTACTCGCTGGTCACCCAGCCTTCGCCAGTTCCTTTGCGCCAGCGCGGCACGCCCTCCGTGACGCTGGCCGCCACGAGCACGCGGGTGTCTCCGTACTCGACCAGCACCGAGCCTTCAGCCTGAACCAGCCAGCCGCGGGTGAACCGAATCTCCCGAAGTTGATCGTTGCCGCGACCGTCACCCCTCATTGCTTCACCCTATTTCGGAGCCCGGCCCAGGCCGGCATCGTCAAGCGCTTCCGCCCGTCGCGACGGATCCCCGATCGACCAGGTCGCACCGGGAGTTGCGAGCGCAATAGGACCGGCGTAGTGCGGTAAGGCCTCAGCCTTGACCTGGTCGTGATCGTGCCAGGGCGGGATGTGCGTCAGCACCAGCGCGCCGACGGCGGCGCGCGAGGCGGACTCGGCGGCTTGCCGCCCGGTCAGGTGGACCCCGCGTGCGTTCCGCCCCTCAAGAAATGCTGCTTCAGCGACCAGCAGGTCGACCCCGCTGGCCAACTCGGTCAGAGCATCAGACGGGCCGGTGTCCCCGGAATAGACCAGCGAACCACCTGCGCCACTCGTCTCCTCGACGCGAATCGCGTACGCCCTGACGGGGTGATCTACTTCGGCGGTACGGACCAGGAATGGGCCAATCTGTTGGCTTTCGGCCCAATCGCGGTAATGGAAGTGCTCCGATATCGCTCTCGCCGTCTCCCCTCCGCCATCAGGCTGCAAGACCTCGTACGCGCGCCCGATCCGCTCCCGGGTGCCAGGCGGTCCGTACACGGGTTGGGCCGGCCACGGCGCCGTCGGTGAGTAGCGTGCCGCAATGAAGTAGGCGCAGAGATCGAAGCAGTGGTCCGGATGCAGGTGGCTGAAACCAAAAGCGTCCACCCGCGACGGATCGAGATACTTGTAGAGAGCACCGAAAGCGCCGGGACCAAGATCGAGAACGAGCGTGAATGTGCGGTGCTCGTACGGTGCCTGGACCAGATACGAGGACGCCGGTGAGTCGGGGCCGGAGACCGATCCACTGCTGCCGACAACGGTGAACTTCACAGGCCCGCCTCAGACGAACTGCTCGACGTCGACGACCAAGTCCCCCATCAGGCGTCGCCCGATGCCTTCGAAGGATTGGGGGCTCCCTGTCGTCAGGAACCGATGGCTGGGATGACGCGGCCGGTCATGAGCCAGTCCGAGTCGAGTCAGAGTCGCGTACGCGTCCTTGGCGCACTCCTCGGCGCTGGATACCAGGCTGACGGAATCACCAAGCACATAAGAGATCACGCCAGTGAGCAGAGGGTAATGCGTGCAACCCAAGATCAGAGTGTCGATGCCGGCGGCCCAGAGCGGATCCAGGTAAGTGCGCGCGCAGGTCAAAAGCTCGGGGCCGCCCGTGATGCCGGCCTCGACGAAGCCGACGAAGCGGGGGCAGGCGACAGTGTGTAGCTTCACCTGCGGAGCGGCAGCGAAGGCGTCGTCGTACGCCTGGGAGTTGGCGGTCGCCTCGGTACAGATCACGCCCACTCGGCCCGACCGCGTAGCGGCCACCGCTCGGCGGGCAGCCGGCAAGATCACCTCGACGACCGGCACGGCGTACCGCTCCCGAGCATCACGCAGGACCGCCGCGCTAGCAGAGTTGCAGGCGATCACCAGGATCTTCACGCCTTGGTCGACAAGATGATCAAGACACTCCAGCGCATACTCGCGAACACTGGCGATCGGCTGCTCGCCGTACGGCGAACGGGCGGTATCCCCCAGATAAACGATGTCTTCATGAGGCAGCTGATCAATGACCGCGCGGGCCACGGTAAGTCCACCGAATCCCGAATCGAAGATGCCGATCGGCGCTTCGGTGTCGGCCGTCACGGGTGGTCAGCCTACGCGAGCCGGTAGCGTGGCGACGACGAGGCGCCACGGAAGCCATCGACGAGGATTCAGGAGGCAATAGATGACCCTCGACTTGGACGCTCCGGCCGCCGACATGGCGCGTATCGCAGCCGGGATCAGCGACGACCAACTGGACGATCCAACTCCGTGTCCGGGCATCGACGTGCGCGGCATGCTCGCCCACGTCCTGGGGCTGAGCGTCAGCTTCCGCGATGCCGCCCACAAGGTAGAAGGACCGACCACCTCCACGCCGCCCGGGCCCGCCAGGCTGCCCCAAGACTGGCGGGACGAGTTGCCGCATCGTCTCATCGAGGTGGTGGCGGCGTGGCGTGAGCCGAGTGCGTGGGACGGCGAAGCAACGGTGGGTGGCGTCACTTCACCGGCCGCCCAGACGGCCGCCTTCGGTAACAACGAGCTGGTTGTTCACGGCTGGGACCTTGCCGTGTCGACGGGCCAGCCTTACTCCCCGGCCGAGCCGAACCTGCTGGCCTCCTACCAGCTGGCGTCGTCGATTCCGGACGACCCGCAGGCGCGCCGCGGTCTGTTCGGGCCGAGGGTCGCGGTTCCGGACGACGCGTCTCTGCTGGAACGCACGCTGGCTGCCGCGGGCCGAGACCCACGCTGGCGGCCGGCCTAGGCCCAGACCTGGGAATCGAGGAACTGTTCGCTGCTGTCCAGGTCACCGGTATAGGCACCGGTGGAGAGATATTTCCAGCCGCCGTCGGCAATGACCAACACGATGTCCGCGAACTCGCCGGCCCTTATCGCACGAGACGCCTGAGCCAGACCGGCGTGCACGACAGCGCCGGTGGAAAGCCCGGCGAAGATGCCTTCGCGATCCAGCAACTCCCGAACCCGGCGAACCGAGTCCCGGGAGCCGACCGAGAATCGGGCGCTCACAAGGGAGGCGTCGTAGAGCTCGGGAACAAAGCCTTCGTCCAGATTGCGCAGCCCGTAGACGAGTTCGCCGTAGCGTGGTTCGGCGGCGATGATCTTGACGTCAGGCTTCTTGTCGGCAAAGAACCTGCCAACCCCCATCAAAGTGCCGGTTGTGCCGAGCCCGGCGACGACATGGGTGACCTCGGGAAGATCCTCGAGAATTTCGGGCGCCGTGGTCAGATAGTGCGCCTCGGCGTTGGCCGGATTTCCGTACTGGTAGAGCATCACCCAGTCCGGATGCTCCGCGGCAAGTTCTTTGGCGACCCGCACCGCCTCGTTGGAGCCACCGACAGCCGGGGAGGAAACAATTTCAGCTCCCCACATGGTGAGCAGCTCCTTGCGCTCCGGGGACGTGTTCTCCGGCATCACGCAGATCAGCCGGTAGCCCGCCAACTTCGCAGCCATGGCCAGCGAGATGCCGGTGTTGCCGCTCGTCGGTTCCAGGATCGTCGCACCCGGTCGAAGGGTGCCGTCGAGTTCAGCCGTGCGGATCATGTTCAGGGCCGCCCGGTCCTTGATGGAGCCGGTCGGATTGCGATCCTCCAGCTTGGCCCACAGCCTTACCGACGGACTGGGCGACAGCCGAGGCAATCCGACTAGCGGCGTGTGGCCGACCGAATCGGCCAATGAGTGGTATCGCGCCATTCGAGGTCCCGCTTACCCGCCGGCGACCGCAGGCAGGACAACGACGACGTCGCCATCAGCGGTGGGGGCTTGGAGCCCGCCGGCGAAGCGTACATCTTCGTCGTTGACGTAGACATTGACGAACCGTCGCAGCCCGTGCTCCTCGACGAGTCGCTCCTTCAGACCGGGATGACGGGCCTCGATATCGTCGATCACCTGAAGCAAGGTGGCGCCGTCGCCGTGGACGGCTTTCGCTCCGCCGGTGAAGGTGCGCAGGATCGTGGGAATCCTTACCTCTATCGACATCGGGTCCTTCTTCTCGTTCCGCGAGTTCACGTCTCGATCAACGTGCCGCGCCCGAGGTGCTATTCCGTGATCTCGATCTCTTCCTCGGTCACAACCCCGTCCAGTATCCGGTACGAGCGAAGTTCGACCGGTCCGTCTTGGTTGCCGGACTCGGCCGTGGACACCAGCACATAGTGAGCCTGCGGCTCCGCCGCCAGCGAGATGTCAGTACGGGAGGGGTAGGCCCCGGTGGCGGTGTGGGAGTGGTAGACCACGACGATCTCTTCGTCGTTCGCATCCATCTCCTGATAGAGCCGAAATTGCTCGCCGGGGTCGAAGCGGAAGAACGTTGGCGAGCGATCCGCGTTGATCATCTGGACGAGTCGGGTGGGCTGGTCCGAACCCGCGGCCCCGATGATCACGCCGCAGGCCTCGTCGGGATGGTCGGCGCGAGCATGAGCGATCATGGCATCGACATGGCCGCGGGCGATCTTGAGCACGGCGGTCAGGCTAGTCGGCTTCCTCCGGCACGCTGGACAGATCGGAGTCTGAGACCCCGGTGTCGGTGATTCCGAGCCGCTCTACTAACACCAAGAAGGCCTCGGCGAACGGATGCCCTTCGACCGCAGCAGCGATCGCCGGCCAGTCGAGCTGTTCACGCACAGCGCGGACAGGGGGTAGCAGCAAGGCGAAGTCGGCATAGTGCTCAGACAACGACAGCAGCTTGGCGATCATGATCGGAGTCGGCGGCAGCACCGGAATCCGGACGCCCAGGATTTCCCTCTCCGTCGCCGTGTCGATCAACTCACGCTCGACCGGCACCCCGGCCAGGCGATGCAACACGTCCACCAAATCATCGTCCAGGTATGCCTTGAACAGCCAATCCTCTGGCGGACGCTCGATTTGGAAGCCGGCGGCGGAGAGGGAATCCACCGCTGCCTGTACATCGCCCTCAGGCACGACCATGTCGACGTCGTGAACTGGCTCTGGTGCACCGCTGGCCCATAAGGCATAGCCGCCGCCGAGAGCAAAGGGCACGCCGTCGGCCTTCAGGGCTGACGCCGACTGCTTGAGCGCCGACCGCAGCCCGGTGTCCTCGGCAGTCGAGCTATCCACCGAGTTATTCATGCTGATGATGAGTACCTTCTTTCCATGCGCGTCGCCTCGTTCAACATCTTGCATGGCCGCGCGCTCAGCGACCAACGGGTGGATCTCGATCGTCTCGCGGAGGCGATCGGCTTGCTAGATCCGGACATCCTTGCGCTGCAGGAGGTCGACCGGCTGCAGCCACGATCTCACGGAGCTGATCTCACCGCCGTTGCGGCCGAAGCGATGGGAGCAGTCTCCCATCGCTTCGTGGCTGCCCTATCGGGCACCCCGGGTGCTACCTGGATGGCAGCGACGGAGGACGACGTGCCGGGCGTTGCCTCATACGGGATCGCCTTGCTGTCACGATTTCCGGCCCGAAGCTGGCAGGTGCTGCGGCTGCCGCAGATCCGACGCCGGTTCCCCATGTGGTTACCTGGCCCGCGCAAGATCATGGTGGTCCAAGAGGAGCCACGAGCAGTCGTGATCGGCGACCTGGAAACCCCCGGAGGACCGCTCGTCGTCGCCAATACGCACCTCTCGTTCGTGCCCGGCTGGGGCCGGTTGCAGCTGCGGCGCATCTGTCGGGATCTTGCTGCCGTACCGGGCCCGGTCCTGCTGATGGGCGACATGAATATGACCCATCCCAAACCTGCGCGGCTAACGGGCTACCGCTCACTGGCGGTGTGCCCAACGTTTCCGGCCGCTGCGCCGAATCGGCAGCTCGACCACATCCTGCTGCGGGGTGATTTTGGCCGCGTGGTCGCGAGCAGCGCGCCGGAAATGCCGCTCTCCGATCACCGGGCGCTCGTCGTCGAGATCGCTGAATCGAAGGAGGAATCGCGTGCTTGAGACCGACCACTACGTGCGCTTCGAGAGGGTCAGTTCCGTCGGCGAGACCGATCGCGGCCTGCTCGCCGAACTGCATGACGAGCAGTTGCGCATCGATCTCATTCGCGATGATCTGGTCCGGTTCAAGATCAGCCGAGCACGGACCTTCGACGAGTCACCCACCTTTGCTGTGTGCGCTGATCCACTGCAGACGCCGGTGAAGTTCCGCGTTGAGCGCGATGCGGAGCGCGTGCGACTGCGCACGTCCGCCATGGTGGTCAGCTTGTGGCTACACCCCTTCCGGCTCGACGTGCACCGTCTCGACGGCTCGGTGGTGATCGAGACTGCAGTTGATCAGGACGGCCAGTACTGGCCCTATGCGACGCTCAACGACGCGTTCACCCTGCGTCGGCGGTGCCGACATGAAGACGCAATCTTCGGGCTAGGCGAGAAGACCGGTCGGCAGAACCGCAAGGGCCGCGACTTCGTCATGTACAACGCCGACGTCCTGAATCCGGATGCGGCTGCCGAGTTCATCGCCGGCAAGGCAGCCGACGATCCGCGGGGAGACCCGACCAGCGTCGAGTATGACCCCTACTACGTGAGCATCCCGTTCTTCTACCACCAGGACTATCCCGATGGCCGAATGGCCGCATCCTTCGTGGACAACGGGTATCGGGGCAGCTATGAGTTCTCGCAATCCAGCGAGTACCGGATCAGCTTCCGCGGCGGCCAGTACACCGAGTACATCTTCGCCGGCCCACACATGCCGGATATTCTGAACGCCTACACCTGGTTGACCGGGCGGATCGCCGCACCACCGCTGTGGTCTCTCGGGTACCACCAATGCCGGTGGTTCCACTACACGCAGCAGGCCGTCGAGGCGCTCGCGGAGCAGCACCGGCAGCACCAGATCCCGTGCGACGGCTTGTGGCTGGACATTGAATACATGGATGGCTATCGAGTCTTCACCTGGAATCCCGACCTGTTTCCCGATCCCCCGGCGATGCTCAAACGCCTCAAGGAACAGGGCTTCCGGGTGATCACGATCATCGATCCCGGCGTCAAGTACGACCCTGGCTACGAGGTCTTCGACTCCGGCGTGGAGCGCGACGTCTTCTGCCGTACCGAAGGTGGCGACGTCTACATCGGACAAGTCTGGCCGGGCAACACCGCCTTCCCCGACTTCGCCACCGAGGAGGCACGCGAATGGTGGGGTGATCTGAACGCGGCGCACGTCGAGTCGGGACTGGCCGGGATCTGGAACGACATGAACGAGCCAGCCACGGGCAAGATCCCACCGACCCGAATGCTGTTCGGGCGTGGCCAGTATTCGCACGAGCACTACCGCAATCAGTACGCGCTGCTGATGGCGATGGCGACCACGGCCGGGCTGCGGAAGCAGATGCCGGAGCTGCGGACTTTCGTCCTGTCACGGGCAGGGTTCGCGGGCATCCAACGCTATGCGGCGAACTGGATGGGGGACAACCAGTCACGTTGGGATCACTTGTGGCTGAGCATTCCGATGGGTAACGGCTTCGGGATCTCGGGACAGGCGTTCGTGGGCGCCGATATCGGCGGCTTCCAGGGCAACGCCAACGCTGAGCTGTTCCTACGCTGGATGCAGTACGGAGTCCTGACCCCGTTCTGCCGCAACCACTCCGAGATCGGCAACGTCGATCAGTACGCCTGGGCCTGGGGCGATGTGATTGAGGGTTATGTCCGGAGCGCGATCAGCCTTCGCTACCGGCTGCTGCCCTACCTGTACGCCTGCTTCTTGTCGGCGGCAGAAACCGGGGCCCCGGTACAGCGACCGATGATCTTCGACCACCAGTACGACGCCACGCTTCGTGATCTCGATGATCAATACCTACTGGGTCCAGATCTGCTGGTCGCACCCGTGACGGAGGTGGGAATGACGGGTCGCCAGGTGTATCTACCGGCTGGAGACTGGTACGACTGGCACTCCAGCGAGCTCTTCGGCGGGAATCAGTTCCTTCTCGCCCCCACGCCGATGGACCACATTCCGGTGTACGCGCGCGCGGGTGCGGTGATCCCGATGTGGCCCGAAGCGCCGTCATCAACCGACGGCTACCACCCCAGGGTTATCGAGCTCCATGTGTTCGTACCGACGGCCGATGGGCGCCACACCTCGATGCTGCAGGAGGACGACGGGCTCACGTTCGCCGCCGTGGATGGAGCGTGCTACCGGACGACGTTCGAGGTCCAGCGAGCGGAGGACCACATCGAGGTGCGGGCTTTCGTCAGCGGGCAAGGCTATCCGGAGTTCAACCGCGAGCGATTCACTGTGGTCCTCCATGGTGCGGGCCCAGCCACTATTCGGGTGGACGGGGTGGACGTCAGGCGAGAGGCCGGCCGATTCGTCTTGCCGAACAGCGGCACTCCGTTCAGCCTCGAGTTTGCGACCTAGTGCCAGCCCGTGACGATTTCTTGAGCCTCAATCAGCTCTTATCGGGGAACGAGTGATGCTCGTGCGTAACGACCCAGCGCCCAGCCTCCTTGCGGAGACCGATCGAAAGACGGAGCCGATTCGTAGGGTCGTTGGCCAGTTCCTCGCAAGACCCGCAGCGCAGCAAGCCGTACGCGAATGCCACGTCCTTCCCCGCCGTGACGTCCAGCGAGACGATCTCGAAGCAGGCGCCCTCCCTCTGCCAGACGAAGAACGGCGGCCATGTCTCCCGATACGCCTGGATTCCCCTCACCCCATCCTCGGGCGGTGGCACGTCGAACATCACGATGTCGTCGGCGTGGTCGGCGAGCACCGCCTCCAGGTCACCCTCATGCACCGCGAGCGCCCACCGCTCGATCAACCCGCGGATCTGTGCCTCGTCGTTTGTCATCCTCTTGCCGTCCCTTCAAAGTGATGCATACCCAAACAGCCTGTCGGGGTAGACCCGTCCCGCACGTCCAAGTGATCGGGCGATGCCATACCGAAAGCCACCAATAGGTTGGAGGAGTGCTGGATCTGATCGACGTGGTTGTCGAGACACCGCGGAGCAGTCGCAACGTTTACGAGGTCGACGATCAAGGCAACGTTCGCTTCGACCGCCGCCTGCCCGGTTCCTTCGCATTTCCCGCCGACTACGGCTACATCGTCGGCGCGACCGGTTCGGACGGTGAGCCCTTGGACGCCCTTGTCCTGATGCCGGAAGCGACTTACCCAGGAGTACGAGTTCGAGCCCGAGTCGTCGGCGTCTTCTGGATCATGACCGCTCACGGACGTGAGGCGAAGTTGGTCTGCGTTCCCGCTGGCGATCCGGCTTACCGCGAGGTTGCCGAACTGGCTCAGCTGCCTGAGCACCAGCTGCAAGAGATCGCTCACTTCTTCGATATCTACCGCGATCTCGATCCGGGCAAGGAGGTGCGGTCGGATGGTCGAGATGGCGCTGCCGTCGCAATCGAAGTGCTGAATCAGAGCCGATGAGCCTGCCCGTCACCACCCTGTACATGCTCATGTCGTTGGACGGCAAGATCTCCACCGGCGCGTCGGACGAGCGAGACTTCGACAAAGATCTCCCGCGCGTCACCGGCGTGGCCGAGGGACTAGGACAGTACTACCAACTCGAAGAAGGAACCGGCCCCTTCTCGCTCAATACCGGACGGGTCCTGGCCAAAGTGGGCTGGAACGACATCAAGATCAACATCGAGCGACTTCCGGTCTCCTTCGTGGTGGTCGACAATCGGCGACTCACGGCTCGTGGAGTGAGCAACCTCCTCGAAAGGACCGAGCAGCTGATCGTCGTCACGTCGAACGTGCGGCACCCGGCCCTTCGGGTCGAGGACCCAAGGTTGAACGTCCTGGTCGCTGACGCTCCGCTTGACTTCAACCGCATCTTCAGCCAACTGGCCGACCGGGGAATTCAGGAGCTGACGGTGCAGTCCGGCGGCAGCTTGAATTCGACGCTCGTGCGATCAGGCCTCATTCATTACATCTCTGTCGTGGTGGCGCCGGTGCTGGTCGGCGGCAGATCCACCCCCACTCTGGTCGATGGTGATCCCCTGCACAGCGACGGCGACCTCGCGTTGCTTCGGCCGCTAGAGCTGCTGAGCGCTCGCCCTCTTGACGGCTCCTACCTTCATCTCCGTTACGCCGTTAAGACCAGCCGCAAGCTCTGAAATCGGGAGATGGACAGCCCACAGTGCGCGTCCATCCGGTGCCAGACCGACGGTCGCAGTTCTCACCCGGTGCTCTGGCCGAGGATCTGGGCGCGATTGGAGGCGGGCCGGACTCCATGCTCGTCAGTCACTCCGTACGATTCTGCGACCTCTGCCGCCACGAGCCAGCGACCCGTCAACTCGAAGACGCTGGCATCGCCCGCCAGCGCGGCCACGGCGCGACCGACGAACAGCGGCGTTTCCCGGTTGGCCTCGTTCTCGAAGTACTGGATGTTGGCGATCACACTTTCGGTCAGGACAAGTCCTGGATACAGCGAGATTGAGCTGATCTTGTACGGCCGCAGGTCCTCTGCCATGTCACGAGCGAGCCGGTCGATGGCGGCATGCGCCACACCGTAGGGAACTGGCGGCACAAACACCTGACCGGCGAACGAGGACACGCTCACGATCAGACCCGGACCCGAGTTGATCATCAGGGACGCCGCCAGGGCCGAGGTCACGTAGTGCGCTCGAACGCCGATGCGGTGCATCGAGTCCCACAAGGACAGCGGCTGCTCCCAGAATGGTCCCGGATTGAAGTCGGATCCATCGGTGAACCGCTCGTAGCCGCCCCACACGCTGTTGACCAGTACGTCCAGGCGGCCCTGCTCGTTCGAGATCCGATCGACTACTCCAGCAATCTGATCATCGTCGCCGGCATCCATCGGCGCGGCGATCCCAGCACCGCCCAGCGCAGTGACCTGCTGTGCCGTGTTGTGGACCGTACCGGGCAGTCCAGAGGGCGCCGATCCCTCCACGGTCGTCCGGCCAGTGACATAGACAGTTGCTCCTGCTTCCCCGAGTCCGCAGGCGATCCCCCGCCCCACGCCACGACTGGCGCCGGTGACCAGCGCGACTCTTCCCGCTAGCGGCCGTCCGTCCATGTTCGGAAGCTAACATCGGCCGCCGACAGCGAGACCCGAGAGCGTCGCCGGACCCCGCCAGGCCTAGATCTCCACCCCGAGCCGACGGCACACGGAAGCGGTATCGGCGCGGTGGCGTGGCGTGCTGACCGGGTACTCGAGGCACCACAGCAGCTGATAGACCAGCGCACGGTCGGAGCGTCCCTCTGCTGCTGGCGCCGCCGCCTCATAGACCTCCCAGAAGCCGGCTCCGGTCATGTTGTCCCAGAAGCTCATCCGGGCGATGTCGGACTCCGGAGGCCCAGCCCACACCTTGTCCCAGTCGAGCACCGCGGCGAGTTGCCACCCCGCGCCTCCGGGTCGAAAGATGAGGTTCGTGTGCTGCAGGTCGTCGTGGCACAGAGTTGAGCGCATCTGGTCGGCGAACAGGCTCGCCCTGCGGTCGAGGACGTCCAAGAAGGTCGCACGCCGGCCAGGATCTGCGACCCGAAGCTGAGCTCGGCGGCGCAGCCCAGCGAGGAGATCGTCTCCCGCCGGTTGGCCAGCAGCGTTCAGCTCACCAAAGGAAGGGAACCGGAGCGACTGCATCGCCAGCACGGCCGTCGCGATCTGCCGATGCGCAGCCCGAACCTGCTCCGGCGCCAGCTGCGGACATAGCCGGCGCCACACGACGCCGGCGACATGCTCCTGCAACAGGTAGCTCCAGGGGCCGCCCCGGTACGACGTGTCCACCGCCAGCACGGTGGGCACCGGAACGCCCGCGGCTCGAGCGAGAGACACGGCGGTGGCTGTCCGCTGAAGGTCGACCCCAGGGAGTGTGTTCGGACCCGCCACCTTGAGCACAAGGCGGCGCGGAGGTCGGGATAGCGTCAATCGAAGCACCGACTGATCCCGGCCGGCCTGCAACAGTTCCACGTGGGTGACAGAGTTCTGCGAGCCGAGCACGGCCTGGACCTGCGTGCGAGCGAAGTCCTCGAGATCGGAGTCGATCATCCCGACCGGGATCCTCCAGGTGCGAGGAACGCCGGAGTAGTGGCGGACGACATGCTGGACCGGTGATGAGCGCTCAATCTGTGTTGGCGCACGTGGACCTGTTCACCAGCGCCGGCGCAGACCCGTGGGTAGACGGCGGCTGGGGCATCGACGCTCTGCTGGGTGAGCAGACCCGGATCCATAGCGACCTGGACCTGGTGATCGCCCGCGAGCAGGTCGGTGTAGTTCGAAACGTCCTCGAACAACGTGGGTTTGCGGTGATCCGGAGCTGGTTGCCGACGGCGCTGGCCTTTGCGCATCCCGACGGTCGCGAGGTTGACCTGCACCCGGTGGCACTCACCCCGGACGGAGGTGGGGACCAGGACCTCGGTCAAGGCCGGACATTCCATTACGGGCCTCCCGCCTCTGGCCAGATCGGTGGCCGGTTGGTCAGATGCGTCAATGCAGAGTCGCAACTACGTGCGCACGTCGGTTACCAACCCTCCGACAAGGATCGCGCTGACATAGCTGCGCTGGCACGTCGTTACCACCTCCCGTTACCTGTCGGCTACGTCGAATCTGAGCAAGATTGAGCGATTTGTTCGGAAGCAGCATTTGGCATCCCTTCCGTCAGCAGGCACTAACGCTCTCCGTCAATCAGCTGGGTCAACCGCTCGGTCGAGATGCAGGAGACGAGACAGCGTTCCTTGGCGTCTGCCAACAACGCTGCTGTCCAACCGGTGAAGCCGCCGTCTCCCAGCTCGATCTCGGCGGTGTCATGATCGGCCATGATCTTGAATGCGGCTGACCGGTAGTAGCCGATACCTTGGGTGCGCTCTGGCGCGTCGGCCAGCCGAACTCCGGCGAGTGCCGGCCGTACGGTGTCGTCCACCCGCTCTCGTGCCGGCACATCGTCGATGAGTGTGAGGTCGATCCGGCCGACCTGTGCGCCGAGCAGCGCTACGATCACCTCGGCCCAGAACCGCAGATGCAGCACCAGCAGCTCGGCCTCAGTGCGTCCCGCCCCCGAGTCCCGGGCGCTGGAAACAAGCGTGAAGAGCTCGAAATGGGCGGCGGCCTCGGGCGCATCGAACCGCTGGTTTCGCAACGCCCGGTGGCACGCCGCGAGGTGGACGGCACCGGCTCGACCACGCCGCCGGGCGGCGGCCTCCAGCGCCAGGACATTGGTCGGGTCGCTGACGACCTCGCTCGACCGCACGGTGCTCAGCACCCGGTTCTGGTCGGCCGCACCGACCGCGGCACAGGTGCCCAGCGGGGTGACCGGGGACAAGGCCAATCCGTCGAAGTCCGCTGGGAGCATGCGCCACAGATGTGCGACGGTGGGAGCTAACCGCCGAGGATCAATGCCCGATGGCCGAACGAACCGGTCCTGCTGCCAGCGTTCGCGTAGCCGCGGGAGATCCACCTGGTGCGCCCGCGTCCTCGCCAAGTTCAGGAGCAGCATCTGCAGGTCGGTCGGCGCGAGCTCATTCTCCAGGACGGCCCTCGCACCAGCCGGTAGCCGGGCCCAGACCCGCTCGACGGCGGGCGCACCAGCGCGCCGGCGGTCGCTCATCCTGTGACCCTAGAGGACCATGCAGGCGTCTTTGACATCAGTCAAAAGGTCAGTCGCTCTGGTGATCGCGGCCAACAGCTCGTTGGGCTCAGCACCGAGATGGGCAAGGACGTTGTTGGCCCTGCGTACGAAGTCAGCCGGTGCCTGAGGCAGACGCCCAGCGGAGGCCACGGCGCCCTTCTCGTTGATGAGCCAGCGTCTGGCACGCCCATGGAGCGCGTACGCGCACAGCCCGACGACGCGAAACAGACAACCCGCCACGTAGACGGTGTCGCCGCGAGATGCCGCCTTCGGCAGTGCATCCAGGATGAAGCCGGCCTCCCAAAGCCTGGCGATCAAGGCATCGCCGAGCGCGGTGGGATAGGTCGCGACCTGCTGCTTCAGCGCTGACAGCTCCCCGGACGGGTCAGCGAGCACCATCCCCAGGGCGACCTCACCGGCGTAGCTGGTCTCCAACACGCCCATCGGATGCCCGACCTGGAAGTGGAACTCCACGCGGCCAGCAAGGGCGTTCTGGCAAGAGAGGTGCACCCGACGGAGGTCCCGGTACAACCAGTCCACCGCTGTGTCGGCAATCGTCAGCCAGCCGCCTCCGTCGACCCACGCACCCCACGCGCCCGGCTCCGTGACCTCGGCGAGCGGGCCCGCCACCTCTCGGGCCAGGTTTCTGAGTCCGGCGACGTCGAGCGGAGGTCGGTAGTACAAGCCGAGATCGACATCGGAGTCCGCAGTGTGCTCCCCGCGGGCTCGGCTACCTCCAAGCATCACTCCGGTGATCCCGCGGACGGCGACCAATCGCTCGGACAGCCGGAGGAGTTGATCCTCTATCAGCACCTGGCGATCGTCACTCAGCCAGTGAGACCGGCCGTCGAGTCGAGCAGCTGCAAGAGCTCATGCGCGGCCAGCTCGATCTTCTTGTGCCGCCATTCCGCAGCACGATAGACACAGGCGATGAGGCCTGTCCTATGAACGCGGCGCAAATCGCCGTAGACAAAGGCGTAACGAGCCTTGGTCTCGTCGTTCGCGCCCTCGGTGAGGCCCAGATGCCAGGCGCCATACTCATCCCACGAGTGCTTCGCCAAGAAGCCGTTTTCGGCCTCGGCCTTCGGCTGGGCGTTCCCCCAATCGCTGTCCAGCACGTATTGCTTCGCCTCGATCAGCGCCCGGCACTTGGCCACGCCAGCCGGGTTCACCGTGTACTTCGCCATCCCCCACCTTCGTTCGAACTATCTACAGCGCCGAGATCAGCGTCTCCTCGGCGAAACCGAGCCAGTCGTAGACACTGACCATGAAGCTGCGCGGGTCGTCATCCGGCAGATCGGACAGCGCGTCGGCCGCCTCGGCGTCGGCGATATTGAGCCGAGTGGCGACAGCGAGCCGGACACTGGTCAGCGTCCGCAGCCACGCCTCCGTCTCCTCGGCGGGAATGCGCAACGGATGTTCGCCCTGCTCAGTTTCGGCGAGCCGGCGCAGCACGGTCATGGCGTCGGTGATCTTCTTTCCCCGAAGCCCTCGCTCGGTGAACCGCCGAAAATCGGACGCGGCCGCTGCGTCGTGGGGATAGGCGTTGGGAAACAGCCGTTTGAGCACGGGGTCGCTCGGCTCCTCCGGCTGATCCGGATCGACCTCCAGCTCGCGAACGAGCTCGCTGAAATTGTCCGGACCAGCATCGGAGGCATACTTCTCCGGCTCGCCGTCGGACACCAGCTCGACCAGCTGATTGATCAACGACGACAGCAACTCGACCTCGTAGCCGCTGAGCTCCGTCGTGATGAGCCCGCGCCGGCGGCTGAACTTCTTCACGACCGGATCTTCACAGTTCGTCGGCCTTGTCGAGAGTCGCCCACAATCCGTACTCCTGCATGGCGGTGACGTCGCGTTCCATCTCCTCGCGGGTTCCGCTGGAGACCATCGCCTTGCCCTCGGTGTGCACCTGCATCATCAGCTTGTGCGCCTTTGTCTTGGAGTAGCCGAAGTAGGCCTGGAAGACATGGGTGACGTAGGACATCAGATTGACCGGATCGTCCCAGACGATGGTGACCCAGGGAGTCTGCGGGACGGTAACTTCCGCAGGCCGCTCCGCTACGGCGGTCCCACCCGCCGGGACCACCCCGACACCCTCCGACTCAGCCATGGAGACCATTCTGGCCCTGCCCTAGGGTGACGCGTGTGAGCGGCACCGGTTCCACTCCGACATCGCCTTCAATGTGGGGGCCTCGCGAGGTGCCAACGACAGCGTTGCTCACCGACCACTACGAATTGACGATGCTTCGGGCGGCTCGCGAGGCCGGCACGGCGGAGCGGCGGTGCGTTTTCGAGATGTTCGCTCGAAGGCTGCCAGAAGGTCGGCGGTACGGCGTCGTCGCCGGGGTAGGCCGTGCGCTGCGGGCCTTACGCCAATTCCGCTTCGATGAGGAGGCGATCCAATTCCTCTGCGATCGACGCATCGTCGACTCGGCGGACGCCGATTGGCTGGCCGATTATCGCTTCCGGGGTGACATCTGGGGGTACCCGGAGGGCGAGCTCTACTTTCCCGGCTCGCCCGTGCTGATTGTCGAGAGCACCTTTGCCGAGGGTGTGGTGTTGGAGACCCTGCTGCTCAGCATCTACAACTACGACTCGGCCATTGCCTCCGCCGGCTCTCGGATGACGGCGATGGCGGGAGACCGCCCCTGCATCGAGATGGGCTCCCGGCGCACGCAGGAACTGGCCGCGGTGGCGGCGGCGCGCGCCGCTTACATCGTCGGCTTCTCGAGCACCTCGAATCTCGAGGCCGGTCGCCGCTACGGGGTGCCCACCAGAGGCACGTCCGCGCACGCGTTCACCCTGCTGCACGGCACTGAACGGGAGGCCTTCCGCGCGCAGATCATGGCGCTCGGCGAGGACACCACCCTCCTTGTCGACACCTACGATGTGTTCGCGGCGGTACGGACGGGAGTGGAGCTGACTGGTGGCCGGCTGGGCGCCGTCCGGCTGGACTCGGGAGATCTCGGCCTCCTGGCGGTCCAGGTGCGGGAACTGCTCGATTCGCTAGGCGCGACAGATACCAAGATCATCGTCACCAGCGACCTGGATGAGTACACCATCGCCGCGCTGGCCGCCGCACCGGTGGACGGATACGGCGTCGGAACGGCGCTGGTGACCGGCAGCGGCCACCCCACCTGCGGATTCGTCTACAAGCTCGTGGCGCGTGCCGAATCCGATGTCGCCGACGCTCCGCTCGTCCCTGTAGCCAAGAAGAGTGCCGACAAGATTTCGATCGGCGGCCGAAAGCAGGGGGTGCGTCGGACCTCCAGTGAGGGTGTCGCCGAAGCTGAGCTCGTCGGTAGCGATGTCCGTTCAGACGGTGACAGGAATGGTCGGAACTTGCTCACACAGCTTGTCAGGAACGGCGAGGTCGTCGGAGAGGAACCACTCCAAGCGGCCCGCGACCGCCATCAGCGGGTACGCGCCGAGTTGCCGCCCGAGGCGCTGAAGATGTCCAAAGGTGAACCTGTGATTCAGACCGTATACCTCAACAACGGGTGATGGACTTGGCCTAGGCCGGATCGCCCGCGGCGGCCGAGCAGAGGCTTTCCCATGCCGTGCGACTGACGCCGCATCGAGATCCGCACATCTTGACGTATCGCCGGGCGATGACCGTCCTCTCTCCTCATGACCTCGCGCAGCAACGCGAGCACAAACGCAAAGGAGAGCACCGAGATGTTCGGGGTGAATCAAGGCCAGGCGGCTCAATGAACAGCGTTGGCGTGCTGGCCGGTTCGGTGTCGACGGCACTGTTCATCGGCAGCGCGCTCCCGATGCTGTACAAGGCGGCCCGCACCAAGGACCTCGGCAGTTACAGCCTCGGCAATATCGTCTTGGTGAACGTTGGCAACGCGGTCTATGCCCTCTACGTCTTCAGCCTGCCGGCCGGACCGATCTGGGCCATGCACACCTTCTATCTTGTGAGCACCGCGCTCATGCTCTTCTGGTACCTGCGCTATGAACTCAGCAAGCGCCGCGAGCGGTCGCCGGTAGTTGATCAAGCAGACGCTTCGGGGCCACCTGCCGATAGGCGTCCAGCACGATGGCCTCGAGCTCCCGCTGTGTCACGTCGAGCAGCTGCACCCCCAGCCAGCCGCGATGGCCGACGTACGGAGGACGGAAGAAACGATCGGGCTCGGCCTCGACCATCTCCACCTGGACATCGTCGGGCGCCGCGCACCAGATCGCCAGCCGGCCATCCTGGTGATGATCATCGAGGAACATCACGAAGCATCGTTTGCCTGCAATGAAGAACGCCGGACCACCGTGGCTGACCCGCTCCGACGTCTCAGGCCAGCGCAGCGCCGCCGTTCTGACCATTTCCAGCGCTCGGGTGACATCGGCGCTCCCATAGGCTGGCATCGCTCGGTTCAGCGCAACGAGACGACTTGAGTACGGGCAGCAAGATCATGCAGCGCCTGGCGCTTCGGATTCCAGAGCGGGAAAAGGGCGTCGATCAGCTTGACGACCGCGAGCACTCCACTCGCACCCGGCAGTACCCAGATCGCGGACCGGAGAAGGATGACGGGCCAAGGCAATGGTGCGCGCGAGAGCCCAACATCGACGGGGACAACCCGTAGGCCGCAGACGAGCTTCCCGGGAGTCGCGGCCTTCCATCGCAGGAAGGTGACCAGGTAGATCATCTGGAGAGCGAGGGTGACGGACGTGATCGCCAACTGGTCGCTGGCGGACAAGAGATCGGTGGGGTTGAGCTGCGGCGGTGGTTGCCCGGCCTGTGCCGCTCGCACGATCGCCGAAAAGGCGTCCGACATCGCTCGAACGAGCCGAAGATAGATCGGCGCCAGCACGATCGCGCCAATGGCGGACAGGATGATACCGTCGATCACTGTGGCCAGGACCCGCCACCACCAGCCAGCGAGCAGCACGCCGTCGGCTGTTCGGGGGGCCGCTGATCTTCTCAGTGCCGGTTGGTAGCCACCGGGCTGCCCATGCTGGGGATATCCGCGGGGGTCAGCCCACTGTCCCGGCAGAGCGCCGTCTCGGGGCCGGGTGTTCCGCGTCCATTGCCAGCCATCCCAGTACCGCTCCTGCGCCACGTTCGCAGGGTCGGGGTACCAGCCGCCGGGGGCGGCATGCCGTCCTGGTGGGGCCGGTGGAGAGCCGACGGGAATCTCAGACACGCCTATCATCCTAGGTTCGCTCGTCGGCGCCACCTGCGGCTGCGAGCCCTTCCTCGGGCGTGACGCAAACCGTCAACGCCCCGGCGGCAACCTCGGCGGTGAGGGTGCGGCATTCTCCCTCGGCCACATCACCGTCGAGCTGATAGGAATCGGCATGACCCAGCCGGACCTGGACGCGCGTGCCCTGCCACTCGTCCACCCGGTCGTCGGAGCGTCGCCGGAAGGTGATCAGCCGGATGAACACCCGTACCCAGTGAGTGAAGCGGTGCGGTGAGGCCACGTAGACATCCAGCAGACCATCGTCAGCCTTGGCGCGCGGTAGCAAGGTAATGCCCCCGGTCAAGGTGCCGATGTTGCCGATCACGCAGATCATGGCGCGTCGGCGGTGGATCCGGCCGCCGTCGATGGTGATGGCCATGTCGATCGGCAACCTGCCCAATGCCTTTGCGGTAGCGAGGAAGTAGGCGCCAGGGCCGATGACCTTCTTGAGGTCTGGGTTCGTTTCGTCCATGATCATGGCGTCCATCCCAGTGCCGGCCATGACGGCGAAGTGCTCGCTGCGCCGATCATCGACCGTGAGTTTGATCAGATCGATCGCACGGGTGTGCATCTGTAGGGCGACCTCGACCGCCTCTGCCTCCTTGAGGGGAAGATCAAGGGAGTGCGCCAGGAGATTTCCGGTGCCGGCCGCGACCACGCCCATTGGAATCCCGCTGTTGGCCAACCCGTTCGCGACGATCCTGACCGTACCGTCCCCGCCCGCCGTGATCACCAGGTCGACCGCGGCTTCGACCGCACGCGCCGCCATCGTGTGGCCGGGATCGTCTTCGGTCGTGGCTAGCCAGATCGGTTCCTCCCAGGCGGTGGGAACGAGTTGCCGATTGATCGTGGTACGAAAGTCCTCCGATACCTTCGTCGGATTGAAGATCACCGCGCATCGGCGTCGCTCTGGCTGATCAGCCACTCTTACCCCTCCCCCGAACACCACCTGGCCGTGGGTCCTTATCGTGTCAGACGCCCGCCCCTGCCCGGGCGCAAGCGCTCGATGGCGCCGAGGTAGTCCGATCCGGCCTCGCCGTCACCGAGCAAACTCGTTGCGTACCCGGCCGATCCGCAGAGAGCTGCCGACCGCCAGCAGAGTCACCCCCAGCATGGCGGCGTAAACGACTCCGAAAGTCAGCGACAGATTGCCGGTCGGGCGCAATGCAGCGAAGATCGTGCCGCTCAGCCCGACGAAGATGCCGGTGCCAAGCGCGTCGAAGAGGTTGAGCGAGGACGCGTTGCGACCCTGGACGGACACCTCGGACAGCGTCATCACCGCTAACGACGTGCTGGAGGTGGCCAGCCCCATCCCGAGCCCAGCGAAGATCCAGCCGAGCCCGACCAAGCCGAACCACAAGCCGGGCCAGATCCCCACCATGGCCACGATCGACACGCCAACCGCGACCGACAGGCACCCGTACGTGATCAAGCGGTCACGGCGGATCTTGAGCCAGGGGCGAGACTGCAACCACGAGCCCGTGGTCCATCCGATCGAGCCGATGGTCAGTACCGCACCGGCGAGCAACAGCGAGATTTTGCGTTGCTCCACCAGCATCAGCGGGATGAAGGCCTCGCTGCCGAAGTGCGCGCCCGGGAGCAGCCCACGTACCATGATCACGGCCGAGAGGCCGCGACCGAGCCGCAGGAAGCCTGGTGGCATCAGCCGGGGAAGGCCGACGATGAGGCCCGCCACACCGGCAAGAAGCAACGCCAACGCGACCCAGTCCAGTCGCTGTCCAGCCAGCTGAATGGCCGCGGCCGCCACCGCCACCAGCCCTGCAGCCCACAGTGCCGCCGGCCGGGCGGCTGGTTCACCTTGCTGCGGCCGGTACGAGCGGATCATGATCAGTAGCGTCGGCAGTACCATCGCCCCGCCCAGGGCAACCAGCGGCAGGACGGCGATGAACACCCAATGCCAGCTGAAGGCCGAGGTCAGCCAGGCGGCGACCGGTGGACCGAGGAATGATGGCAGCACCCAGGCCGTCGAAATGTAGGTGAACATCCGCGGCCGCTGCCGTGTTGAGTACGCCTGGGCGACGCAGACGAAGATTGCGGTATTGATCACCCCGCTGCCCAGGCCTTGAATCAACCGGCCACCGATGAGCTGGGCGATGTGCTGCGCCGTGCCCGCCACGACCAGACCCACCGCGAAGATCGCCAAGCCGACGAGCAGCGGCCTAGCCGGTCCGATCCGATCGCTGAGCCGGCCGGTGACGACGGTGGAGAAGAGCATCCCGATCACGAAAAGGGAGAACAACCAGGCGTAATAGGTCAGCCCGTCGAGTTCGCGCGCAGCCACCGGCATGGCGGTGGCCACCGCGATGGCCTCGAATGCGATCGCCACAACGGTCATGCACAGCCCGACTGTGAGGTTGCGCAGCGACATCGACGTTGGCGCCGCTCGCTGCGTTGCTGGCCGATCGATCGTCATCACGCTCAGTCCACCACCCGGAACCGCGTGCGGTCAGCACCGGGGCCTGACCGAGCTCGATGTCTAGACTGTCGGAATGAGCGAGCAGCCGGGTCCGGGCGCCCAGACCATCATCGATGAGCGAACAGAACAACGTTCGGAGTTCCGCGTCGAGGAGGGCGACCACGAGCGCTTTTCGCACTACGTGCGCAAAGAGAACCTCACCGAGGCCATGGTGATGGGTACGCCGGTCGTGGCGTTGTGCGGCAAGGTGTGGGTGCCAAGCCGTGACCCCGAACGCTTTCCGGTGTGCCCGGAGTGCAAAGAAATCTGGGAAAGCCTCGCCCGGGACGACGACTAGCGGGAGACTTTCGGGCCTGCGCGGCTGCTGGACCTCGACCGCCCGCCCTCCTACGCTTCAGCCATGGAGGATCCCGAACCGGCGCACCGCACGTTAGTGCTGGTCCGGCACGCGAAATCCTCTTGGGACTCCGATGTGGACGATCATGATCGTCCGCTGTCCGGGCGTGGCCGACGCGATGCCGTGGCCATCGGACAGGAACTCACCAGACGGGGCATCCGTCCAGACCTGGTCTTGTGTTCCACGGCGGTGCGGACCAAGCAAACGTGGCAGCAGGCTGTCACCGGTGGGGCCCAAGCCGGCGAGGTACGCTACCAACCCGAGATCTACCACGCCTGGGTGCCTGAACTGACGTCGATCATCCGGGAGCTGCCCGATACGGCGGCCACGGTGTTAGTGCTCGGCCACGCTCCGGGCATACCCGACCTGGTGGAGTTCCTCGCCGTTCGCGATCATGGCTCTGCCAACTGGGCGCGGATGGACGAGAAGTTCCCGACCGCGGCGCTGGCGGTGCTCGCAGTAACCGGCCCCTGGTCGGAGGTTGGCCGATCGCGGGCAACGCTGGCCGCGTTCGACGTCGCCCGGGGGTGACAAGCGGGCGGTTCAAGCGGCTGGCGCCATGTCGACGCTGACGTTCATGTTGGACTTCTTGGCCTCGGTGAAAATCACCCCACGAACCGGCGCGACATCGCCGTAGTCGCGTCCCCAGGCCACGGTCGCGTGCGAATCGTCACACAGCCGGTTGTTCGTGGGGTCCAGGTATAGCCACCCGGCCTCGGGCACCCAGCAGCCGACCCAGGCGTGGCTGGCGTCGGCACCGATCAGTCGTGGTCGGCCCGGCGGTGTTCGGGTGGCCAGGTAACCGCTGACGTAACGCCCACCAAGACCGAGACTGCGCAGCCCCGAGACCATGAAGTGTGCGTAGTCCTGGCAGACACCGGTGCGCTGCTCGAGCAACTCACCGACCTTCGTGCTCAGCGTGGTGGACCCTGATTTGTAGGTGAAGTCTGCGTACACCCGATGCATCAGGTCCGTCGCCGCCTCTCCGATAGGGCGCCCGGGAGTGAAGGACTCGCGTGCGTACGCCTCGATTGC
>OBLS010000028.1_pt1 | contig 37141 bp, 43 predicted proteins | sample 1519901 | NCBI WGS metagenome assembly OBLS01 (sample SAMEA3113585, study PRJEB22503) | soil metagenome | reverse complement strand
GAGGGAATCTAGATCCCCTGTGTTGATACCTTCAACTACTGAATTGAGCACTTCTTCAGGTGTCATCTTTTTAGACATACATTGGTTTTGTGATTGTTGCTCTTAAGTTTGTCACGAAAATAGAGCACGGATAGTCGAAAAGGTGGTACAAAACGATGGTTATACTATTTATCGTACGTACCAAGTATAGCATCTATCCCCTTACTTCGGGACCCTCAACCTCGGCGTTGAGGTTAAGTTTATAGGCAGTTTAGCAACCCCTTCGTATTTGTAAATTCTCTTTTAAAGTAGTCTACAGTTTCATCGTCAATTGAACAAAACTCTACTATCTCAAGAGAAGTAATATTATTGTTATTAACAAGAAAATTCTTAGCCTCTTTTACCAATATCTCCACACATTTATCTTTAGGAAATCCAAAAATACCAGAACTAATAGCAGGCAATGAAATACTCTTAAATTTCATGTCTGAAGCAAGTTCTAAACTATTTCTAATTGCTGCTCTTAATTTTGTAACTTCATTTCCTTCACCCATTCTTGGCCCAACTGTGTGAATAACTGCTTTGCACGATAATCTTCCGGCTGTAGTAATTACAGAAGAGCCAACAGGCACAAAACCTATCTTATCGCTTTCTTCCTGTATAATTTTCCCACCTTTTCTCACAATTGCAGCCGCTACACCTCCCCCGTGTTTTAGGTAAGTATTTGCAGCGTTAACAATGATATCTACATCCCTTTCTGTAATGTCGCCGTAAACAGCTCTCAAGGTTTTATTGTTATCCAGATGGATTTGATCTACCACAATTGCAGCCATATCTGTAGGAGGGGTTTAAGATTCCCTAGACATAGACTTTACTATTACCATAATAGGTGCGTAAGAATGAATCAATCCTAGTGCATAATCCAGCGGGAGTCCGTACAATACTGTATTGTATCCAAAAAGTAATTGAGCCAAGCCTCACATTGTTAAGAATTCTATCTAGGATGGCATCTCGTTGCACGTTCTTATGATCTGCCTATATCAGGACACCTACCTTTGATAACTTCCAAATTGAACTCTGGACTACAATATATAATATGGATCAGCATGAGCAAATATCATAACAGTTTGGGTCTACATGATCTCATGTTTAAGAGGATATTTTCCAGTCATAACGCGTTGATTTCTAGCGCAATCTGCGATTCTTTCGTGCTATACAAAAGGATATCTGAACAATATGTAAATAAAGATATTTTAGAATATATTAGAACATTGATTCCTGAGGTGATTGTCAGGAAAACAAGAATAGAAATTGAAGATAAAGGATGCCTGAAATCAGTTTTGCAATGGTTCAAAAAAGATTTCATGCAATGGGTTCCAAGGGATCAAAAGTGTGAAAGTTGCAATTTATTGATGAGCTTTCATTCGGTTAAGGGAAATTCATGGAAAGTGCGAAATACAGAGAGGTATAAGTGTAACAATTGTCACTCAGTACAAACATTCCCCAGGTATGGTAATATTCAGAGAATAGCAGAAACTCGGACCGGAAGATGTAGTGAATGGTCAATGCTCTTTGGTGCTATGCTAAACTCCATGTCTATTAAGACCAGAATAGTTCATGATTATCTTGATCATTGTTGGAATGAATCACTAATAAATGGCAAATGGATGCATGTTGATTCTACCTTGGACTATCCAATTTCTTTTGACCATCCATATTATTACGAACAGAATTGGGGCAAAAAATACAGATATGTGCTGGCGTTTTCGTCCAATATCCTGGAGGACGTTACTACAAGGTATACCCAACAATGGGACATAGTTCAGCAAAGAAGAAAGAACAGCCCTAAATCTATAGAAGAATATGCAGCGAACTATTCTAAAATATAGTTCATTATTCCTTGAGTTCTAGCGACGCTTGTCTTATTATTCCTGTGCACAGTTCTATGCATATACTAAAGGACGCATTGTAACTTTCTATTAAATTATGACTGCTGCGTTTGTCTAGTTACATCTTACGCTACAAAATATGATTTAACATCTATGCTCTTCCACTAAAGGCCATTTTGTAGTTCAGGTTGGTTGGGAGTAAGAGAAAAATGGTTTCATAGAGAATATCAAATAACCTTATTATCAATGAATTCTATAATATATCATGGGTGCTGTATTTAGACCCAAAGACTTCGGTGGTAGAGATAACCGGAAGGTCGTAGAAAATGCAGTAAAGGACTTTAGCCCAGATACCAAAGATAGCGTTATTAAATTACTAAATTCCTGGGAAGGGAAGAAATCTGCTAGCGAACTGAGAAAAATCCTGGGACAGAATAAATCCGAAGAATTATTGAGAAATATCGCAGGGGATGCCAATCTATCAAAGGATGAACAAATAAGATTAAGATATATGTTCAGAGAATCTCTAACATTTGATTAATCCAAATACAGAACATGAATGCCAATCAAAATGGAGAGGATTTAGAGGAAAAGAAACTGCTAGGCTCAGGTGGGCATGCTTTTGCCAAATTAACTGAGCAAGAGGAAATCAAAGCAAGCCTTGGTGTTCCTCAAATATTTTTAGGAAATATAGGAAGGTTGAATGAAAATAGATTTACAAGATATTATTGTAATAAGTGCGAAAATGAATATAATGGCTGTCCTACAATTAGTTACGAAAATCCCGACGAGAAGTTAGGTGAGAATATTACGCTGATTGAAGAAGGGGAATATAGATGTAGGGAATGTAATAACTTGATAGCACTCTATCGTAAATTTAACAACACAAACTGAATATATCTAAACAGCAAAATAACAAGCAAATTCGATTCAACATGGATAAAACATCACAGGTTCTAAAGTCTTTAGAGGCGATGGCTGAAAAAGAATTTGTCCCATCCATTGGTCCTATTAAGGGTAAAATTGTAAAAGATACTATTAAGAGATACCGACCAAAAGATATTCTTGAAATCGGGACTCTATATGGTTATTCAGCTATACTAATGGCTAGTACTCTTCCAGGTTCAGATGGAAAAGTGGTAAGTATTGAAATAGACAAGTCCTTAGCAGAGACTGCAAAGAAAAATATAGTAGATGCAGGCCTATCAGAGAAAACTGAAGTTATAACCGGTAACGCTTTAGATATTATTCCAATACTTGACAGGAAATTTCAACTAATGTTTTTAGACGCGGCAAAAGGGGAATACTTAGAATATCTCAAGTCAGCCGAAAAGTACTGTCTAGAAATAGGGGCAGTAATTCTTGCAGACAATGTCAAAGTATCTAAAGATGAAATGCAAGACTATTTAGAGTATGTAAGAAATTCCGGCGTATACACAAGCAGAACTATTGAAACTCCGCTAGAGTTTACCCCGAACATCGGAGATGCAATAGAAATTAGTATTAAAAATATATTATAATACTAATTATATGTACCTTTCACTAAACTAGACTGATAAGTTAATTGTCTACTGGATAAAAATCCAGTACATATTCAATCATACTTCTTTCATTTTCTGACGATGTTACCAAGCATCTCCTTGAACTATAGGACATTGATTACAGCTGCTTTTTCCTTCCCTCTACCTGTTCAACCTATGGACTTCATTCCTCTTTACGTAGATCATACCAGCTATGATAATTACTTTGACTGCTGTGCTTTTCCAAAATATGATTTGACATTTGGCCTATAAAGATAATATAGTATTAATATACTGATGGCTATCCCGATTACCGAACCGAGAATTCCTAAGATAAGAGAATTAGTGGCATCAACATCACTAGTTGTTACAAAAGATGCACTAAATACAGGACCTGTAACTGCAGATAGTACCTGAATTCCGATTCCAACAATTACTAATATCACGGTTATAGTCCATGCCCATCCTTTACCCTTTAACAATCCATAAGTCATGAAAATATATCCAATTCCTATAGCTAACAATACAGCACCTACTATAGCCGCCATTATACCAAAGAATTGTATCAACTGAGGAGTCATATCATCTGTAATTGTTGTTGTATTACTATTCTCTGTCAAACCTATAGGAGCAGCAGACAAGAATACTCCAAACGCAACCAAAGATAGACCACCAAATATTGCAATAATCCCTATGATTATAGTAAGAATAGCAATGATTGTAACTCCTGTTGGTCTGTTGACCTTTTCTGTCAAATGTTTACACGGTGAAGGCTACAGAAGGCTTGTATAAAATACTTGTTCTCAGAGATGTAGTAGATGCTGAAGAACGGTTTCCTCAGATTGGCCTTACAACCGATGTTAATGACAATACAAAATTTAAGAGTATAGGTGAAAAATAAGGACGTCCACGAACAAAAATTCAGGGATTGGTGGATTCACTTGACAATATCTATTGATGTTAAAATTTGTTCTGTAAGAGCAGTAGTGAGAGAGATGTTTTAAATGATAATATATTTGGATTGCCTTGTGTTTTGTAGAGTCGACTATGTCTGCTTCTTCTTCGTCTTTTACTGCTGTTCAGCCAGATGATCTATCCAAAGCGAAAATAGTCCACATGATATTGAATAGAAGGACAGAAGAAGCATTACAAAATCTTAGCAAATTCTATAATACCACTCCCCCTGAAATAGTTGTAGGAACTATTAAAGGAAAAAGGAGATCAGTTTACGCTGTTTATGTTCAAAAAGAGGGCAAGATTTACGCAATTAACTCCGATATCTTTTACAACCCTTTTGTAGTCTTACATGAGTTCTATCATCATATAAGGAGTAAAGGAGGTATCCATAGAGGATCAGAAAAACATGCTAATATGTTCGCTACAGACTTCATCGATGCATATAAGAAGATAGCCGGACAGAAAGGTGAGATGTCGTAGCAGCATATGAATCCAAACGAAATTTAGTCGTTCAATTCAAAGTGGGCTACATACACAGCGTCCTACATTCTACTAAATCTTATGAGTTATGACCTAGATTGCAATATAAAATTATGTAATCTGTTCTATTGCCCATTCTCTGAATTTATTAATTGAAAATTCTTCAGACTCTTTAACAAAAATAGGATCCTTTGTTTTCCATTGTTCTTGAGGAATTGCATCAAAAAACTCTTGCATGCACAAGATAAATCGAAACCGTAAATTGCGTGCACTTTCATCAATACCGTATCTCTTTAAAATATCGGCTATCTTTCCAAATGTAGAATCATAATCCCTCTTGAATGGCGGCAAGTCGAACGTTTGCTGCAATATTAGAGTTATCGTATCTAAATCATGTCTTATTGTAATCAAATACAAAATTGTAGTGATACCTCCAATAATGCTGTTTACATTGTACGATCGTTATGATGCTTCGGTGGGTTATTTCTCGACACTCTCTGACCCGCATAGCTATATTACCAAAGCACCAAATTAAGAAACTTATGAGAGTGAGGGTTTACTTCTGCAAAGAGCCTGATGTTGAAATTATTATAAAAGGTAATAAAATTGGCAGGCAAGCATTAGATACTATTTATGATTTAGTCTGGGAATGTGAGTTTAAGAATATACTCAACGTAGGAAGAATATGGCTCAAGTTTAAAGAGGAAAATAGACCCTTTGGAATACCTCTGAGGGATAACAGATCTCATAGTAAAATCTCTTTAGGAGATATTATCCAGATTGATAAGGACTACTATCTGGTTAATTCAGTTGGTGCAAGAAAAGTAAAATTAGTTGATTAGTTTTCGTTTAGCCCTGTAACGAATTGCCGAAGTGAGTGGCAATACAAATTAGTATCAAAAAGAACCGGAGATCCGAAGATAACACGAGGACTCAGTTTACGCGGTTGGATCTTGACATCCTCATCTTAATAATTCAAATTTGATAGTGGTTCCCAAACTAATATTATGTCTTTGAGCAAATCCTGCGATTGTTTCTAATACATACTGTGAATCGGCGTTGGGAGCGTAGCTAGGGCATATAAGTACCAAAGGACAAGGCATTAAATTTTCCTCGATATGGACAATTTTGCCATTGCTATCTAGCCATATAATATCAATTGGAAATTTCATGTCCTTCATCCAAAATGTATGTCTTAAGGGTTCTTCAAATACAAAGAGCATTGATTCATTTTCTCTCAACTGATTCTTAACAGATAGGCCCTTTGACATAAGCTCGCCTGTCACAGGAATCTCTGCGCTTAATTCATAGCCTTCTATTGAAACTTTTGCTCTCAAATATTCACTACCATTTTGCAAAGCATCTTGTAGTGCTTTAACAAGATTCGTATGAGCGTCATTGGCCTGAGTAGCTGCCTCGGTGGCGAAAACATACTGAAAGGCAATAAGAAGAAGCAGGCTAGCTAATGCTAACATTATAGCAAAGCCAGTAAATCCTGCTTTCATGATAACCGGGTGAATATTATCAGATAGCTAAAAAAATATTCCTATATGATCAGATTAATTTCCTATAGTTTGTTTATAATTGCTCGCTTGTAGAAAAATACCATGTATTAACAGCTAACTTCGTCTTCATTAGGATTGTTAGGTATAGTATCGTTGTTTATAAATTTCCACTGATTGGCTTGCAATACACCGTCAATATGGCATTGAGATATGTTCACTGTTTCGTCACTGTCAAGATTCTCGCTCATCAAATCGGAATCAAAGTCAGCATGCCCCAATCCAAGTGCGTGGCCCATTTCATGTGTCGCGATTTCTTTTAGCTTTTGAGGGTCATATTGAATAGCAAACACTTGAGAATCACTCTCAATAAAAAATGCCGCTTTTGGTAACAGTATTGTTGCCTTGTTTATAAAACCGTCTTCGTCGAATCTTAGCATAGTTGCACCCGCTGCCAGGCCTCCCAGACCGTCTACCAATTGCACTTCTATGTCTGCATCTGCGTTAGAATTGTCATTTACTAGGTTTAGGTTTGGAATTTTTGTATTCCATTCGGTAACAGCATCTCCAACTGCCTGTCTCAGGTCTGCATCACTCCTGAAGAGATCATCAGAACTAAATTCTGCATCATCCTGATTTCCCTCTTCCTCATCTACATTTTCTTCATCTTCTTCATCTTCTCCACCTTCTTCACCTTGTTCGTTAACTCTTTCAATTATCCTATACGTCAGTATTCCATCTGCAAGCCTTTCATCCCAACTACAGCATATACCTAAAGAATCCCCTTGCCTATCGCCTTGATCCTCGTTGCCTTCTTCGTCATTATCGTTATCGTCTGATCGATTTTCATCTTCCTCTTCGTCCTCATCTTCTATTCCGTCATTCTCCTCGTCTTGTTCTTGTGCATATGCAGGTTGTAATGTAGGATGGACAAAACTGCTAGGAGTGGCTGGAATGACTCCTCTTGTTTCTAACATAAAATCGTTTCCGGCTATTAATCCCAACAAGGATAGCATCGGGGTAAGTAGTAGAACCGTGAATAGAACTATATTTATTGCAAATGACAACATGTAGTTTAGTCTTGAAAGATGATTGTACAAAAAGACATTATAACATTATCTCCGTTAAAGGTAATATTGATCGTTAAAGCTTGAGCTCCAGCCAACCATTTGACGAGTTATTTAACGACAAAAGATTAAAAAAAATACTATCAAGTCTATAGCGGCAACACTTACAACCCTCATAGCTATAAAAATATGAATGACAACAATTTGACGGAGGTTTATCGTATATCTGCAGTAACCTTATTAATTAAAAATATGAAGACGTCATGCAGTTTTTACTCCCAAATCCCAGGATTCAAGTTAGTGTATGGCGGTTCCTCCAATGATACTTTTACTACATTTGAGATAGGCGAGCAGATTCCCAAGGACTATTTAAACCTGGAACTATATGACACAACAACAAACAACTACGCCAGAAAACATTTTGGAAGAATTATTTTTCATACAGAAGACGTCGATAAGCTGTACTTATACATGAAGAGCAACTCCAATTTCTCAAATATAATATCTTTTGAGGATGAACCCAGAGACGCTTCATGGGGTGAGAGATATTTTCATATACGTGAACCGGATGGATATCAGCTCTCATTTGCTATGCCTATAAAATCTAAGACTTAGGCTTATCTAATCGCAAATCCTTACATTAGAAATGATCTCTATGCTATCACTTATGGATAACACACTTCCCACAATGCAATATATTCACCAGTATATTATATCCAATTTATTTTTACGATTTCGATTTGGATCTATATTGGATGCTAATGCGCAATAATAATATGGTGGACTTTTGATACTTATAGGGAATACACTGCTAAAAGGGTACCACTTAATGGATATTCATTATCGTGCAACTGTGATTATTTTGGTATCTATCATTGTGCTAGGTTTAATTGCAATACCATTTGGGAATCCCGAATTCATTGATAGGGCAATTGTATTGGAATTATCATTTGCTACGATATCCGCTTTCATATGGAAAGGATATAGTAGAGCGCTATACGCGTGTATCCCAATAGCCGTCCTAGTTATCATTGGCAACAGCCTTGCTCCACCACACGTTAACTTGATGATGACCTTTTCTAAGCCATTAAATGCGATGATTCTGATTGTAGGAGGATATGTATTGCAGTTTGCTTTAATTTACACTAGCTTAAGGTCAATACTGAAAATGAGATCTAGAAAAGTAACTACGGCTGTATGACCTTATAAGCACTGCCTCAAATCTTACCGAGGCTAATTGATAGACAGTTTAAGGTACATGTCATTTGCAATCATTGCCAAAAATGAATTAGAGAAGAAAAATAAATTCTAGATCTCCGCTATAGTATAATGCAAATACGGGCAGATAAAAGAACTCTGAAATGTTCCCTCCTATACATCCTTTTCTTATTGACGATATTTAGAGTAGTTCAAGTTCAACATTAATTAGGTCTTTCTATTTCGGTACGTGAGCGGAATTAATGGCTGACCCATAAAACTATACCCCTTGACTCTTTACCTGAGGGACATACTGCTTGCAGTTGATCTATTGGATACGTATTAAAAGTTGATGGACTCAACCATTTCCAATTGAAATCGGCTGAATACTCTTGGAAAATGTTTAGAGGAAATGTAATGCGAACAGGACTATCATCTTCCAGTGTATCTAGAAAACCTTCTCTTCAATGGATAATGGAATTAGGGCCAATGGTTGCTTCACCTGCTTTTGATAGCAATACTATATACGCTGCAACTATTACAGGAAGAGTCTTTGCTCTGCAGACTTACCAAAGACAAATAAAATGGCATTCAACCATAGGCAGTCCCATAGTATCTTCACCGTTGGTCCACGGAGATTTGTTAATAACTGCTACATTTGATTCTTGGGTCAAAGAAACAGCGGGATTTCTTGGAAAAAATCTGGTTTATGCTCTGAATGGGAAAACTGGCGAAGAGGTATGGAATTTTGAAATTGATGGTGATGTATTTTCTTCACCATGTGTAGCAAAGGATATGGTAATTATTGGATCTATGAATAAGGTTGTATTCGCAATAGATATTAGCAGCGGAAACATAAAATGGACATTTGAAACTCAGGGTGAGGTTTGGTCCTCACCTTCCTTTAATGGAGATCAAATATTTGTTGGCTGCGATGATGGTTTTCTATACTGTTTAAATTTGGAAGGCAAATTACAATGGAAAACAAAATTGAACGGTAAAGTTAGGTCTTCATCTCCCTGTCTATCAGATGAAAAAAAGTTGATATTCATAGGGACTCATAACGGTGGAATATACTGCTTGAATCAATCCGGTGGATCGATAAGATGGGATAAGCAGATGACAAAGCCCGTCCTAAGTTCTGCTGCAGTATTGAAAGACGCGGTATTTTTTGCATCATCAGATACAAAAATGTACTCTTTTGATTGTATTAGTGGTTCAAAGATATGGGAATTTGCGACAGGTGATAGGATCTGGTCCTCTCCTGCAGTAACTGAGAATAGTAATGTATTGTTCTTTGGATCTCTAGATTCGCACATCTATGGACTTGATCTCTCCACAGGTACCCAAACGTGGAAATTTCCCACTATGAACATAATAGATTCTTCTCCATGCATAGCAAGTAATATGCTCTTTATAGGGGGTAGAGATGGTCTATTATATGCATTTGGACCACAAGATGTTGCTTCTTATATAAAATGAATAAAATAACGAAATTACGGACAAGGTGGCTTTTACAAAATATTGCTGAGAAGAATGTCCTACAGGGATGACTACTTTCAGGTGGTGTCATCTCTCTGGAATTGTGTGTCCATTTTACCTTATGAATTCCCACAGCTTTTTTGATACATCAATTATACTATCAATATCGTTGCTTATCGGTGATCGGTTGTAGTTGAATATTATATGACCTACCCCTATATTTTTGATTTCTAGTAAATCTCTACCTACTTGGTCTATATCTCCATTTAGTAATAGCCGGCCGGACTGCCGCTGATTTTCATGTCCTTGCCTATTATCCGTGTCATCTGAATCTATAACATTAGGATATAATATTGCAGCAATATTGATGTCTTTAGGATTTCTATTTACTTTATGACATTCCTCCTCTATTTTCTCTATATTTAGCTTAGCCTGGCTTAATGAATCACGTATTGTGCATATCCAGCCATTGGCGTGTTTGGCTATTCTTGCAAATGTCTTCTGGCTATATCCACCAAGATAAATTGGAATATGAGGTTTTTGAACAGGCTTGGGACTTACTTTTGATGCCGGAATATTATAATATTCTCCTATGAATTCCACGATATCCTCTGTCCATAACATCTTTAGTAATTGTATATACTCGTCTGCTCTTTTACCCCTGTTTATGAAGGGAATACCAGAAGCCCTGTATTCGTCTTCTGACCAACCAATACCAAATCCTGCTACAGCCCTTCCGTCTGAAAAGATATCGAGTGTGGCAAACCTTCTTGCCAATATTACTGGATTGTGAAATAGCATATCAATTACAGAAGTTCCCAACGCGATTTTGCTTGTATTAGCGGCTACACAAGTAAGGGTCTCAAGTGGATCAAATATATATTGCCAGTCTTCGGGGAACTTGCCATCCTTAGTTCCAGGATATGGGCTTTGCGGGTTGATAGGCCAAAGAAGTCTTTCTAAAACCCATAAGGAGTTAAAGCCAGCATTTTCGGCTTGTTTTGCAAGATAAACAATACTTCCTTTCGATGCATGATTTCTACCAGTTTGTGGTAGTCTTAATCCAATTTGCATTCTAACTCAATTCTATGTTTTGTTGCTATTTATTGATAAATAAGATTACGGAATATCTTGACTTGGCGTGCATATGATTACAATACGTTACTTTTGTTACATTCAAGACGAATCCTCTAATCCTTTATTTGAGATATTGCATAATGCATAGTCGTAGTCGTAATCATAAAATTGTATATGATGTCCACGATAAGTAAAAAGGAGAGGAGCAAAGAGCAGCACCAAATCCAGCTGAAGCTCAGCACGATTTTTAAACAAGAAGTAATCGATATTCCCCAAGCCTTTGGATCCTTTTATGATTCTGATGGGGAAAAATATTGTGCAATTTCTGCCCTATCAAAGTATTTAGGATATGATATAGCATTGGTATCGAAGAAAATTCAGAATGACAAAAATGTCGACCATATAGAATTAATTCCGAATACTATCTTAGAAACTATTGAGAATTTTCTTCTGTATTGTAATCCTAATAAAAGACTTGACTGCTTTTGTTCAAGCCCAGATTATTATTATCGTTATAGTTTAATCTCATTGCTTATACATCTAAATGATCACCATAAAATGACATTTCTACAAATTGGCAGCTGGTTAGAAGGTAGGAAAATGTGATAAGCAAGACTGGACATATTTAGGACCAGTCTCTCTCCAACTTAGGTATAATACCCAATTATACATAGGTAAATGTATATCAGTATAGTATTAAGTCTTATATAAGCCAGAAACGTTCTCTCCTCATCAAGAATTTTGTTATCTAATAGAGGCGACAAAACAGCAGCCCGACCTATGGTATTGATATGTGATGATGACATGGAGTTATTGCGTCTTTTTCAATTGGCTCTGGAGCCAACATATGATGTGCTAAAGGTTAGTTCCGGCAAGGAATGTCTGGAGAAATATGCTGAAGAGAAAATTAAAGGACATAAAATAGACGTACTGCTTCTGGATTACAGGTTGGGTGACATGACAGGTGACGATGTTGCATGCAAGATAAGAGAACTTGACGGCACTTACTCAATCCTAATGAGCGCATTTGAACTGGAAAAAGAAGTCATTTCACAACTAGAGACAAGAAAGTGCATAGTTCACATGGTCAGTAAGCCAATAAGTATTCATTTGCTAAAAAAAATGGTAGAATCAGCTATAAAATCATGATTCTAAGTGGATTAAGCATACCGCTATGCACAAGGCATTGTTCGAAATTATTATCAGAATAATCAAAAAGTTGCGCTATGCCGTTCTTTGTCAACCTGTATCAAAAATACTCTTAGTCTAAACGGATTCCCGTCACGATAATTATAAATGAGAACCCTATTTCATTGTGTGATCTAATGTTCAATATATTTTCGTAACGATTTCCCCTTTCAAAATGTCTTATTACTTCACTTCTTAGTAGTGCTTATGCAACTTTTGAGCGCGTAGACGCGACAACTGTTTCTTCTTCTTTTCCGGTCTTGTTCCCTTTAGCAGCTATTCTTTTTGCCAATCTCCACGATAATTCCATCGCACCATACATTGGTAGAAAGCCGATTGCTAACCATATGATATTATCAAGTAGCATTTATTGTGACTTGTAATTGTTGTAAAATTATATTAAATTTGATTTCATATACACTTAAAGGTTCCCTATGCTTTATGAAATATAATAACAGTTTCATATAACTAAGCTTGAGGTATGTAAACTCAAGCTCATCGGAGAGTAATCAGGATAGGCTATGATAAAGATATTTCATAGGTGAATGCAATTATTTTATCATATGAGCCAAAATCATCAAATATTGATAGCAGAATCACTCCGTGCGCCATTAACGGGTCGGAGCAGATGTGAGAATTTCGGGGACAGATCGTGTAACTGTGGTTATTGTTGCATTGACGGATAATAAAAAAACAATAGTATACCATCATTTTTTAGTCACTTTTTCCTCATTATTCCCTTACTGTCAGAATTATCTATTTGTTTGAAATGATCCGGATTTCTGAAAGATGTAGAGTTACATCCTCGACAAAGGATCTGAATTTATGTATAGGTACAATGGGAACACCATCAATGAACTCAACATTCATGGAATACAATGTCAATATAATCGGAATAGCATGAGCGATGCTATATTGTTTAGTTCTTCCCTTTGTTCTAAGTAGTATGATTGTCCTTTCAGTTTGCTTTTCAACATAGGATGATATTGATAAAGGACTGTACCTTCTCCAATGTTTGCAATCAGCTACTATTGCGAGCTTATGGTTAATTCCTACTACATCAATTTCTATCCTCCGTGGTTTGGATAGCCGAATATTAGTTCTACACTGATATCCGTACAAACTAAGAATTTCTGAAGTTAATGCTTCAAAATCTTTCCAGTTTATAGATTTGGAAATGCCTTCAATATCACACCCGCTTTGTAACGCAAGTACCGCTAGTTTCATTTTGTCTGGCTTTGAAAATCGATAATGGTTTCGAATTAATGTATGAGTTCCTATTCCATTACTAACCATATATTCCAAGACCGCCTTTGCTGTCATCTTACTACTAATCCCAGATTCTGCTTGAAATTCTTCTGAAGTAATCTGTCGTGAAGATACAGCCGGTATTGCCTTGGCTAACAGTATAGGATTCATTTTCTGAATTTATTAATTAAGTCCATATTATAATGTGGGGAAGATATAATAGAATGGATTACCACTATTTCAGTCTCATCACGCTACTGCTAGGCAAATCTGCTCTTTGCACTTGTAAACAAAAATGCGTAAATTTGTATTCGGTGCCAACGTTCCGATGGGGTACTATGTTGTCAACTTTCGTACGGGTTCTTGAACATGCTAGATCGGAAATGTGCTAGACCTAAAGAAGAGCTAGCCTCCTCCTAGAAATTGTCTTACTGATTCAGTCAGATTATTTAAGACATCGCGGGTTTCTGCAATCAGAGTTCTAAGACTGTCTTCCGATTCTGTTTTTATTGATTCACTTGCTTCTGTGACATTGGCTCTAATATCATCATCAGTTGCATTTTGCGATGCATTACTCATGAATAAACTTGTCTCATCTACTGCCTCTTTTGTGGTATTTACGACTCGCTGCACTGCTTCTTCAGTCCTGTTTGCAACTGCTTGGACGGTCTCTTGTGTCTTATTTGCAACTTGTCTTGCAGCTTCAGTAGCGTTAGCATAAACGTCTCTTGCTTCTTCGATTAGTGTTTCTGTAAGGTTTACATTGTCTATTAACCCATTCGTGGTTGAGATATTTTGCTGAGGTTGCGAATATGCCCTTTGGTCTTCCATAACAATCGATATAGACACAAGAAGTAGTACCAATAATGTGGTTGAAGATATCATCCTATTCTATAGTGAGTGTCTCTTGTTCATAAGGGTTGATTTCCATTCATTTCACCTTTATTTTTCAACTGGTTATTCTACAATGAGGGTATGTTAATATCTCGTGTATCGTTAAGAGGAGACTGTTGAATGTAGATACTATATTGCAATAAAATTCCTGGTACTGTGATTAATTTTCAATGGTTTATTATCATTAGCGTACCACAAGAACTGGTCTTTTTGTACCGTCCATCACTTTTCTAGTTATGCTTCCAAGGACCATAACTGACGAAAAAATCCTGCTACTAGCCATTACTATCAGGTCGACACTTAGTTCCTCTGCTAGTTTAACTATTTCTTCAACTGGCTTACCTGTTTGTATTTTGTAAGATACTTGACTCGTAACTCCTGCTTCTCGGCATAGTCTTATTTTATCTTCTATCATCCTTTTTACTTCTCCTTCTACGGTGATTTCCAGATCTGTTCCTCTAGATTTATCTAATTCTCGTCGTTCTCCTTTGACAGTAGCAGTTACAGTAGAGGACTCTTTGCTTTCAAAATGTTCAACTACATTTAGAATAACAATTTCGGCACCAGACATCTTTGACTGATATATAGCCTGCGCTAAAGCTCTATCTGACATTTCCGAGCCATCGTGAGGTATTAATAACTTAGAGTATTTGGGAATGGTGTCTAGACTTAATCTTTGCAAAGATGATTTTGATTCTTCCTTTGAAGCAGAGCGTTCATTACGAGCAGTACTTACCTGTGTCTCTCTAATTTCTTCTTTAGCTGGCACTGAAAGTTGCTCTTCTGGCACAGCCGTCTCTGGTCTTTTCTCGGGGGATATCCGCATTTGCTCCTCAGATAGTGTCTCTTTGGGTGTCTTCTTTTTGTATTCAGTCTTAGACACTGAAACCCGAGTTGTCCTTGTATCCGCAGTTAAAGGCTTTTTTATTTTCTTACTAAACCATTCTTTAATTCCCACAGTATAGTCATAACTTAGCTAGATATTAGAGTTTTAGCATTTTGGGCTTTGGTTCAAATATCACCATATATAGTTTATAATCTGCGGTCAAGGTTGCCATCATTGTTGCTGTTTGACAGAGGATCATATACTACCATTTTACGATAAAAGAGGTTATTTTTACTACTAAGAAATAACAACCTTATATCCTACAAATATAATAACAGAATACCATAATGCCTACAGCTTATGTATTAATTTTACTTAATTACGATTATCCAGATTATGAGATTCTAAGTCAGCTAGACAAGTTGCCTTGTATGGTAGAGATTAACAAAGTAGAGGGACCATATGATATTGTTGCAAAGCTGTCAGACAACAATATTGATGCAATAAAGGAATCTATAGGGAAACATATGACAAGAATACAAGGGATACAATCAACCTTGACATTAATGTCCGAATAATTACAACTATATTATAATGGAATACCAACCTGTATTTTTATTCCTCTTGCTTAATTCAAATTAGTATGCATATTACCCGTAATGATGTTTAATTTCTTTTATATCACAGTATGTAGCCAATGAAGAAGTCATCAAGATTATATTGAAAGTGCTATCAGTAACAATGATAGTCTATAGTCGCAAAAACAATGACTGTAAATTAGCATGAAGAGTTTCAGAGGTGAATGAAGACCATAACTATTTGGCTGTATGACTGTTCCTCACATTCAACCATTCAATAAAGCTAGCGTAGCTCAAAGAACGAACGTCTTCCAGGTAATTAGGAAGTATTTTAACAAACCTGAAACCGTTAGCCAATTCAAATGAAAGAACTGGGTCACTTAATTCTCCTCTGATTACCTTGTTAGCATATTCTAACGGAGACATCTTGTCCGCATATTCACAATAATTGAATAGCCTTCCTCCAGCTATCATTCTTCGTAGATTTAACCTAACGACCAACTCCTTTCTTGTATCATATAGCATGCTCCCAATACCTTCATGTCTATATTTTGGATGTGTTGATATGTCAGCACCATACAGGCTGTCTCCCCTGGGATTATGATTTGTAAACTTACCATCTGCAGTAATGTCTATCCATGTGTGTTCAGCATACTCTGGACTAAGTGAAACTATAAGTGTACTCGCAGAGCCAACTATAGTGCCATCCGGTTCTACCGCGACGAATTGTCCTTCTGGGAATTCATGAAGGTGGCTTTGCAACTCATCCGGGTGCCACACATTTCCGTAACGGGCAAGATATGGAAATGACTCTCTTTGTAAATTGACTATTTTAGGAATGTCTTCCTCTCTCGTGTTTCTTATCTTAACTCCGGTTTGATGGGGATGTAATGAATCCGACTTCGCCATATAACATTACATGGATGTCTTGGAAAGGTGTTGCATATAAAATAATGCTAGCTCTGTTGCTATTTATAATAATGGCTCCGAGTAATACAAACACCGGGTATTTAAGGAGCTATAACTGATATTTACCCGGAATTTAAATATCCCCATCCGATATAAAGAACTAGTTGCCAAACCATAATCGCTCTGTAACTGACAGTATCCAAATAATAGATAAACCTAGGACTTTAGATGCCATATTAGAATCCATATCAAAGGCAAAGGAAACTTTTGATTGTTGTATGGACTCTAAAGGAATGGCTTTTTTGATGCGGGATGAACAATTATGGAACGCGGTGAAGGGATTAAGAAACAGGAATATAAATTTAAGATTCATAACGGAAATCACTCCAGAAAATATGCATCATTCCAATCTGCTTCTGAAAGTGGGCGAAGTCACTCATAACGAGGGACTTAAGGGTAATTTCATGATTGTAGATGGAACAAGTTATTCCTTTTATCTAATAGAAAATAATAGCACAGGAAAAACTCAGAATATAATACAGTCATTTCATACACAGGTTAAGCCATTTGTGGAGACACAACAACATCTTTTTGACGTCCTAGCAAGCAGGTCTGTTACCGCCAAGGAGAAAATCAGAGAAATTGGAAGAGGAATAAAGGGAGACTTTATTGATTTCATACAAACTCCTCATGAAATCAAGAATATCACTACAGAACTTATCGAATCAGCAACATTTGAAATACTACTTTTATTTTCGACAACCAACTCGTTTTATCGAGCAGAATACAGTGGAATCCTAAATTCGCTGTGGCAGGCATCAGAGCGAGGCGTGACGGTCAAATTGTTAATACAAGGAGGCGACGATGACAACAGACTGAAAGAAATAATCCAAAATACGGTTAAGCAGAAAAACTCATTAATAAATGTCCAGTGCATTGCGAGGCAGCTAGAAACTAAGATTACAACCCTTGTGGTAGATCAAGCCGTTGCACTTGCTATAGAAGTTAATGATGATACAAAGAAAACTTTTGAGGAATCAACAGGAATTGCTATTTATTCGAATAATGAATCAAAGGTTTCGTCATCTCTTACAATATTTGAAACACTGTGGATACAATCTGAATTTGATAAGCAAAATAAGGTTAAACAAGCATATTTCCAAATGTTTAAGGGTTTCCAACTCAAAGATGAATCGTATATACGACGTTGGTCATTCGAACAGCAACAGCAACAACAAACAAAGAAACAAGAAGAGTAGCAGAAATATGATTTTCTCGACTTGAAAAGAAACTGGAATGGAACGGGTTTAAAGTACGGGCATAGCCAAGGGTCATTTTAATACTATTCTCTTCTATTTCAGTAGAAATTAGTAAGTAAGACAGCATAGTACGGTCCATTGTCTTAATTGATGTGGTCAACCTCTCTATGGGTATTCACTAACCGATATCCCAAGTCCGCTTTTTTGTTAATCTTATCGATATTTGCATTGTCCAGTCAAATAATTAGGAAAAGATCTGAATACCACATTCGCAAGTAACCTCCGTTATAATCTCATTTGGATAATAAATAACATTAAGTATTACACCCTGTTTAACGATAGGAAGACTTGGTTGAGCGTTTTACTGAAGACGGTGGGGCTACCAAAGTGCTTTACGGGGTAGAGACCGTTGTTAATACGATTATTGAATTTCTAAATCGAACCAACGACGTAGTTTATGCCTGCGTGGACCAAACAAGACCTGTTTTGACCCTTGATACCTTAGATCTAAAGAACGCTTTTTTATATGCAAAAAGAAGGGGCGTCAAATTACATTACGTGACAGAGATCACTAAAGATAACATATCCTATTGCAAACAGCTCATGGATATGGTAGATGAACTTAGGCACTTAGATGGAATTAAAGGGAATTTTTACGTAAGTGAATCAGGTTATCTTGCTCCTGCCACTGCTCATGAAGTAGGAAAATCAGCATCTCAGGTTATCTATAGTAATGTTACTGAAATAATAGAACATCAAAGATATGTCTTTGATAGCTTTTGGAATAAGGCGATCCAAGCGGGAGACAGAATCAGGGAAATTGAAGAAGGTATTGATTTAGCGAAGACAGAGGTCATTCAAAGTCCTCAGAAAATTATGGATACGTTTCTTGATATGATTAAATTAGCAAAGCATGAAATATTGTTAATACTCCCTACAATTAATGCATTTTTGCGAGAAGAACGTATAGGCACTTTTGAACTATTGAAAAGCTCGATTTTAGAGAGAAATGTGATCGTCAGAATTATAACTCCTATCAACGACCAAATCGAAGCTCTGCTCCGAAATGTCTCGGTTACACTAGCCAAGGCGCTACCGCCAGAACTACGAGGAAAAGACAAAAAACGTCAAGGGGGCCTACAAGTACAACGCAGCGCTATTCAATTTAAAGAAGCAGCGGTAACTACGGTTACCATACTAGTTATTGACAGAAAGGTGTCTCTTGCAATAGAAAAGTCGGACGATACGAAGCCAGATTTTATGGAGGCAGTTGGATTAGCTACTTACTCAAATAGTGAACCAACTGTCGTATCATATGTCTCAATCTTTGAGGCCTTATGGAAACAGGCTGAACTAGTGAATCAACTGGAAGTTCATGACAAACTACAAAGAGAATTTATTAATATTGCAAGTCATGAGATGAAGACACCGACCCAGGCTATTTTGGGATACTCTGAACTATTAGAAACAGATCCCAAGAATAATGCCGAAATAATAGCTTCACTAAAACGAAATGCCAACAGACTTCAACGTTTAACCAACGATATTTTGGAGGTATCAAGAATTGAGAGTCAAACTCTAAGGCTGAATAAAGAAAAAGTAAATATAAATGAAAAAATACGAGAAATTATAGACGATGTTAGGAATCAGATTCAGAACCCCAATGACTTACAAATAAATTTTTTGGAGGCAAAACATCCAGTACACTTAGAAGCAGATAAAACAAGACTATATCAAGTTATAGCGAATCTCCTTACCAATGCTATAAAATTTACTAATGAAGGAACCATAACTGTTAGCGCCGACGTAAACGATAACAATAATGAACTTATTGTTACTGTAAGGGATAGTGGCGAAGGTATACACTCTGATATAATACCTAGACTTTTCACAAAGTTTGCTACAAAGTCTAACACCGGAACGGGACTTGGACTCTATATATCGAAAAATATTATCGAGGCCCATGGTGGAAGAATATGGGCTGAAAATAATCAAGATGGAAAGGGGGCTAATTTTACATTCACGTTGCCATTATCTCCGACTGTGTAAATTAAGGCTAACATAAAAAAATAGTGGCCAGGTTGAATATTTTTTCACTAGCTGTATGTCCTGTATTACTAAGAACAGTAAATGCAGATAATGAACAGTAAGGCTAGGTTGACTAAGGAAAAAGTAGGATATTTGATTATCCATATTTGATTATCCATTTTATCATGTGTTTAAGCAACAATTCCGAGCCACCGGGATGTAGAATATACGTGGGGTGTAGAATGTAGATGATTTACTGTTTATTCGCAAAATAACAAGCTAGTAATCGCTTGGTGACAGAAGTTGACCATATTGCTTCTTCCTATTTTTTCTTTATCATTATATCATATATTCCTCCTACTGCATAGGCAAAAGATATCAAATAACGTGATAACAGCACAGCAATATCTTCTCTAATTGTAAGCATAGTATAAACTTCGAACACAACAGGAATTGCTATTAATGAAATCAAACCAACAACCAATTGTCCCTGGCTAGCATCGCTGCTGTTATGGTTGTTGTAATTTATATTTCTATATTTTTTCAGTAATATGTATGTTGAGAGGTTTCCAAATCCAATCCCAGCTAAAATCAAATAGGGAAATAAAGAAGAGAGTACCGCTATCATGGAAAAAGGTCCAGCCCAACATATACCGTTTATAATCTTTGCATGAAGTGGCCATTTGATACTATTTTTCAATCTATTCCTAAAAGAAGACCATATTAGATTACGTCTATTATACAATAAAGTAATGAATGTAATAACAAAGCTTCCTATCCAGATAACAACACTATAATATAATGGCCATTTATTTAGAAATGCTATTTCGGTTAAAACTGAAGCTAAGGCCACAGCTATAGATATGGCTATAAAAAAAATTCCAAATAACCGATCTCCTTGTCCGGTACTGCTGCTAATCCTTTCCAATTGCGGTTCTTGCTTGAACTATACTGTACCAATATCCCGATATACATGTTGGTTCTATCGTTATTGTACTATGGCAATAAGACGATAAGGGTCAATTTTTCTTATCGCAGATATTTTATAAATGGTCTCTCGCACTATATCATGTCTTCTCAAAACATTAAGATATCGTTATTGTATATTTTCATCGTGACCCATTGTCGCCTATCCTGATTTTTATCTTAGTCGGCATTTTAATCTGGTTTTCATTCTCACTTGCAATTAATCAGAATACTGCAATAGCACAGATAGATGAAACGCTTTTCGTACCTTATAGTAATCCAACATTTGGGATAAGGATTCAATATCCAGCCGACTGGGGAAGATTAGATCTCTCATTCTTACAAAATGATTCTGCAGATATCAATTTTTATCCTCTTGATGATCCCTCAGGGTCACTTAGTGTAAGAATTCAGGTCGACACTCTATTGCGTTCACAGAATATTACACTTGATGAATACACCAGCATGAAGATTAATTCAACTGAAGATCAACTGATAGAATCAAATTCAACCACACTTGCAAATCTACCTGCCCATGAAACTGTAATTGGCAATTCTGTATTGAAAACAATGAAGGTGTGGGCACTAAAAGGCGACAGAGTTTTTACTATTACATATCAGGCAGAAGAAGAAGACTTCCAAAATGACTTACCTGTTGCTAAGAAAATGATAGAGTCATTTGAAATAATCGAATAACTATAGCAGAAATAAATGATTAGTTAAAGATCATTACTGATTTACGTGAGTAACATTAGAAAAACGAGTTGGGGGAATCCCACCTGCGTTTCTGCAGAAAGGTTCCCCTATAAATCACTGGCTTGATTCTAACTATTGTGCAGACTACTCTTCATCATCTGGAGTTTCGCCGCTACTGCTGCTATCTTCATCTTCCCCTGGGCCAGAATCATCGGCTTCTGTAGAACCGGTGTCAGCCGTGGCTGTCGTATCAGTTCCTGTTCCTCCTGTATTATATAATGGGGCAAAACAGTCTCTGATTTCTTGCTCAGTCGGAGTAGTATCACTACTACCTTCCAGCGCACTTGATATATCCTCCTCCGAGGCCTCCCCTCCAAATAAACATTGCATAAATTGTTGGAAGTTTTCTCCATCATCTACGGACCCTGTTTCAGTCGGGGAATCAGTATCGGGTGTGCTACTAGGACTTGATGGAGTTTCAAATGTTGGTTGGGCATAGCTTGTATTTATCTCTCCGAAGTTTGTTGGCGACATTGTAATGGCAATTACCAAGGAAGCGAGCATTCCGAAGCTCGCATATGCGAACAAATTGGTATTCATATTCTATAAGCTGACTAGCAGCGACATAATTTAAACCGTTGACTATCCTTCACATGTTATTTTAGCTGGGGAAGACATGTTCGAGTGGAATACGTTATCCCGGTGTATTCATATCCTCAACTTGTCTCTTGCAACGACCATCATCATAGTATAAACACACATAATAAGGAGCCTTTAGTCTACCACAATGAAAACTCAACAATGATATCCAAATATGATAATACGAATCATGGTAACTATTCTACTTCTTACTCATCTTTTTCAGACAGTGAAAAAGAGGGATTGTACAAAGCTATATTTTCGAGACGTGATGTTAGATCACATTTTATCACAGGTAAAAATATTCCGGACGCTTTAATATTCAGAATCCTAAATGCTGCTCATCATGCTCCATCAGTTGGCTTTTCGCAGCCATGGAACTTTATTGTAATTAAGGATGAATCAATCAGAAAGCAGGTTAAAGATTCATTCCTAATAGAGCACAGAAAATCAATTTCAATACTTGAGCAATATGATGACAAACAGAGGAAAGAAAAATACTTGTCACTGAAGCTGGAAGGTATAATGGAATCAGCATTAAACATTTGTGTTACCTATGACCATAGTAGGTTTGGCCCGTTTGTACTTGGAAGGACATCTATAGAAGAAACTGGAGTTTACAGCGTATGTTGTGCAATCCAGAACCTCTGGCTTGCTGCAAGAGCAGAGGGAATTGGAGTAGGGTGGGTAAGCATACTCTCAGACGAAGATCTACACAAGATTCTGAATATACCTGAAAATATTAAACTAGTGGCATACCTGTGTTTAGGTTACGTGGAAGAATTTGCAGACAAACCGGATTTGGAGAAGGCGGGATGGCTCCCTAGACTAGAATTGGACAAAGTTGTATACTATGATCAATGGAACGGCGAAGTTAAAGACACGTGAGTCATCATACATATCAAACCTTCAGTAAAAAACGTGTAATATTTTTACTATGTAATACGCATATAATTTACAATCCTATCTTTTAACTTCCATGTATACTATTAGTAGAAAACTAGTACTGGTTCCGGCCTGATCTGAGTGTGAAATACATGAACAGAACATAGGTATCAGATTGGAACCAGTATTAGCATTATTATATGATGGTCGCGACTGCAATTAAAGATTTTGGACATATTTTACCGGTCGAAAAGTCATCATCGGTTAATGTCTGATTATTAGCGACTCTTCTAAGTACGAAATCGCAGAGAATATTGTACCTGAAACTTTTACCATCTTCAAAGTAATAAAAGAAAAAGCCGCTCTAAATAGCAAGCTAGCATTTTGTAGTTGGTCGTCGTCACAAGTAGCTATTGGGAATGTTTTCTTCTATGACAGGGAGTACAGAGTATCACGCAGTTTGAAGCCTTATTGTTAGCTCTATTGTTGTCCCTATGATCTGCATCGACTCCGTAGGCTTCAAGTCTTTTCTTACATCTTTTACACCTTCCATTTTGCCTATGGATGGCCTCTCTTCTCACAATTTCTGAAAAGTGCCTCCTCTTTTGCTTTGGAGATTTTGAAACCAGCAACCATAGAGAAATACTTAGGAGAAGTACTGCAATTAATCTTTGTTCAAGTGGACTGACGCTATACTCAGACCACAATGACGTTGTAGAATACCAGCATAGGCAGCTAGAAAAACCCAGAATGATTCCTATGGTTGCTTGAAGTTTTTTCCTTCGATTGATGAAGATTAAGATGAGGAAAGCAAGGAAAGCAATAAGAAAAAACAAGTTTATATCTAGGACTGGATCATGTCCGTTTCGCAAAAGCGGAGTTATTGTCTCCCCCCATATGACTGATCCTATTTCTATACGCCAAAGAATGAATAGGATGGCTGAAGCGAAGATTAATACTTGGAGGTAAAATCTGTTCGTTTTATGCATGGGGATAGCATAATAACTAGAACTCAAATTAATGACATTTTCAGGACATGTGGGGATATATAACAAATACAAATTTGTTATAGTCTATATTATTATAAAACTCCCTCACAATTTTCGACCTTAGGTAAATGTGTAGGATATGATTCATTATCGATGATGAGGAATATACCTATACCGCAAAGCCATTTTGTGATGTTTGTTGAGGATGGTAAAGAAAACTGAGACTACAAGTTCAAATATCTGCTCTATCTATTGTTTATATTCGTTTTTAATTACATAGCGCCATATAATGGTCAATACTCAACATCACAAGAGGTTGTGGACATCGACATTCATTGTTTTTGTTATGATACTTTCGGTTGTCTCTGTAGGGAGAGTCAGCGCGCAGCAACAAAGTGCAGTAATCCCCAATCAACCTGCACAGAACGTGGGCTCAGAAATTTCTTGTGGGCAAACTGTCCAAGGAAATGTTACACTCACAGCCAATCTCAATTGCAACGGCGACGGATTAATTGTAGGAGACGATGCCACAACCATTAATTTGAATGGTTTTGGTATTTATGGTCCAGGAGCAGATAATTCAAAAGTAGGGATTGGTATCACTGAAGACAACGTAGTAATTAATGGACCAGGAATTATAAGCGGATTTGAAGCCGGTGTCTTGCTAACAGGTGCAAGTGAATTTGCCATTCATGCTTTGATAATACAGGATAATGAGATAGGTATCTTCCTATCGGGAGGAGATTTAATATCGGTCGAAGAGAACATAATCAGGAATAACAATATAGCCGTGGCCTCCCATTCTGGGAGCGGAATCAGGATCGAGAGCAATCTAATGGATGCGAACGCACGAGCCGGAGTGACATTTGTAAATACAGATGAATCTGCAGTAAATAGCAATAGCATCCAAGGAGCCCAGAATGGTATTTTCTTGGATGCACAAAGCAGTGGAAACACAGTTCAGCTGAATAACGCAAATGACAATGTTGTAGACTTAAACAACGCTAATGGAGAACCACCTACAATCAACCAAAACACATTTTCTGACAACAACTGCCTAGTATCAGATCCTGGCGGTCTGTGTTTAAGAGGATAGAGGTATATCCATCTTTCGTCGCAAGGATGTCTAGAGGTAAGTCTTTTTGTGATGTTGTAAAATGCGCCAAGTCAGCTGAAACAGACAAGCAAAAATAGTTACTGTTTAATTTATAAAATTAGTAAACCTGCATATATACCATTTTATCATGAAATTTGTTAACTTCCTCAGAAAGCAATTAATGATAAATTGCTTACATAGCCATACAAGTTACTCTTCAGTATGCCCTGTCTCTTGATTCTCAAACACGAAAGTAGAAGAGGAATGGATCATAAGTTCTCTCTATCTAAATTGTTAAAGTGAACCAACAAAAAAAGGAGAACGTAATGAAAACTAACTTCGTTTCTCCGTAGTTATTTTGATCCCATAGCGTCTTACAAATGAAATGAAATGCAGTGCTAGTTCATCAAACGAATTTGAGCGTTTACTGTCCAAGTCTATCCATTTATTTTGCTTCTTAATTGAGTCTGGAACTTTAAATGACAAAACTGTATCGTCTTGTCTAAAATGTTCAAAGTCCAACGCATATACCAATCTGGCATTCTTGTATTCAATAGTCCAGTTGCCTTCTTTGCTGAATCTTAAATGTTCCAGTTTGAGAAAGCTGACGGCATATTGATAAAAATCTGACAGGATATCTTCTAAAATTATCTTCTTCTGCGCAATGGATACTTGCTCCGTGTTCTTCTGACGGATAATTTTAGCAGGAATGCCAGCGGCGAAAACTGATTGGGGGATATTTTTCGTTACCGTAGAACCACTTCCAATAGTCGCGTCCTTTTCAATTGTTACTCCTGGTAATACGGTGACATTCCAAGGCAACCATGCGTTATCTTTTATTTCAACGTCTGCAAACTTGTAAGGATTACCTTCTAAAACATTTTGCCAGGCACTATGTGTGAAGATAAGACAATATCCTCCTACGCCGACATTCTCTCCAAGAGTTATCTTTCGAGTGGTATTGAGGTATGATCTGAAAAGGATTACAGAATCATTTCCGACTTCTAAGGCGCTTTTCTCGCTTTGCATTCCACCCACAAATACATCTCTGTCGATTATAACATGGTCACCAATGGATACAGATTTGAACGAGTTAATTACTGTCCGTTCTTTAATTGTAGTTTTTTCCCCTATCACGACGTTTCCATCTGAAAAAATCTTACATCCAGTAAGTATAGCCCCAGATTTTACTACTATCTCCTTTGCTTTAATTTCCACATCTGTAAGGGTTGCGTCTTTCTCTATAGAGATAAGGCCGGAACACAACTTAGAATTTTTTAATCTTGCGGATGAAGATATATTGCTCAATTATGATGACACTATAGTTAGCTGGTTAATCATTTTTGCTAGGTCAATGCCTCTGCATATTGTTACATCATCTCTGGATGTCAGATACTGCAAAATACTGGGATACATTCTGCCCCCCGTCATTTTCAAAACATTCTCATGCCAGATAACTGTTACAATGTCTTTCTTCATTTTTTTGCATTGATCCAAGGTTTTTTCAAATAGTGCAACCAATTGAGATTCTTTGATTTTCATATAAGTAAATAAATACGCATCCATTAGGGAGATGGGAAACTGTATTAGGTTTCCGACCTTGTAGAATCCCAGATCGTCCTTGGTAATTCTATTCTTAAATTTCTTGACAGAAGAGTCATAAACGAACCCTAAGGATCGCAACTTAGAGGCTAACCTGGAATCATTACTCAAATAGTGTACCCGATTAGCAGTAATGGGATACTTGGTAATTAACTCGAGCTGCTTCTTTTCATTACCTAGTTTTTCTAGGTTGTTGACAGATTTTGGATCAGAATGTAATCCTATTTCCCATCCTCCATTAATCAGGGAGTGGATATCGTCTTCGTAATCATTCAAAGATCCGCCCTCGTAGATGGTCCTGAAGAAAAATGTTGACTTGACCCCGTATTTATCCTCTATCGCCATATAGTCTGGAATATTATAATATGGATTTCTTGATCTCAGATTATCAATCGTTATTTTATCGAAGCGTTCTTTTCTTTCAAGGATATGCTCTATTGGAGGTCCTTCTTTTCGCCAGTCAACGTCGTGGCTCAGGAAAATATATTGCATGCTGTGAATGAGAAATACAGCATTATAATTAATATTTGTAACTCGCACGCAAGTCTGTCTCTCTCTTCCTCTTCTAGTAAGGCCATAAACCCACGGAGATTTCGTATTGTTAATACTTCATAACACATTTACCTTGAATACGACAAGATGATGGGTCCTATTTCGATGGTATTGTTTAATTATCATTTGATATTTTTGTAAGTCTCTTCGATTTCGTGTTTGAGTCCTTCTAGCTCTTGTTTACTCCTAACTATATGGTTAGTAGGAGTCTCAGTTCTACTCTTCCTTATAGAAACTATTAATCTATCATTTCTTGGTTGTACATCCAAAAAGGTTCGAAAGGTTAGCGATTTTGCATAGACTATTCTATGCGGTCTTATTTCCTCGATTACATTACTGCCGAGTGATTTTACGAAATCTCGCAAGTCAAGTAATAATGCTTTTGCATTTTCTTCCAGTCCTGACAAATGGCTTTCAAATGAAATAGCTTCTGCCCTATCTGAATGAAATCCAAACTTACTCATGATTAAAACATAGTATTAAGACTATTTTAAGTAAGGTCATCCTTTTTTGACCGAGACAAACAGTGGAGGCTAATTTGAAATATTAATGTTGAATTGTAATATGGACACAGTAACCAACAAGATACCGCAGACACAGAACTTAATATATACCCCTTAGTGCCTAGTTAGTCATGAGAAAAGGAAATAGAATTCACGGGGCCTCAGCCCTAATATTATCAATAATTATCTTAAGCGTACTAACGTTTTACACACCAGCGGTCGAACCAGCAAGAGCACAAGAGGAAGATAGAAATCCATTACTCTCTCCTGCGGTAACAACAATCTCTAGTGTCACTAACAGCATCAGTTCCGCAGGACAGACAATACAAAATCAAACGGTGAGTTATTACGAGAATGCATCGGGTTATCTTGTTTATCCCTCGTCAGCTTCACCTAATAATGCATCAGTCTCTCCAGAGAAACTTCCTGCAATTATTATGATTCATGAAAATAGGGGACTGAATGACAATATCAAAAGTACAGCCGATATACTAGCAAAACAGGGATACGTTGTACTTGCGGTTGATCTGTTCCAAGGACAGGTAACCGATAATCCTGATCGCGCAAGAGAGTTATCATCGGCAGTTAGAAACAATCCTAGCGTTGCTGTTGAAAATATGAAATCAGCAGTTTCCTATCTCAGCTCTCTTCAAAACGTTAATGCTTCTAGGATAGCCTCCATCGGGTGGTGCTTTGGGGGAGGTCAATCTCTTCAATTAGCATTGAATAGTGAAGACCATCCCTTAGCTGCTACTATAATATACTACGGTCAAGTGGTAAATGATACAAGTGAACTTTCTAAAATAAAATGGCCAGTACTTGGAATATTTGGAGACCAAGATCAAGCGATATCTGTAGACTCGGTAAGAGCGTTTGAGAGGGCACTTAATGAAACAGGTGTAACAAATGAAATCTACATGTATCCAGGAGTAGGTCATGCGTTTGCAAATCCATCAAATGATAACTACGCTCCACAAGAAACAGCAGATGCATGGAAGAAAACTCTGGCTTTTCTAGGCAAATATGTCTAGACACAGCAATGATCTCAAAGGTAATTGTAGCTAAAATATACTCTGAATTTCAACATATATGTTAGTAGAATCTTAACCATACGCTTACAAGGCCTTCATCTGCCATATCCATCTCATCTTCATCGGGTGCAACGTGAAAATTCTATCCGTTGTAGCCATTATGCTTTTTTACTCAGAGATGTTATTATATAAACAGAAGATGAGGCGAGATCAACATAGCAGGAAATATTAAGGACCGGACTAGCAGCAAGACTCAAGCTAAAACTGAGACTATTACCTTTAGATTGCCCACTTATCTAATCGAGGAACTAAGAAATGATTCAGAGCTAGAAGGTGTGAGTTTGAATTCTTTTGTTACCCGAATATTTTCTAATCATATACAATGGGAAAGATACGAAAGGAAGGTGGGTCTGCTACCTATGACGAGACCATTCTTAAAGGAAGTTCTCAATCAGATGACAGAAGAACAGGTCACGAGTCTGGCCCATAAGATTGAGAAAGATAGTTTCAAAAATATATTAAGATTTATGAATGAAAATACCGAACTAGAAGACTTTCTCAGATTTTTGCGAACTTGGTTGACTGCGTCTTGGATGCAACATAACATTGAGATTAAAGAGGGCTCATACCATCGTTTCAATATACAACATGATCTCGGTATAAAGTGGTCACTGTATGTTAAGACTCTAGTATCAGAATTATGTCATGACGTACTCAATATTACAGTTGATGTTAGCATTGACGAGAACCTAATATCCCTGACATTCGAAGAATAACCCTAACAGTTTGGAACCTGTTCCCTGTAATGTAGCGAATTTAGTTTTATCAGATCTTTGAATCTGTTTCTTATAGTCACTTCTGTAACCCCAGAAGCTGCTGCAATGCTAGTTTGGCTGACATCTTGACCCGCCATCTGACAAGTAAGATATAGCACTGCTCCCGCTAGCCCCATAGGGACCTTTCCTGAACTCATTTCTTTCTTAATGACTTCATTCATGATACCCATTGCTCGCTTTTTTGTTCTCTCATTTATACCAAGTCTGCTTGCGACTTTAACAATACATTTCATGGGATCCACTAACGGAATCTTAATATCCAGTTCAAATACAAGTACACCATAATTTCTTGAAATGTCTTTGTACGTCAGATTACTAGCAACAGCTATGTCCTTAAGTGTAATAGAAGTTCCCATTTCTCTACATACAATATATACCGTTGCAGCAAGCATTCCGTCGATAGTTCTTCCACGTACTAATTGTCTTTCATGTACCTTTCTAAATATGTAAGCAGTCTTCTCTACAATAGAATCTGTCAAACCCAGTTTGTCCTTCAATATGTCGAGTCTTTGAAATGCTCGCCTTAGATTTCTATCTGATGACTTGTGAACATTTATCCAAGCATTCCATTTCCTTAACTTTTCTATTTGGGGAAGAATAGATGCATCTAATACTTTTCCACTGGCGTCTATGTTTGCTTTTCCTATTATAGTACAAAGTCCTTTGTCGTGAAAAGCCAAAGAGGCAGGTGCTCCTGTTCTGGATCTAGCATATACTTCTTCCATTGAATGGGCACGTCGTTCCTCATGAACATAGTCTTCAATTCTGTCCAAAATAACAATACCACAATTACTGCAAATAATCTCTCCTGATTCTGGGTCGGTGATTGTGCTTCGAGTTAAATTATTACATGCAGAACATTTGAGTGACTCTATCATTTTTATAATTTATTCAACTATATATCAATGGTTATGGAATTAGTTAAGGAGAATGTTTGCTTAGTATTGCAATGTGTTACCTTTGCAATTACGGCATGACGCATTTTTACTCATTTAGCCCATAATTTAAGCACTCTGTCTTTCAATCTAGCACAATTATTGAATATCTAACCAGTAATCGAGTATGCATATACCAGTTAATCAAATATTGTGTGGAACGGTTGTTAGGTAAAGTAAGCTTGTCAAACAAGGTGCTCAAAGACATCACGAAGGATGAATTCTATGGGCAAAGGTAACTTTTGCTGTCCACAGATGTTGAGATAAAAGATATCTGAATGATCATAACTTAATAACTTAACCTGATATAATAGCATTTCAGAAAGTGTATGTTGGGCAAATTCAAAAAGGAAGAACAAGCGGAAAAAGAGAAGCAAGCTCGACAATTCTATACGTTGCTGCAACTTTTAATGAATGAATTATTTGAATTCGCTTCCAAAGAGGGGCACGTTAAGATGCCATTTAATGTATCTTTTGGTTTAGTCTTTGACAAGAGAAATGCACTATTACTCAAAGGGATAGATCAAAAGACGGGTAAGAAGATGTATCTATACAACCTGAGGATAATTGCAAACACTTTCGAAGAAAGAAGAGCTCAGATGATGGCAGATAGTACTCCTAATTCTCTATTTAATTGGATCTATGAAGTATGTTCTCTGTATATTAACCCATTTGTTTATGAACACGTAGTAAACATCCAGCACAGAGGAAAAGCGGCTGCTGATAGAACTACGGCACAAATTGTCAGAGGATTTGTGAATAAGCTACTTAACGACCCAGATCTGAAATATGTGTTAGATACCATTAGAAATGAAAATAAATCTGAAGATAGCAGCAAGGATGGAGAGCCTAAGATGCAATAAAGATGATCTAGTAAATTTTTAATTGAGATAAAATAAAAATGAAAACCTTGCTTATTCTTCGTCATGCTAAGTCCAGCCTCAAAAGTCCAAAATTGTCTGATCATGATAGACCACTGGATGAACTTGCACGACAGGACGCACATCGGCTAGGAGGGTTACTCAGAAACAAGGAATTAGTCCCTAATTACATTGCGAGTTCAACGGCGCTAAGAGCTAAAACAACAGCAGAACTTGTGGCAGAAGGTTGTGGATACGTAGGAGAGGTTGTCTTTGAACAGCCACTATATCAAGCTAAGCCGATAGACTACATGAAAGTCTTGGAACGAGTGCCAGATAGATATCAACGAGTATTGTTGGTAGGTCATAATCCCACTATAGAAGATACAATAGAAATGCTTACTGGTTCACCAAATATAGCAATGCTGCCCTGTACTTTAGCTCATCTAGACCTGCCAGTTCGAAAATGGTCTGATCTAGGTAAGGGAATCGATTTTGAAGCAAAACTGATTGGTGTGATCCTCCCATAAGGATTATCTACGCCTAAATCGCCACTAGACACTAAGCAACACAATATCTAAATTGACCGAATTAGATTACAATGTGGTCAGGTATGCCAATTTGGCAGAGATCGCCAGATCAGGGATTTAATCTTTGAGCAAATTCTTGGACAAGCATATTTACTGGAATATTTTTAAATCGATCTACTCATATGTAGTATGTGTATTTAGGAACACAAAACGGACAACAGAGGAGCAGCAGTAGAGTAGTCTCCTTTTTACCAAGTGGTACTGAAATCATCTACGCACTTGGTGCTGGTAATCAAATTACTGGAGTGACACATGAGTGCAAATATCCTGCTGAGGCCAAGAGCAAATCCAGAGTCATAGACTCTTCTTTTAATCCTATAAATATGACGAGCAGAGAAATTGATAATAAAATAGTTGAACTGATGAAAACAGGAGGAAACATATACGTAATAAATGACCAAGAGCTAAAAGAAGCAAGACCTGATCTTATCATAGCTCAAGGTGCTTGCGAAGTCTGTGCGCCCTTTGCTAAAGAAATAGATCGTGCAGGTTCTATTCTAGGTTATATGCCCGATCTGCTAGTAATTGATCCTCATGATCTTGACGACATATTGATAAGCATAATGGATATCGCAGAACGGGTAGGAAGAGTAAGCGAAGGTCGCAAGTTAGTAGTATCCCTGCAAAGTAAAATTGACAATACAAGGAGGATAGTTAGAGAAAGAATTGATACAAAAACACGTAGTATTAATGGTTCAGAACCCTCTACATATGAAGCTAATCCAAGAGTGGTTTGCATTGAATGGATGGATCCATTCTTTGTTGCAGGTCATTGGGTTCCACAAATGGTGGATATAGCAGGAGGCAGTAATGGTTTGAGTAATGTGGGGCAACCATCATCTCGAGTGTCATTAGAAGAAATTATGGAGTTCAACCCAGATAAGATTATCCTAATGCCCTGTGGATTTGATTTGGACAGAACCTTAAAGGAAGCAAAAACATTAGACAAAAATGATAAATGGAAATCATTGCAAGCTGTAAAAAGAAATGAAGTCTACGCTGTCGATGCAAACGCCTATTTTAGCAAACCAGGACCAAGAACAGTCATTGGGTTAGAAATACTGGCAAAGATAATGGATCCAGGCTTCTCGGTTGAATTGCCCCCTAATTCATTTTACAAACTAACAAATAGTTAGATAGCCTAATTGTTACGACTTAATATACGAATTTCCTACAGTTTTAAACTATTTCATCTTCCCATCCATTTGCAGTAGATGTCTTACGCACTAGTAGCGTGTGGATAAAAATTCTTAGTCTCCCTACCCTACCGCAGAACTTTAGGTTGCTCAGGGGATATCTATGAAGGTTTACATTAAAGACTATCTTCCATTTACGGTCCTGTCTGTGTTTCCATATTTATCATAATATATCAAGTGGCTTAATGCGATTCTTCCAATTTTAGGTGGCTCTTCATCAGGATAGCCAACACAAATGATTCCAATTGGTCTGACCTGGGCAGGTATATCCAGAATTTTAGATACTTTTGCATCATCAAATGCACCAACAAAGCACGCACCGATGCCCTCATTGACCGCTGTCAGTAAGATGAGCATTGAAGCAAATGCTCCATCTGTAATGCTATAGAACTCTGTTCCTCGAATACCATACCGACCGACAGAACGAGATGTATTAGAACAAACTACAATTAATAGAGGAGCATCCTCAACATATTCTTGGTCGACAGCTGCCGACCTGAGCTTTCTCTTTATTACAGGTTCTTTCACTATGATAAATTCCTGAACCTGTGTATGTCCTGCACTTGGTGCTGTATGTGCATTTCTAATAAGTTTAGTTATTGTTTTTTCTGATAAAGGCAAATTTTGTTTGTACCTCCTTACCATTTTTCTTTTTCTGACAACATCCTCAAAATCCATAGCTGTTAATGTCAAACATACTTATTGAAACAATTGAAATAAGGTTCCGTGACTCTCATTTCCTCTGATGCAAACTTCCCATTCCAATGACACGTAGTTTATCATGAAAGTCCCTTGCACCGCTTTTCGTGCTGATAACGAGCTTTAGATCAACATGAGGTATATACACTACTCTTGTATAGCTCATTGCCACGCTATGACTTCGTCTCAAATCCTTTTGGTTTACTTCTCGATTATGATCTCGAGCTTTGCTAGTTCATCGTATGCAATTAGCATTGCTGCTGCAAATGCAACCGAAATTACCAATCACGACCATAGGGTATGTCTTTTTTCCGTTGTCATCTGCCCAAATATTCAAGTACATCGGGAAGAGTCGAAAGAAACAGGCGATAAGAGACATTTAGCTGTAAATCTAGTCAATTCTACTAAACTCAAGGACTGGGTAGACGATCTATCATCTTTTCATACCAGACATACTAAATCAGAATTTATTGAAAGTGTTGCTTACTGGCTCAAAAGTGAGCTTCAAAGCACCTGTGGCGACGGGGTTTACTTTCATAATTATACCCAAATTGATCAGGAGACAAGTTACAATTTGAAAAATATTATTTGTAACAAAGAAGGTTCAATGGCAAACGGTAACAGTAATCCTCTTATTTTGATCTCGGCACATTACGATAACCGGATGCAAAATATCAGTCAAACAAACGCGAGAGCTCCAGGAGCGGATGATAATGCAAGTGGTGTAGCTGCGATTCTCGAACTAGCCAGAATTCTTTCTAAGGTTAATTTGAAGAATAATATACAATTTGTCTTATTTTCTGGGGAGGAACAAGGTCAGTGGGGTTCAACAGTTTATGCAAAGCATCTGCAGGCTAACGACACGAGGTTTAATACCGTTGTGAACTTGGATATGATTGGATATCCTCCCCATGGATTGAATAAAGTAATTATCGAATATGATCTGGGAAACAAGATTACAACAAATGACATATATTCAAAAAACACGGCGCATTTTATTGAAAATATAGCCTCAGAATACACAAATTTAGAAACAACCTTGCGCACACTCGGGAAAACAGACCTTATTCCATTTGAGGCTACAGGGAATATAGTTATAGGTCTTCACGATGGAGGATCAGAGTTGAATCCTAATTACCATAATGTATCTGATACCACGTCTACACTTGATATAGAATATTTAGCTTCAGTAACGAAGCTTGCGCTGGCAACAATTTTAAACCTAGATGAACTTGATCATACTAGTTCAGTGTTCGGTGCTCAGAATGACCGAATTATGAAAGAGCAACTCCTGTTTATGGATAGCAAGCACTAAATGGGTAACGGCGGAGATGTGGTAACCAGGGATCTATACCTACGAAAGGGCACCGAATATTACCCCGTTTGTCCTCTAAACACAGACTTACTTACGGCATAACTTGTTCGAATATAATTTTCAACATTATTGCAGCTTCCCGTTCATAAGCAGGTACATTATTTATTCTCTTTTGTGTTCCTAATTGCCTCTTTCAATAATAGTTCGTAAATTGAAATCGCTGCAACTGCACCACTGGCTGCAGCAAAAACAACATAATGCCTATCGGTGTCAACATCTCCAACAGCATAAACATTACGAACTGTAGTTTGCTGTGAGGAATTTACCTTAATGAATCCCTCTTCGCCGTCTAACTCACATCCAAGTTGTTTGGCAAGTTCATTTTGAACTTTGTAGCCTAGATAGTAAAATATGACATCGATCTCATAGGACCCATTCCTTTCGCAGACTATCTTCTCAACACACTTATTCGTATTACCAGAAATTCTGATTATATCATCGTTTTCGACTAGTTTGATGCCCAGAGTTTTAGCATCATTTCTGTCAATATCTGTTAATTGATAGTTGCCTTGTACAAAGACAGTTATATCCCTAGTCCAACCCAAAAACTCTTTTGCATATGAGATGGTGTTTTTCCCATAGGTAATGATGCCTAGTTTTTTATTTGTTGTCTGAAATCCATCACAATGAGGGCAATGCCAAGCACCATTTCCATCAAATATTTCAAAGTTTTCAATATTTGGTTTTGAATCCTGTACTCCTGTAGCTATTATGAGGTATTTTGCTTTGGCTATCGGTTGTCTTGAATTGGTACGCGATTCATAAAAGATGTTGAAGTTGTTATCCTCTCGTTTCTCCACCTTTGTAACTTTTTCTTTAACTACTTTAACTGAATACTGAAGGACATCTTTCCATGCTTTTTGTAAAAATTCCTGTGGTGAACTATTTTCAAAACCCAAATATCCGTGAATATATTTACTTGTATGATTTCTTGTATTACCATTATCAAAGACCACAGTTTTTCGGAGATATCTTCCAAGAAGTAGTGCAGCAGATAACCCCGAAAATCCTGCACCAATTATTGCAACATCAAATATTTCTGGATTTTCATTGCGTTGCGTGGTTTGATCTATAATATTGTGGTTATCTTTGCTGTCCGTCTCGTTTATAATTTCTGGATTAAAATCAACCATAAAGTTTCATTTTCCCGTGTCTGCTCCTCCGTGGAGATCCGCGAATATAAGGGTTGAGCCCTTTTTGCATATTTACGTGTCCTTTAGTTTGCTGTCGGTCTATACAATTTGATAAATACGAAGTTGACTTCTGATATACAGTATAAATTAACATGGAAGAGTCAGTCGTTGCCAAGTCAACAGGAGAACAAGAAGAAGAAGATATGGAGCCTCAAGATGCAGCACTATTTAGATATTTGAGAACGAGAAAGAAGATATCCAAGGAGGAGGCTAACTATAGAGAACAGATACAACATCAGCAACAACAACAGCAAAACAGCAGTAATTTTAATAATGTTAGCATTCAAGCGTGTGAAAAATGCAAATTTAATTTGCCTGATGAAAGTATGTGCCATATAGTTGAGGGCAATGTCGACAATAAACATGGTATATCAAAGTATTTTTCTCCAAAAGGCGAAGGTATGTTGCCTGGTGATAT
>OBLS010000027.1_pt1 | contig 38242 bp, 39 predicted proteins | sample 1519901 | NCBI WGS metagenome assembly OBLS01 (sample SAMEA3113585, study PRJEB22503) | soil metagenome | reverse complement strand
AGGAAAATGATCACGTCTTTTTTTAATAAAATATTTATAACTGATTCATCGTTTATGGTATTTCTTACAATATGTTTTATTGTTCTAAGTATTTTTTGCTATAATAATAATTCTTTTGCAATTCAAACTGATAATAGCAACAATAGAAATGAATTTAATATTATAACTGCAGCAGATTTTGGCTGTTCTCTAAGAGCTCAAGAAAATATTAAAAAAATAGAAAAAATGAATCCAGAACTAGTACTTGTTCCAGGCGATCTTAGTTATAAAAAGACAGCAGATTGTTGGATAAATATGACCAAACCATTAGACTCAAAAATTAAAATAGCAATGGGTAATCATGAAGATTATGAAGAAGAAGGAAAAAAAGGTGAAAAATTAAAAAAATCTCTAATGGATCATTATGACTTAGATAAATCATATTACTCATTTGATTATAATAATGTCCATATACTAGTTCTAGATACGCAATTAGAACTTTCTGTAGATACCCTACAATCCTCAGCAGTAATAAACGAAACTTTACCAGCAATATCACCTGTAGAAGGAAACCTAACTGAGGAGGCAAAGGAGCATAAAAAGAAAAATCCTCTCCTCAAACGATATCCAACAATAGATATAAAAGATTTTATTGAGAAAAACTCAATTAATGTAAAAGTTCCTGCTCTTGAGGATCTTGAGGAAATCAATGCCAAAGTTCCAGATTTAGAGGTAGACCAAGAACAGTACCAATTTGTACTTGAAGATTTGGAAAAAACTAATCAAAATAAAAATGTAGATTGGATATTTGTAATGTTTCATAAACCCATGTATTCCTCTAATTCCAAACAGTTGGAGGAATATATTATACGGGAGAAATATGAAGAAATCTTTGATATATATAATGTAGATTTAGTAATTCAAGGTCATAACCATATTTACAGCAGAACTTTACCTATATCAGTAAATAAACAGCAGATCTCAGAGCCGATTATAGATCAAAATAATGCTAATGGTAACAATAATAGCATATTTAGAAATCCAAACGGAATTATCTATCTGGTTGTTGGAACAGGAGGTGATGAACTTTATACAATAACTGAAAAACCCTATTATGTACAGAATCAATATGACAAAGGATTTGGTTTTGTCGAATTAAAAATAGAAGGTAAAAGATTAGATGGAACATTTTATGATATCAATTTAGATTGTAAAATGGAACTAACAGAGATAAAAAAGAGAGAAGTTCTGGACCTTGACTCATGTAGACCACCTCTAGTAGGTAATGATCAATTAAAAGTAATAGATCAGTTTACTATAATTAAATAGACAATCATTTAAAAAATCAAATCATACTAATGTAACAAATTTAAATAAAATAAAGAAATTCCCTATTAGTAAATCGGAGTCAACAGATAACCAGATATTTTGTTAACATAAACTAAATTCTAAATTAAATAGTAAATTTGAAATTGTATTAATTATATAATAGGCATATTGACAAAAAGGCTACTCTATATTTTGTTACTAATTATTGATAATTATCAGTTTGTCAAATAAAAATAATTTCCTTCTTAATATACACAATAAAATAAAATCGATGATTTAGGCCGTATTTATTTATTTATTTTCATTTGGAAATAGCAATGTTAGGAACTATAAGAGAATTATAGTACAAGCCTGTATATGATCTACTTAATCTTTATATCGTAAAATTGGCGAAATAATATATTAAAAAATATAGTATATATACTAAAATAAAATTAAATACTAACTATTTAGTAGACTAGACCTGCCTCATGTGTAACTTCGGAAACGTTTTTGTATTCCTTATCGGGTAGTTTTTCTATTTTTTGTACTAGTTCTTTATCTGTAGCATTATTTTTTACAAATTCTACTATTTTTTCTTTATTCGCTGGAAATTCAAGATCCTTAAGTACTTGACCTATTGATGCAACCCGTTCATAGTTTTCAACATTTACCTCTTTTCTTTGACCGGGAATACCACCCTGTTCACTTACTACTGCAGCTGTTTCTCCAGAGTCTTGTGATCCTGGGATTTGGTCTGGTTTTTCTCCTTTATTTGAACTCATATGATCGTATGTACATCAAAATATTTATTGATTGAGTAAAGGAATGAATGAACGTATCGGTTTATAGTATATATGCTAAATTATTACTAAATTAGTAAAATCTAAATTTGATTAGTAACCAAATACAATACATCTGTATAAATGAAGAAGATATCTGTATTAGCAATTTAGTAAAATGTTAAGAACAGTTCCCAAAATAAAGATCTATAAAACAAATAATAATAATAATAATAATAATAAAAAATTAAATATAATAAATTTTAAAAGTGTCACTTTAGATGGATTTTAGCTTGAGAAATTAATCAATTTCCCATTGTATTGTTAACATTTTAACATTTTGGTAATGGTTATTAATATTAACTGTAATATCGTAGTTAGGCCATATTACTAAATGCTACAATGTATCCTTTTTATTTGATATATCCTATATAATTATAAAATGATAGGCAAATGCGAAAGTTGTGGAACATCCAACGTGGAAGTTAACTCTTCAAAAGAAAATGGAAAAGAAAAACTATTATGCAATCAATGTAGGCCAGCAGATGGAGCCTATGGTTATTGATGACAATCGATTCAAAAACGTTTGTGCATTATATTCATTTTATTCTAAAAGATATTAACTTCTTATTAACTACTAAAATAAAGAACTACCTTGTTTTTTCTTCAAACAATTCCCATATCGGACTATTTATTCCAAGTAAAATTTATTTATAGATTTTGATGTTTATGGTATTCTTCATGAATTTTACATCTGAGTAAAATCTTCTAATAAACATTCTAAATTACTCAAGAAAGAACAATCATCTCAGTTTGTTTTTTTTATAATATATCTAGCAAAATAATAACAAATACCATTGAACCATAAAAAAGAAAGGGAGGAAAAAAATAACAGTCTAATGTATTATATAATGTATACGTTAAAATTATAAACGGTATAATTAGTAATGGAAGAACCTTCTGACACTAAGATTATAGGATTAGAAACAGTTACTGCTGATAATAAGAATTTAGGAAAGGTAATTGCAATTGATAATAAAAAGAAAAACAAATATTTTATAGTATTAAAAAAAGGTGTGTTAAAAGATGAAGAATTTCATATTCCTATTAGTTCAATAACTCAAATATTAGATCAGGAATCGAAAATCATCATAAATTTGAACGAAGATGAAGTAAAACATGGTTATGAACTTTTAAATGAAAGTAATCCTTCGTCTAATGTAATTAGTGGCAAATCAAATTCTTCTTTTTCAATACCGTTTGGAAAAGAAAAGATAAAGTATGAGTCTCTCTCTTCTGATAATTTAGAAGAATCTAAACCTGGAAAATCAGAAGAGACAGTAGTAGAGAAATATATCTGTGAAATGTGTCAAGACGAATTTAAAGACATTTCCCAATTTGAGTTACATAGAAAGAACAAGCATTCTGGTCCAGTAGGGATTTAATAGGGTTTATCAATAATCCATTTTGGTGAATGGAACGAATATGACTAAATTTAACAAACTTTTTATTGAATGTATATCTGAATGGTCAAAAAAAGCAGAACAATGTGACAATAATGAATGCCTGGAAGATTGCAAAAAAGGATTATTGGAGAGTCTAGATAAAATTTTCCCTTATTCTAAGGACATAGAATTTGAAGTGGATAAAGTAAATTATATCCTTTCATCTATGTTTTTTTTATCCAATAGATTAGCAAAAGCCACCATTGGTTTGGCTGAATTGGATAAATCATTAGAAAATCTTAAGCAGATAGGTAAAGTGAGCTTTGAAAAAAAGGAGAATAATGAGACTTACAATAAATTTGTCCATGATTTAAATGAGATATTGGAAAAGTATTTCTAATATTTGTGATTAAATTTTGACTTGCAAAGTAAAAACAGGCCTTTCAAACTAGTAGTATATTCTCTCTATACAAGTACCAATAAGTAAAATAATATCTCATAGAAGAAAAATTAATTTTTTTTACATTTACAATTATTGTATAATGTATGATATACACTATATAGGAGAATCTTATTGAATTGTTAATTATATATTTTCAACAACCATTATCGATTCGTTCAAGTTAAAAGTAAACGGTTACTATTCCTACTACTACTACTCTATATATTGTTAAGAATTGAAATAAAATTTACAATTTGTCCAACTCTAAAGATTCATGTTACTCCAGTCCGATAGGTCGTAAAAGTAAATCTTGAAATCCATTTTGTATTTTTTCTTGACCGACAGATTATTAATGGAATCATTATTTATTATTTTTTTATCAGAATCGACCAAGGGGAAGATTGGTTGTAGTGTTGCAACTACTGGCAGAGCACCGTCGAGGAGTGATTTGCTCTTTAATTTAGTAATAGCTGAACCTTTTATTCGAGGTAACTTTGAACTCGCTTTTATTTGTATATATAACAAAATTAAATCTTTTTTTGCCATTAGATCCGCTGGACCTCTGCTACCTTTTGATAATTTAACTTCCCATCCTTTGGAAAGAAGATAAAGAGCTATAATGAATTCAGCATCTTTTCCAAATTGACTAGGTGAATAAGATTTTTTATTCAATAGTTTATGTGATAAAATAAAACTATACTATCATATTATAGTATCTTATCTTCATCTTTTATAGAGCTTCCCTTAATTCTTTAAATGTATTCTTCATTCGAATTGTTACATTTGTTGCGTCTTTCATGACGAATTTTAGTTTATATAGGAGAAATTTCCCTCATAGTTACTGAAAAGAGCATTACTGAATACAAGCTATAAATTATAATATAATTTCTACTTCGATAGAATACTACTACTACTACAAATGAGCAATTATTTATTTTCAAAAATTGCAAAGAGATGTAAATATTTGAATGGATTATTTGAATTTTTATGATAAATCTGCCAAACAGAATAGTTGTGAAGTAAATAATAATATTAAAAAAATATCTTATCTAATTACACTTTTAACAATTATTTATTACTTAATTATTTATTATATATACAAAAAATAAGAGTTTTTTGAATTTACCATTTTTTATTTATTTATTTATGCATTTTATCATATTTCATTTTATCATATCCATGTTTGTAGTTGTCTTTGTATTTGTCTTCCATGTCTTTGCTCATCATCTTATTATGGTTATAATCTGAATATGTTATTTCTTTTTGATACAAAATACTACCATTTCTAGGATCTACTAAGACTTTTTGTACTAATTGACTGTCTCCTTCCCTTTTTAAAAATTCTTCACTTTTTTTGGAATAAGCGCATCTCTATGAAGAATATGCTTAAATTTCAATTCTCCTTCTTTTACAAGAGGAATTGCACTATGTATAAGATCAAGGGGAACCTGGGGTAAGATGCTATAAATATATTTTTCACAATTTTGGTACATTCTTTTTATGTATTCTATAACTGCAACAAATCCAGAAATAAATTCACTTCTTTCTAAAGCTCCAATACTTTGAATAAACTTTATAGTAATTTACTGAAAATTATGTTCAGAAAAAAATCTTTTATGTTTCGAGAGAAAATTAATAGCAGAAATATTCTTGATTAACATATCTCCAAATACAGTCAATGAAAAATAACCTTTAAAGATTTTTTTCAATTACATTTGAATTCATCAATCTATTTAAATTTCTATGAGTTTTTTGTTTAGTAACGTTTAATTCCTTTGCAATTGATGATAATGTTTTTTGATTTTGAGAAATAATATGTAATATAGCCAGTCGTTGTGAATTGGCTAATGATGAAAAAATATCTTCTGTTTCTTCGAATACAGCATAATTAAAGATGACTTCTGCTTCTTGTTCTTTGACCAATTGCAATTATATTTATGAGGCATGAGATATCTATCTTACTAGTAGTAATTCTATTGTTATTATAGATGGTTTTTCAACCAATTCTATGATATTTTATTAATAGTTATCTTCACAATACATTTGCAAGAGAAAGGATTTATTTAATTAAAAATATGTATTGTAAAACATCAGGAAAATAGTGTACAAAAAATTATATTATCTTTATGACCCTATATTAAGTGGTTAAGAATCTATGACCAATTACTGTTTTGATGATGGAAACAAAAAATACGGTCTGTAAAAAATACTAATTTTGCAATTGATCGAATGTGAACTTAATGTCTTTTTTATATGATTACAGGAATAGATCAATTTTGATATTTATATATTTATAAATAGCTATTATCTTTTCCAAATACAGAAAAAATAAAGAACTAGAAAAAAATTTAGATAAGTATGGATAATTCTTGTTGAGAAGGCTTTTGGATAACTAAGGCTTTCTCGCTTTTATGAGTACCAGAATAGCAACAGCACCCATCATTCCTCCCAGAATCAAGAGTACCTGTATTGGGAACCCTCCCGTTGCAGTAGCAGTTCCTGAGGGTCCTTGTGGACTAACAAAAGCAATTTCGGCATTGTTGATATTCTTAACTTGAGCAAAGCCCGCTACTTGTATCTGTCCGCTCGGCGGTGGATTAGATGATTTGATGTTAACTTGTGAACCATCTATTTCGACAGATGCCGAACTTTCTTTAGCTGAATGTGTCCCCTCTCTGAAACTACTTTCACCAAGCGAGAACACTGATACTACTTTCGAGCCGCCCTCTTCAGCATATCCAGATCCTGCTGCAGAAGCTTGACTTCCTGTTGGATCAAAGAGAAAATGCCATCTGTCCATAGGCATACCAATTTCTTCATAATCAAGAAGAGGAGTTTCAAAGACATTCTTACTTTCTTCTACAGACATTAGTTTTTGAGCCGCAGCAGGAAAGAGGGCTTTAATCGGACCAATCGGATAATTGATATCAAATTCACCATAGTCAGGTACCGTTACAGTTAGAGGGCCTGGTACAACAACACTTCTCCAATCCAAATCAAGTGCAGGAGTAGTACTATTGGAGGGAAGTACAAAGTTTGTAATATGTGGTGCAAATTTTACCTTATATGATATTTGAGCTCCATCTTCATCTCCTCTTATCTGTGAAGTATATTCTAATTTTGAGTTAGAAAGCTGGATAGGACTTTTTTTCTCTTTTAAAATAGCTTCATTAATAGATCTTTGTAATTCCTCCATGCCTTGAGTAGTAGAATTTAAAGTAAATGTTATGCGTTCATTGGTTCCATTCAATATTTTAGCTAGGTCGCTTCCAGGTTCATATGTTAGAGTGATAAACCTAATACTAGTAAAGATAGGATCAGCTGCATCCCGTTCGGGTAAAAGAAAAACTTCCATCTGTGAAGCAAATGATTGAGCAATAGCAGTAGGAATCAAAATCAACCCCATCATCCAATAGGATAAAAAGACCCTTTTGTTCACCACACCTGAAACTCTCATTTTGTCGAATATAATCCTTATTGTTGTTTTTATTGTACTTAAAAAGAAGAAAAGATAAAATTACTAGTATAAAAAAATTATAATAATCGAAAATTTTACATTATCATTATTTCCTAATAAAAGATTATTTGATAACAGTCTTAGCAGGAGGAACAGGTTCCATAAAACTTATACGCGGTCTAGCCAGTTGTACCTCTGACTTTACAATTATCTCAAATATTGGTGACAATTTTTGGTTTAATGACTTGTATGTATGTCCAGACATTGACACGTGTATTTACGGATTAGCAGGTATACTTGATAAAAAGCGTGGATGGGGAATTACAAAGGATACTTTTTACTATCTTAATTGTATGAAATTATTAGGCAAAGAAACATGGTTTCAAATTGGTGACAAGGACCTTCTTACTCATATCATAAGAACAACAATGCTTTCAAAAGGTTTATCCTTGTCAACAATAGTAAAATGGATGGCAGAGAATCAATTCAATATTAGTAATAAAATAATTCCAGTTTCTGATACCCACGTAGAAACAAGAATAGTTACAAATAAAGGAGATATGAATATTCAAGAATTTTGGGTAAAAAATAAAGCAAAACCAAAAGTATTAGATGTTTATTATCAGAACAGCGAAAGAGCAAAATGCAATGAGGATGCCTTAAAAATCATTCGATCATCAGATATTATTATTATTTCTCCAGCTAATCCAATTTCGAGTATAGCACCCATTCTTTCACTAGCTCAAATCAAGGAAGAACTGATTGAACAAAGAGAAAGGGTTATTGCAATCTCTCCAGTTATAGGAAATAAAGCGATAAGCGGACCAGCTGGAAAATACCTTAAGGCTAAAGGAATAGAATCTTCAGCCAAAGGAATAGCAAAATTTTATTCACAGTTAATTTCTAAAATAGTTATAGATAATTCAGATTCTGATATGTCAAAAGAGATAAATAAAATTGGTGTTTCTTCTTTGGAAACTAATATTTTGATGAATAATGCAAAGGAAGAAAAGAGATTAGCAAGATTAATTTTGAGAGTAATGAATTATCAATGAAAATAGCTGCTGTTATTCCTATGAAAAGTCTTCATTCAGCCAAATCTCGATTATCAAATATTTTAACTGCTCAACAAAGAAAAAATCTTGCAATGTATCTTTTGAATACTACAATAAAAGAGTTAAAAGAATCTAATTTTATTTCTGAAATCGTAATCGTTTCTAGTGATGAAGCAGTTAAAAACTACTCTTCCATAAACAATCTAACATTCGTTAAAGATTCGGACAAAGGTGTTAACAAAGCAGTAATACTAGCTGATAAATATTGTGTCGATAATAATATAAATGCAAACATTGTAATTCCACAGGATTTACCATTTATTTCCGCCAAAGAAATAGATGAAATTTGTACTATTTCAAATAAATATCATAAGTGTATTATTATATGCCCATCCAAACGCTTTGATGGTACAAATATCTTGTTCAGAAAACCTCCAGGTGTTATTAAGACTCATTATGATAATAATAGTTACATGAACCATTTAAAAGAAGCTTCTAAATTCAAAATTCCTATAGAATCCTTAGATATAGTCAAGCTTAGGTTCGACCTTGATACCAAAGAGGATTTACTTGAATTGTTTCCCCTTCAGAATTGGAATTCGATTTTAAAAGATAATGATTTAAACTAACTAATTAAAACCAATATTATTTTTCTACTAGTTCTGTCAGAATTATGATAGTAATCTTTCACTTATGATATTAATGAATTACACTTATATTTTAAAAAAATCTCAATAAAAGAAAATTTTTACTTTACTTCAAGTTAACTATATTAAGTCTATACTGCAAATTCAAAGCATGAAAGCAGCTGTTTTTAGAGAATATAATAAAGATCCTATGCAAGTCGTTAAGATCGAAGATATCGATACTCCAAAATTAAAACCTAATGAAGTTATGATAAAAGTGGAATCAGCAGCCTATAATTATAATGATTTGTGGGCAATTTGGGGGGACCCAGTTAAAACTCCTTTGCCTCATATTTCTGGAAGTGATGTTGCAGGACCTGTTGTTGAAGTAGGAGAAGATGTAACAAAATTTAGAACTGGTGATAGGGTTGTGTCACATTCCAATCTCAGTTGCAGGATCTGTGAAATGTGTACTGCTGGACGGGAATACGATTGTAATGAAAGAAATATTTGGGGATTTCAAACTGGACCCTTATGGGGAGGATTTGCACAATATACTCATTTGCCGGAGGTTAATGTTGCAAAGATACCTGATTCTGTTTCATTTGACGATGCTGCTGCTATTTCTATGGTAGGAATGACAGCTTGGCATATGTTAGTAGGAAGAGCAAAGATCAAACCAGGTCAAACCGTACTAATAATGGGTGGAACTAGCGGTGTAGGTATGGCAGGAATTCAAATTGCAAAATTGTATAATTGTGACGTTATTGCCACTGCAGGAAATCAAGAAAAAATGGACACATGTATGAAATTAGGAGCTGACCAAGTTGTAAATCATAGAGAACCAGATTGGCACAAAAAAGTTAGAAATCTAACAAATAAACAAGGCGTAGATGTGGTATTCGAACATATAGGAAAAGCAGTTTTCCCTCAGGAGGTCTCATTATTAAAGATGGGTGGAACATTAGTTGCAACTGGTGCAACTACAGGTTATGATTCAACAATTGATCTTCGATATTTGTTCTTTAGAGGCACTAATCTCTTAGGTTCTACACAAGGAACAAAATCAGACTTAGAAGATATAATTTATTGGACAGGAAGAGGAAAAATTAAACCACTTATTGCTACTAAATTGCCATTCTCTGAAATGGTAAAAGGTCATGTTATGATGGCAAATGCCGATCAAATTGGTAAAATATTAACTAACCCACAAGAACTGTAATTTCTTTTTTTTACTTTTTAATTTAATTTGTGATAGTTTAATGATGTTTAGAACATTATTATTTATACCAGGAAATAATAAAAGATTTCTAGAGAAATCAAAATTCCTTTATCCTGATATTTTATGTTTCGATCTTGAAGATTCAGTGCCGATTTCAGAAAAAACAATCGCAAGAGAGATGATTATAGAATCTTTTTCTTCTTCTAAAAAGTCATCAAATCCTCTTGATATCAATATCAATAATAATAATAATAATAATAATAATAATAATAATAATAATAATAATAATAATAATGCTAATTATAAGGACAAAGAATCACCTCAAATTTTTGTTAGAATTAATTCATTTGAATCTGGACTTTATGAGCAAGATTTAGAATCTGTAATTTGTGAGAGTTTAGACGGTATAGTAATTCCAAAAGTGAACTCAGCTTCAGAACTGGAAAAAATTACTGAAATAATTGCAAATCTAGAAAAGAAAAGAAACATAGAAAAAACACTTAGGTTAATTCCATCCATAGAATCCTCTCAAGGAGTTGTAAATTCCTATCATATAGCAAAATTTAATGAAAGAGTCTGTTCGCTGGTGTTTGGTGTCTTTGATTATTTGTATGATATGAAATTAGATTATGAGAATGAAGGATTAGAATATAGTTATGCCAGGGCGAAAATACCAGTTGATGCCCGAGCTGCAGGAATTCCAGCTTTGGACTCCATTTGGCAGAAAGTAGATGATTTAGATGGCCTTCAAAGAGATGCTAAAATTGCCAAAAGACTTGGGTATGCAGGTAAAAGTATTATTCATCCAAAGCATATAGAACCTGTTCATAATGTGTTTGTTCCGTCACAAAATGAAATTGAATGGGCAAAAAAAGTTGTCTCTAGATTGAATCAAATTCAAGAAAAAGGTGATAAACGTGGTGCTTTTAAAATTGATGGTAGAATGATCGATGCAGTTCACTTTAAACAAGCAAAACTTATTCTTGACTTTATTGCAAAAGATGAAAAGCTATAATATACTTATTTATTAGCCCCAACGAGCGATAGAAAGGATTAATTTCTATTCATAAATTGAATATCTATAATGGTTATTCTGCCAATAGATTCTGGAAGATATGGGAGTAAAGATATTAAAGAAATATTTGAAGAACAAAAACGGCTGGATTTTATCCTTGAATTTGAGGCAGCAACTGCTTTAGCCCAATCTAAAATTGGCATAATTCCAGTAGACGCAGCCAATGAGATCAATGTTCTAGCCAAATCAGGAAAAATCACTTTAGCCAGAACAAAAGAGTTGGAATCTACTACTGATCATGATATGGCTGCAGTAGTAAATGCTATAAGTGAACAATGCTCTCCTAATACGAAACCGTGGGTCCATTTTGGTTTAACAAGTAATGATATTATAGATACAACTACTTCAATGCAATTGAGAGCCTCACTATTAATTATTGAGCCAAAAATTAAAGAATTAGCAGTAATTTTATCTAAAAAAGCTGTAGAATTCAAAATTCAACCTGCAGTAGGAAGAACACATGGTCAACATGCAAGTATTATTCCTTTTGGATTAAAATTTGCAGTTTGGGCAATGGAAATGGTAAAACACATGGAAAGAATAAAAGAAGCAAAAAAGCGTTTCTTAATATGTAAAACTTTGGGGGTTGTGGGGACTGGATCTTTAATGGGGGATAAAGCATTGGAGGTCCAACAAATAGTTGCTTCATTGTTAGATCTACATCCTATAGAGGCAGCAACACAAATAATTCCAAGAGAACGATTGGCAGAATTACAATTTCTTGTTGCTTTGATAGGTACTTCGTTAGATAAAATTGCAATTGAAATCAGAAATTTACAGCGAACAGAGATAGACGAAGTTGCCGAATCTTTTAAAAGTGGGCAAATGGGAAGTAGTGCAGTTCCTGTAAAAAAAAATCCTATTAAGAGTGAAAGGGTGTCTTCTTTAGCAAAACTTTTAAGATCTCTTTTAAACGTTTCAATGGAAAATATTTGTCTATGGCATGAGCGCGATTTATCAAATTCAGCAAATGAACGATTTACTATACCCATGGGTATAATTCTTTTGGATGAAATGTTAAAGACTATGATTAAAGTTGTAAGACATATATTAATAAATACGGAAAAAATAACATCAAACATAAACATTACTCAAGGACAAATTTATGCTGAATTCATTTTGGAATCGCTTGTACGAAAAGGCATTTCAAGAATTGAGGCGTATATGAATATTCAGAGAGTTGCATTTGAAGCAAAGGATAATGGCAAACAGTTCATACAAGCAATAAAGGACGATTCTGTTCTCTCAAAATATTTCTCTGATATAGAATTGAACAAACTTTTTACTCCAGAACAACATTTAGCTTCCGGAACGAAAATAATTGATATGGTTTCTTCAATTGTTCGTAGTGAATTATCTCCATCCAAATAAAATATAATATGTATAACTTCTAGAAAAAAATTAGACCTGGAAGAAGAGTATTTAATGATTGATTTTAGTCAATAATTTTGATTTTATGTCTTTATCAGAATTGATAATTTTTGATAAATTTTTATGGATCAAAGTCCCATATTGAAGAGCTTTTTTTGGCTTCATTGCAGATTCTTTTGGAACATTTAAAGAAATTGCAATTTCTCTTAGAATATGTTTCCTAAGTTTATCACATGGACCAACTATTTTTTTCTCTATAGGAATTTTCATTGCATAATCGATAAACCTTTGAGCTAAAAAAGGTTGTTCAATTTTAACATGGAATTCTTTTGTAATCGTATTTATTTCATTTACAAGCGTTAATTCATTAATTATTCTTTGTGCCATAAAACTTTTAATCCGGTCATGACCATGTAAAATTATTTGTCTATATCTATCATACCCACAAAATAACTCATCAAAACCATTGGCTGTTAAAACAAGTTTGCAATTATTCTGAATAGCAAGAAAAGATATAAAATAAAATGCTATACAATTTTCTATATGCGAAATGTTATTACATTCAAGATTGTAAATAACCTTTTTTGCGATAATACTAAATTCCTCATTTTGTATTTCATATGTAAAGTGTTTTATATTTAATTCATGGGCAATTTTTCGAGAAAATTCAAGATCAGGTGAAAAAGGAAAGCCAATTGATAATAATATAATATTATCTTTATAAAGATCTCTCGAAACTTTTGCAAGTAGTGAGCTATCAATCCCTCCTGAAAATGCAATGCCAAAACTTTTGTCTGTTAAAATGCAATTGTTAATAGCACTAATAATTTGTCTGGTAAGCTCTGAATGCATTGAAGTGATTTGCAAAGTATTATATTTTATCTTTTTAATATTAGGTTTTTGAAATAAGTTCATAGCTCATTTAAGGATAATATCGTTTTTGTTGAGAATTAAAAATATACTTATAAAATATACTAATTTTTATCTAAAAAAGGCTTAGATTTTTATATATAGATTTGCACAGTTCTCATATTGTCAAATAAAAGAAATCTTGTTGAAAATGATATTAAGTATCTTAATAATAACGGTGATTATTTATCAAATCGAACTCATTTATCTTTATCCAATTTACTAAGTTTTCTTGGTAAAAAGTATGAAGTAAATTCTGTAATCAAACTTCCTGAAGGCAATAGTATTACAGTAGATTTTAAAACCGATGATGAAAAATATATAGAAGTTATAGATTCTAATGCTGATTTGATAAAGTTTAACAGAATAAAGAGTATCTACCCGGATTTGAAAATTGTTGCAATAGGTCCTTCAAAATACAGAGGCAAATCAACTGAATTTGAATCAATCTTTTTCTTTGATTCTAAATATGAAAAAATTGGCTCTATTTTTATTGAAGATCCTTCTCTATCATTTGATTACGCTCATATTTTACCTTTGGTTCAAAAATGTTCTATACTACACGGACATACTTCAACCGTAATGGTTGAAATCATTGGTAGAATGGAAAATGGTTTAGTTATTGATTTCAGTGAAGCTAAAAAGCTGATAAAAGAAGCAATAAATGACTTAGATCACAAATTTTTTGTAAATAGTAGATATTTATCAACAAAAGATGATCTTTACTATCATGTACGGTTTGAAGGGCCTCAAGGATATTTTGATCTACAAATGCCAAAATCTACTGTTTATCTTTTATCTGATGAGGCAACAGTAGAAAACCTTTCTAAAGAAATAATTAAAATTTTAGCTCCAAAAATGCCTAAAAATATTGATGCTTTAGGTGTGTATCTCTACGAAGGCGTGAATAAGGGAGCTCATCTCTTAGCTGAGCTGCGATGATTATATATTATACTCCACTTTGTCTTTCTTGATTATAGTTTAGGTATTAACGTTAATAACCATATACAATATTAAAACTAAAGTATAAAAATGGAACCAATAATTACTTCCAAATCCTGGAATCACGAAATTGAATCACAAGTCTTAAAGTCATGGGATTTAGAAAATCTTTATTCTTTTATATTAAAAAAGAATAACAATAGTGATAGTGTATTTGTTATTGATACGCCTCCTCCATATCCATCAGGGAAACCATGGCATATCGGTGCTGCTGCACACTATGCTCAGATAGATATGATAGCTAGAACTGCAAGGATGAATGGTCACAATGTTATGTTTCCTATTGGTATAGATAGGAATGGTCTTCCAGTGGAGATCTATACAGAAAAAAAATACAAAGTTCGTATGCGACAGATGGCTAGAGAAAAATTTCTAGAATTATGTAAAACTGCTCTTGACGATCTTGAAAAAGATATGATTGAGATAATGATAAATCTCGGTTTAAGTAGTAATTTCAAAGAGTATTATAGAACAGATTCACTAGAATTTAGAACTTTAACCCAAAAAACCTTTATCGATTTATGGAACAAAGGCCTGATCTATATTTCTAATAGACCAAATAATTACTGTGTTGATTGTGGTACTACCATATCAGATGCCGAAATCATCTATGAAGACTTGCCGACAAATCTCTTTTATATGTATTTTAGTATAGCTGATAAAAATAAGGATAAATTAGTGGTAGCTTCTACTCGTCCTGAACTACTTTTTGCTTGTCAAGCAGTAATAATAAATCCAAAAGATGAAAGATATTCTCATTTAATTGGAAAAGAAGTAATATTGCCCTTGTTCAATAGAAAAGTCCCAATTTCTACCCATCATTCTGCAAAATCTGATTTTGGATCCGGGGTTGTTATGGTATGTAGTTACGGTGATCAAAATGATGTTAAAGTTTTTAGAGAACTAAATCTAAAAGAGATTATATCTATTGATGAAAATGGATTTACTACTCCTTTTGCAGGAAATTACAGTGATATGAAATTAAAACATGCAAGACAAAAAATCATCGAAGATTTAAGAAGGGAAGGTTTTATTGAAAAAGAAGAAAACATCATGCATAGATCTCCCATTTGTGAAAGAAGTAAGACACCAGTTGAAATTATATCTTTACAGGATTATTATCTTAAACAATTAGAATATATTCCAATTCTCAAAGAGTTATCTAAAAAATTAAATTTTTATCCTCCTGTTCATAGACAGATATTAAACAATTGGTTAAATGCAGTTTCAATAGATTGGCCTATATCAAGAAGACGGTTCTATGGAACTGAGATACCAGTTTGGTTTTGTCAAAATTGCAAATCTCCTAATTTACCTAAATCAGGTAGCTATTATCAGCCATGGAAAGAAAAACCGCCTTTTGCTACCTGTGCGAATTGTGGATTGAGCGAGTTTATTGGCGAAGAAAAAACATTCGATACATGGATGGACTCAAGTATTACACCATTATTCATATCAAAATTTTCTCAAGATAATGAATTTAATAGTAGAACATATCCTGCAACGATCAGACCACAAGCAAAGGATATCATAAGAACTTGGTTATATTATACAATGCTCAGATGTTATCAATTAACAGAAAAATTACCATGGCCTAATGTTTGGATAATGGGTTATGGTGTGGATGAAAAAGGAAAAAAAATGAGTAAAAGTAAAGGAAATGTGATTGATCCCTTACCAATAATACAAAAATATGGAGCAGATACATTTAGGTTTTGGTCTGCCAGTGAAACAAATTTGGGACAGGATTTTCGTTGTTCTGAACAAAGTATTTCTAATTCACAAAGATTTCTCTCAAAGCTATGGAATTTAGGTAGATTTCTATCTTCCTTTGAAGTACCTAAAGATTTTTCAACAGAATCTTTAAAAAATAAAAATCTTTTCCATACGGATAAGTGGATTTTATCCGAGTTAAACAAGCTTATAAATACGTGTATAAAAGGATATGATAGTTATAACTTTTTTATTCCTGCAACAAGCATAAGAGATTTTACATGGAATATTTTTGCATCTCATTATGTGGAAATGATCAAGGGTAGAGTATATGATAATGAAAATAAGAATTTCCACATATCATCACTATATACTTTGCATAGATGTTTCTCCACAATTTTATTATTAGTGGCACCCATATGTCCATTTATTACAGATAAATTATGGAAAACTCTTTATTCTTCAGAAAGTATTCATAAACAGATATTTCCTAAAACAAATGATATTTTTAAAGAATTTGAAAAATACACTGAACAAATAATTGAGTTTAATTCTCTTGTTTGGAATAAGAAAAAAAATACAATTGATCCCAATACGGGTAAACCATTATCACTAAAAGATTCTACTTCAATAACTGTACCAACAGAATTAACTGAATTTGAACAAGATTTAAAAACCATGCATAATATTGTAGGATGAAAATTTATTTACCTATTTCATAATAATGAAGAAATAGATAGATACTCTATTCTTACTACAATTATTATATTATGGTTAAATATCAATTTTACCATCTAACATATCTAAAGAATCCTCAGCTATATCTATTGCTGTATGAGAATCGATATTTGGCTCCATGGTTATTAAGACTACCATATTATCCAAATATAGTGTAATTATAGAGATTTTCTCCCGTTCAATATAGGAAAATCTTGCTTTACCCATAGTAGGATCAAACCTCTCTCTCATGGATCTTCTAATAGCTGTTTGAGCCAAATATAGCTCTTCTCCTGCCACATCTACTATAGAATCTATACCTTTTTTCATTCCTCCTGCGAGCAGAGCTCCAGTTTCATCTACTACTCCTGCATACCTTATGTCATCATGCAAAGCAAATATAGATTTACATAACTTGTTATAATCCATCGCTATACTAACGAATAACTCCATTATTGAATGTTATTTAACTTTATGATTAACTTAATGTTATAATCTATAACCATCCTAACTTTAACTTTAATTTTACATATAGGAAAAATAAATAGCGAAATATAAGATAAATACGATTCCGTGTAAACTTTCTTAATCTAATTATTCGATATTTTAGAAATGACAATAGTAATACAAAATATATATACATATGTCCTTCTCTTAAAGTTTACCAAAAATGAATTTAGGAAAATTTTAATATTTTTATTGACAAATGTTATTATATATTTTTTAACTGATAAATATAGTAATTAATCACAAAACAAATTACAAAGATTTCGGGATTAGAAATTGGTTGACAAAAAGAAAGATCAAATATATGTAAGTAATTTACAACTAATAGATTTGATAATTTATTATAAGTATAAAAGAAGATTGATTAATATATATTTTAATTGTGTATAGGAGAGTAGCCCCATATTTTGTAACCAATAGAGGGGATGTTAAAAGTAAACAAACAAGTGTATTAACTAAATATATATTTTTTAATCTTAATCTCAATTAAGTCAAATAAAATACTTATTAATAAAGGAAGAAGAACCAATTACAATATGGGAAAAAAAATAATAATTCTTGGAGCAGGGTTTGGAGGACTTTGTATTTCAAACATTTTAAGGAAAAACCTTGATCATACAAATGATATTATAGTTATTGATAAAAAAGACTATTTTATGATGGGTTTGACAAATTTATGGATACTTGATGGTAGAAGAATATTAGAAAACTCAAAATTTCCATTGACAAACTTAGAATCAAAGGGTATTACCTTCATACAAGATGAAATAACCAAAATTGATACAAAGTCAAAAGTAGTAAAAATGCTTCATCATGCCGATGAAAGTTATGATTTTCTTGTTATTGCTCTGGGGGCAGAAATGTCTACAAAAATGATTCGTGGATTTAATACACATAATAATTTTAATCTATATGATGGAGAAAGTGTACCTTCTTTAAGAAAAAAAATTTTGTCTTTAGAAAAAGGAAAAATTGCTATTGTGATAATGGGATTTCCATATAAATGTCCACCAGCTCCATATGAATCAGCTCTCATAATAGATCAAATTATACGTAACTTGGAGAGAAGAAATCAAATAGATATAGATATTTATTTTCCATCTACATTACCTTTACCTGTTGCTGGAGAGCAACCAAATTCAAAATTAATTTTTATGTTAAAAAAACAAAATATAAATTTGTTTCCAAACTATTCACTAAAAGAAGTTCATAACCATAATTTAGAATTTTTTAATGGTCAAAAAAAAGAATACGATATCTTGGTTGCAATTCCCTTTCATTTACCACCTCTTGTGCTAAAAAAATCAGGGTTAATAGAACCAAAAGGTAATTGGATATCAGTCGATAAATTTACCTTAGAAACAAGATTTGAAGATGTATTTGCTATAGGAGATGTGACAGAGATTAAAATAAACGAGATTATAGCTGTGCCAAAAGCCGGGATTTTCGCAGAAGGTCAGGCAAGATCTGTTGCTTCTCAAATTATCCATATAATAAGTAATGGCTCTCATGAATCTCCTATAATAAAATTCGATGGTAAAGGATTTTGTTTTATGGAGGCAGGAAATGGGAAAGCAGGATTTATTGATACTGATTTTTACAATAGTGATGGTGCCATTACGATTTTAAAAGAACCATCAACTATTTATTATAAGAAAAAAATAAATTTTGAGAAACAAAGAATTAAAGAATGGTTATAGAGGGTCAAATCATATGTATATAAAAACAAAAAGAAAATTATAATAATATTATTATTTATCTCGCATAACAAACCAAATAACTTGTTTCACAGAGAATGTTATGTTGTATCTTCATCGTCCTCGTTATTTTTATCGTTAGTTTCAACTTCATCGGCTTCGCCTTCATTACCATTGTCTAACTCTTGGACTGATATATTTGGCACATCTATTTCCACAATTTCATCACTTGCTAGTCTAAAATCTATTATTTCAGGCCTTTCTGCAACCGAATTTTCTCCTACTTTGCATATTATCCCATTATCTTTAACTAATAAAGCACATACTCTAAATTTTTCTCCCATACCTACTTGATTAGCAGTAAGATTAAATTGAAGTTCTGTAGTATTTCCCATTTTCATGCTTTTGAGAGGGGTATATATCTTGGCTTTTGTAAAGCCATCAGAATTTAGAAACGTTATAACATCACCAGTATCCTCAGTAATATCAAAAAAAGTTACTATGACATTGAAATCCTCTTCTTGAGTTTGAGCAAAAGAATTCGTTGAAGAAATTGTAAAATAGGAGAAGATCCCAATAAATGCAAATATAAATAATTGACCTATTTTTATAGTTTTTTTATTTTTTAGTTTCATAGAATACCAGTTAATATAACACTCTTTAATATTTGAAGTTTATTAAATTATATTATATAAGCTCAATCGATAAAATATTAAGAATGATTTTCTTTATTTTCAAACTAGAATATTGTACATAAAAGTTTACTAATAACTTTTCTAGGAATACTCAACTTTATTTCAAAGAAACATATCCTTAAATATTCTCTATATATCCTATTTCATAAAAAAATAATACTAGTTTTTGCACATATGTATTTTCTCTATTAATTGAATAAAGACTATTGCTAATTTTTTGTTCTACGACCCATTCTATTTTTACTAGGTCAGCTAAATTTCTTTTTATATCCTCTCTTTTAAGATGTGTTTTTTTATGTAACCCATACACGGTTAATAATTTTTTTTCTTCTGCTAATGCTCTTAATATTTTTATTTTACCTATGCTTCCTAGTCCTTCTTCTACAATATCTTTGACATGAAAGGTATCATTCATTTGAAATCAAGAGTTGAATCTATCTTACTCATTAATGAATTTTCTAAGTTTTCTATTGATGATGATATCAAACTAATTTTTTTTAAAGAAATTATTTTTATAATCTTTCTAGTAGCAAGATCATCCAAAATATCTTCCACATCCAATTTTCTTAATTTATATTTTTCAGCAATCTCCAAACTTTGCATTCTAACTTCCTTTAAATCAACATAATCTCTATTTTTAATCTTTAATCCCTTTATTATTCCTAACAAAATAATTATTTGTAACTTAGATAATTCTTTAATATCGTCATCAGTAATTCCATTATAGATTTGTTTATTTATTATTTTTACATGATCCAGGAGTACTTTTTTTGTTCCCTCAGATTCTGCAAGATTTCCTGCATATGATAACAAATCTAATGCATATCTTATATCTCCATTGACAATAGGAGAAACTACTATTTTTGCTATCCAGTCAATTATATCGGTACCAATTACATTGTCTTGAAAGGCATCTTTTGACCGTCTAATAATGATATCACTGACTTGGCCAATTGTGTAATTAGGAAATTCAATATATGCTCGTCCCATTGAACTTAATTCAGCTTCATCTAATTTCTCATAAAATTCAGTGCTTCTAGCAATAAAAATAACTCCCTTTACATTACATTTTTTGGAGGGGTCAAATTCATTCAGTCTTGTTAGATCATAAATTATCCCAATTTCTTTTGAAATTTTGATTAAATAATCTATTTCATCAAGTATAATTATAGAATACACATTATTTAGAATCAAATAATCAAGCATTTGTCTAAGCATCTCCTCAGCACTGAGGCCTTGTGCAGGTAATTCTGGAGCTATACAGCTTAACAAGTATTTGTAAATTGCGTATTTATTTCCACCTTGTAATTTTAAATTTATGTACACTATTTTGATATTTATCTTACTTTTTCCTAATTCATTTTCTAAAATATCAGAGAATTTGATAACAGTTGATGTTTTCCCTATTCCTGCGGGACCAATTATTTGTATGACCGTTAAAGGAAATTTATCTGGATCATCTTTTATATCCAAAAATGTTCTAACTAAGAGATCTATTTGCTTCTCTCTATGAGAGATCTCTTTAGGTAAATATCGAGGAGATAACTTTTTTCTATCTTTAAAAATATTACTCTCATACATATATTGTGTTACACTCTCTCTTCTATTTGTTCTTAATATTATTAATTATTCTTTGGCACAAAACTCCAATCTAGTATTTATTTATATTTACTTTATGTTTTGAGATTTTTTTTGCTTTAATATAATCTACAAAGTAAAATAAATAAATTCTTTCATTTATTTTTAATATCCACGGAATAAAGGCTTCTTTTTTTAAACTTGATTCATTTATTTCAAATCCATTTTCTTCAAGTAAGAGTCTAAATGATCTAGCATCATATTTTTTGTCTAAAATTCTTTCTCTATTAAAATCATATGGATCTGTAATTATAATATCACTATGTGGTTTTAATAACCAATGACAAGAGGATAATAGTTTCTTCGTATTAACCAACTCGAGTAGATTAATTGCTATTATAAGGTCAAATTTCATTGGATGAAAAGGAGGAAATTCTGCATCAGCTACACAAAATTCAACATTTCCTTGCCTTGATTCGTGCATATTTTTACGAGCTTCCTTGATGAATGAAAATGAAAGATCTATGCCTATTACAAAGGAATATTTTTGAGACAGTTGCAATGTAGTTTTACCCATTGCACATCCTATATCCAAAGCTATACCGTCTATCTTTGGGTTTATACTATTGATGACACGGTCATAAAGTTCATTAGCGTTTGGACCTCCTTTCAATGATTTCATGAGTCTATCCTCTTTGTGATCTTCTTGTTGGAACCATTTATAAGGTAAATACCAAATTCCACCGTCTTCATATGTATTAGTTTTATTAGGTTCAAATATTGTTTTTCCTATCTCCTTTAGATATTCCTTCATTTCTTTTGAATGACAATGTAACAACCATTTTCCGTACATTTCCGTCCTATTTTGAATGTAGTCAAACATGTCTTTTACAACTATTGCTATACCTTCAATAATGGGATATTTTGTTTCACATTCAATACAATATAAAAAACCTTCCTTACATTCATTCTGGTTATCGGTCATTAAATTATTTAATTTTAAACGAATCTGTTTATCGGAATGGTTTAAACAAACTAGATGATTGACAAATTGAATCTTCATAAATTATCTAAATTATGTATAAACTATAATAACCTAACACTTTTACTATAAAGGAAAAATAATTATTAAATTTGATTTAAAAATATTTTCTGTATTGTTTTTTGTCAAGAGACTACTACAGTTCCTCTTGCTATTCCATTTCTTGTTTCATCAGGAGTAGCTAAATCCGGATAGGTTATACCTTTTATAGTTAATTCCATTTGATAAATACCTTTGGATGGAAATTTTATAACCTGGGAATCTGTTCCATTTTGTGCTATCAAATCTTGTTTTGTAACAATTTTATTTCCTGATTTATCGTAAACTATAATATCATATTTGATATCACCATTTATTTCTTTTGTTGAAAGCGCATCTGAAAAACGTAATTGTAGATTTGTATCTTGATTGGATAAAATTTGATCGTCCCACTTGAAATTTACTAGAATGCCTCCTATATCTGATACCACTTCTGATGTAGTTTCAACTATTTTTTGTTCAGCAGGAGAAAGACTAAAAGTCATTGTGCTAGCATTATTATTAGTATTATTATTTATTGTTTCAGCAATTTTTATAATGTCTGCTTTATTCAGTAATAAATGGATGATGAAATTATTTTCTTCAGTAAATGGATCTAATGCTATTGATCTTCCTACCAAAGGATTTCCATTGACAACAGCATCAAAAGCATTTACTTCACTAAACTTGGTAAGTGTTTTGGGTATCTTTATTTCTTCATGAACAAAAATATTGTTATCTTGTATTCTTTTTAGGTCCCAATTAAAAGGCATTATCCATGACATATTACTTTGTTGAGAATCATATTTAAAGTTCTGAATTTGATCATAATATGATATTAAAGTTGTATTATATTTTTTTCCGCTGTCTATTATATCATTTCTATATACATCACCTACACTAAGCCATGAATCAAACCTGGGAGCATTTTCTGGTGTAAATATATTTCTAGGATTATCTATTCCAAATATTTCTATTGCAAAATGATATAGTCCTCCTTCTAAAAGTAAGGGACCATTAATGGTAATATCTCCTGTCTCACTAGTCCACCCACCAAGAAAAGGTTCCGTAGAACCAAAGACACTAATAGATTTACTAGAAGTAGGATTAATCTTTAACTTTAAAGGACCGATAGGAGAATGAAAAAGATCTCTCATTAATAATTTGTCATCTTTTTCAACAGTTATAAAATATGAAACAAATTTAATATTTTCATCAGTTTTTGCGTCAAATAATCTTAATTCAAAAAATGCATTTTCTTTACTATCTGAAGTAAGTATTGGAGGGTTAATTTTAGTATAAAGACTAGCCTCCCTGTCACCTACGGAAGCGGGAGGTAATTTTTCTTCAAATAAACCATCAGAAAAAGCATTATGAATTGGATAAAGTAATGAAATGTTGAATAAAACAAAAAATGCAATTAATTGTATAGAAAACAAAAAACTCATTTTATGATTCATTTATACAAAGTTAGTGTATTAAACCTGCTTTTAAAATATCTTTCTTTTTAAAATTAGCTCAGACCTTAAAAGAAAGATAGCGATTTTCGCATTCATAAACTAATCGGGATATGACAACATGTGCTTCCAATTGTTCATTTGCAATAGAATATGTCATTTGAAATCTCTCTTGTATATTTCGAGAAAAATGACCACTCTGAAATCCACCTATTACAAAAGTAGTTTTTCTATTATTTGTTTCTACATTTTCGTTCACAATAGTTTTTAGGTCTTTGAGAATACCAGTACTTGAAAATCCTATTATTTTATCAGGTTTAATAACCTTATCTACCAACATGTCAAAAGTCATATTTTTTTCAATTTTTAATAAATATTTATTGTAATCTTTTTGATCAGATTTTATCTCCTTTTCTTGATAGAGTTTTATCATTAATCCCTCAAACCTTCTATATGATTTTGGTATACGGACTTGTTCACCAATAAAAATTACTTTATTGTCAATCGTATGAATGTATACATCCACCAAGTTTTTGTAGAAAAGAGGAGTTGATAATATTGACAACAAACATATGTGTACAAGATCTGGTCTCCCTCTTTTCCAAATAAAGTCTATATTTTTTTGTTTCATAGCACTATAGTGGTAGCTCTTGTCCAGAAAAACTTCACCAACAGGCTTACCAACTTTTTTAGAATGATTAATTATTATATGATTATTCCTTAATTCGGTTGGTATAATTTCAAGTGCAGATTCTGCTAACACTATAGAAATGCGAGATGTTACCAACCTGATTAGCTTTGCTTTGATGTCTTTAATATATACTGATATAATTGTCATCTGAGTGATTTCCAGAATGTTCCTTGATCATAAAATTTTTATTTTAAAAATGTAAGTATGTAATCATAATCTTGGGAAAACATCAAGCGAAATTATTAGCACAAGAAAGAATCTTGATATTAATTAGAAGTGCTTTTCAAGAAATAGGTCATGATTACAAATTAGCCAATGAGCAAGCACAACTTGCTAAAAAAATTGCAAAAAGATTAAGACTAAAACTTCCTTATGATATCCGTCAGTTATATTGTAAAAAATGTAAACTATTCATCTGCCCTGGTTTTAATTGTCGAGTAAGAATTGGTAGATCAAAAATCAAGGCATTAAGAATAACATGTCTATTATGTAATAATGTATATCGAAAGTTGATTTGATATAGTTATGTTTAGGATTATTGAGAATAAGGATTTATAGGGGTATAAGAATTATTGTGATACTATAATGGCTAAAGTTTACGACGTTCCATCTGATAGGTTTATTGAAAAATTAGCTACATATTTAAAAAATGATAAAAAGATTGAACCTCCTGCATGGTCATATTTTACCAAAACCGGTCCTCATACTGAAAAAATACCACAAAATAAAGATTGGTGGTATATTAGATGTGCATCACTATTACGGAAAGTGTATATTCATGGCCCTCTAAGTGTCGAAGATCTAAGAAGCAAATATGGAGGAAGCAAACAAAGAGGATACAATCTTGCCCACCATGTAGATGCGAGCGGAGGGATAATACGCATAGGTCTGAAACAATTGGAAAGTTCTGGGTATGTTGTTAAGAAAAATAACGGAAGAATAGTATCAGATGACGGAATGAAAAGAGTCGATAGAATAGCAACGGAGCTTCACAAAGAGTTACAAAAAACAAACCCTGAATTGAGTAGGTATTCTTGATAAGTTAAAGAAAAATGTCTCAACCAAATCAAGGTTCCTCCAACGATGAAGAAACTAGAAGAAGGGAAGCAGAAGCTGAAGCTATGAGACAGAGAGTATTATTAGTGCTTTTGGAACCTCCTGCAAGACAGCGTCTTGCAAATGTAAGAATAGTCAAACCTGAATTAGCTGGTGCTGTCGAAAATTACCTTATAAATGCTGCTCAGACAGGAAGACTTAATCGTGCCTTAACAGATGACGAACTGAAGCAGATTTTAATAAATATTCAAGCTCCCAAAAAAGACTTCAAAATTAGCAGAATATAACAATCATTAATTGCTTTTGAATTCACTCCTACAATACAGTGTAGATTATTATCAATAAATTGGTTCATTATATTAATCCAAATATTCTTTTAAGATCTATTCAAGGGATGAACTCTGAAGTAAAATTTGATGATTTCAGATTAAAAATAGGTATCGAAAGTTTTTCCGTATTCAAACAATTATTAAATTTTTTAGCTCAAAATAAAATTGGAGTACTATTAGATCAAAATGGAAAACAGACACTCTTATTTTCAGAGATGGATCGAATTAGAGCATCTTTACTAGCTCTACAACTAGGTTGTGATATCCAAGAATGTTCTAAAGTATTGTCTTGGAAAGACTTTGAATATTTTACATCTGAACTTTTGACTATGTTTGAATATAACACGAAAGTTAATATTGTCTTGTCCAAACCCAGAGCGCAATTAGATGTTGTTGGGATAAAGAAGGATTTTGCAATTACCATAGATTGTAAACATTGGAAGTATAGCAATAAAACAACTCTTACAATATATGCTGAAAAACAAATAAGAAGAACAATGTTGTGGTTACAAAGAGAAAAGAAAATAACTAAAGCTCTTCCTATTATAATTACTCTAGATAATGCATTCTTTAAATTTATTAAAGGAGTACCGATTGTTCCTATATTAACTTTAAAATCATTTTTGAATGAATTTGACAAAACCGACGAATCTATTTTCTTAATAAATAAAAAATAATTTTAGTAGCCAAATGTATAGTAATTTTTAGTGAGACAAAAAGAAAAAAGGTATTCTAAAAAATTTTTCTATAGTTTACCTTGGACGTCTTAAACCAGAGGCTATCACGTATGCTAGACCTACTGCTAACCCGAATGTCAATGGTATCCATACGCCGAAGGTATCTAGAGTAACAGGCACACTCCCTACACTGAGCTGTTGTATTAAATTACCAAATATGTCCATTTTCCTGTAGTGATTAGAAAACGGTTGCTTATAAGCGTTTAACATTATTACAATTACATTATTATATAAATTCAGTTTATAGCTAAATGTTTTATTTGGTTCGAAACAGCATGTATCATTATTTTATAATATTATTTAAAAAGCACGAGATAATATCTATGAGTATTAAATGATGTATTAGTTTTCCTTAAATATCCCTCAATCTCTAAACTTTTAATATGAAGATGCAGAAGGAAATGCGCAAATTCTGTCCAAAATGCAAGAGCCATACAGCACAAGCAGTATCTATCTATAAAAAAGGAAAAGATAGGAAAACAGCTTTGGGTTCACGAAGGCATGCAGAAGATAAAAAAGGCTACGGAGGTCAGAAATTTCCTGAATTAAAAAGAACCGCTAAAACAACTAAAAAGATTACTTTAAGATATACTTGCAAAACCTGCCAACGCAAATCGATGAGAGAAGGTATGCGTATGCGAAAATTAGAAATTGGTGCGTAAATAAGTGGGGTGTATAGATTATGAAAGAAAATGTATTAATACCAAAACCAAATAGTGTATTTCTTAATATTCAGTGTTCAAAATGTGAGGAAAATAGTATAATTTATTCTCATACTACTTCTAATATCTATTGCAAGTCATGTAATGAATTGTTAGCGGAAAAATCAGGTGGTAAAGCAAAAATTAATGGAAATATAATAAGTGCATTAGATTAACGCGAATTATTGTTAGAAACATTTTTTCCATATTTGTTAAATCTTTATTTTTGACAAATTCCTGGCAACAAGTAAATCTTTTTTTTCATTTACATTTACCGCGATTCCAATACGATTCATAATTAGATATCTTTCATTAATAAGATTAAAATTATTCTTTCTTTTTCTTTTTTTTAGATTAAATATTGTTATACCCGAATAACAATAATTTTTTTTTCTGTATTCAAATACAACACTAGGTTTTATGCATATTTCGTCAACAATTTTTTTATCGAATATGATAGAATAACATGTAGCCTTAAAATCACACTTACTCAAGATATTCATTATATCTATTTCTGAAAGTAAAGGTAGATCTGCAGATACCATAAATATAATATATTCGAAAAAATTTTCAATAATAAAAGATAGATCATTAGAATATCCATTACCATAACCTTCTATGATTTCTAGAGGAGGATCTAGGTTATAGTTGTAATCTTGTAAAAACTTAATTGTATTAATAGCATTTTGACTTACACAGACTACGATTTTATAAAAACAAGGAGATTTACTGAGAGCTTCAATAACATATTCTATTAATCTTTTCCCTTTAATCTTTAACAGTGGTTTTTCTGTTTTGTAATCTCTTTTCATTCTACTGCCTTCTCCACCAGCCATTATAACCGCAATAATTTTTTTATTCAATTTATGAGTAACTTTATCTGTCAATGCGTTAAAAAGTTGCATGAATCAGATAAATAAAAAACCTTGAAATCTCATTAGTTGCACCTATTGTATCTCCTGAAATCCCACCAAATGATCGATTTGCTATTAATAATAAGGTAATACTAACTGATACCGTAGTTATTACACTTGCTATCATATAATAAAAATTGAATCCAAAAGTGATTATGCTAGCAACTAAAATTAAATTCGAAACTAAAAATTTTTTTTTATTTTTCATTTCTTTTACAAATAGGGTATTCATTCCTTTCCATGCGGACTTTCCTAGGTAGCATTGTAAAACCATACTGTATTTAGATAGAACTTCAGCTATAATTATAACAGAGAGCAATTTAGCTTTTTGGTCTATATATGAAACCAAAATTATCATTCCAATAATATAGAAAATTAAAACGACTGTTCCCGCTGTACCATTTCTGGGATCCGACATTACTTTATGTTTAACCTCTATAGATCCTTGAGCCATTAATCCATCTGCTAGATCTGATAGTGCATCACTATGATGAAGACCCGTTATTCCTACAATAGTTGCAGTAATTAGAAATCCTAGTAAAAAACCTTCTACAACAGAAAATAAAAGAAAAGATAAAATTCCTATTGCTAAACCAATTATTAATCCTATTAAAGGGAACAAATACATATTTCGAGCTATATATATTATATCGTAACTCTTAATTGGAATTATTGTTAAAAATGAAAGGACCGAATATATTTTATTAAATACCAAATATAAAATTCCACCAATTTAAAAAGCCGAGAATAATTATAAGAGGACTCGCAATAATTATACAAAAAATAAGAATTGTCGTTTTCATTATCTTTATAGCGAGTTTGCATTTTTCTATTGAAATTTTTTCGAAAGGTTCTCCTATTATATAATGATCTACTTTTTCCAATCTTACTCTTAGTGCTCCAGCTAAAACAGAAATAGGATGACCAGAATTAACACTGATTGTATAATTTCGTTCTTTTCTGAATATAGTAATGGAATTTTTCCAATCAGCATTATTAATAATTGCAGCAAATATCATTAATACTGCAGCAATCCTTGAGGGAATATAATTGGCATATGTATCAGCCTTTGCCGCTATCCATCCTATATTTTCAAAATAACTTTCCTTATAACCAATCATTGAATCCAATGTATTGATTACTCGAAAAATAAAAGCACCGGTAGGACCAAAAAGAGAAAAATAAAATATCGGTGATAGAATTCCATCTACGATACTGTCAGCAATCGATTCTATTGTTCCTGATAAAATATGTTGTTCATCTAGGCTTTTAGTATTTCTGCTCACAATCATGGACAAATTTGCCCTAGCATTTTCAATATCATTATTTTGTAAAGCTGTAGTAATTGCATTGATATGTTTTTCCATACCTTTTATTGCTATTACAGAATATAAGATGAAAATTGATAAAACCATCATTAAGATAAAAGTGATATGATATAGATAAACTAAAGATAGTTGGATTATCATTGCAAAAAACGCAATAGTTATAGTAGTAAATATTACCCCATTTATTTTTTCATTTTTTTCATTTTTTTCATCTTTAATCTTCGGAACAAAATAATTGATGTATTTTCCTAGCCATGAAACAGGATGAATTTTATTATTCGGATCTCCTAATATCAAATCTAAAAGTATTGATATCACTAGAATAGTAATAAAGTGAAAGGAGGATATCATTATCCTATTTTTAGAACTTGCTGCAAGATAAAATCAACATTTATTCTACTTCCAATAGTTGCAGCTAATAAATCTATTTGTTCGTCCATTTTTTTTTTTGAACTAAATTTTTTTAAATTTTTCAGATTATCATTATTTGTCCCATCTAGAGAATCTTCTGGTGGCAAAAAAAATTCAAATTTGGGAATTATTCCTAGGTTGTTCACTTTAGTTCTGTATTCAATAAATCGGATCCCCTCTTCAAGTATGTTCTCATCACCACGAAATTTATTAATAAGGAAACCCTTGATTAGTTGTTGATGTTTTATTTTTAACAATTTAATTGTTCCAAATATACTAGCAAAACAACCGCCTCGCTCAATATCCGATACTAATATGACAGGAGAATTAATTTTTTCAGCAAGTAACATATTAGCTATATCATATTTTGCAATATTAATTTCAGCAGGAGAACCTGCTCCTTCTATTATTATTATGTCATTTTCATTTCTTAACTTATTCACAGCGTCCAATACAATGGGAAAACCTTTAGCCAAAACAAATTCTTTATAATATTTTATTGCAGACATTTCTTCTAAAAATTTTCCTGCTACAAAAACATTGCTTTTATTATTTCCTAAAGGAACTAGGAGAACAGGATTTATCTGCCATTCAAGTTCTTTTCTGGCTGCAAATGCTTGTATAGCCTGGATCTTAGATATACTGTGAACATTTGAAATAATATGTATTTTGGAAGACATATTTTGAGCCTTAAAAGGAGATACTTTATACCCCATATTAGAAAAAATTCTACATAATGCTATTACAATAGTGCTTTTGCCTGCTCCTGAAGAAGTGCCTTGAACCATCACTACTTTAGCATTCATAAAAAATTCTTCCTTCTCCTTCTCATTTAGAATTATTTATTCTTAAACATCTTAGATTTATTTAAATGATTATTAATATCATAAATTGCTTTTAACAATATTACATTGTCCTTATGAGTTCTTACTGCTACTCTGATAAAATCAGAGGACATTCCTCTAAAACTAGAACAGTCTCTCACATAAATACCATGAAAATTTAACAATATTTTTTGGTAGGTGATAGAATTGATATTTTTTAATTTGATTAAAAAAAAATTAACATCTGATCTTAAAGCATTAGCGTGGTTCTCGTTGTTATTGATTTTTTTGTACATGTAGTTCCTTTCCCTTTGAATAATTTTTTTTGCCCTTATGACATGATCCTGATCCTTTAATGCTGCAATCCCTGCTATTTGGGCAATTCCGTTAACACTCCACGGTATTTGAAATGGTTTTAATTTTCGAATTATATGCGGATTAGCAACCAAATATCCTAAACGCAATCCTGCTAATCCATATGACTTTGTCATTGACCTCAGTATTGCTAAGTTTTTATATTCTTTTATTTTCGACATCAGCGATTCTCTTTCTATATCATTTAAGAATTCTATAAAACTCTCGTCTATGAGTAAAATTATCTTAGAAGGATCAATAGAAGATAAAATTTTTTCAATCATCTGAGTGTTTACCAGCCCAGTAGGATTATTAGGATTGCAAATGAAGATCAAACTATTAGAATTGATTTTTTTGGATTTTTCTATAACTTTGTCGGCCTGTATTTGTAATTTTTTTGACAAGGGTATGAAATTTATTTTCATTTTACATCTTTTAGAGGCCAGTTCGTACTCACAAAATGTAGGTGATATTATGATAGAATTACTTAAGGAAACAGCTCTTACAAAATTATGAATAATCTCTGTTGCTCCATTTCCTACACTTATCCACTCTTTATCAATACCATGTTCTACATATTCTGCAATACTTTTTTTAAGTAAATTGCAATTGGAATCTGGATAAACATGAGATATTTGTTTTATACTTTTTCTAATTTCTTTTAAAACGTGTCTAGAGATACCTAACGGGTTTATGTTTGAACTGAAATCAATTTTTACTTGTAAATAATTTTTGGTTGAATATATACCCCCATGGGAACAAGAATCAAGACTGTTAAATTTTTTTTCTTCTTGTATACTATTTAGAGGATGTACATCATTAATATTACCATGGTTTAACAAAACTACACTATCAATAATATCAGTATCATTTATCATGTAAATATTTTTTTAAACTTGAATAAAGATTATTAAAAAGTATATTAAATAGTCATTATTATGTTAAAAGTTGCACTTATTGGTTCTACAGGTGCAGTAGGCCAAGAATTTGTTATTGCACTCAAAAATCATCCATGGTTTGAACTGGCAGCAGTAGCTTCCTCAAAAAGATCTGCTGGTAAGCGATATATTGATGCACTTCGTGATGATAGTACAGGTATTTTAAAATGGCATAATAAGGAAGAAGTCCCTAATTACATAAAAGATAGAATTGTAAATAATGTAGATGAAATAGATCCAAAAGAATATGACTTAATATTTACAGCAGTAGAATCGTCTGATGCTCAAATCATTGAACCAAAATTGGCAGAGACTACACCTGTAATTAGTACTGCAGCTGCATTTCGATACCAAGAGGATGTACCTATACTAATTCCAGGAATTAACGATGATCATATAGAATTATTGAATATCCAGCAGAAAAATAGAAATTGGAAAGGATATATTTGTCCTTTACCTAATTGCACAACTACAGGATTAGCAATTACATTAAAACCCATATTAGATAATTATGGAATTAATTCTATTTTCATGACATCAATGCAGGCCCTGTCAGGTGCAGGACGATCTCCTGGTGTAGCAGCACTTGATATAATAGATAATGTTATTCCTTTTATTCCAAAGGAAGAAGAAAAAGTTCAAGTCGAAACAAAAAAAATCTTAGGGAGCCTCAAAAATGGGTCAATCTCTTCATCAAGGATAAAAGTAAGTTGTACCTGTACACGAGTACCTGTAATGGATGGACATACTGAAACTGTCTTTGTTGAAACACAAAAACCTTTGGAACCTGAACAAGTTAAAGAATGCATGATAAAGTTTTCTAAATCAGTAAAAATCAATGGTCTACCTTCTTCTCCAAGTGAATATATAATAGTACATGATGATCCTACCCGACCTCAACCTAGAATAGATAGAGAAATCAATGATGGAATGACTACCTTTGTAGGTAGATTAAGAAAAGATACAGTATTTGACAATGGTATAAAGTATGTATTGCTTTCGCATAATGAAAAAATGGGCTCTGCTAAGGGAGCAGTACTTTTAGCTGAATTGCTCAAAACTAAAAATATGATTTAGCTTTTTATTAATTTAGAATTCGATTTGAAGAATTAATATTAAACCATATGTTAAATTAGGTTAGTTGATAATGAGTTGAGATCTAAGCAGTGATCCCCGAAGTCACCATCGTGAACACGGTTAAAAATTATTATGAATTAACAAAACCAAAGATATGGTATTTGCTAGTTTTTACTGCATTTGGTTCTGCTCTAACTGCCTCTTTATTATTTGATATACCATTAAGTCCTTTAACCTGGGTCCTTCTTCTTGGAGGAATTGCGGCCGGTTCAGCTGCTGCTGATACTATTACAGGTTATAATGACCGTGATATCGACGCTATAATGGATCGTACTAAAGATAGGCCTATTCCATCTGGCAGAATTTCGCCGAAGAACGCATTAATCTTTGGTCTTATTTTGACTGCTATTGCATTGATATTTTCTTGGCTTATTAATCTGTGGGCATTTTTATTAATGATGTTTGGTTTATTTGACAATATTATTATTTACAGTAAATGGCTAAAAAGGCGAAGCCAGTCAAATATCATTCTTGGGGGATTTTCAGGTGGTGTGCCTGCCTTAATAGGATATGTTACTGTAACTACTCAGAACATAGAAATCGGTTTAGTTATGGCTGGCCTTGTATTCTTATGGATACCAACACACATCTGGAGCTTAGCTTTACATGTAAGAAAAGATTATCAAAAAGCCAAAGTTCCCATGTTGCCAGTAGTTAGTGAGGAGAAAAGAGCAGTAAGAATAATTGCAATAACTACGTTGATAATGGTTTTATTTAGTATATTGCCTTTCTTCTTTAATCAATTTGGACATATATACCTAGTTACTGCAACTATATTTGGTGCTATAATGCTAGGTCTTTCTTTATGGCTTTTACTAAAACCTACAGAAAAGGCATCATGGACAGTTTTTAAATTTTCAAGTCCTTATCTTACAGCAGTTTTCATAGCATTTATAGTCGATGCATTTTTTCATTAACAGGATACTGACAAATGAACACTATTAAAATTGGTTTTATTAATACAAGTAAATTATTAAATAATATCCCAATATTACTATAATTAATGTCCTCAGATAATGAAACGGACTCCTCAGTAGAAAATATAAAATCATGGGAAGTAGAATCATCATCTTCAGTTGAAGAATTCGATGACTATTCAAAAGCGCTTGATCTATTTAATATAAAATCAGATCAAGATGAAGAGCCAATTTTGTATGAGATTCAAAAGTCAAAAATAGATGGTTCTATCCTTAAAAGAATCCCAATTCTAAATGTTAAACAATCCAAGAAAAGAAAAGAAGAATTAGAAAAAAAAGTACCAACACAATCTCCTAGTATACAACAACAAAAACAAGCTACCTCACAAAATAAAAATAAACCTCAAGATATAAAATATAGAATTGTAATCTTGGTAATTATAATAGTAGCATTTTTAATATTATTATATGTTTTAAGTCAATTAGTTATCTCATCTGATACATTAAATGCTCATTTTTCACTTGGTCAATTAAAGAAGAATAGTGATTTTTCTTTAATTGCTTGATTTCTTTTGGAATAAATGTCTACAATTATTAATAGATAATACATACACCTACCACTATTCCTAGCAGGAACATATTAATCAAATAAAATGAACCTTTCTAAAATTATAAAGAGAATGAAATAATTAAATGGTTATATTTTAAGCCGAAATTAATTATTATAATCTAGACAATAATATATGGACAAATAACATATATAAAAAATGTTTACAAAATCTTCTTCAACAAAACCTATACTTATTTAGTTTTTAGATTAAAAATCTCATCTAGAGTTATTGAATATGGTTTTCTACCACTTACTTTGAATCGAATTGAATTACCTTTGAATCCCGATTGTTGGATGTAGCCCAATTTTTTGAAAATAGATAATGCGATTTTTCCTCTTTGTCTATTATTTCCACATGCCATTCTATCTTTGTCTTGGATGTCTTGAAGAATAAATGTTCCTTCATTATTTTCTTCTGAAACAGATAATACGGCTCGCCATAGTCTAGATATATAGGAATTAGGATCATTTATTGAACCCATGTATATTATTTTTGAACTTCCTATTGTCTTTGTTATTAATTGTGCAGCAAAATTAGTCTTATCTGTTTCTTTAAAGTATATTCTATAGACACTTTGTTTTTTAAATTTCCTATTTTCTTCATTATCAAACCAGTAAACATATCCACTAGGTTCTGGAAGATAAGGTTGAACAAACCTTTTCTCATTTGTGGAAGTCATATAATTCACATTGTTATGGTCATGAATTTTATTATTTTTTTGAACTTTTCTATTTTTATCGAAGCTCATTAGCATTTGTGCCTCTGAAAGGCTTTCAAAATTTACAATATACTTTTTATTCTTCCTTGACTCAATTAACATTATTATTCCATCATCAATTAAATCTCTTAATGCCCTGTCCAAGTTACTATCGTAATGTTTTCCAAGTTCTCTTACGATATGCTCATGGTATATAGCATTATGTACTCCTTCACCAATTAGTTGGTATAAGAACCATCTTTTCCATTCGTGTACACTAAGCATTCGATATTAAAAGCTATTTTGTACAAATATATAAGCATAAAGATCAAATTTTCATTATTAATCTATTTGTTATAGACAACTTTATGTTTAATAACTTAATTTAATGATAAATTGGGAATTAATTGACACAGTAATTTTTTGAAAAATTTCTTTCATTAATATTATTAATAGCAATCAATATAAATTAAATTAGTTTATTTAAGAGTTCTATTAAAAATATTAAATGCCTCTGATTACTGTATCCCTTTATCCAGGTAGATCGGATGAACAAAAAAAATTATTTGTAGAAAAAATAACTGAATCCGCAGTAGAAATTCTAAAAACAAAACCAGAACATGTGATTGTTGTATTTGATGAAAATCCAAAGGAGAATTGGTATTTGGCAGGGAAAAAACTATAAATAATTTTTCATCATTTCCAATGACTTCTATGTCTTTTTTCTTTATTTAATAGATATTAGTGGTCAAGTTTTATATATTAACGAGATTATCCATTTCAGTTAAAGCCTTAATTTCTTTGCATCTTTTTCTTAAAGAAACCGTTGAAATATCTGCGACTTGACAAATTTCTACTTGTCTGATAAATTCATCACAAACTTGAGATGCTAAATATATTACTGCTCCTGCTATTGCTCTGGGGTTTTTACCAATTGAAATACCTTTCTGTTCGACCTTTGAAAATATTTGTAATGCTTCTCTTTTGGTCTTTTCACTTAATTTTAATCTATTACAAATAATAGTAACATAATCAGGGCCTTTGGTAGCAGGAATATTAAGCTCTAACTCGTTTAATATGAGTTTATAGTGAGCCATTAACTCTTTACTTGATATATTACAAATTTCAGAAATATCTAAAATAGTCTTTGGGGTTGAGGCTTCTCGGCAGGCAGCATATAAAGATGCTCCTACCAATCCTATTGTAGACCTCCCCTTAGCTAATTTTTTGATTGCAGCTTTTCTATAAATATATGCAGCACTTTCAATAACAGCATGGTTTACGGAGAGCTTATCTCCGAAATTGTTTAAATATTTTAAAGCTTTTTCTAGATTTCGAGATACAGAGTCATTCAGTTGAGATCGACTATTCCAAGTCCTTAGTCGTTGAATTTCCATTTTTTGTTTTGGTTGCAAAGCTTTACCACGTGCATCGATATCGCCCATGCCTATTAATGTCGATAATCCTTTGTGATGAACGGCTAAAGATTCAGGCATTCCTGTTCTAGCCCTATCATTATAATCTGATTGAACGATATAACCTTGCATATTTTCATTATTTAGTAATTCGTTATTAATTACACATCCACAAGAAGAACAAACAAACTCGTTAGCAGAGTTATCAAAAATTATGGATTCCTTCTGACATTGGTCGCAATATGAAGGGCTCTTAGGGTTTATTTTTTCAGATTTTTGTTGTTCTCCGCTCTTTTCCATTGAAATTTGATAGGTAACAATTATTTTATTTATATGTTTTCTAGAAATTAGAGAATACCATAGAAGACCCCTATTAAAAAGAAATATTCAAAGATAATTTTTTAATAATCACTATTTTCTAATTTCAATATGTTATATTGTAAAGAAATCTAACTTTATTAAAGAATAATGTATTTTATACATTTTCTATATAATTACATTTGATGTTTCTTATACTAATTTCTTATAGCACAATTACTCAGTATATAAGCCTAGTTGAGTGAATTTTTGCGAATATAGATAAAATTGATATCTAATAAATTAGATGTCTCCAGAAAGTACACATATAGAATACTCATATTTCTCTATAGTTCGTGGATTTAATATAATATTTTTATTATGATTTTTTTTGCCTTTATGAGGAATACACGAGATTCACTATTTTTATAAGCTAGTAGTGGAAATAGTAATATCTTAACTTATTTTAATGACAGGAATGTTATGCATCTGTTTTTCTCAGATGAATTGAAATGTAACAATCTAAACTAGTGAAATCTTTTTAGCCTACCAACATTCTACCAACATTCATAAATAGGGAATTTTTCGAGTAATTCTCTAAAATGTCTATAATTATGTAAAAAACTCAACAACAAATCTTTAATTTATATTATCCCAGCTAGATTCAGAGTTACAATAATTAAAACTGTATTACAGCTTCCCTTGTGCCTTGGTAGCTCAGCCTGGTAGAGCGTTTCCTTGGTAAGGAAAAGGTCGCGGGATCAAATCCCGCTCAAGGCTTTTCATTT
>OBLS010000026.1_pt1 | contig 38860 bp, 39 predicted proteins | sample 1519901 | NCBI WGS metagenome assembly OBLS01 (sample SAMEA3113585, study PRJEB22503) | soil metagenome | reverse complement strand
GCTGCCTAGTACTGACCTACGTGAGTGGTTGGGAAAGGGCAGTGCTGGCGTTTTACAGCCTTTTTAGCTCTAAAGAGCAATGTTAATTATCAAGTCTCTTCATTCATAATAAATTTGATAATTGTTCTTATTCCAAAACCTGTTGCTCCTGCTGGATTATATGATTTTGACAAGCTTCCTTCCTGATTCCATGCTGTTCCCGCAATGTCTAAATGTACCCATGGCGTATTTTCTACAAAGTTTGACAAAAAAGCCGCAGCAGTAATGGCTCCTGCTGCTTTTCCTCCTATGTTTTTAATATCTGCATTTTTACTTTTTATCTGATCATGATATTCTTCAAACAAAGGTAATTGCCACATTTTTTCATCAGTAATTTTAGATGTGTCAGTGATTTTTCTAATTAATTTTTCATCATTGCCTATTATTCCTGCTACATTAGTACCTAATGCAATAATACAAGCACCGGTCAATGTAGCCATATCAATTATTAGTTTTGGATTATATTGCTTAATGGCGAAGGATAGAGCGTCTGCAAGTATTAGTCTACCCTCTGCATCTGTATTTATTACCTCTACGCTTTTTCCATTGTACATATTAATAATATCACTTGGTCTGTAAGATGAATTTGAAGGCATATTTTCAACAGCAGGAATTATTCCAATCACATTATTTTTTATTTTCAATGATGATAACGATTTCATTATTGAAATAACATTAACGCCACCACATTTATCAAACTTCATTTCGTCCATTTTTTCACTTGGTTTAAGAGATATCCCACCAGAATCAAATGTTACGGCTTTTCCTACAAGTAAAATTGGGTTTTCTTCTTTTTTTATTCCTTTGTATTCAATTACTATTAGTTTAGGAGTTTTAATACTACCACTTCCTACAGAAACTATTCCATTTAATCCAAGATCTTTCAGTGTATCTATATTGATAATCTTTGATTTTATTTCTGGATTTTTTATATTTAATGCTATTTTTGCAAGATGTTCTGGAGAACATTCATTAGGAGGTAAATTACTAATTTCTCTTGCATCATTTACAGATTGGCATATTGCCGATATTTCATTGATTATTTTTTGAAATTCTTTTGAATTTGACTCTATTAATATTGAAACATTGGACATGGTATTATTCTCCTTAGTAGCTTTAAATTTTTCAAATGAATATGATGAAAGAATAATTCCCTCTATTAATGATTTAATTATTTCTTTAGATGAATTAAAAGGAATAATTGAAAGTTCTTTTATTTGGTGTTCTCTAGAATATTGAATTATTTTTCCAGAAATTATTCTTGATTTTTCTGTATTAAAGTCATTTTTGTTTCCCAAACCTACAAATAATATTTTTTTAGCAGGAATTTTTGCAAATGTATGTAATTCATTAAATATACCAAATTTCTTTATGTTAGAAATTATTTCTTTTCCTACAGTACTTATTTCTTTATCAAGTTTATTCAGTAAATCTGAATAGTCTTCATTGAGAAAACATCCAATAACTAAAAGTTCGGTTCTCTTCTCGCTTATTCTTGTTTGATCAGCTATTATCTTTAACATATATTATGAAATCGAATAATAATATTTTAAATTATTGAATTAAATTTATATTTTCTATATGAATAATGTAAGTCATTCTTCCAGCTAGATTTTTATCTTTCTTCATATTTTGTTCCTCTATGCCACATTTGTGGTCTGAGGATATTAATACATGATATTTCATATGCGTTATCTAGATCTAAAAAGAAAAATCCAAGATATTAGAGTCCATGCAATAGAAGGAATCGCAGAAGCAGGATCAGGTCATCCTGGTGCTTCTTTTTCTGCTGCTGAAATAATGGGAGTATTATACTTTCGCAGACTACGTCATGATCCAACAAATCCAATTTGGACTGAACGAGACTACTTTATTAATTCAAAAGGACACTCAGCTCCAGGTTATTATGCAACTTTGGCAGTAGCTGGATATTTTCCAACTTTTGAAATGAAAAGCTTAAGAAAATTTGGGTCTAGATTGCAAGGTCATCCTGTAAGATATTCAAAGCTTTTAGAGCATCATTCAGTACCAGGAGTGGAATATTCGGCAGGTTCAGAAGGTATAGGTCTTTCTGTTTCAATTGGGATAGCTTTGGCAAATGTTATTGATAACAAAAAAAACAATGTTTATGTTTTATTAGGTGATGGCGAAACTAATGAGGGTCAAGTATGGGAAGCAGCTATGGCAGCTCCAAAGTATAAATTAGATAATCTTGTAGCAGTTTTAGATAGAAACAAAATTCAACAAGATGGATTTACTGAAGATGTAATGCCTCTGGATCCTGTTCGTGATAAATGGGTTGCTTTTAACTGGAATGTAATAGAAATAAATGGACATAAAGTAGAACAAATAATGGATGCATTAAACAAAGCTAGTGAAATAAAAGATAAACCTACTATTATAATTGCAAATACCATAAAGGGTAGAGGAATTAAGCATATGGCTAATAATCCTCAATGGCATGGTAAAGCGCCTCAAAATAAACAAATTCCATTATTAATTGAAGAATTAAAAGGAGAATATATGATAGCACCATCAATAATCGCTGGGGAAAAAGAGAATTATGAGGATAAAATTAAAAAAGTTGAAAGAGGTGGTGCAGACATTATTCATTTAGATGTGATGGACGGAAAATTTGTTCCTAATACTACTTTTTTAGCTGATACAATAAAAAAGTTAAGACCAATAACCAATATTCCTTTTGATGCACACTTAATGATTGAAAAACCATATGATCATATTGAAGAATATATAAATGCTGGTTGCGATATTATTACAATTCATGCTGAAACTTGTGATAATGATAAATTTTGTTATATTAGAGAAAAGGTAATGTCAGCAGGAATAAGTTTGGGTATAGCAATTAATCCCCCAACCGAACTTCCAAACTGGGCTTTTTCTTATTTGGATGATATTGATGTCATAATAGTTATGTCTGTTAACCCCGGTTTTTCTGGGCAAAAATTTATTCCTGAGGTTACGTCTAAGATTAGCAATTTGAATATGTCTTTGAAACTGAAGGGATACAAAGGATATATCGAAGCGGATGGAGGAATAGATGCTTCTACTGTTCAAGGGGTCTATGATGCTGGTGCAAGGATTATGGTAGCAGGTAGTGCAGTTTTTTCTAATTCAGATATAAATACTGCAATTTTACAATTAAAACATAAAACTAATGTAACTTTAGAAAGAAACTTATTAAAAAAAGCAGATGAAAATGGTATAAGGAAAGACTGGATTATTGCACGTAAGCATATCTTAATACCTCTTGCTAGTGAATTAGGGATAGAAGATGAAATTAATCAATTGTAATGAATTAAAAAAAGGGGATATGCGATCTGCATATGGTAATGCCCTTGTTGAATTAGGTGCAATTAATAAAGATATTGTATGTGTTGGTGCAGATACCACTGATTCATTAAAAACAAAAAAATTTGGAGATAAGTTTCCTGACCGATTCTTTAATATAGGGATAGCTGAGGCAAATCTTGTTTCTATCGCAGCAGGTTTTGCTATTGCTGGCAAAATTGCATTTGCAAGTACATATGCTGCCTTTTTACCAGGACGATGTTTAGATCAGATTCGTAATGCTATATGTTATCCTAGTCTGGATGTTAAATTAGTTGTATCTCATGCTGGTTTAACAGTTGGACCAGATGGCGCTTCACATCAACAAATTGAAGATATATCTACTATGAGAACAATTCCTAACATGAAAGTACTCGTACCTTCAGATTCTGTTTCTGCATTCAAAATAATTAAAAATATTGTAGATATTTCAGGTCCATTTTATGTAAGACTTGCTCGGCCATCATCAGAAATCCTTTATGATAATAATGATAGTGAATTCAAAATAGGTAAAGGAAATATTTTGCAAGATGGATCCGATGTGACTATTATTGGATGTGGATTGATGGTCTATAAAGCGCTTAAAACAGCCAAAATTTTAAAAGAAAAATTCAATATATCATGTCGTATAATTGATTCTTATTCAATAAAACCGTTAGATACCGATTTAGTGGTAAAAGCAGGCCGGGAAACTGGTGGAATTATTACTGTTGAAGAGCATAATATAATTGGTGGTTTAGGAGGTGCAGTTGCTGAGGTATGTTCAGAATCTTATCCTTGTTATGTAAAACGACTTGGAGTTAGAGATACATTTGGAGAATCCGCAAGGGATTCTGAATTGGATGTTTTGCTTGAATATTACGGACTAACCGAAAAAGAAATAGAACGGGCTGTGCTATCTACTTTTGATAAATTAAAAAAATGAAAATATTTCTGGATACTGCCAATATTAAATCCATTCGTCATTATTCTGAAATGGGAATGGTCGATGGGATAACAACTAATCCTACTCTTCTTTCAAAAGAAAGTGGAGACCCGGAAGAAATAATGAAAGAAATAGTAAAGATTGTACAAGGACCAGTTAGCTTAGAGGTTATATCTACCGAAACTAATCAAATAATTAAAGAAGCTTATATTCTTAAACGGTATGGTTCAAATGTTGTAATAAAGATTCCAATGATTCCTGATGGATTAAAAGCAGTTAAAAAATTAAAAGAAGAGGGAATAGAAACAAATGTTACTCTTGTATTTTCTGCTAATCAAGCTCTATTAGCTGCTAAGGCCGGGGCCTCTTATGTGAGCCCTTTTATTGGAAGGCTAGATGATATGGGTAATGATGGAATGAACCTTATTAGAGACATAAATCAAATTTTTAAAAACTATCAATATAATACTAAAATTCTTGTAGCAAGTATACGTCATCCTATTCATGTTATTGAATCTGCTAAAGCGGGAGCCGATGTTGTAACTTTACCACCCGATATCCTTGGAAAAATGTTTTTACATCCTCTTACAGATAAAGGGTTAAAAACATTTATTTCAGATTGGGAGAATCTTAAAAAGACTAATCCTTCAATTAAGATTCTATAACTCTATTTGGATACTTTTATAATCCAATTATACTTTAAGCAGATTAATAACCTTCTTTGGTATATCTTCTACTCGGCTAGCTAATGTTTTATTGTAGCTAAGATATTTTAAATTGTGACCAATATTTATAAGATCATTTAAATCTTTTCCTAATCCGAGTGCTACCATATGAATGGAGAAACTTCTATAGGTCAAAACCATTTCTTTAACTGCATCATAATTTGAAGGTTCTCCATCAGTTAGTGTAATCATTATTTCAGGTTTGAATGATTTGATAAAAGGTACAAGAATTGTGTATATTTCAGCTAATGGTGTACCGCCACTTGCTCTTATTTGAGCCAATCTTCTGGCACTTAATGCTGACCAAGGAATTTTTGGTGGTTTAATTAGCCAACACTTTACTTTTTTTGCTTCAGTACTAAATGCATATACTGCAAAATCTATTCCTAAGTAACTAAGTGCTTCACATAATGCTAAGGTCGCTTGTTTGTATTTTAATTCAATTTCTTCTATGCTACTAGAATGGTCAAGTAAAATGACTACTTTTGTTCTAATTGATATTTTAAAGTCAGTAAGAAAAGGTTTATTATGAGAATCAATATAGGCTTCAGTATCTAATTCATCACCTTCTTCTTGGTGAACTTCTATCCAGCCAGTTTTCCAATCTCTAAATGCAGATTTGGTTTTTTGAATCAATTCTATATCATATATTTCTGATTCATTTATGTCCATCCTATTAGGGACACTAATATCAAAGTTTTCTAAACTGTCGTAACCTTTTGTTTCTGATTTCTTACTTTCTTTTAATAAAGTATCATATTCTTTTACAACATCTTTTCCTTCAATAATTTCTTTTATTGTTAGATCAAATTCTTTATCTACTAGTTTTGATTTTATTACCTTTTCTAGCTGTTTAAATAAGTCTAATTTATTCATTGCCATGCCTATATTAGATCTTGGAGTAGTCAAAGGAATTGATAATAAAGGATCTATTTGTAATATTTTAATTATTTCTCTTACCTTATTATAAATCCAATCTGTTCCCAATCTTTTATCAATAGCTTCTCTAATACACTCATTTGCAAAATCTGTTGCTTGTTTAACCTTGTCAAATTCACTTCCAAATAGCTCTCCTTTTATATATCCAGTAAGAAAATACTGTGAAAATGCTTCAATTATTTTATTTCTTCCATATATAGTATTTAGAAGAGGTTTTGATAACCAAGACATGCCTTCATAAAAAATTATTTCATTTGTCATGCCCTGCCATGTATCTAAACCTAATATTTCTATTCTTTTGGTTTCTATACTAGTAAGAATAAATCCATATGCGTGATCTTGACGAGATACCTTTACTTTAGAAGTATGCCTTATTCTCATTGATTCATACCATAATGCAACTCTCCATTGTCTATATCTTTGAAATTCTTCACCATGAAAATAATTTAATGTTGGTAAAATAATTTGTTGTTTTTCAATGTCTGTCTGAGGAGCTTTATCTTTAGAAAGTATAACAATGACTTTGGGATTGTTAGACCATCGACGTGCGAGAAAAATAGCTATGTCAAGGAGAACATCATTTCGTAAATATCTTTTACTATTATCAAATGTCACATTTATCAACCAAATATCGAAATTATCATATCCATTACTTTTCTGTATTCTACTTCTCCCCATTGATTATATGCATTGGCGAAAACTATTTCAGCCGCAAATCTAGGATCGGTACCAATATTTATTAATTTAGTAAATGCAATTGTTTCTCTCAAACTCGGTCCATAAAAAAGCTCCTCTACTCCGGCAGCTTCTCTTAATGCTCTTGCTAATTTTATTGCACGTTGTATGTTAATTAAATTATCGTTATTTACTGTAGTATGTTGTTTAATAATCTCAAGTTCTGTTTCCTCTGGCGGATAATCTAAATTAAGCCTTATTGGAAATCTGCTTAAAAGTTGAGGTGGTAATTCTTTAGTCCCAATATGTGACAAAGGATTGATTGTAGCAACTACAAACCATTCTTCACTAGCTCTGATAATTTGACCTTCTGCTTCTTTCAATATTAATTGCCTTCTATCATCTAAAGCTTCATCTAATCTTAGGAGCATATCAGGTTCTGCAGCATTTAATTCATCTAAATAAAGAATACCTCCTTCTTTCATAGATTTTACTAAAATTCCTTCTACAAAGTTGATTTCACCATTTTCTATTGTTTTAGTTCCAACTAAATGAGATTCTCTTGTTCTAAGACTAAAGTTTACAGAAAAAATATTCTTACCAAGCTCAGATGCAAATTTTCTTACCAGGGCAGTTTTTCCTGTTCCTTTAGGACCAATTATAAGAGCAAAAAGTTTAATTTTGTTAGCTTTTTTTAATATATCGATAGATTGATTCCAATCTAGATAATTGATGGTCTCTACTACATTACTCATTAATAGTATTACAGATGAGTTTAATTTATAAATTAACTCAATAACTGTTAAACATTATGTATGTGAATAAATTATCTTCTTTTTATTATTTATGTAATCAGTTAATAACATCTTGTCTATTGAATCTGGATTAATATAATAAGATCTTCCATTTACATATCTCTCCATTTCATTTACATAACTCAATAGCGAATCTTCTTCACTTATCATTATCGTATCAATCTGAATTCCCTTTTTATAGCATTTTTTAGCCTCCATTATAGTACGTTCACCTATAAATTGATCAACTTGTCTATATCTATAACACAAGTATACTAATTCTCCTGAATTTACATCTAAATTCATTTCCTGACTTTTCTTAATGGAGTTTATTGTATTTTTATCAGGAATATAAAAATGCGAATATGGTCGTTGCGAAAGTATTCTTTGCTGTTCATTTTCATTATCAATAAAACATGCGCTAGGATGTCCATCTGTAATAAGTACAATTCTTTTATTTTCTATTGAATTTTTTTGTAAAATTTTTTTTGATAATCGTAATGCTGCTTGGTAATTTGTATAATGAAGGAAATCAACACCTGGTTCAAAAGTTTTTAAATATGGGATATCTTGAGGATCTATTTTAGAAGCTAAGGCGCCAAATCCTACTAGGTTTATTATGTCGGAAGGAAAATATTTTTTATGTAATAGATACAAAGACCATAATGCTCTTTTAGCAGCTTCTATTCTACTTAAATCTCCATACATTGTAGAATATCTCATTGTGGAACTAAGATCAATGCAATATACTATTGAAACTCTAACATCCTGAATAGTTTCATATTGCTCAAAATCTTCGATATCAAATTTTATAGGTATTTCAATTTTTCCATTTTTTTTCGCAAGTCTTTGAATAGAATTTAATAATGAATTTGGAACATTAATTAATCTAGTATCATCACCCATTTCATATTTTTTGGTTGTGTCTAACAAAAGGGATCCATATCCAAAATTTTTAGTTTCATGTATTCCAAAATCACCTTTTTTTAATTCTTTCATAACATCTTGTAGTATTTTTCCACCAATGTTTACAAATCCTTTACTACTTAACCATTTTTCTGAATTTTTTACATAACCTTTTTTTATAAGGGTTGTAATAATAGATTGATTTAATTTTACATTATTGTAAGACATATTTGTAGGATATTTATCATTTTTGTGATCCAAATCATTTTCTTTGTTATATTTATCTTGATTCCTTTCTTTTTTTCTTACACTTTCTTGTAAAGTTTGTTCTAATTCCTCTAAAGATGGTGTCCTTTCTTTGAGAATTTCTCGTCCAATTGATTTTAGTAGATCTTCTAGTAATTCCTGACTTATATCTTGTTCTCTTTGGTCTTCAAATTTTTCATTTGAAGTATTAGATGCTTCTTTTTTGAAAGGAAAATAAATGAAATCTTTTGATTTATTCATTTGTGGGTTTCATATATCCCCTTTTCTCTTCTGTCTACAATTGGATTATCTAAATTCCGTAGACCTTCAAGTACTAATTCTACTATTGATGCTCTATATTCTTTATCATGTTTATTAGAAAAAGATAATCCATTAATATCAATTCTATTGTATTCCATATTTTTTGTAAATTCATCTTTTTCATTTTCTATAATTTCTACAATTTTGTTCATTATTTTTAAGAATGCCGGAAAGTTTTTCAATTGATTTTCGTAATCATTAAGGGAATTGTTCCTTTCATTTCCTAGGAATTTTTGTGATACTATAAATTTTTTATTCTTATCAAATTCATTTTTTAATAATCCAATTTCATCTCTACCTATATTCTGGAGATATTCTCTAGATATATTTTTTATTGTTTCTAAAATCAATTTATTTAAAATTTCTATTCTATTTTGATTATTGTCATCTAATTCAGATAATTCAAATTTAGATGTTTGTTGTATGCTATGGATATCTGAAAATCTAGGTACTGCCTTAACATTATGGATTAATGCTCTTACTCGTTCAGCCTCACTAACTATTGCTTCAATTGAATGAACAGACATTCTAACACTAACCCCTTTGTCTTGGTTAATGTCTGAATTTGTTCTTGCTATTTGTGTAATATTAACAATAGTTTTCAAAATAAAAATAGGTAATATAATATTTGTTGGATCACTTAGTTTTATTTCCTGTATTGCTATAAGCATTTCATCAATAATTTTTGTAGGATAACGTGTCTCAATATGACTTCGAAGTCTGTCAAATAAAGGTTCTATTATTTTTCCAGAATGAGTATAATCAATTGGATTCGAAGTAGCTATTATTTTTAGATCTGGCTCAAAGTAAACAGGATATGATCCAGTAGTAAATTTGCCTTCTTGTAATACACTTAATAGAGAAACTTGTTTTCTAGGATCTAACACAGGTAATTCATCAATACACAAAATTCCATGTCTTGCTTGCAATAGTTGACCGGGTGAATATGATTCTATATTATATATTTCAACTCCTTTTTTTGCTATTTTGATAGCATCAATTTGTCCTACTAAATCTTTAACCGAAATATCAGGAGTTGCTAAAAGGTATCTATATCTTTCCGATCCACTAATCCACTCTATTTTAGTATCTAATCCATTATTTCTAATATTATCTTCTGTTTCCTTCGAAATAGTGAACCTTGGCGAATAGTGTAAAATTTCTTTATCTTCTAATAAAGAAATCATTTCTTCAGCTCTAATTGTTGTGGGGATATCATTGGTTAAGGATTCTCTAATAATAGGTATTGGTGATAATAGATTTTTGGATATGGATTCAGCTAGTTTTGTTTTAGCTTGCCCTATTTGTCCAACTAATAACAGATCATGACCAGCAAGAATTCCTCTATTTATTGACGGTATTACATCATCATCATATCCAATGATTCCCTTGTATGGATTTTCACCTTTTTTAATAAGGTTTATTAAATTTCCTCTAATTTGGCGATCAACTTTAACATGTTTATAATTTATTTCCAGCAGGTCTCTTAATGTCTTGATTTCTTTATAATTTTCTGGAACACCAGGAAAAATTTCATTATATTTTGGATAAGATTGGTAAGAGTCTAATACCATCTTCTCAATATCTTTAAAATTCAACAGATTCTTGCTAAATAAAACAAAATTTAAACATTGTCAAAAAGAACTACATATGTTATGTTATTTGAAAATTATTTTTTATAAATAATATAACTAAACTAATGGATTACTACTGCTAGTTCTATTTCTTAAATCGTGGCATAAGGTTGTTATATTGTATCTCTTGATTTTTTATTCTATTATTTATATTCTTTGATATTTATTTTTAATAAATAATTATTATATCACAAATAAATAAATGAATATATTGCTATTTAAAATTTATAAAATACTCATTTGGCCTTTGTTCGATTTATTCTTTTTTGTGATATTATTAAATTATTTTTCCTCTTCAATTCTAGTATGATTTTTATTTAGGTCTTGACTCTAGTTTTAAGAGTTGTCAACAACAGACTATAAACACATTGTTAGAATCATGGGAAAAGATGTAGAAGGGGATAAAAAAATAACTGTCGCTTTGAGTAAAGTTAGGGGTGTTGGTTATAATTTTGCCCAAGTATTACTTCAAAAATTAAATATTAATCCATATATTAGAGTTGGTCTGCTTACTGATAAAGAATTACATGATATAGAGAATGCTCTTAAAGATCCTAATAAAATTGGTATTCCATCTTTCTATTTTAATAGGAGAAAAGATATGGATACTGGCTCTAATCTTCATTTACTTACATCGGATTTGGATTTTACCGTTTCAAACGATATAGATAGAGAAAAAAGTATTATGAGTTGGAGAGGCTATAGACATATGTTTGGATTACGTGTTAGAGGTCAACGCACGCGAACAACAGGTCGAAGAGCTAGTGCAGTTGGAGTACGTAAAACTGGATTGACTACACCAAAAGAACAAAAAGGTGGTAAGTAATGGGCGATCCTAAAAAATCAAGAAAAACATTCAGAAGGCCACGTCAGATATGGACTACAGAGCAATTAGGTTCAGAGTTGTATCTTGTTGGATCTTATGGTCTTAGAAGCAAAAACGAATTGTGGAAAGCACAAACTAAGGTTGCAGATATAAGAAATCAAGCGCGTGAATTATTAGCTTTAACAGTTGAAGCAAGACAAGTACAAGAAACTAAACTTTTAAACCATCTTCATAAACTTGGATTAGTAAAAGAGTCTGCAACTCTAGACGATATTCTTAATTTAAAATTGGAAGATATTTTAGAAAGACGATTGCAAACCATCATTATGAAAAAGGGTATATCTAAATCTCCTCAACAATCAAGACAGTTAGTGGTCCATGGACATGTATCAATAGATGATAGAATTATTGACATTCCTAGTTATCTGGTAAAGAAAGATGAAGAACCTCAAATTGTCTTACATGATGAATTTCTTACTCAATCTCAAAATCCTCAAACCAGTTAATCATAAGAAACAATATCAACATGATCTATTTTTCCATCTGAATTCATATCGAATCCTTGAACAACTAATGCCAATTCATCATCATTCATATACTTGTCAAATATTTTGTTTCCAAAATTAGTTAATGCAATTACCGCTGCTTTCGTTCCTATACTCCTTACACCAGCGAGAACCAGAATTTTCTTATCTTTATTATATGGGTTGTTTATTTTAGCAATTAATCCATGATTGTCCATATTAAATATTCTTCCTGACTTGTCAATTAATCCTGACCAATAATTATCTTCATTAAATTGAATTGGAAGATATTTGTTGAATTCAGAAGTAACTATATTGGTTCCTGGACCTCCAATTAATATTAAATTTATATTATCAATATCTTTTTCTGCCTTTGCATCTACATCCAATTTAACGATGAAGCCAGATAATGCATCACATAAAGTTCCTAAATAAAAACTCAAATGAACAGCATAATGTCCATCTCTTGAAGAAGACTTGTAAGGACCATGAGGATCAGGTGCTCCTACAACTATCAATCCATAAAATGAATTATCTTCATAAAACTCTTTTAATATAGAAGGTATATTTTTTCTCTTTTGTTTTTGTGAGTAATTTGAAGCTTCTAAATCCTTCTCATCTCCTTCAAGTTCTAAACCAAATGAAGTACTTGTAGTTGAGTAAAGTCTAGCTGTACCTCCCCTTATTAGACTTGTTCCTACTTGTTCTATGGCTCCTATTTTGACTAATTTCCTAATGTAATAATATACCGTTTGCTCAAAAAGTTTTAATTCTTTTGCTATTTGTGCCGGATACATAGCTTTAATTGATAATAATTCTATTATTTTCCATGCAATACTATTTGATAAAATTCTCATGTCAGTTACATTATCAAAAAATAAAATTTTTTTACTTATGGTGTTTCCATTATGATCATAGATTATAGTCTTTTTATTCATTCTATTCCTTGTTTTACTATCTATAAAATGTTTTATAGTGGTAAGATAATTATAAAGGTGCTTCCTTTGCCTTTCTAGGTAAAATCGAAATACAAATTATAAATATTTTTGTAGTGGTATAGTTCAATTATTAATAGACTATTTAAAGCAAATTATAGTTTATATTAATATTATTCATGTGCTCTATAATAGGATATATTGGGAAATTTTCTGCAGCATCAGTTCTTGTTGGAAGTTTAAAGAAAATGGAATATAGAGGATATGATAGCGTTGGAATAGCTACTCTTGAAAGCAATAAGATTTTAATCCGTAAAGGAGTAGGTAAAGTACTTGATGTTGATAATTCTCTACACTTATATAAAATGCCTGGACAAATAGGCATAGGACATACTCGCTGGGCTACTCATGGAGGGATAAGTAAAGCTAATGCACATCCGCATACAGACTGTGACAATAATGTAGTTGTAGTTCATAATGGAATAATAGATAATTATCTACAATTGAAGGATAGTCTTATAAGACAAGGTCATATTTTTCAAAGTCAAACTGATAGTGAAGTAATTGCTCATTTGATAGAGACCTATCTTAAAAAGTTTGATATCAAACAGGCTATTATTGAAACGTGTAAGCAAATACATGGTTCTTATGCATTTGTTGCAATTTTCAAATCTGGAATAGTAGCTGGTGCTCGATTAGATGAACCATTAATTATTGGAATTGGAAACAATGGTAATTTCATTTCTAGTGATGTGTTAGGATTCCTAGAATATACTGATAAAGCTATTTTCCTTGATAATCATGATATAGTTATTCTAGAAGATCAAAATATCAATTTATTTGATTTTAATGGTCATGCTATATCAAGACCTATAACTCAAGTCGCCTGGGAATTAGGTGATCTTGATAAAGGCAAATATGCTCATTATACAATCAAAGAGATTCATGAACAAAAAAATTCTATACCTGTGGCTTTTCAGATTAACAGAACTTCTCTTAAAAGAGCCGTAGATATTATTTCTTCCTCTAAAAATATTTTTATTACAGGAAGTGGGACGAGTTTTCATTCGGCATTATTAGCAAAATATCTTTTCTATAAATTTGCAAAGATAAGAACAGAAATAATAATGTCAAGTGAATTTGAATATGTGTCGGGACCAATTGATGAAAACTCTCTCTTGATCGCTATTTCACAGAGTGGTGAAACAGCAGATGTTTTAAATTCCGTTAAGATAGCTAAACAACATAAAGCAAAAATTCTATCAATCGTAAATATATCAACTTCTTCCTTGTGTAGATTAAGTGATCATTATGTTTCCATAAATTGTGGACCCGAAATAGGTGTAGCTGCGACAAAAAGTTTTACTGCACAATTAGCAGTAATATATTCTATAATAGATAACTTTTGTACAAATACTAGCTCATTAGACATATCAACAGATACGTTTAGTAATGTTCTCAATGAGATTCTAAAAGATGATTCGTATTTGGAAAAAATAGCTGAGGATATAAAATCTGTTCAAGATATCTATATCTTAGGTACATCTTTTCACTATCCCATTGCATTGGAAGGAGCTTTAAAAATTAAAGAACTTGCTTATGTTCATGCAGAAGGTATAGCTGCTGGCGAAATCAAACATGGACCTTTGGCATTGATTGAACCTAGTACAATAGTTATAGTACTTAATCCAGAAGATGAAACTTACCATAACATATTAAATAGCATAAATGAAATGAAATCTAGAGGAGCAAAAATTATTGGAATTTCGAATAAAAATAATGATCTATATGACTATTTTATCAAATTGCCTTTAGTTAATAAATATTTGTATCCTATTATTGAAATTATTCCACTTCAAATATTATCTTATTACCTTGCAATAAAAAAGAATGCTAATCCTGACTATCCAAGAAATTTAGCTAAATCAGTAACCGTAAAATAATTTTATTTGTTTTTAATTATAGTGTTAAGTTGATTTAATGTAAATTTTTTCTTCTATATTTTTTTCATACTCTTTCTCGATATACTTTAACGAAATTTTCCCATTCAATTTTCCCTTTTCCTTTATCATTGTTGCAATTGATACCCCTCCAGCACCAACTCCTTCTTTTACAAAGCCACTTGCAAATGCTTTCAGTCCTGGTTTTGTAGATTCAATTAAATGTAAATCCACCACTAATATGCCTACATTATTATCAATAGACAATACTAAATTTTTAAAATCAGCAGTTTGATCATTATAAATATATTTTGTTGTGCCTATTGAAACATTATTAGTTGTAATATTAACATTAAGACTTTTTAAAATCGATAAAATAGCGCACATTTGTGTTCCTCCTGCAAGCATTACTTTTCCACCATATTCAATAGCTCCTTGTGCAATACCTGCTACTGAAGGCATCATCGGATCACCTAACAAAGAGATAGCATCAAAAGGTTTATCTTTCAATGATCCAAAAGAAATATTATTATTTTTCATACTTTGCCTTACAATTGTATTCTTTAAATTATGTGGATTTTTCGACATGCTGCTACTTATTTTATTTTCTGCATCTATGCCTAAAGATAGCATTACTCCCAACGCAGTTGTAGTTCCACCAGGAATGCTTTCTCCAAGAATTATAAGATCATTAGATTTAGAAAGTTGTTTACCAACAATTAATCCGTATCTGTAGGCTTTTTCTACTTCTTTTGGCTCCATCGCTATACCTTTAGAGATATTATAACCTGATTTTAGGTCAAAGGAAAACATTGGAATATCTGGTTTAACTTTTACTCCTGCATCCACTACAATAAAAGGAATATTTCCAATATTTAACATGGTTTTTGTTATTATTGCAGGAGTTGGTTTTCCATCTGGAGTTGCAGGTACTCCGTTTATACAATTACATTTTCCATAATACAGAAATTCTGCATCAGCAACAGGGGTATATTTTATCAAGTCTTTATTAGCACCTGCAGCAGTAATACCTGGAATTTCAGTTGTATCAGTATGTGAAATTACACAAATGAAAATAGAATTATTTGACTCTTTATCTATATTATATTTACCATTTACTAATGTAATATCTTTATACATTTCTATCAATTTATCATTCCTCACCAGTCATGAATTTTATAAAATGTTCTTTTGTTCTAGGAATTAAGACATAATTGTTTTTCTTTTCTTCTCTTATTGTAGAAATTGGTTTGTATCCATAATTATGACCAGGATAAACAACCAGATCATCGTCTAAATTTAATATTTTTTCAAATAAACTGTTGTACATCTCTTCAGGATCACTACCTGGTAAATCAGTACGGCCACAATTCCCAACAAATAATGTATCTCCAGTAATGATAATTTTAGAATCGACTATTAAACATATGCTATCTTTGGAATGCCCAGGAGTAAATAATACTTTTAAAAGAGTTTTGCCTATCTTCAATTCATCTCCATCATTTACTGAAATATCATGTTTTTCTTTAGAATTTTGATGTTGAATTACTTTGCATTTAGTGATGGCAACAATTTGATCATTACCAAGCACATGATCAAAATGAGAATGAGTGTTAATAACATATTTTACATAATACCTATTCTTTTTTATTATTTCCAATACCTTTTCCAAGTTCCAAGATGGATCTATAATTGCTGTTTCTTTTTCTTCACCATCATCTGTTATTAAATAGGAAAAATTTGCCATTTGTCCTACTGGTATTTGTTCTATTTTGAAGGTCATATTATATTATTCCCTCTTCCACTTCAATAGGTATTCCTATCTTCTTTAATATTAAATTACCAGTATATTTTTTTTTATTTAATAGACCTCGCTTTATTCTATGAAATGTTATCGTTGTATCTGCTCTTATACAATCAGATACAATTTCTCCATTGTTAGGATTTAAACCTGATGGGATATCTACAGATATAATAAATGCTTTTGATTTATTTATCCATTTAATTGCTGATAAATGCGGATCTTGAATATCTCCTTTGATTCCAGTGCCAAAAATTCCATCAATAATTATATCTGCATTCAATATTTCTTTTTTTGTTTTTGTTTTATTATAGCTCTCATTCAAATTTATAAATTTTATAGTTCTATTCATTTTATCGATAATTTGAAAATTTGTTAGTGCTTCATCTGTCTTTACAGAAGATGGATCTCCAAGCAATATTACTTTAAGATTAATATCTAAACAAGCTAAATGTCTACCTGCAACCATTGCATCACCGCCGTTATTACCAGTTCCACAAATTGCTAAAATTTTTAACTTTGAAATTCCTTTATTTTTAAATCTTTTAATGATAAAATCTGCTATTCCAAAGCCGGCGTTTTCCATCATTATAACTTTTTTCATTCCAAATTTATTATGCCCTACATTTTCAATTTCATACATTTGATCTGATGAAATAACAATTTCTTTACTTTGACTCTTTTTGCTTCTTCTTGTTGTTGCTGTTGTTGTTTGATATCTCTTAACTTTTATATTCTTTTGATCCATTTTTGATATTATGATGAGTATTTGTATTTAATTTAATTTTTTAATTTAATTTGATACTTTTTTATTTATTTTTTTTTATTTTCTTTTGGAATGGCATTTTGTAATCAGGAAAATTGATTTCTTTTGATCCTTGGTTAGTAATTAAAAATGTTTTACCATCATAGTTACATTTTATCTGAGGTATACTTCCCTTTTTCCAAATTGGATCAATTATTTTATAATACTCTACTAGTTTCCTTTTTTCATAACATGACTCATTATTGATTTTTATTCTCTTTTTTCTCAGAAATTTAAATGCCAAAATTACATACTTGTATTTATAATATCTAAACATTTTTACAATCGAAAAACATCTCTCTATTTGATCACTTGGAACATAAAGTGATTCTCCTGTACCGGATTTAGCTTCAATTACCAACAGAATTGCTTTATTATTATTTACAGCTATTATATCAGGAAGACCCACACTAGAACCTCCAAGTCTTTTAGCAGTCCAATAACGAGTATTCAGTCTATTTACAATTGAATACTCGTAATTGTATCCTCTACTTCTACGAATGTTGCCCACGTATTTTTCTATTCCATATTAAAACTTTATTTATATGTAATTTCTAGGCGTGTATTTTTCCCTTACCTATTATCTTAAATAGCTAATTAAAAAAAATCTATATTATGAATAATAAAACAAAATAACTATATGGCGCCTGAAAAAGTTAAGTTTTCACTTAAATCTATTCAAAATGAATTACAGTCATTAGAAAGCAGAAGAGAACATCTAATAAAAGAATCTCGAGACATCGTTATTTTATGTAGTCAATCTATTATATCAATTCATCAGGGCAATATACAAGAAAGTCAATTAAAATTAGATAAAGCAAAAAATCTATATCTATCTCTCAAAACATTAGCACAAGATGATCTTTCACGATATCTATCCATGTCTGAACAAGAGCTAGTGGAGGCCCACCTATTAATGAATTTAGTAAAAGATGAATCTTTATCTGGGATGGATGAGATTGGTGTTTCTAGTCAAGCATATCTATTTGGTATTTTAGATTGTATTGGTGAAATAAAGAGAATGATCTATGATATGGTTAGATATGGGAAATATGATAAAGCAGAATCTCTTTTTATTGTAATGCAAGAACTTTACAGTGACGTTTATCCATTTGCTATATATGATAACCTAGTAAATGGTATTAGAAAGAAGCTTGATGTAAGTAAAATATTAATTGAAAATACGCGAGAATTAATAACTGAAGAATCAAGGCGTTCAATACTGATTGGATCACTAAAGAAATTGAATGATACTCTGATAAATATGTAATAAATTTCTCTAAATTACATTGAATATGAAGTAAAGTTAATTAGAAACTATACTAAATTTTTCTCCATACTCTATGAGGGATAATGAAAAAGTAGAGAAAATATTGAACGATGTTATTCAAACAGGAAGTAATGTAATAACAGAAGAGGATGCAAAATCTATATTGTCTATATATGGAATTAAAGTTCCAGAATATTCCATTGTAACTACAGAGTCTGAAGCTATATCCAAATCAAAGGAAATCGGCTTTCCACTTGTTGCAAAAATCGTATCAGATCAAATTCTACACAAGACAGATGTTAAAGGAGTTAAGGTTGGGTTGGAAAATGAAAATGCAGTTAGAGAAACCTTCTTGGATATGTATAACCGTTTGTCAAAAGATTATAATGTAAAGGGAGTCCTTTTAGAAAAGATGGTTCCTAAAGGGATCGAATTAATAGTTGGCTTACAAAATGATCCTCAATTTGGTCCAGTAATAATGCTTGGATTGGGGGGAATTTATACAGAATTATTTAAAGATGTATCATTTCGAGTTCTTCCTATAAGTAAAGAAGATGCATTAGAGATGATAAATGATTTAAAAGCTAAAGAGATCCTCAAAGGGTTTAGAGGAGCTCAAGCAATAAATTTAGAAATGCTATGTGATGCTATAATTAAAATAGGTAATTTAGGATTTGATATGGCCAAATATATTGATAGTGTTGATTTTAATCCAATTATAGTTTATCCTGACAACTACTATGTTGTTGATGCAAAAATTCTTCTCAAAACCAATCCTGATCAAAATATTGTCTCTAGCTCTGTTCCCGATTCTAGTCATATGGATGTGTTCTTCAATGCAAATTCTATAGCATTGATAGGAGCCTCTCCCGAAGAAGGAAAAGTAGGCAATTCTGTTTTAAAAAGTTTATCTAAATATGATTATAAAGGTAAAATATATCCCGTAAATGCAAAGGGTTATGATGAAATTCTAGGGCTAAAAGCATATAAAAATTTAGAAGATATTAATGATAATATAGATCTAGTAATAGTCACCGTTGATTTAAAATTTGTTCCTTCTATATTGGAAACATGTGGAAAAAAAGGAATACATAATATGGTAGTTATTTCAGGAGGGGGAAAAGAATTAGGTGGAGAAAGAGCTGAAATAGAACAAAAAGTGAAAGAATTATCTTCTCAATTGAAAGTTAGAATAATTGGTCCAAATTGTATAGGTATATTTAATGGTGAAAATCGATTAGATTGTGCTTTTCAAGGACATGAGAGAATGCTTCGACCCAAGAAAGGCGATGTGGCTTTTCTATCTCAAAGTGGAACTATTGGAATTGCTTTTATGGAAACTTCGGACTCTTTTGGAATGAGCAAAATGATATCTTACGGTAATCGTTCTGATGTTGATGAAGCAGATATGATTTGGTATTTGTCAGAAGATCCAAAAACAAGAGTAATTGGTCTATATGTTGAAGGTCTTGGAGATGGTAGAAAATTTATGAATACTGCCAAGAAAGCTATAAAAGAAAAAAAGAAACCTATTGTAGTTTTTAAAAATGGACGATCACAAAGAGGAGCTAAACAAGCAGCCTCCCATACAGGTTCTTTAGGAGGATCCTTTTCTGTTGTAAAAGGTGCATTTGATCAAGCGGGTATTATATCTGTAGATAGTTATGAGGAATTAACGGCATCATTAAAGGCTTTGACTTGGCAACCTATGCCTAAAGGAAATAAAGTGGCATTAGTTACCAATGGTGCAGGACCAATAATTGCTGCAATAGATCATTTTGAAAGACTAGGATTAAAAATTGCTGATTTAAGCGAAGATACTAAAAGGAAATTTAATGAACATTATCCTGCAACCTATGTTATAGGTAATCCTCTTGATGTTACTGGTTCTGCCAACGCTGATGATTATAGATTCGCTATTCAAACATTTATGGATGATCCTAATATTGATATTATTATGCCATGGTTTGTTTTTCAAGATGATCCTCTTGAAGAAACTATCGTGGATATATTAACAGATTTTCAAAAACAAAAGAAAAAGCCAATATTATTGGGTGCTTTAGGGGGACCATTTACTCTTGAGATCTCAAAGAAAATAGAAGAAAATAAAGTACCAGTATATCATTCAGTAATATCCTGGGTTACAGCAGCTGGTGTACTTGCAAAATGGTCTGAGCTCCAAAATAGAATTCCCAATGTCTTATCTTAAGACAGGGAAAACTTATATTCTTTTTATAATATAGTAAAGTTATGGAAAGTACTCAACAATCACAAATAGTAACTGTTACTCCAAAAGCTGCAGAAAAAGTGAGTGAATTTATGAAACAAGAAGGAAAAGACAGTTTATTTCTACGTGTATATGTCACTGGCGGAGGATGTTCTGGCTTATCTTATGGTATGGGCTTTGAAGAAAATTCTGAAGAAGATGATCTCGTTCTAGAACAAAATGGAGTCAAAATTGTAGTAGATAACTACAGTCAAAGATATTTGAAAGGGGCTAATATTGATTATATTGATAGTTTAATGGGCTCTGGATTTAAAATTAATAATCCAAATGTAACCAAAAGCTGCTCATGTGGTCATTCATTTTCTACCGAGTAATATAAAACCTTTTTTTTAATTCATTTATAAAGTTATTCTTATTGCTCAATTATTCAATAAGATTAGAAAAATAATTATAAAAAATAGAAAAAAATTATTTTATGGCCATAAACCTCTTATATTGATTGCATCAACGACCCTATTTATTGCAAGTAAGGTTGCAGCCTTTCGCATATCTACATTGTATTTCTCATGGGTATCATAAACATCAAAGAATGATTTTGTTATGTTTGTATCAAGTCTATTATTAACTTCTTCTTCTGTCCAGTATTCTCTTCTTAAATTTTGTAACCATTCAAAATATGATACAGTTACACCTCCTCCATTAGCAAGTATATCTGGAATTACCAGAATGTCTTTTTTGAATAGAATTTCATCTGCTTCAGGAGTTGTAGGGCCATTAGCTGCTTCTGCTATGATCTTTGTTTTTATTTTATCAGCATTATTTTTAGTAATTTGGTTTTCCAAAGCTGCTGGGATAAGTATAGTACACTCGGTGTCCAGAAGTTCTTCATTAGAAATCGATTTTGCATTTTCAAATCCTGCTACAGTTCCAGTTTCTTTTTTAAATTTCATTAATGCATCCACATCTATTCCATCTTTGTTAATTATTGCACCTTGAGAATCTGAAGCTGCTATCGTTTTGGCACCTTGTTCTTCTACTAGTTTTGAAGCAAATTGCCCTGCGTTTCCAAAACCTTGAACTACAATTGTTGCTTGTTTCATGTCAATATTTATTTTTTTAGCAGCTTCCCTTACGGTATATGCCAAACCTCTCCCAGTTGCTTCATTTCTCCCCAATGAACCACCAATTGCTATTGGTTTTCCAGTTATAACCTCTGGTTGAACATAATTACCTTTTAAAGTAGAATAAGTATCCATAATCCAAGCCATTTCTTTACCTCCGGTATATACATCCGGTGCAGGAATGTCCTTGTATGGACCAATAATGTCAGATATAAGATATGCAAACCTTCTTGTCATTCTTTCTAATTCGTTCTCTGACATCTGTTTTGGATTACAAATTATTCCACCTTTTCCACCACCATATGGAATATTAGCTATTGCACATTTCCATGTCATCCACATTGATAAAGCCTTAACCTCCTCTATTGTAACATCAGGATGATACCTTATTCCTCCTTTACAAGGTCCTCTAGCATCATTATGTTGAGATCTAAATCCAGTAAACACCCTTATCGAACCATCATCCATTTTTGTTGGAATAGAAACAGTTAGAATTCTTTTGGGATTGGATAATATCTGAAGCATTCCTTTGTCTAGGTTTAAAATATTTGATGCTTCTTCTAGTTGTGTTAATGCTACTTCAAATGGATTTATTTTTTCATTCAAATTTGATGAAGTCATATATTTTTATTCATAATGTGTTGTTTAATATTAGATAATAAATATATCTCTAATTAATATTATCATTTTTTCATCTTTTTCAAAATATTAGAACGAAGTTGCTCATCTGATATATTTAAATATTCAATATTAAGTGAAGAAGCTATTTTTTCTAATTTTTCCCTTTCTGTTGATACCGGACCTTGTATTATCTTTCCAATATGCCAATTTTTTTCGTTATTATGGCCATAAAATAAATCATTATTGACTTTAATTTGATTAACCTCTTTAAGAATAGCCTGCCTAGTATTATTATATTCTCCAATTGCTTTGCCTATATGTCTTGCCATATCTGGTAGTCTCTTTGAACCGAAAAGTAAAAAAATACTAATTAACCCAATTATTATCCATTCCGAGCCACCTATTCCCATAATATATAGTAGAAAGTGCTTTTAATTTATTATTAATTGTATATTTTATCTATTAGGCCTAAATTAATATTCAATTATTATATTATTAAAAAGTCAAAGCACTTATATTCGTGCCAATCAACCATAATTTTACTTTACAATAAACATGAGGTTATGGAATTGCCTAATACTGGTATAGTAAAATATCACGTAAAATTAAGTTTCGAGGTAGATGGACTCGTAGAAAAAGCTGACATAATAGGTGCTATTTTTGGACAAACTGAAGGATTGTTAGGGCCTGAAATGAATCTGAATGAATTACAAAAGGTATCTAAAGTTGGTAGAATTGAAGTGAATGTGGATACAAAGTCTAATGTGGCAAAGGGTGATGCTCTTATTCCAATGAGTACTGATATTTCAACTGCTGCTCTTATAGCTGCGGCAATAGAAAGCATAGATAAAGTGGGGCCATTTCAAGCTAGGTTCATCTTGTCTGGAATTGATGATATCCGGGCAATAAAGAAAAAAGTTATAGTTGATAGAGCAAAAAAAATTGTTCAAGAATGGGCAACTAAAACTATTAGCGAAGGTGAAGAAATGCTTAAAGATGTATATGATGCAAGTAAACCAGGTAAACTTACCACATTTGGAAAAGGGCAACTCGCATGTGGGACAGGTGTATTTAATGCTGATTGGATTATTTTAGTAGAAGGTCGAGCAGATGTTATTAATCTTTTGAGAGCAGGATTTGATAATTCTATAGCTATAGAAGGTGCTAAAATTGATGAAAGTATTACCCACCTTACAGAAGGAAAAAAGGTTATAGCTTTCTTAGATGGTGACAGAGCCGGTGATTTAATTTTAAAAGAATTACATGGCTTAGTTAAAATAAATAAAGTATTTAGAGCTCCATCTGGAAGAGAGGTTGAAGAATGTACACCTTTAGAAATAACTGAAATATTAAATAATGCATTGGATGATTCAAAAGAAGACTCTTATTCATCTATTAAAAAACAACAGCCTATATTACAAAACAATAAAAAATATAATAAAAATGAAAGAGAGAAAACTGCTTTTCAGCAAACACAACCACAGTATAACCAATTTGAAGCTTATCCAATCACTAAAGAAGATAATGGATTACAAAATGATAATGAATCAAAGTCAGTAATTAAAAACCTATATTCTCAAATCAATGAAACTTTAGAAGCAATTATTTTAGATAGTTCAATGAATACTGTTATGAAAGTTCCAGTATCGGAGATTGTTAAAAAACTTTCAGATTCATCTGGCGGTAAAATCTTGATTCTGGATGGAATAGTCACTCAAAGATTGATTGATGCTTCTGATAAAGTTGGTATAGAACAAATCATTGGACATAGATTGGCTGATATAAAACGTAATTCATCTATTAAAGTAAGTACATTCAATGAAATGGGCTTACCATAATTATTTTATGAATACTATTAGCTTTCAACATGTACTAATTCTTTCAGAATTATTGTTGTCTGGAGCAAAGAATAACTTTATCGAATTGACAACTAACGAAATAGCACAAAAAATAAAGCGGTCACAACAATTAGCTTCAAAAGAATTACTTGATTTAGAATTTTTAGGATATATAAAAAGAAATAAGAAAAGTAAAAAATATGCTATAAAGGTTACAGAAAAAGGGTATCAAGAAGTATATAATTTATTTTTATTTTTAAAAGCTGCTATAGAGTCTTTTAAATACGTTATTGATTTTGAGGGTCATGTTATATCGGGTATGGGAGAGGGTGCATATTATATATCCTTAAATGGTTATAAAAAACAATTTAAAGAAAAATTAGGTTATGAACCTTATCCTGGAACTCTTAATATAAAATTAAATTCAATGTTATATGTTGAGGCAAAAAAGGAGATGTTAAAATATCCTTCAATTAATATTGAAGGATTTAGTGACCAATCAAGAACTTTTGGATGGGTAAAATGTTATCCTGCTTACATTAATGATAGTACCAACATAAATTCATCTATTTTGATATTAGAACGAACTCATTATGATGATTCTATAATGGAAATAATAGCTCCATTTTCAATTAAAGAACAATTTTCATTAAAAAATGGTGATTATGTCAAATTGAAAGTTAAAATGAATTATCCAAGTAAGGAATTAAAATCATATCTTGTAGAATGAATCTCCTAATTTTTGCTTTAATTCAGAACTTTTGATATTTGGAATTGGAGTATTTAACCTTAATATTCTAACATTGATGTTTCTTTTCTTACAGTTTTCTGAAATATGACTCTCTGTATGGGATTGATCATAACCTAATGCAATAATATCAGGCTTTACGTATTCAACTGTATCAAATAATGTTCCTTCTTTTCCTATCAATGCCAAATCTACAAAACTTAATGAAGACACCATTTCCTTTCTTAAGTTTTCATTATGCAATATTATTCTATTTTTTTTAATTTTTGTAGCTGTAGATGCAGTTGCAATTACTACTACTAAAAGATCCCCATAGGATTTTGCTGTCTTGAGGGTAAATATGTGACCAGGATGTAATATATCAAAAACACCACCCACAAGAACTACCTTTAGGGTTTCTCTACCTAAAGAATTGAGTTTATATCGTTCATTATTAGTTTTTTCTATTACACCTAAATCAATTAATCCCGTTATTCTTGATTCGAAAAAATTTTTATCTATTTGATATTTCTCTTGCAAATATTCTAAAAATGGCTGAGATGGATCTAAATTATTAATATATATTGCTTTCAAAATAACTTTATCTAATGATTTCAATTTTCTCCCAAGGTTATTTGAATATGAAGATTCCTAAAATATATATTCGTTTTAGACGAAAAATGGTTATATTTATATTCTAACTCGCTTGTTTATCTTTAATTTTTGGTTATTTATTACAATAAACGGAGATATTATTACTACTATTACTGTTATAATTCTATTTTACCATTTCAAACAATTTCGAAAAAATGCTAAATATACTAATTAAGTGAATTTAAAATCCTTTTCTCAAAATACTTTTATACGGTTATACATATTTAATACTAAATTGGTCAAATTTTGTCCTGAATGTGGTGGAGAATTAAAAATGGATTCATCTACAAAAAATTTTATTTGTAAAAGTTGTGGTCTTTATGCTTCCAGAGACAAAATTGAGGAATTGAAAGATAAATCACAAATTAATTCTTTTGATTCTAAAAAAAGAATGCATGATGATTATTTAGATTGGTGGCAGTCCTCGAAAAAAGAAAAACAAAGAAATTAATTAATTTGTAAAGATTAAAAGAATTCTTTAGTTTTTTGATTAATTTCTTTATGTAATGATATCATCTGTTCTTCTTTTCTGGTTCTTAAAACTGTTATTAACTCTGTTTCTTTTATATCATTAATTGATAATATTCTATTTACAATTATATCTCTCATGTCTTCCAAATTTTTGGATCGAATTTTAATTATCAAATCAAATTTATCATAGATCTCATGTATTTCTAAAATTTCATCAATTTCCATCAGATTTTTTGTTGTTTCCTCTGTTTTTCCCTTTTCTATCTTTAAGTTTATGAAAGCTAAATGATCATATCCAAGCAAATTATTATCTACAAAAATAGTAAATTTCTTAATAACACCTAAAGCCAATAGTTTCTTGACTCTTGTATGTATAGTTGCATCAGAAATTCCAATTTGTTTAGCTAATTCAACAAACGGTAATGAAGAATTTTTACTTAAAACATCCAAGATTCTACAATTAATATAATCTAATAAATTTGGCTTTGTATTCATGATTCTTCAGATGGATAATAAAATATATTAATATTAATTTGATCGTTACGAAATCTAAATTAAATCAAAGCAAAGTATATAAAAAATTATGATTGATTTAAAATCGTAAAAAAACCATTCAAAGAATTGATGAATGAAATAACAGTTTTTAAAAAAGTTCTAGTTTGAATTAAATAATATCAAATACTAAAAATTTGTATATAGATGCAGCAACTTGCCATATGTTCTAAATGTCAAAAAAAAACAAGTGTGTATTTCAGACAATATTCTGGGGAACATCTTTGTAGATCTTGTTTTATCTTTTCAATTGAAGAAAAAGCATCTAGAACTATTTCAAAATTTTCAATGGTTAATTACGGGGATAAAATCGCAGTAGGTGTTTCAGGAGGTAAAGATAGTCTTTCATTATTACTAGTTTTAAAACATCTCTTTGATAGAAAGAAAACTAATGATCTTATTGCAATTACAATTGATGAAGGAATTGCTGGTTATAGAGATGAATCTCTTAAAATAGTTAAAGAATTTTGCTCACGATTAAACATTACAAATGAAATTTTTAGTTATAAAGAACTATTTGGAATAGATATGGATGAATCTATGTCGATACGCCCATCAGAAAAAATGACCTCATGCTCTATATGTGGAACATTTAGAAGAAGAGCTATTGATATAGCCACAGATTATGTTGGGGCAAATGTTATAGCAACAGGACATAATCTTGATGATCAACTTCAATCATTTATGATAAATGTTATTTCAGGAGATGTAAATAGAATAGGTTGGACATATCCTGAACCAATTTCTTATGGTTCAAAAAAAATAAAAAAAATTAAACCATTCATAGAAATTTATGAACGAGAAATAGTTTTTTATGCACTTCAACAAAATATCCCCTTTCAATCGGAACAATGTCCATACCAAGATGAAAGTATTAGAAGTGAAATCAGAGAATTCTTTAATTCTTTGGAAGAAAATAGATCTGGTGTTAAATATAATACTTTTAGTTCTATTTTGAAAATATCCAAAATTTTAAAAAATAATGACAATTCCCTGAAAAATACATGTGATGTTTGTGGATACGAATCGACCGGACCTATTTGTTCAGTCTGTAACAATCTTCGAATTTTAAAAAATACTTGATAAAACAAATATGATATAAATAATAATTACATCTATGAAAGATCCTCATGATAATATTGGTGTTGTTATTATTATTATTATTATTATTATTATTTGCCAGCCCTTTCATTCTCTATCGATTATAACTACACTACACTCAAATCAATACTTTTAGATAAATCCGAAATAGATCTAATCATTGTTATTATTAAGGCACCTTCATTTTCAAAACATATAATATCAATTACAATAAAATTGTGTATGTGACTTATAAATTGATATATAGATCGGGTAAGCTCACTTAATTTATAACCAGTGACGAAGCCTTAAGAAATCATCAATAGATTCATTTTTTAAAATCTTAATTAGTGCCTCGGCTTGGGGTACTGAAAGTACTGGTTTACTAAAATGATTGTCTATAGCTATTCTTGGACATGCGACTTGAATAAAAGCATCAATTCCTTTAAAATTTCTTAATCTTTCTTCAGTAATTTCTGTTAATGCAAATAATTGTATTTCTTTTTCAAGAGCTTCAAGAGACTTTTTTAAATTGAGGGCTTTTATCTTTGCAAATTGACCTTCTTTTAAGCCTATAATTATTCCAATTTTTTTTGCTTCTTGGACTTTATAAATCGATAGAATAGCTTTCTTTTCCATAGTTCTTGCCTTGTCATTTACTTGCTGAAATTCATTAAAATACGGATCCAACATAAATGTAGGTTTTTCTGTTGACATTGCAATACTGACAGAATGAAATATACTTTGGCCTAGAAAAATAAAAGCATCAATTTTCTTTTGTATGTCGTATGCTGGATAAAATTCACACCCAAAAACTTGCCCGTTATTTAATTGTCCTTTCCCGTCTCCAATTATTACATTAAAACCATGATTCTCAAGTATTTTTTTTGAAGGTTGTATTTGATCTAAATGTTGGCTATCTGTAACTATAGACAGCGTTTTATATTTCCGATTTTTCATCTCTTTAGCAAATTTTTCCACAACTATATCAAATTTTACATCATCATACGCATTAATCATAATTACTTTTTTATCCATAGTTTCCATAGAAATTGTATGACCGATATTAAATAACAAATCAGCGCCCAACATATCCGCAGCATGGGTATTGAGATCACAGGATCCCCAACAAGTATCGCCTATAATATACGCTGGAATATCAAATAATTTCATAATTTTTTTTCCTGTCTCTTGCATTTTTGAGAATAATCCCTCAGGACCATTTAGCGCTACTGATACAGGTTTTCTTTTTCTAATTACTTCAAAGATTTTATCTTCATCAATTGAAATCAATAAACAATCACATTCAACTTCATAATCTCTCCAATATTATTTTTCCAGATATTTATTATTAACATACATTTTCATTGCTGAATAAATAAAATTTTGAACAATAATAATAATAGAGATACATATCATAAAATTGAAAAATGATATACATTGGGGATGTTCCTATAGATAACAATTCCATAAAAATCATGGGGGTAGTAAATATTAGTCCAGAATCTTTTTATAAAAATTCAATAAAAACTAGTATCGATGAAATCTCTTCTTATGCAAAAAAATTGGAAAATGACGGAGCAGATATTGTTGATATAGGTGCAATGTCAACGGCTCCATATCTAAATACTATGATTTCTCCGGATGAGGAAATATTTAGATTAAAAAAAGCTATAAAAACAATAAAAGAAAGTTGTAAACTACCTATATCTGTAGACACTCCACGATCAATAGTAGCGGAAGAGGCCATAAAGATGGGAGCACAAACGATAAATGATGTTTGTGGCCTAAAATACGATAATAAAATGGCTGAAATAGCATCAAAATATGATATTCCGGTAATAATAGGTGCATATGATAAAAATCCTTCTAAACTTTTAAAAGGCAAGTCTTTCTCAACAAAGAAAATCCTTAATGACAGTATAACAATAGCACAAAAAGCCGGAATAAAGAAAACTAATATTATAATAGATCCATCAATAGGTTTTTTTAGAACAGAAGGTAATAATCCATTTTTTACAAAAATAACAAATATACCATGGTATCTCCGTGATATAGAAATTGTATCTAATTTAAAAGAACTTACTAAACTCTCTTTACCAATTTGTATTTCTATTTCAAATAAATCGTTTTTGGGGAAACTGTTGAATCTTACAACCAATGAAAGAATTATTCCATCTTTGATAATGGAGGTTATTGCTATTATTAATGGTGCAACTCTTATTCGAACCCATAATGTTAAGGAAACAAGATTAGCATTAAACACTTTACAATTGCTATATTAGAAAAAAGGGGGTATTATTAAATTGACCATTTTTATTTATTGGTTTTTGAATTAACTAATTACAAACAAACAAACAAACAAAATCCTAAATTTTCTTTATTGTTAATTATTGAATTTAGAATGATGCAAAACTTATAATTCTTCCTTCTTTTAATAATAAAATGAAATATTGAATATTAGAGAAGGTTTAACTTTTGATGATGTGCTATTAATTCCCAAACGTTCTGCAATTATATCTCGGTCCCAAACTAATTTAAAAACCAAATTATCAAGAAATATCAGTTTAAATACTCCTGTTATCAGTGCTAATATGGATACAGTAACTGAATCAGCTATGGCAATAGCATTAGCAAGAGAAGGAGGTATTGGAATTATACATAGGTTTATGACAATACAAGATCAAGTAGATGAAGTATTAAAGGTTAAAAGATCTGAATCCGTGATGATAGAACAACCCTATACTATTAGTATAGATTCATCTGTAGGATATGCAAAAAAAATCATGCGTGATTTTGGAATATCTGGTCTCTTGATAGAAAAAGACAAGAAATTGGCTGGAATCATTACTAAAAGAGATCTTCTATTTGAAACTAATTTTGAGAGTAATGTTTCTTCAGTAATGAGTAAAGATGTAGTTTTTGCTGAATTAGGAACTACCATCGAAAAAGCTAAAGATATTTTACATAAGAATAGAATTGAAAAATTACCTATAATTGATAAAGATAGACAAATTTTAGGATTGATAACAAGTAAAGATATTTTAAAAATGGAAGAATTTCCAAATGCTTCTAAAGATAAAAAAGGACGTTTATTGGCTGGAGCTGCTGTTGGGGTTAAAGGTGATTATTTAGAGAGAACCGAAGCATTATTGGAAGCAGGTGCAGATGTTATAGTTGTTGATATAGCTCATGGTCATAGTGACAATGCAGTAAATTGTGTTCATTTAATAAAAAAAGCATTTAAAGATTGTGAATTAATAGCTGGTAACATAGCTACTGGCAAAGGAGCAGAGGATTTAATTAAAGCTGGTGTAGATGCTGTAAAGGTAGGAGTAGGTTCAGGATCAATTTGTATTACTAGAGTTATTACTGGATCTGGTGTTCCACAATTAACTGCAATTCTTGATAGCGTAAAAATATCCAAAGAATATGAAGTTCCTGTAATTTCTGACGGTGGTATTAGAAATTCCGGTGATGTAACCAAAGCACTTGCAGCAGGTTCTTCATCTGTAATGGTGGGAAGTCTTTTGGGGGGAACTGATGAAAGTCCTGGAAAAACACTCGTTAAAAACGGTAAAAAATATAAAATCTATCGAGGAATGGCCTCTTTTTATGCTTCATTGGGAAGAAAATATCGTGAAGAAGGAGAACAAATCGAAACCGAGGATCTTAATGATTACGTACCTGAAGGTGTAGAAGCAATGGTGTCCTATAAAGGAAGTGTAGTCGAAATTATTCGTCAGTTAGTGGGAGGTTTGCGATCTGGATTAAGTTATTGTGGTGCAAAGACCATTAATGAAATGCAACAAAATGCTGAATTTGTACGAATTACTACAGCTGGCTATATTGAAAGTCAGCCTCATGATGTTAATGTTATGTAGATAACTTTAATTTTTTTATAAATAATAAATCTATTAAATTATATATTGTAACTTTGGATAATATTATATTGTCTGTTGATGTAACTGTGCAAGTATTAAAGGAAAATATTGGAAAGAACATTGTAATTAAACTAAAAGGTGACAAAGTAGTTAAAGGTGTATTAGAAAAATTTGATCAACATATGAATCTTGTCCTAAGTGAAGCTACTGAATATAAAGCAGAAGAAGCTACTAAATTAGGAAATCTGCTTCTTAAAGGAGATAATATCATAATAATCTCTCCACAAGAATAATACAAAATATCTTTGTTTTTATTTGAGATGATTATGCAGTATTAATTTCTATCTATTATTATTTCGTCGGTGCGTGGACTTTGGTCTTCATCTCATGTTATACATGATCAGTTCGCCCATCGATTGCCACGCACCGATAGTAATATTGAAAGATAACCCGAAAATTAAACTGTATGAATTATAATGATTTGTTTATCAGCATCAACTGTAACTTTGGTATTATTATTTAATGATTCAAAACTTGACCCTGTTCCATCTACAAGTGGAATATCTGATATTGCACATCCTGATGCAGTTATAATATCACATTTATTGGTACAAATAATTGCTTTTGGACTGACACCATTGATTTTTAATGAATAAAAAATATAAGCTCCAACACTACTTCCAATACAATTAGGAAAAATCAGAATTCTATTTTTGAGTGTTTGGTTAAATAAATCATGGTCTTTGTCTTTTATCTGTCCTGTTTTTGTATCAAACATTGAGAGCATGTTTAAGGGCTTATTCGATAAGAGTGCTAAACCTTCTGCCTTTCCGCCAACAATTTTTTTGCAATTTATATTTCTCATAACTAAATCATTCGCAGTATTCTTTTGTTATCGATTTCATATCTTTTAAAGAAACATCTATTTTGTTTGCATGTTTCATATAGTATGCACATTTTATACTATTAGTTACAATTGAATCATAATCATTTTTTGTTATTAATGGTGTTAAGCATGTACAGGAATCGCAAATAATATCTGCACCTGCATTTCTTAATTTTTTTATTATTTCATTATTGCACTCCATTTCTGTTACAGAACGTGGACAGAATATTTTACATGGTTTTTTAAATTTTTTTCCTTCTGTTAAATGAGCAAGCAGATTTAATTCATCTGTGCCTAATTGAGGGCTTCCAAAGACTATTAATTCTCCGTTTTCGGCTGTATTTAACTCATCTTTTACTTGATTGATCTCTGTTTTTCCAAAAGAAACTATTTCACAACCCTTACTGTAGGCATTATTATACATTCCACCTCTGCCTGATGTTCCAATACCTGCTGAAAGAGCTTTTGACTTGAGAGTATCTAAATTTTCAGAATTAACTTTTAATCCTATACAACTTTCATTAGTTGTTTTTCCAGCAAAATAACCTAATAGCCCAAAATCTACTTCTGTTTCTATTCCTATCTCTGGTTGAATACTCATTTTCGGATTTCGGTTATCATCAATTAATAAATCTGAATAGGGAGTTTTACCAATTATTGCACTTGCTAATGCGCTTAAAGCACTCTCTTTGTTTGTTTTAAGTCCTAATTTGGAATTTGCAAATACCGCTGCATTACTTTCTGCAAAACTCACTATCTCTCCTTTATTAGGGAGATCAAAAATTTCATAAGGTATACATGTAAAAGAAGGTTTTATACCTAAAGATAAATAAGAGTTTATAATTGAAATTTGATTTGATTTAAAATAATCTGAAAGGTTATTGTCTTGCTTAGAGTCAAATCCCATGGGGTTTAGCGTTGTTGTGACTGTAACTTTAGTTTTTTTGTCTAGACTTGAAAGAAATTTTACACCAGCTTCTCCTATTGTGTTAAAATTAACTCCTGAAATATGAGCCCATTTTATTGGAATTAGTTTTGTAGCGTTATTGGCATTTCCTATTGCAACAAGTATTTTATAAGCTAATTCTAGTCCTTCACCATATTCTCCTTTTAAGGCCATCTCTTCTTGTCTTGTTAGTTCCATTCAGTTAGTGCAAAAAAATAAAATATCTATTGTCATTTAAAAGTTCTTATGACTGTTTAAAAATGTAAATAATAAATAGTATTGATTAAAAGCTCCAACAAATAGTCTATTAATAAGTTGTTAATTATATAATTTGTGCAATTTGTAACTTGGTTTCCCTATTATCAAGATATTAGAAAAAAAATGGGATATAGCACTGAAGAAGATCAAAAAGCTGCCTATGTCCTCTCAGATTTAATCAAACGAAAATTTCTCGATACTAAAATTTTGGAAAAAAAAATTAGAGAAAAGAGAGTCTTAGCTATTGGTGCTGGACCAAATTTAGATCTTTATACTTCTTTTATCAAGAAAAATAGTAAATCATTTGTTAAAATAGTTGCAGATGGCGCAGTCAAGTTTTTAATAGAAAATAATATTAAACCAGATATTGTCGTCACCGATTTAGATGGAGATCCACGTTTTTTGGTAAAAGCAGAAAAGATTGGAGCACTTATGGTGATTCATGCACATAGTGATAATATAGATTTAATGAGAAAATATATTCCTAAATTTAGAAAAATTATTGGGACCACACAAGTAATGCCTGTTGAACATGTTTATAATTTTGGAGGATTTACTGATGGAGATAGATGTGTTTTCCTTGCAGAAGAATTTGGAGCAAAAGATATTGTATTAGTTGGAATGTTATTTGATGATAGAATTGGGTCATATTCTAAAGAGATAGTAAATGATGTTAAAGTTAAAAAAGAAAAGCTACAAATTGCAAAAAGACTTTTACAAATTCTTGCTAAAAATACAAAATCAAATCTTTTTGATACTTCTCAAAAGCCTATAATTGGTTTTAAATATTATAAGATTACATCTTAAGTTTTATAATTTATTTGGTTAGCCTTCGTCTATCTCTTTCTTTTTGGATTCTATCTTTTGATTGTAATTAAATAATAATATTCAGCAAAATTTTTATTAATTATAATCATATTCTTATCCTTTTATTGATATTTATTATTATTATTGATTTCCTAATGGGTATTGATCGCATCAATATCAATAATTGTAGAATTGGTAAATGAATATGATAAATTTAGAAAAGGGAAATTTAGAATATCCCAAATAAAAAAATGAATTTGCTTGTTTATAAGACTTTAATCACAGGTAAATTATCAAAATTACTCTATGATTCTATAATATTCTATGTGGCAATTGATTGTAAAAACAACTTTATATTCTTTCAACATAATTAAATTGAATGTTAAATTATTCAGAAGAAGATATTAAAAATGCTGCAGAATTAAGAGACTGGGTATTAAAACAGATTTCTGAGAAGCAAGAAGAAATAGACCGACTTAAACGCCTTCTTCTTCTTATTGATAATTTATTAAAGCAAGGAAGCTTTAAACCTGCATCTAAATTAGAACGTTCAATTAATAATTCAGAAAGTTCTACTATTAACGAACGTCCGCAAGATTCTAATAAAGCTACTATGAAAGTAGAAAATAAACAATCTAATTCTACTGCTACTACAAATTCAAATGAAAATGTTTCTCCTTTTACAGAAACAAGAGATCTAAAGAGGCTTAAAGATAATTTATTATTGGCAAAAGTAAATATTTCCTCACAAACAATTGAAATAACTCCGGAGAAGGGATTAACATTCTACGTTGATACTCCTCCATTCAAATCATTTTTTATAAAAAGGATCTTAGAAGGAATGATTACTCAAGATAGAACGAAAAATCGTCAAAAACAACTTTCTAATCAAGATCTTTTAGATTATACTATTGATGAAAATGAAGGAAAAATTAAAAAAATCATTATAAATAATTACAGGGAAAAAGAAAGACTTACAGATATTATTAATACTTCTGCATGGGTTTTTACAAGAATGTTAGAAAAAGAAAAAGATAATGCTTCTGGAAGTAGGACCTGAATGGATAAAATAATTGTTTTAGACTTTGGATCCCAATATAGTCATCTTATATGTAGAAGAATAAGAGAGGCAAACGTCTTTTGTGAAATTTATCCTTTCAATCTAACGTCAGAACAAATAAAAGAGATTTCTCCTAGTGGAATAATATTTTCTGGCGGTCCAGCTAGTGTATATACCGAAAATTCTCCAAAACCAGATAAAAAAATCTTTGAGCTAGGAATTCCAATCTTAGGAATATGTTATGGACATCAAATACTCGTCGATAATTTCAAAGGAAAAGTTAAGAGATCTAATACTAGAGAATATGGAAAGTCCATTTTGACAATAGATGACAAATCAGACCTTTTTAAAAACTTTGATGGAAGTATAAATTGTTGGATGAGCCATGGGGATACAGCAGAAAGTATTCCTATTGGATTTAAAGTATTAGCTCATACCGAAAGTTCTTTCTCTGCTGCCATTGGAAACCAGGAAAAAAAATTCTATGGCATACAGTTTCATCCCGAAGTGATTCATACTGAACGTGGTTTTGAAATTTTAAAGAACTTTTCTATTCATGTTAGCAAAGCAAAACCTGAATGGAATATCATGAACTTTATTGAAACTAGTATGGAAAATATAAAGAAAACAGTAGGCAATGATAAAATATTATGTGCAGTTAGCGGAGGAATAGATTCTACTACTGTTGCAGTTTTATTGAATCAAGCAGTTCATGATAATTTACAATGCATCTTTGTTAATCATGGATTGCTTAGATACGATGAAGAATCGCTAGTAATGAATCTTTTAACAAAAATTGGTCTTAATGTTCTATATATAGATGCTTCTAAGCGATTTTTAACAAAATTAAAAGGTGTAACCGATCCAGAAGAAAAAAGAAAGATAATAGGACGTGAATTTATCAATGTTTTTCAGGAAGAAGTAAATAATGAAAAAGAACAATTTCAATGGCTTGCACAAGGAACTTTGTATCCTGATGTTATAGAAAGTGGTATTTCTCTCGGGCCTGCATCAATAATAAAAACTCATCATAATGTAGGAGGTCTTCCAACAATACTTAATCTCAAAGTATTAGAGCCTCTAAGATATCTTTATAAAGATGAAGTCAAAAAGGTTGCCAAAGTTCTAGAAGTTCCCGATGAACTTTTAAATAGACATCCGTTTCCAGGTCCAGGTTTAGCTGTTCGAATAATAGGAGGAATAACACCAGAAAAAATAAGAATTTCAAAACATGCAAGTAAAATTGTTGAAGATGAACTTGTTAGTGCAAATTTATACAATTCTGTCTGGCAAGCCTATGCTGCAGTAGGTGATGATAGAGCAGTAGGCGTAGTGGGAGATGGCCGCCTCTATGGAAATATTGTTATTATAAGAGTAGTTAATTCAATCGATGCAATGACTGCAGATTGGACCAAGCTTCCCTATGATATATTGGAAAGAATGAGCAATAGAATTACAAATGAAGTAGAGGGAGTGTCATGGGTAACATATGCAATATCAAGTAAACCTCCATCAACCATAGAACCTCAGTAATTTGAATATTGTTATCTTAGGATGCCTAGAAGGTGTATTTTATTTTTGATTTAGTTAATTAGAATCTGTTTTCTTTGATTTCATCTTTGATATGGAATGATGATGATGATTATTCCTTTGCTTGGATCGTATCTTTTTCTTAGGTTTTAAATATATTATTCTATCTTTAAGATTTTTTATTGCTAGTTTTAAATTTCCGTATTTTCGTAAATCATCCAGTAAATTTTGTTTATACATTAGTTTATCTTTGTATATCTGAATTCCAGTCATTGATATAATCTTCTCTAACTCTAAAATATCATCTTCATAAATTCCTGCGTTTGATAATCTATCTATACTCTGTATTATTTGTGGATATGAATTACATCTTTCTTTTTCTTTTATTATCTGCACCTCTAAATTTTTTATTTCATTTTGTAGTCTGTCTCTTTCATTTCTTGACCCAAGTATTTATCATAAATTTTTAAATCATTAAAAAATTCTTTTTTTATTTGTTCAAAAGTTTTATTATTATTATTTTCTCTACCAATTTCCATTTAAGTATCATATAAAGTCCGTAATTCACTAATACCAAAACTCATTCTTTCCAATTCTGTAACAATATCTAATTTTATCCTGTATGAATCTAGGATGGTTTTACTATAGTTTGTTTCTTGATTGAGCTGATCTAATTCATTTTTCTTTGCTTCGACTTGAATTTTATAATGTTCTATATAGTATATTAATTCTCATAGTCTCTTATTTTTTCCAAAACATTGGTAACAACATACTTTTCCTTTGCTATTCCAACTACGCAATTGACAAATTGATCTAAATTTTCCATACTTATCCCATATCTGTCCAATTTGTATTTTGCTATAGTAAATAATCTGTAATGTCTGGACATTTTTTTTGTAATTTCTGATAATCTTTGTATTTCTTGCTCTTTTTCATTTTGAATATCTAGTAGTGCATTTATTTTTTGATTCAAATTTTGGATAGAAATCTCTAGTTCTTCTTTTTCCTCTTTCTTCTTTTTTAGAAATTGAGGTATTTGAGAGATTGAAAGTTCTTTAGAAAAAGTTATGATATCATAAATATATATAAAGACTTTTTGAGGTGTCAAAAAAAATTCAATAATTATAATATAATATTAAGATATATCTTTATTCGTGTTACAAGTAAAAATTGGCAGAAATATAGTTAATTTTGGTCTTATAGTAGTTGATATGCAAAATGGTTTTGTCAGTAATAATGGTTCGCATGATAAAATTAGGAATGAACATAGAAAACTATCAAAAAGTAATTCCTAAAATTAAGGAATTAATTAATTTTTGTAGAAAAGAAAATATTCCAATTTTTTATACGGAAGCAGTACGTGAACCAAGTGGGATTGATTTACTGATTCATGCACATAATATTCTTCCAACAACAAGGGAAGAGAGACTAAAAAATCAGAATATACCAATTTGTGTCCGAGAAACATGGGATGCCAAAACTATTGATGAAATTAAACCAACAGAAGAAGATCATATAATATTAAAAAGACGAGATTCTGCTTTT